>ERZ856578.239-NODE-239-length-113455-cov-15.885860_pt1 | contig 113455 bp, 94 predicted proteins | sample MGYA00514384_ERZ856578 | MGnify/ENA primary metagenome ERZ856578 (study PRJEB29103, sample SAMN06111958) | human gut metagenome | biome: human gut; feature: ankylosing spondylitis patient; material: healthy_person | host: Homo sapiens | place: China:Hangzhou... | reverse complement strand
TCATAATTATGTCCAATTTCCATCTTGCTAAATTATTTTTTCACCTGCTCTGCTCTTCATTTTGGATATTCCCTGCTGTTTTCTCATGATTATGTCCAATTTCCATCTTGCTAAATTATTTTTTCACCTGCTCTGCTCTTCATTTTGGATGTTTCCTGCTATTTTCTCATAATTATGTCCAATTTTCATCAGATTCAATTCCCTTTTCTCCTACATCATCCTTGATTTTGGATATTCCCTGCTGTTTTCTCATAATTATGTCCAATCTTAATAGATCTGTGCAATTATATTAAGAAAAACATCCGTAAGCAGAACTTCTGTAAGCAGCACAGCCATATGCAGCACAGCCATATGCAGCACAGCCGTATGCAACACAGTCATAGGCAGAACATTTATAGTATAAAAGACTATCTTCCTGCATTGTCCCTTCCAACACATTATAAAATATTATAAACAAATCACCTGTCAGGGATTGCGCGTTGTGTTTTTGATCTTTATAATAACAGTATAATGATACTTCTGCTCTATTACTTGAATTTTATTGCATGATATTGGTACAATATTGATATTTATTTACTACTTAGTCAGATACTCGCCAAACATTGCCTTCCAAAAGTATCCAGCAAATAATGATATGTCCGTTGAAAAGAGATGAACACACATCTGTCCAGCAAATATGTAACCGCTAATAACCAGATGCATATATATTTTTTAAATTTGTCTGTACTATTCAGCAGCCTATAAACGAATGCGGTCAGACAATTACCTATACACGATCATAAGGAGCCCCATGAAAAACACCAGCACGAAGAATTCCAGCATGAAAAATAGTCTTGCAGAAAATATCCCTGCAGAAAATATCCCCGCGAAAAATATCCCTGTGAAAAATATCCCTGCGAAAAATATCCCTGTGAAAAATATCCCCGCGAAAAATATCCCCGCGAAAAACATCCCCGTGAAAAATATCCCCGCGAAAAATATCCCTGCGAAAAACATTACGAGCAATAACACCCCGCAATTACGCGAGACACGGATTCACGGCAATTCCCTGTTTCCCTTTATGCTCTATGACGTCCAATCGGATGCTACCTTTTTCGAACGGATCAACTGTCACTGGCATGAAGAAGTGGAAATTCTGGTCATTGAGCGCGGAAACGGCCGTCTGTATTTAGGGGCAGATTCCTTTTCCCTGAAAACCGGAAGCATCTGTCTGATCCCAGCCAATGCCCTTCACCTCGTCACCTGTGAAATCGGAGAAGCACTGGACTTCTACGCGATTGTTTTCCATCCGGATCTGCTCTACAGTCTCGGAAATGACATCGTCCAGCAGAAGTTTTTAGATCCGCTTTTTCATCAGGGTGTACAGTTTTCCACGCTTTACGAGACCTCACGTGTCATCAATCCGGCATTTGCCTGGGAATTCACACTGCGTGAGGTACTGGACGAGATTCATGAAGCCTTTCTCACAAAACCCTACGGCTATGAACTGCTCATCAAGGCAGCTCTCCTTAAATCCTGCCATCTGATGATTTCACATGCGATCGTAAATCAGGAAGAGACTTATGTGGATTCCGATTATCGCACTGGGCTCATTAAATCCATTATGAAATACCTTCAGGAAAATTATGACGATAGCGTCACCTTGGAAAAGCTGGAAAAGAATTTTAACATCAGCAAAGGGTATCTGTGCCGTTCCTTTAAATCGGTAACGCACATGACCCCCTTTGAATACCTGAATTATTTCCGCATCAGCAAAAGCACGGAGCTGCTTTTGGAAACAGACCGTGAGATCAGCCAGATTGCATTACAGACCGGCTTTAATAATATCAGTTACTTCAACCGGACCTTCCAGCGGTTTATACATATGACGCCCCGGGAGTTCCGCCGCAGCGCCGTCCGGCAGCCCTTAGAATCCATGCAGCCCCTGAATTACAGGCGTAACAGTTCAGCCATGGCCATTCATAAGCTGCCGGATTGTACAAATTAGCTAACAAATATACGCGCTTTCCGGCAACTTATTTCATGTTGGGCGTAAGCCCTATAGAAATGATTGTATAAGCTGACCTTAGTGAGCAAGCTCCCATGGTCATCTTGCACAATCATTTCTGCATGGCTGAACTGTTGCTTACAGGCTGGGTGAACTGTTATAAATAATTGACACTTCTCGCAAATAGTGATAAATTATTATCATTGTGACCCATGAGGGAGTAGCAAGCGTATATCGTAGCAAGTCAACATACTGACCATCCGGTCTGGCTTGTTTTAAATTGCGAGACTCATGTATAGGAAGTAACTATACATGCAGTCCATATATCGAATTGATTGGAACCTGGATATAGTTACTGCTGTATCCGGGTCTTTTTATTAAGAGTATACCAATCGGAGGAACAAAAAATGGAATGGAATGTATTATTTTTCTTGAACAGTGCCCTGCTCGGGGTTGGACTGGCTATGGATGCCTTTTCGGTATCGCTTGCGAACGGTCTGAATGAGCCTCACATGAAAAAAAGCAAATCCTGCGGGATTGCCGGTGTCTTCGCTTTCTTTCAGGCATTGATGCCTATGACCGGATGGATCTGCGTTCACACAATCGTAGAGTATTTCCATGCATTCGAAAAATTTATCCCATGGATTGCCCTGATTCTTCTTGCCTTTATCGGTGGAAAGATGGTGGTTGAGGGAATCCGCAGCAGGGGAGAAGATGTGGAGAAAACAAAGCTCGGCTTCGGAACACTGATGGTACAGGGAATTGCCACTTCCATCGATGCCTTATCGGTTGGATTTACCATTGCAGAATATGGTTTCGCCATGGCACTGACCGCATCCCTCATCATTGCAGCGATCACCTTCTTTATCTGCATTACCGGACTGGTAATCGGTAAGAAATTCGGAACGAAGTTCTCCAATAAGGCCTCTATCCTCGGCGGTGTCATCCTCATCGCCATCGGACTTGAAATCTTTATCACCGGAGTGTTCTAAATATTCTAAATCAGAAATAAATCAGACAAAACTGTGAAGAAATTACAGACGCCCTGCGGACAAACTGATATGCCCCGTCTATTTGACAGGGGGCATATCAGTTTATCCGCAGGGCGCTTATCATTTTAGGTGTCTGAATAATGATACCGACAGGCAAGGATATACACATTATTTTCATCTGTCCTGTAAATCAACCGATCTTTGTCATTGATACGCCGGCTCCAAAATCCTGTCAGATTTCCGGTTAACGGCTCCGGCTTTCCTATTCCTTCGTTGCCGTTTCTTGCTATATCTTCAATCAGCTGATTGATTTTCTTTAATGTTTTCCGGTCTTCGGTCTGCCAGTAAACATAGTCTGCCCGGCCATTTTTCGTAAAGACTTTATTCATCCGCCAATACCTCAATAAGAGAATGCTTCGAAATCTGTCCTTTCTCCAACTGTTCTTTGGATTCCATCAGCCAGTCATAGTTTGCCTTATTCCCCATAACGTGCACATTTTCCATCAGATTATTGTATGCCTCTTCCGACAGCATAACGACATTCTTGTTATCCTTCCGGGTCACAATCATTGTCTCATAATCATCCGTAACCTTATCCATATAAGCTTTCATATTCTCACGTAGATTGGTATAATTCACGGCCAGCATCACAATCACCTCTCTCGTAACGTACAGTTTTCTGTGCTTTTAGCATAACGTACATGATCCTGTACGTCAAGTATCTACCATTTATTATATGCAATTCTGTAACAGTTCAGCCATGCAGAAATGATTATGCAAGATGACCAAGGGAGCTTGCTCACTAAGGGCAGCTTATACAAGCATTTCTATAGGGCAGACGTCCGACATGAAATAAGTTGCCGGAAAACATTTATATTTGTCAGCCAATTTGTACAATCCGGCAGCTTATGAATGGGCATGGCTGAACTGTTACGTGACTCTAAAAAAATCATGCCACACCTACATCGAAATCCATCCAAATGCATTCGCTACAGAGCTGATCAGGATAATTGCCGCAAATACCGGACAGAGATACTGGATCATAAAGTAGAACACCTTTTTTCTACGGAATCTGCTTTCTCCATGCAGCACCTCCTCTTCCACACGCTTCACACCGATCACCTTCGATACCAGCAGACAGGTCGCAATCGCTGCAATCGGCATCATAACGGAATTTGTCAGGAAATCAAAGAAGTCCAGGAACTGCATGTTGATGATCTTCACACCGCCCAGCGGGCCATATCCTAAGGAAGAAAGCGTTCCAAGCAGCAGCATGATCACACCGATTAACACCGTTGACTTTCTTCTCCCCCAGCCAAGCTCGTCCTCGAAGGTTGATACAGCACTTTCTGTCAGTGCGATCGAGCTTGTGATCGCCGCAAACAATACCAGAACGAAAAAGACAATTCCGATGGCTGTTCCGAATCCCATGCTGGCAAATACCTTCGGAATGGTGATAAACATCAATGCAGGACCAGCCTGCAGCGTATCCGGATCTCCACCGGAAAAGGCAAACACCGCCGGAATAATCATCAGTCCTGCCATAATTGCAATCAGCGTATCAAATATCTCTACATTTCTCGTAGAATCCTCAATAGAGATTTCCTTTTTCATATAAGAACCAAAGGTGATCAGAATTCCCATGGCAATCGACAGGGAATAAAACATCTGTCCCATTGCGGAAACTACCGTCATCCAGGAAAAATTCTCAAGATTTGGAACAAGAAAATATTTCACACCGGCAATTGCTCCCGGTCTTGTCACGGAATAAACCGTAATAATGAGGGACAACACAACAAGCACCGGCATCATAAATTTGGAAACACGTTCAATCCCGTTACGCACACCGGCATAAATAATTCCAAGAGTAAATAACGCAAAGACAATAAAGCAGATTTCCGTGGAGGCACCGTTCGAGATAAATTCTGAAAAGTAACCATCCTCTGCAAGCCTTGCACCATTTCCAAGTGCATATTCCAGAAGATATTTAATGACCCAGCCGCCGATTACTGAATAATATGGCACAATCAGAATCGGTATAATCGCATTGATCCAGCCCCCGAAAGCCAGCCATCCGGATTTGCCAAAGGACTGATAGGCTCCTACCGGGCTTTTTCCGGTCATACGTCCAACCGATGTCTCTGCCACAATCATTGCATAACCGAACGTCAATGCCAGAATAATATAGATTACCAGAAAGATACCGCCTCCATACTTTGCAGCCAGATAAGGAAATCTCCAGATATTCCCCAAGCCCACGGACGCTCCCGCCGCTGACAGCACAAAACCGATCTTCCCGGAAAAGGAACTTCTCTTATTGTTTTCATTTTTCATATGTCTTCTCCATCCCAATTAAAATCATAAGCAGTTCCAGTGTAACATATCCGCTTATGAAAAACAATGAAACGATTTTCAGCACTCATTAAGCTATGAACTGACTTTCAGCGCTCATTAAGAGGAACCATCCGAATCTCCACGCTTCCGTCCGGGTGCCGGGTAATCAGTGTTCCGCCCCTCTGGGTGTGACGCTTCAGAATCCCATTGTAGCCCAGATAATCAATCGACATGCCATAGGTCATGCGGATTCCTTTATACACAACGGACAGTGTATTCAGATGATCATGTCCACAAAACATCCATTTAATTACGCCGTTTTCCACTGCCTTCCGGAAAAAGGTTCCTTCATATCCTGGAATACCAAAGTGATCGTTCACCTCGCCGATATTTCCATGCATATACGTTACACTTTTATCCCCCAGACGCATCTTTTCATAAGCCTCTTTAAATTCCGCTACAGGTATATGGAAAAATGCCATTGCCTTCACGTCCGGCTCTTTCTGCTTTAACGAAAGAAGCCTTTTCATGCACCAGTCTGCCTGATCCTCATGAATGCAGTCAAATCCACTGTAAAACCAACCGTTCTCTCCATACATATTCGAATCCAGAAACACCAAAGGGAGCAATACCCTTCCCTGTTCATCGGCCAGATTTAAGAAGTAGTTGCCGACTCCGTAAATCTCCGGTCTTCCCTTCGTAAAAATACTGTATTTACCGGAGGCAAACAGCTCTGCCATCTGCTCTTTGTTATATCTGGAAAACATCTCGCAGTCGTGATTTCCGAAAACCAGCGCATAGGGAATCCGGAATTGATCCATAAACCGGATAAAAATCTGCGCCTGTCGTTTGTTGTTGACCGTTCCTGCTTTGGGAAAAAAAGGAAATACTGAATCTCCGGTAATGGCAATCAGATCCGGCTTCGTTTTCTTTATGATACTGCTTACCGCTTTCAGAGCAAGCTGATCCCGCTTCTTGGAAAACAACCCGAAGCCAAGATGCAGATCCGTAAGCTGGAGAATCTTAAAATCCCGGTCCGGTGATATTTTTAAGGTAAAGGTATCTTCATCTGCCTTTTTAAAATTATCTGCTGTATACATAATCGAAATTTGTCCTTTTTATTCTTATAAGTAATTTCACTTTTTATATTTTGTAACTATTCAGAGCCATGCAAAATCGTAACAGTTCAGCCATGGACATTCATAAGCTGCCGGATTGTACAGATTTTATATGGCGAAGTAACCACATGAGTAAAACCGCTGCTAACGCAGCTTCTAAGCTTTTATTTCAACGGCAGCATTGCGCCAACTGCAGAAACGATTGTAGAAACCATCATCAGCACCTGAAACGGAACCGTTCCGAAAATACCGCAGATCGGGCTGCTTCCCACCTTTTTCCTCGATCTTCCATAGGTAAGAACCAGCATAATACTTACTAAAACCACAACACCACTCATAATTCTTGTAAGCACAATAAAGCTGCTCACTCCGAAAACAGCAAACAGAATACAGGGAACGGTTGCAATCAGCCAGCTTACCCGGTTACCGGTTCCGACCTGCTCATGCACCACATCCCGGAGTGCCAGTGTGTTTGACCAGAATGTTGTAAGCAGGGCAAAGAGGGAAAAGATTCCGGCAAGGATGAGTGCCCATCCTCCGATGCTTTCCCCAAGCTGCATATAAGCAAGCTCTTTATCCACGGCTCCCTTCGTCCCAAGCAGGACGGTCAGCGTTACAACGAGGACAAAAAGAGAAGACAGACCAAAGCCTGTGAAGATCGTCTTCCGGATCCTCTTCGAATCGCCGTTTAAGCCTTTTACCACCTGAATTACCGCCTGATTTGCAGAAGTTGCAAATACAACCATACTGTAAAGAGCCAGCAGGTTATTGATATGAAAAGGGGCCGTATACAGGGTGTTCCGCGGATGCAGGAATGTTCCTGCACTCATCACTGCCACGATGATCAGTAAAAGAGCCACCGAATATTTCTGTGCAATTCCCACCGCTTTCATTCCCATAAACACAACACTGCCGGCTATGAGATAATAAATAAGCTGTGCCGCCCACAGCGGAAGTCCGAACCAGTTCACGAAAATCTGTGCTCCACCGTTGATATTTCCACTGACGCCCACCATAATGGCGAGCCCATAGACTATGAACATGATCCAGCTGAAAATCTTCTTCATCTTTCCATGAAACAATTCTCCCTCGAAGCTTTTTACAAGCTGGACACCACCATTATTATAGGAAAGCTCTGCAATAATCAGATGCAGAATCACATTCACAATATAAGCAAAAGCAACCATCCACACAACATCCCACATGCTGTTCCGGACAGCCAGATAGGGAACTGCAATAATCCCTGTCCCGATACTGTTTCCCACGATCATGCTGATTGCTTCAAATGTCGTAAGCTGTGCTTCTGAATTCATCTTTTTATTCATGTCTTTTTCCTTTTCATTCATCTCTTTTATTCGTATTTTTACATGACACTACGCTCTTTATTATATTACAATATTCAATTAAATGAAAAGCCTTTCTCACACTTCGTAATTTCGTAATTTCTCCTATATAATAGCTTCTGTTCCCTTTCTTGTTCATTTCCCCTCTTGTTCGTTGCTATAATTTCCCGGAAATGTTATAATGAGGTACAAATTTTCAAGCAGATTTACAGGGGGATCGTTTTATGGGGTTAATAGATCGTGAATACATGTATGAAGATAAAGCAGATAGCAAAAAGAAAAAGTGAAACATATGAGTAAAAAAGAACGCTCAAATGAACTATGGCGTTTGTATGGTAAAAAGCACAAAACCATATTTGACAAATTAAAGATTCGGAAATTGGAAAATTTGAATCGTCTAAGTTAGTAATAATTTGAAAACGCACTTATATATGTTTATTATTGAAATATTATAATGCAGGTAAGAAACGGTATACTTTTATCTATACCGTTTCTTTTATTTATCTGTAAAAATAATTATTGGAGAATCTGCTTCAAGTCTTCCTCCGGCGTGGTGATCGGCGCAATTCCATAATTTTCTACAAGGTAGTTGAGTACATTAGTTGAGATAAATGCCGGCAGGGTAGGACCGAGACGGATGTTTTTGATCCCCAGATACAGCAGCGTCAACAGAATACACACTGCTTTCTGCTCGTACCAGGAAAGCACCATGGACAACGGCAGCTCATTCACACTACAGCCAAATGCATCGGCAAGCGCAAGAGCAATCTGGATGGCACTATACGCATCATTGCATTGTCCGATATCCATTAGCCTAGGCAGCCCTTCAATTGTTCCAAGATCCAAGTCATTGAAACGATATTTGCCACAGGCAAGGGTCAGCACCACGGTGTCCGGAGGCGTCAGCTTTACAAACTCCGTATAGTAGTTACGACCGGGACGTGCTCCATCACAGCCGCCAACCAGAAAGAAATGCCGGATCTTGCCGTTCTTTACCGCCTCAATAACCTGATCAGCCACGCCAAGCACGGTTCCATGTGCAAATCCGGTCGTGACTGTGCTGCCACCGTTGATACCGGTAAATGCCTTGTCCTCCGGATATCCACCAAGCTCCAACGCTTTTTCAATGACCGGGGTAAAATCCTTATCCTCCCCAATATGGATCATCTCTGAATAAGATACCACCGCTGTTGTGAATACACGGTCCGCATAGTTTTTCTTCGGCGGCATAAGACAGTTGGTTGTAAACAGCACCGGAGCGGGAATATCCAAAAATTCCTTCTGCTGGTTCTGCCATGCCGTACCAAAGTTTCCCTTCAGATGGGAGTATTTTTTCAGCTCCGGATAGCCATGTGCAGGAAGCATTTCACCGTGAGTATAGATATTGATCCCCTTGCCCTCGGTCTGCTCTAAAAGGAGCTTCAGATCGTGCAAATCATGACCGGAAATAACGATAAACGGTCCCTTTTCCACGGTCAACGGAACCGTGACCGGTACGGGTGTCCCATAGCTTTCGGTGTTCGCCTTATCCAGAAGTGCCATGCATTTCAAATTTTTCTCTCCTACCTCCATGACAACAGGTAAAAGCTGATCCATCCCCCAGTCCTCTCCTACTACATAGAGGGCTCTTGCAAAGAACCGGTTCACTTCTTCGTCCGTATAGCCCAGTACCAGTGAATGATGCGTATAAGCAGCCATGCCGCGCACACCGAAAAGAATGAGGGATTTGAGGCTTCGGATATCCTCCTGTGCATTCCAGACATTCTCCATAGAGTAATCATCACCCTGTCCGCAAAGCCTTTCCGTCTCCTTATGCACCTGAGCAATCCGTTTGCGCAGAGTCTTTTCATTGAAATCCACATTGGTAACTGTCGCAAACAGCCCTTCAATCATCATCCGCCATGTATCCGTACCTACCTCCGGTGCCTCATGGATTCCACGCGCCAAAGCCACCAGTGCACCAGTCAGTTCATCCTGAAGCTTCGCCACATCCGCAGTTTTTCCACATACACCTGCTGCTCCCGTACAGCCGCCGCATCCGGCCGTCTGCTCACACTGATAGCAAAACATCTTATTATCCATTGTTTTTCCTCCTAATTTTCTTTTCTCACAATATTGTTTCCCCGTATTTGCGGACTTATTATGAGATTATTAAAAAAGCAGAAAGAAACTAAATCCGTGCGTTAGAGGATGCAGAGAATGCTGGTAACACTCCTTATCATGCCATTTTCTCTTCGCTCTATCAGTCGGTTCAATCGGTGTACAAATGGATAAATGATCTTGTGGTAATTAAGCAGGTGTAAAGCGTCAAAAGGAAGAGCAGTTTCTTTAGAGAATCTTCTCTTCCTTTCAGTAGATGTTCATATTTAATTATTTAAGAAGCTCATCCAGATAATGCTCGTCTTTATCATGGGAACCATTATGCTTGTGGTATTTTTTGATACAGTCTACAAGAAGCTTTGGATTTCCCCCGAAATATTCCGTGTAGAAGGCCGTACTGTTATCATAGTTTCTTTTTCCGAGGGATATATGTTCTTTGGCAAAGGTTTTTGCCTTCATCGAAGATTTTAGTTTTCCGAAGTCTTGTTCAAGGTTTTCAGCCAGAATAAAAAGCATTTCTAACTCTGGCTTTGTGCAATATTTATCCACGGAAAGTATTTTGTCTTTATACTCCGATGGAATGACAAGCTTATCACTTTGCTTATCACCGATTCTGAGGATCCGTACCTGACCTGGATAGATATTCAATTCCGTTTTTACCTGTCCGGAGCTCTTTATTTGCCTTGCGTGGTAAGGCGTTAATCCGAGCAGATCATCTTCCGTAAATTTTAGAAGATCATTTTCAAGAAGAATTTTTATGATTTCTTTTTCGTTTGGACCTTCACACATGATCAGGAGTTTTTCCATACTTTCAACTCCTTTTTAAGCTGCATCAGTTCATCGTAGTTGACAGCGGTTTGGAATACATTATTATAAAACTGCCTGCTTTTTAGCAATTCCGATCTGATATTGAATCCCTCGTACATATTGGTAAGATAAACCTTATCGTTTGACTTGGCAATATAGATATTATCCTGCCGGTTAAAAAGATCCAGAAGCTCACAATAGTGTGTGGTGAAAATAAGTGTTGCATTCTTTCTGTTAACGGTTTTGTCCTTATAGAGGCTGATCATGTTCTCGACCAGCGTTTTGTGAAAATGATTTTCGATCTCATCAATAATTAAATCGAATCCCTGCTGGAGAGATGCAGCCATCAAAATATATAGAAGCATCCCTTTGGTAGTGCCGCTTGACAGCATATAAATCAGTTCCTTGTCAGAAACAGTTCTTGTTTCGTTGCAGAAAGAAAGTTTAAAGTTGTGATCATCCAGCATTTGAAGATCGTGGATGTTTTCGTCAAATATGGAGATAACCTTTACTAAAAGCGCCGGGCGAATATGGTAATCTTTCAGGGTTGCAAAGATGAGCCGATAGGTGTCGGCACCATTTCCAAAACTGTCAAAATAAACTGCCCTTGTTTCTTTCTTTTTTAAAACAAAGAAAAGAATGGAGGTATCTTCGGGAAGTTCACCGGTTATTTCTACATCAACAAAATCTTCGTCATTATAGAGAGCCTTTACTTTGCTCTTATAGTATTTCTTTTTGCGAAGTCGCTGTTTCATAAAAATCGCCTTGGAAGCAATACTGTCTGCGTTTTTTAAAATGGTTTCATAGCGGTAAATAAATCCATCGTGATAAAAATCTATGCATAATTCAACATTTTCATAGCTGTATGGCTTCCCATCCAGGCGGAAATCACCCAGAATAGAATAGCATGCATCAAGAAGTTCAACTGCGGTGGTTTTCCCGGAAGCATTTTTGCCGATAAAGGCCATTGTATTATAAACGTGAAGGTCATCCGCAATCTCTTGCAGCTCGTATTCTTTATCTTCAGCAGTCTTTTTGGACTTCGAAACAAAATCTATCTCGAAAGAGTCATTACAATTTTTAAAGTTATTTGCAATTACATGCAAAAGTTTCATGGTATATGCCCTCCTTTATCACTTATTATAACAATAAATCTAACTTTAAACAAGAAAGATGTTTAAAATTCAATTTAAACTTCAAAACACTCATTTTGCAGATGATATGATGTGGATTCTGTTTTGAATCAGTTTTTATATAGGATATCCGAATCGTTAGGCTTTACCAATCACGTGCGCTAGAGGGCGCACAAGGTCCGGGGGACCTTGGTCCTGCGCCGACCGGAGCGGAGCGAAGACCGCACAAGATCCAGGGGATCTTGGTCTTGCGCCGACCGGAGCGGAGCGAAGACCGCACAAGATCCAGGGGATCTTGGTCTTGCGCCGACCGGAGCGGAGATACGAACCCGGGTTCGTATCATCCGCGCCCGCTTCTAAAACAAAAAAGGAGATGCTTTTTGCATCTCCTTTTTGTTTTACAGCGTGCGCTAGAGGATTCGAACCCCCGACCTTTTGGTCCGTAGCCAAACGCTCTATCCAGCTGAGCTAAGCGCACATTTCTTCGTTGTCATATCCGACAACAAAAAATATTTTATTATATGAAGCAAATTTTGTCAAGTGTTTCGAAACATTTTCAAAATATTTTTATGAATTATTTTTTTCAACCATTTCCAAAATATTTTCCAGATTTTTCAAATTTATTTAGCTTTATTTATCCCTGGATGACATCGAAACCAAATTTGTTCTTTGCTGCATCCTGAATCAGGGCCGCCACCTGCTCTACGGTATAGCTTCCGGTATTAATACACAGATCACTATCCAAGGTTGCATTCTGGTAACCAGGAATATATCTCTTATGATAGCTCTCTCTTGCCTTGTCTACCGCAGAAATCGTTTTAACTGCTTCCTTCTCGGTCATGCCAAGCCGTTCCACACAGTTCTTCAGACGTATCTCATAGGGAGCATAAAGATATACCTTAAGAAGATTCTTCTCATTGCGGAGACAGTAACCACCACAGCGGCCTACGATAATGCAGGATTCCTTCTTGGCAAAATCCTGAATAATGCTCTGCTGCACCTTAAAAAGCTCGTCCTTCACTGCCGGAACACCAAGTCCTAACGGGTACATCCGGTAAGAAAACCTGGAGCTGATACCCTCCTCTTCATCACTGATCTGACGAATGGAAGCATTCATACGCTTTGCCGTTTCATCTACAATATCTCTGTCCAGGAATTCAATGTGAAGCTGTTCTGCCAGTTCCTGTGCAATTGATCTTCCCATAGAAGCAAACTGTCGGGAAATGGTAATTGCATATTTTTCCATTTTTGTCCTCCTGCTTTGCCCTTAAAGCACCTTATTTAAGAAGCTGATGGTTCTCGGCTCCTTCGGATTTAAAATCACTTCCTGTGGAGTTCCTTCTTCTACAATATAGCCGCCGTCCATAAAGATGACGCGGTCAGCAACCTCTCTTGCAAATCCAATCTCATGCGTTACAATCACCATGGTCATACCATCTGCGGCAAGCTGCTTCATAACAGCCAATACCTCACCAACCATTTCCGGATCCAGCGCAGAGGTCGGTTCATCAAAAAGCATGATATCCGGCTTCATGCAGAGCGCTCTTGCGATGGCAACACGCTGCTTCTGTCCACCGGAAAGCTGGGACGGATAGGAATCTGCCTTTTCCAGAAGATCGACTCTCTTAAGCATTTCTTCTGCACGGGCTCTTGCTTCCTTCTTATCCGCTTTCTTTAATTCCAACGGAGCAAGCATCAGATTGTCCAGAACATTCATATTATTAAACAGATTGAAGTGCTGGAATACCATTCCGATGTTCTCACGCACCTTATTCATGTTTACTTTCTTTGCTGTAATATCAATATCATCTACAATAATCGTTCCTGCCGTTGCGTCCTCAAGACGGTTCAGACAGCGGAGAAAGGTCGATTTACCGGAACCGGAGGGTCCAAGAATAACCACTACCTCTCCTTCTGTAATTTCTGTAGAGATATCCTTCAGCACTTCAAGATCTCCGAAGCATTTCCGGAGCTTATCCACTTTAATTTTGATTTTCTTATCTGTTGATTCCACGGTTCATCCTCCTCTCTACGAGCTTAGCCAAATAGGAAAGAATCGTAATCACGATCAGATACATGATACCGACAATTGCCCATGTTTCAAACGCCCTGAATGTATTTGCCTGTACCTGCTTGGCTGCCAGAACGAGTTCCGGGAACCCGATAACAGACAAAATGGAAGTATCCTTAACCGTGATGATGAATTGGTTAATAATACTTGGAATCATGGTGCGGATTGCCTGTGGAAGAATGATCTTTCTCATTGTCTTCCAGTACGGAAGTCCGAGTGATCTGCCGGCTTCCATCTGGCCGATATCCACAGACTGGATACCGGCACGGATGATTTCAGCCATATAAGCACCACAGTTTAAAGCGAGACAAATGGTTCCTGCCTGCAGAGCCGATAAGGTAAATCCTCCACCTATCCCAATAATCGTATTAACAAAATAAGGAATACCGAAGTATATGAAAAACGCAAGTACAATCATCGGAACACCACGTATCACAAATACGAAGATATTCGAGATAATATTGCACGCTTTATTTTTCAATACGCTGAGCAGACCAAAGATCATACCCAGTATACATGCAAAAACCAAACCCAAGAATGCTAACAGCAGGGTACGCCCCATTGCTGTAAGAAGCATATTTCCGTAGACAGTAATAATTTTAACCATATTGCCTCACCCTTTTATTATTCGCCTAAATACTTAGCGATGATCTCGTCATAAGTGCCATTAGCCTTGATATTGGCAAGACCCTTGTTGAACATATCAATTAATTCCTGATTGTCTGCATTGAAGATTGCAAAACCATATGCTGCAGGATCATTTCCTGTACCGTCAATAATTTCCATTCCGATACCGGTATCCTTAATGTTGCTTGCCATGATCGGTGTATCATCGAAGCATGCTGCAACCTGGCCACCTACAACTGCCTGATACATTGTCGGTGAATCTTCAAAATAAGTAACTGTGAAGCCATACTGGTCTGCAAGGCTTTCTGCATAGGTAGCACTCATGGAAGCTGTCTTAACTGCAACAGACTTACCATTCAGATCTTCAAAGCCTTTAATGTCAGATCCGGCTGCAACAGCCATACTCTGGTTTGCATCATAATATCCATCGGAGAAGATCCATCCGGTTTCTTTACGTTCATCAGTAATGGAAGCTCCGGCGATCATACCATCAGCCTGACCTGCCTGACATGCTGCGATGGAAGCATCCCATCCAAGAGACCGTACTTCATACTGGAATCCCTGATCCTTAGCGACTGCAGCAAGAATATCCATGTCAATACCTACGAAATCTCCGTTGTCATCTGTGTATTCAAAAGGCTTGAAAGCTGTATCCGTTGCTACAACCCATACCTTGTCAGAAGCTGCTGCATCTGCAGTCTCTTCTGTTGCTTCCGCAGTAGTGTCTTCTGTCTCTGCTGCGTCTGCTGTTTCTGTTTCAGCTGTATCAGCTGCTTCTGTTGTGGTGTCTTCTGTTGTTGTGGTGCTGTTAGAGCTTCCACATGCAGCAAGACCCATTACCATGGCTGCCGCCATAATAAGTGCAAGTGTTTTTTTCTTCATAATATTGTCCTCCTTTTTATGAATTGTGAAGCTTGCGTCTTCACAAAATCTATCCCAAACGGCGTTATGCCGTAACAGGATCCTGTCAGCAGGCGTCTACGAATGCCTGAACCAGCTTTAAACATTCCGGATCTTTTTCAAACGCAAATTCCGGGTGCCACTGTACACCTACGATGAATTTCTTATCCGGGATACAGATCGCTTCTATAAGGCCGTCCTCGGAATAAGCCATTGCTTCCGCACCGGGCGCCAGCTCCTTCACTGCCTGATGGTGATAACTGTTCACACTATGCTCTCCTGCTCCGATCATCCCGGCAAGAAGACTTCCTTCCTTCACGGTTATCTTATGGACTCCCCGTTCGTAAGGCGGTGTCATATGATGCTCTGTCTCTGACGGATGCTGGGTATCGAGATCCTGATATAAGGTTCCTCCAAGACTCGCATTCATAAACTGAATACCGCGGCAGATGCCAAATACCGGAAGATCCGTCTCTACTGCGCGTTTCAACAGATATGCTTCCATGACATCACGGGCATGACAGCACTGACCGCATTCGGGAATAGCTTCTTCTCCGTACACAGCAGGATCCACGTCATGTCCACCTGTCAGAAGCAGACCGTCACACATGCCTAAGCACTGTTCCAGTTCCTCTGTATCTTCCGTAAGGGGAAGCATGACCGGTAATGCGCCACAGCGTTCAATCACCTTCATGTATCCGGGAAGCATCCAGTAGCTTTCCTTTTCTTCATCATATAACGGTATCAGACCAATTACCTTTTTCATTCTGTATCATCTCCTGTGTCAGAGGCTCCTGGCTGATGTTCACCCCAAAGCCCGCTACCTTCCTTTGGGGAATATCTCTGCGGAGCTTTTTGCTTTACAGAAAATACCGACGGAATTTTCTGTAAACAAAGAAAAAGGGGGCTGCAAACTGTAGACCCCTTCGTCTGTTAAAAGATTATCACATTATGTTATTGATTTCAAGAGTTTTTTGTAACTATTCAGAGCCATGCAAATTATGGCAGTATGTCCGCGAATGCTTGCATTCGTAAGGATATTTGACATGATTTATATGGCGAAGTAACTCCATTCCCTAATATCGCACATAGGGGCCTCCACCGCAGCACAGGCCACCGCCACCGCAGCAAAGATTGCAAAGCAGATTGGCAATGCACAGCTTCAGACAGAGATTTCCATTCCCAGCAACCGGACTGCCATAGGTGTACTGCCGCTGCTGGTACCAGCTTCCTCCATTTTCAAACCGGTTCACCAGATTCCGGTATTCACTGTTATTCGGCTCCAGCGCCGATGCACGTTTAGCATGCTCTAATGCCGATACCTGATTACCGAGCCCCGCATGTGCGAGTGCACTATAATAATACCAGCGGGCATTCCGTGTGTTCTCTTCCATATTATCCAGAACTGTCCGGGCTTCCCTGTAATAGCCGCTTCTTAAATAGTTTCCTGCCGCACGCAGGTAATTATCCTCTTCGTAACCGGTATTGCTTCCGGTATAGGCCCCCTGTCCAAAGCCGCCGAATCCTCCGAATCCACCGAAACCGCCAAAGAAATCTTCAAAATCTCCATAATAACCACGGTTTCCGTAGCCGCCCTGCTGTCCACCGCCATAGTTTCCGGAGCCGGAGCCATAACTGCCCTGTGATCCCCCATAGCCATAACTGCTGCCTCCGCCGGTACGTTCCTTCATAATCTGCTGGTACGCCTGCTGGATCTCCTTAAACATTTCCTCTGCCTGATCCTTATTCGGATTATTGATATTTGCATCCGGATGATACTTCCGGCTCAATGTTTTATATGCTTTTTTAATTTCTTCTTCAGTGGCGTTCCTGGATACGCCAAGAACCGTATACGGATCACGCATACTTCCCTCCATCTCCGCGCCGGCTCATCAGCCGTAACTATTCCGGCAGCTGTTCTGCTGCCTCACAGTTATCTGTTTTGATATAACAGTTCCACCATGACATTCATAAGCTGCCCTTAGCAGGCAGGCTCCCACAGTCGTCCTGCACAATCATTTCTGCATGGCTGAGCTGTTACATTTTGATTGATTCGCGCGCTTCTGATTTACTGCCTCGTAACGATACCAGACTCCTGAATAAATAATATTCCTCAAAATTTCCACATTGTCAAGGATCGGAAGCTTTTCAAATTCTCTCGAACATTCCGCCATCATCATGGTAAGAATCGTCCGTACCTCCTCTTCAAAGTCCGGATCGTCACACTTTATCGTAAAAGGATTGTATCTTCCCTTCCCACGGTCTTCGTACACATCTTCATATGCATCCAGAAGATAAATAAACTTGCCAAGATAAAATCCCATGTTTCTCAGGGATTCCTCCCATTCATCCGCCTTCGGTGCAAGAACTTCACTCATAATTCTTCCAAAAATCCCCGCCATCCGGTCAATATCAGCAGACTGCTTTTTTTCTTCCCTCGACAGCTCCCGCAGCAGATTCTCAATCCGCCTTGCCTTCTCCGGATATTTGTTATAAGCCCTATGATATCCCTTCTTAAGCAGCTTTGCATAAGTAAATCTGGTTAATTTCTTTTCATCTGCCCAGTCATCCATACATTTATAATAAGAAAGCAGAACATTCATATCTGCTCCATACTCTGTATAAATGGTCTGCCGGGTCTGATGCTTCTCAAACGGGTGTGCCACACAGTTCACAACATCCTCACTAACCTCCGGCTCGTAAAGACTGCTTAACAGCATAACAGCAAAGGTCATATCGTAAGTCAATGTCAGTTGTCCTGTAAATCCGTACTGCTTCTTAAGCATCTGGCACAGACCGCAATAATAGGAATGATAAATATCAAACTCTTTAAATTTCATATCACCCTTATTAATAATCACATATCCAAACACGACTTCACCACCTGTCTGTCCATTCTTTCCAATCTGCTGTCAAATCCAGCACATCAGCTCTTCTTGATAAACTTCGTTCCGCATTTGGGACATCGGATTTCAATCCTGCCCTTGCCTCTTGGAACCCGGATCTTCTGTCTGCAGGTCGGACACCTGTATATATGATGTGTCTTCAACTGCTTAAAATGATTCTTCGTCCTTGCAAAAAAGTTCTTTACTTTATATTCCTGCTTTAAATAAAAATTATTCTCCTGCTGCCTCTTATAATAGTTTCTGGACAGAAGCCGGAAATACATATAAACAATCAGTACAATTGCAATGATATAGGTAAACGGCACTCTGAAAAAGGATAATAGAATAAAAACAAATGTCAGAATCGACAAAAATCTGGTAAAGGCGTCTGCGCCTCCCGCTCCGTATCTTCCCTGCATAAACCGGTAAATCCGTTCCCGGAATTTCATAATTCTTCGCCTCCTAAGCTGGATTCCTTACTGAATCTTTCTCCCATGTTACAGATTTTTATACTAAAAATCAATGAATTGCATCTAAACGTTTCTTAAAATTTTATAAACAACGCTCCCTCTACCCAAAAACGTCCTGTTTCCTCATCGGAAACAGGACGTCATTCGACTTCTTATCATTCTCATCTGCAGGCGGCAGAATTCTGCCATCAGTCTTCGGATTCATCATCCTGCTCTGCTGCCACTGCGGAAACTACAGAAGAAACCACTGCAATGACAACTGCAAAAATAATGATTAATAAACCGCCACCTAATAATAAAAATTCCATCTGTCAGCCTCCTTATAAACTACTTTTTATAGTGTACACGATACCGGAGGTTTTTTCAAGACGGTATTGCATGGTATTTCAAAAGTATTTTGAAAGTATTCCAAAAGGTTCCCTTACAGGATTTTATTTACTGCAGATACCAGCGCATCTATAGAACTCTGGATAATATCGTCCTTGATACCAACGCCCCAGTACATCTTATCTGCATGCTGGATGCCTACGAAAGCGGCTGCCTTGGATGAGGATCCCATGGAAATTGCATGCTCTTCGTATACGGAAAGCACATAAGCAATACCAAACCTCTGCTTCAATGCTTTGCTGACTGCATCCAGACGTCCATTACCGGAGGCCTTGACGGTTTCTGTTCCATCCGCAGTCTTAATGGTAACCGCAGCTTCAATGTCACCCGGTTTTTGTACGAAATGGCATTCCGTGATATCGAACCTGTCACGTACCGTAACATAATGGGACTCAAAAATTCCGAAGATATCAGCCGGCGTCAGCTCACTGTGCTTCTCATCGGAAATACCCTTAATAAGATAACCAACCTCTTCTCTCATATCCTGTGGCAGGGCAATACCAAAGTTCTGCTTTAAGATAAATGCAACGCCACCCTTACCGGACTGGCTGTTGATACGGATGACATCGGATTCGTATTCACGTCCGAGATCCTTCGGATCAACCGGCAGATACGGAACGGTCCACTTGTCTCCACTCTTTCCTTCCTCCCACCATGCCATTCCTTTGGAAATCGCATCCTGATGGGATCCGGAGAAGGCAGTAAATACCAGATCTCCGGCATAGGGAGTACGTTCATGCACATGCATACCGGTAAGACGCTCATAGGTTTTACGGATCTTCATGATATCGCCAAAATCCAGTCCGGATTCCACACCGTGAATGGTCATATTCATTGCAACCGTTACGATATCCACATTACCGGTTCTTTCACCGTTTCCAAACAGAGTTCCTTCCACACGGTCTGCACCTGCCAGAACACCAAACTCGGCATCGGAGATGCCGCAGCCTCTGTCATTGTGAGGATGAACGCTCAATACCACGCCATCACGATATTTGAGGTTCTTATGCATATATTCCACCTGTGTTGCAAACACATGCGGCATCGCATTCTGTACCGTTGTCGGAAGATTTACAATCACCTTGTGTTCCGGAGCCGGCTGCCATACATCCAGAACAGCATTACATACCTCCAGGGCATATTCCATTTCCGTTCCGTGGAAGCTCTCAGGGCTGTATTCAAAGGAGAAGCTTCCATCGGTATGATCTGCAATATCCTTTAACAGCTTCGCACCATCTATGGCAATCTGCTTTACTTCTTCTTTGGATTTCTTAAACACCTGCTCCCGCTGTGCCAGGGATGTGGAATTGTACAGATGTACAATCGCATGCGGAGCTCCCTTTACTGCCTCAAAGGTCTTCTTAATGATGTGCTCTCTGGCCTGTGTCAATACCTGAATGGTAACATCATCCGGAATCATATTCTTCTCAATTAAAGCACGGACGAACTGGTACTCGGTGTCAGAAGCGGCAGGGAAGCCCACTTCAATTTCCTTGAATCCGATCTTTACCAGCATGGTGAAAAATTCCAGCTTTTCATCAAGACTCATCGGCTCAATCAATGCCTGATTCCCGTCACGCAGATCCACGCTGCACCAGATCGGCGCCTTTTCAATCGTATCCTTCTTCACCCAGTCATAGGTCGGGGTTGGCGGTAAAAAGTACGTTTTTCCATATTTCTTTGCTGCATCCATGATTTGTTCTCCTTTTCTTTAAAAACCTTATAAAATAGAAAATCTCTATGAAATCTCCCCCTCAGAGAGATTTCATAGAGACGTAAATTCAATCTACGCGGTACCACTCTACTTCACGATTCCTCGTGCACTCGTCAGCACTAACATGCCTGCTCCTTTCTACGGCGGAGACTCCGTCCGAACCTACACAGAAGCTTCTGCCCGATTAACTGGTCGTGCTTCCTTCAGCCGGCTGCTCAAAGGTGAGTTCCTAATTCACTTCTGACTGCCTCGCACCACCCGGCAGTTCTCTGCTTTCCAGATCCTTACTACTATTCCTTATCATTGCATTTATGCGCTATTCAATTACCAGTCAATCATAACATATGCCCCATGAAGTTGCAAGTGCTTTTATCATAAAAGTGCTATTTATGACACATCGTAATCGCTATGACACCTCCGTCACCGTAAGAACTCCTTCGTTTACCACAAACGAAATATTCTGTCCGGCAAAGCTCAGTCCATACTGTCTTTTCTCATCCCTGTGATACGATGGACGCGGATCCTGGGAAAGAAGCTTTTGCAGTACTTCCTGGCGGTCCGCCGGAATCCGGTCAAGAAATTCCTTCGGAATCACAACCTCCACATGATAATCCATCGCTTCTTTGGCAAAGCCATCCCACGCGTCCGGATGACAGTCTGCATAGGGCAGATACGGTTTGATGTCATAAATTGGCGTCCGGTCCCGCAGGTCCACACCGGAAACCTCAAGCACCGGCCCTTTTTCTGTTTCCTTAACTGCGTCCAGGTGTACCGAGGATAAGCCTATGGGATTGGGCCGGAAGGGTGATCTCGTTGCAAAAACTCCCACTCTGGTATTTCCACCGAGCCTCGGCGGACGTACGGTTGCATTAAAATGTGACCGGTCCACTCCCTGAAACTCCCACAAAAGCCAGATGTAATTGAAGCCTTCGAGCCCCTTAACGGCATCCATGGAACGATATTCCGGTTCAAAAATAATTTTCCCCTTCAGCTCCTTCACAAGACCGCTCTGCCTTGGGATGCCGAATTTTTCCGGGAGATCCGTATGAATATATGCGATTGGTTTCATCTGCCCTTCTCCTGTCCGTTTCCATTCAGATCTCGATCTCACCTTCAAATACCGTCGTTGCAGGGCCGGTCATATATACAACATTTTCTTTTCTGTTCCAGAAGATTTCCAGGTTACCGCCCAACAGCTCTACCGTAATGCCATCTTCCGTCAGTCCGTTTAAGATACTGGCAACCGTAACGGCACAGGCACCGGTCCCGCAGGCAAGCGTTTCACCGGTTCCACGCTCCCACACACGCATCTGTACCCGCTCCCTGTCAAGAACCTTTACAAATTCCGTATTGACTCTCCGTGGGAAACACTCGTGATGTTCAAATAACGGTCCGATCTTCGCCATTGTCTCATCATCAATCATCTCATCCACATAGACAATTGCATGCGGATTTCCCATGGAAACGCAGGTCATGCGGTATTCCCTTCCATCGACTGCGATCGGTGTGTCAACTACAGGAGACTGACTGGCCACAACCGGGATTTCTGCGGCTTCAAGAACCGGAGAACCCATATTGACACGCACCTTCGTAACCCTTCCGTCTTCAACAGTCAGCTCCAGATATTTGATCTTCCCACAGCTCACAATCGCCAGGGAGGTTTTCCGGGTAAGGCCATGATCGTACACATACTTTCCGACACAGCGGATACCATTTCCACACATCTCGGAACGGCTTCCATCCATGTTGTACATTTCCATCTCGAAGTCTGCCACATCACTTGGATTAATGAAAATTACACCGTCCCCGCCGATTCCAAAATGACGGTCACTCAAAAACTTTACAACCTCACTTTTGCGTTCTGCAGGGATGATCTCCCGTGCGCCATCCACATAGATATAATCATTGCCGCAGCCATGCATTTTTGTGAATTTCATTGCATAAATCTCCCTTCTTAAAAATACTATAGTAAAAAAGATATCTTAAAGGATTTCCCATGAGTGCCAAAACCAAAATCATCGTACTTCGTATGAAAGAATTAATTTATACCGGTATTTTTATTGTGCTGGGCCTTCTGCTCATCATTCTCCTCATCGTTGTTTTTTCACCGAAAAAGAGAGAAGAAGCTGCTTCTCCCACACAGGAACCCACTTATGTACCAGGTATTTATACAACCTCTCTGATGCTCAATGACCGCACTGTCGATATTGCTGTAACCGTAGATGAGAATAATATCAATGACATCCGGATGGTAAACCTGGATGAAGCCGTGACCACCATGTTTCCTCTGCTCGAACCGGCCTTTGATGATCTGGCAAATCAGATCGTGCGCAACCAGTCCGTCAGTGATATTGCCTATTCGGATGACAATAAATATACCTCGCTGGTATTACTGGATGCGATTAAGACCTCGCTGGGCAAGGCAAAAACCGGGGTGCACTAAGCTCAATCTGCGCCTCCGGCTTGCTTTCACTAAGTGCTCTACAAAGCATAAGACAACAGTGCCACTTACTGTTGTCTTTTCTATTCCCTGTGCTATCTGGCTTTCCTTAATAAGCCCTTCAGCTCCTCTACGGAAAACTTATAGGCTGTATTACAGAAATGACAGTTAACTTCAATTTCCTGTCCGTCATCAATCATATCCTGAATGTCCTTCTTCCCGATACTGATGATTGCCTTCTCTACCCGGTGCCTGCTGCAATCGCAGCGGAATTCACAGGGACTCTGTTCCGTGATCACAGGATCCATCCCGGCAAGCAGCATCTGCAGCATTTCTTCCGGCGTCTTTCCCTCATCGAGAACCTTTGTTACTGTGGAAAACTCTGCCAGATTTTTTTCCAGCTGCCCAATCACCGCTTCTTCGGTAAAGGGCATCAGCTGGATGATAAATCCGCCCGCCTGCTTCACGGTATTGTCCTTTTCCATCAGAACACCGAGTCCGACACTGGACGGCACCTGCTCCGATGTTGCAAAATAATAAGTAAGGTCTTCCGCAATCTCTCCGGATTGAAGCTCGGTCTGTCCGACATACGGCTCCTTTAAACCCATATCCTTAATAACGCGTAAAAAACCATTGCCGATCGCCCCTCCGACATCAAGCTTCCCGGCAAGGCTCGGAGGCAGCATGATCTGCGGTTCAATGGCATAGCCCTTTACATGACCTCTGGAATCTGCGGTCACAGTCATTCCCTTTAACGGACCATCACCGCTGATCTGTAAGGTCAGAAGATCATCCTCTCCCTTCAGCATCTTTCCCATCATCACCGCTCCCGTCATCAGGCGTCCCAATGCTGCGGTTACCACCGGGCTTGTATTATGAACCTGTCTTGTATGTTCCGTTAAATTCCTTGTTGTAGCAGCAAAAGCCCGGATCTGGGCATCTGCCGCCGTGGCTCTTACAATATAATCCATTCTTCTGCCTCTCTTTACTGTTCACGGATACCTCTGTGTGAACCATCATTGTTTTCCGTGCTCCCTTGCAATCACATAGATACGCTCGCTGGTTTCTGTCGGAGCCTTATGTGTCTTCTCATCCAGGGCTGTCACGAAGATAAGTCCTGCCTTTTCAAGGAAGGTCTTCATTTCCTCCAGGGTATACCCTCTCTGATAATGGGTCTCCGTAAACCTGCGGTACAGATCGTCCTCCTGACGCTCAAACACCGTTACATCGTATTCGTTGATATGATCCTCACAGCTATAGAAATTCTCCCAGATAAAGCTGCAATCCTCACGGTTTTCGGCAATCGTGGTATCACCGATCACCTCTTCATATTTATAAATCGTATTAAAATCAAAGATAAAAATCCCTCCGGGGAACAGATAATTATTCACCAGATGGAAGGTCTGAAGCACATCCTCATCCATCAGCAGATAATTCAGGGAATCACAGACACTGACAACGGTTCCGACCGTACTGTACAGATCAAGCTCCCGCATATCCTGACACAGATACAGAATATCACTCCCAGTCTCAAACTTCTTATCCAGGGCGATCTGCAGCATCTCTTCGGAGCTGTCCACCCCAATCATGTCATAGCCCTTTTCATATAAAAGCTCAGTGATCGTTCCGGTGCCACACCCCAGATCCAGTACCAGATTCCGTTCCGAAATCAGGGCATCTTCTTCGGTCACTCCGGGTTCTTCCTGCACTTCTTCAAATTCCTGTACCTCTCCGGATTCCGGTGCTTCTTCAAATCCCTGTATATATCCGGATTCCGGTGCTTCTTCAAGCTCCTGCACTTCTCCCGGTTCACGTACCGGACGGCTCACACCGTAAGCTTCAATCAATGAAGCAAGAAAATCTGCCCATTCTTCATATGGGACATCTCCCATAAAGGTATCATAAACTTCCGCAAAATCCGTATATGCTTCCATTACAATACTCCCTTCTCTTTAGCCAAGCAGTGCCCCCGCTGCTCCAAAGACGCCCATGCTGGCTGCCATCATAATTACACCGGCAAGAAGCACACCAAGCATTACGGCAATCACACTGTCCTTAAACTTCATATCCAGAAGGCTGGCTGCCAGTGTTCCGGTCCAGGCACCGGTTCCCGGTAACGGAATCCCTACGAAAAGCATCAATGCCACAAAGAGTCCGCGTCCTGCCTTCTCCTGCAGCTTTTCTCCGCCCTTCTTACCCTTTTCCAGACAGAAGGTAAAGAATTTGCCAATGACAGGCTTGTCTGCTCCCCACTCCAGGATCTTACGTGCAAACAGATAAATAAACGGAACCGGCACCATATTCCCGATAATGGAAACCACATAAGAGGTCCAGATCGGCAGCCCCATTCCCTGTGAAATCGGAATAGCACCACGAAGCTCAATTAACGGAACCATAGATACCAAAAAAACAATCAGATATTTCTTTAACATAGCATTCTCCTTAACAACTTCAAACAAATTTTCAATATTTTATAAGTGTCTCTCAAGTAACCATCCCTGTCCGAAAAATCTATACCGGAGCATCCATTAGCCTGTTTTAACCAAGAATCTCCTCTAACGCTTCGCACAGCTTCTCCATCTGTTCCGGCGTTCCGATCGTAATTCGTAAATAGTTTTCGATACGCGGCTTGTTCCAGTGGCGCACATAAATCTTCCTCTTACGCAGTTCATCAAAAATCTGCTGTGCCGGAACCTTTTCATGTGCTGCAAACAGGAAATTACTCTTCGAATCTGTAAACGTGAATCCCAGATTCTTTAGCTGAACCTTCGTCCATTCTCTCGTTTCAATGATCCTCCGGACAGTATTTTCAAAATATTCCCTGTCCTTCACTGCTTCCACGCCAAGCTCAATTGCCGGCAGGTTCATCGTGTAGGAATTATAGGAAAACTTCACGTCCTTCAGATACCCGATCAGCTTCTCATTGGCGATCGCAAAACCGATCCGCATACCGGCCATGGCGCGTGACTTGGAAAAGGTCTGTACTACCATGAGATTATCGTATTTATGAATGAGCGGCAGCATGCTTTCTGCCCCGAAATCTACATAGGCTTCATCGATAATGACTACCGAACCCGGATTTCCTGCCACAATTTCCTCTAATACACTGCAGTCCTCAAAGATTGCTGTCGGTGCATTGGGATTTGGAATAATGATTCCCCCATTCGGGCGGAAATAATCCTCCTTGCGGATCCGGAATGCTTCATCCAATGCACAGGTTTCATACGGAATCTTAAAAAGCTCTGCCCAGACATCATAAAAGGAATAGGTAATATCCGGGAACAGAATCGGATTAGCACTGTTAAAGAAGGTCATAAATGCCATTCCCAGCACATCATCCGAACCGACTCCGACAAACACCTCGGATTCTTTTACGTTATAATAATCGGCAATCGCCGCAACGAGCTCTGCCGCATCCATATTCGGATATAACCGCAGCCTGTCCACGCACAGCTCCTTTGCCCGCTTCTCTACTCCCGGTGCCGGAGGATACGGGCATTCATTGGTGTTTAACTTAATCACATCCGTATCCTTTGGCTGCTCGCCTGCGACATACGGAACTACTTTTCGTACATTTTCTTCCCAGCTCATGTTGTTCCCCATTCGTAACTGTATCGTTATCCTTATTCTAATTTATGTAGTGTAACTATTCCGTACACCATCCGTAAGACCGCTGCTGACACAGCTTAAGTTTTACTCATGTAACGCACTTATGGTATCATCTATCCCGGCTCTATGCAAGATAATTCCTTCTGATAATAAGCCTCCTGCTCACTCATGGATAATGCATGATAGCACGCAATGAGTCCTTCAAGGGGAATTTCCCTCTGATAACGGATGTTCAGAATACTCTGCTGCTCATAGGCGGCATTATAAAACCACAAAATTGCTTCCTCATAATCCTGCCGATTCTGATAATACTCTCCCAGAATACAGCAGACCTCACTGCTGGCCTCGCTGGCGGCATCCTTCATTGCATACTGGTACATCGTAAGTACATCCCCTGCTTCAAAGCAGCTCCGCACCACGACCGCAAGCGCCGTCTTCAACCGGTCCGCATCTGTTTCGCTGTCTTTCACAATCGAAATAAAATAATCCTTTGCATGGATTAACTGTTCTTTCGTTCCGGCCACGAACAGCTCCCTTGCATAAAAATCAGTCAATCTCTTTGAAAGTGCCTCTCCGCGGGCAAGGAGCTGTTCAAAAATTGCAATGTCACGGTCTCCGTGATTGTGCTCCGGCTTATGGGTAATCTCGATCTCGCTGTCATAAACCAACGGAAGGAGACGTACCGTTTCATGAACCGGCTCGGTCCACACAAAGTTCCGAAGCCGCTTAAACAGCTTGGGACGGAGCTCTCTGTCAAAATTATAGACTGTGCCGTTTGCAAGCTGGTTTCCATAGTACATCTGCACAATTTCCACCTCCGGCATCAGATTTTCCTTTAAAAGCCGGAATTTCTCATGATTCTCTTCATCAAGCACCTCATCGGCATCGGCTGAATAGATATAATCACAGGCTGCTTTTTCAAAAGCAAAATTCCTTGCCTTTGAGAAATCATCGCACCAGGCAAAATCATAAATCCGGCCGGTATACTTCCCTGCAATCTCCTTCGTCCGGTCTGTCGATCCGGTATCCACGATAATAATCTCATCCATGAGATCGAAGATAGAAGCAAGACACCGGTCTAATACCTTCTCTTCATTTTTGACAATCATACATAAACTGATCCGAATCATGGCTTCCTCTTTTCAAAGAAGCCGATACACAGGTACATCTGTCTGTATTTCCGATGTACTGCATACCGGCTTGATCTTTTTTAAACTGTAACTATCCGGAATAGTCCCTTCCGCTTACAGCACCTTGGATAGGAAATCCTGCAGACGCTGGCACTGCGGATTGTTAAAGATTTCGGAAGGTGTATTTTCTTCCATAATAATTCCTTCATCCATAAACAGCACCTTCGTTCCGACCTCTCTTGCAAATCCCATTTCATGGGTAACAACCACCATCGTCATACCGGAATCTGCAAGCTCCTTCATAACGGCAAGAACCTCACCCACCATCTCCGGATCGAGTGCGGAGGTCGGCTCATCAAACAACATGACCCTTGGATTCATGGCAAGGGAGCGGACAATCGCAATACGCTGCTTCTGTCCACCGGATAACTGGCTCGGAAAGGAATCTGCCTTTTCTTTCAGGCCGACACGCTCTAAAAGCTTCAAAGCATTCTCACTGGCTTCCTCCCTGCTCTGCAGCTTCAGCTTCACAGGTGCAAGGGTAATATTATCCATAATGGAAAGGTTATTAAAAAGATTAAAGTTCTGGAATACCATTCCCATATGCTGACGTACGTGATTGATGTTTACCTTATCACTTGTAATCAGCTGTCCATCAAACCAGATCTCACCGCTTGTCGGTGTTTCCAGTAAATTGAGGCATCTAAGGAACGTACTTTTACCGGAGCCGGAGGGACCGATAATAACGATCTTTTCTCCCTGATGTACATGATAATTCACGCCACGAAGTACGTGGTTATTGTCAAATTTTTTATGAAGATCCTTAACGATTATCACTCTTACGCAGCCTCCTCTCCAATACACCCAGCAGAATGGTTAAAATCTTGATAATCACAAAGTAAATCACTGCTGCACCAATCAATGGCATAAATGCTTCGTAGGTTCTCGAAGAAATCTGGTTTGCGGCTCTGGTAAGATCTGTCAGGCTCACGTAGCCGACAATCGCGGTCTCCTTTAACAGCACGATAAATTCATTACCGATCGGAGGCAGCACATTCTTGATTGCCTGTGGAATGACTATATAGATCATGGTCTGTGCCTTGGATAAACCAAGTGATCTGCCGGCTTCCGTCTGTCCTTTGTCTACTGCAAGGATTCCGGCACGGACAATCTCTGCCACATAAGCGCCGCTGTTGATACCAAAAGAAAGAACTGCAACAAGTACACCGTTCTTACAGCTCTTCATAATGATGAACCACATAATTAACAGCTGCAGCACCGACGGTGTTCCACGGATCACGTCAATATAGCAGTTCGCGATAAAGGACCAGATGGTTCCCTTTCCTTTCTTTCCGGTGGAAAGCTTCATCAGTGCAATCACCGTTCCAATTACCAGTCCGAGGATTGCGGCAAAAAACGCAACCTTCAGTGTCACTCCCAGTCCGGCAAAATATAATTTCCACCGGTCTTCTGCAAGGAATGCTTTATAAAAGCTTCCTTCTACCTTGTTCAACCATTCCAACATCTGTGCTTAACCCTTCCTGTTTGACTATGTATATGTATGTGCTCTACACTCAAAAATGATCCACTGGATCATTTTCTCATATGCATGGCAATGAAAAGAGGATAGCATAATATGCTATCCTCTTTGATATGCTATACGCTATATTGAATATTAACACAAAAATGATTATTCTTCAATATATGTCTTTACCAGTTCATCAAAAGTTCCATCTGCCTTTAATTCTTCAATAGCCTTGTTGATGGCATCTACTAAAGCAGTATCTCCCTTGGGAACCGCAATTGCATAATATTCCGGTTCGAACTCAAACTGTGCACCGTCAACTGCTGTAATCTTGGAACCGTCATCCTGGAACTTGCTTTCGAATACGAGTGCCGGATTCTTGTCAATGATGACACAGTCTACTCTTCCGTTGATCAGATCGTTTACTGCATCCACACCCTTGTTATAGGTATTCACTGTAGTTCCTTCGATATCGGATGCAATGAAGTCACCTGTTGTTCCAAGCTGGACACCGATGGTCTTGTTCTTCAGATCCTCTGCGGTTGCAATCTCGCTTCCCTCAGGAAGAAGAACATACTGAACTGCTTCATAATAAGGCTCGGAGAAATCAACTGCTTCTTTTCTTTCATCGGTTATGGTCATACCTGCAATTGCAACATCAATCTTGTTACCGATGGAGGATACTAAGGATGCGAACTCCATGTTGTCTACCTGAACGTCTACGCCAAGCTTCTCACCGATTGCCTTGATTAAAGCGATATCGAAACCATCTGCTTCTCCATCATCCCCAACATACTCAAATGGAGGGAACTCTGCGTTCGTGCCTGCGGTAAGCATACCATCTGCAAGTGCTTCGGAAACAGCGGCTTCTGTGTCAGCGGTTTCTTCTGCTGCATCTGCTGCATCTGCAGCTTCTGCAGTTTCTTCTACTGCTGCATCATCTGTTGTGGTATCAGCTTCTGCTTCAGTAGTTTCTGTTGTGGTGTCTGTGGCTTCTGTGCTGCTTCCGCATGCGGTCAGCATAGCCATTGTCATTGCTGCTGTTAATAAAACGGCTAATAATTTTTTCATAACTCTCCTCATTTCTGCGTTTTTAAACGCGAATCTAGTTTCTAAAACAACTAAAATCTATCACGGCAGATTCGGAAAGTCAATAGTTTATGCATCTTTTTGTTATAGTTATACATACCTTAAATGGTAAAGGTCATCTCCCTGTCAAGATACACGGACTTTTTCCTGCCGTCCTTCACCACATAAATCTCCCAGCTGCTGTTCTTTCCGATCAGGAACAGATCCGGGCGGATGCTGTAACGGTTCGTTGCGGCACGTTCCTCAAGCTTCTCCGTAATCCGGATGTAATATCCTTCTTCGGAAAGTGTCACGGCAGCTCTTCCCAGATACTTCATTCTGCCTTTGCCATTATCATTATAGACTCTCACGCTTCTCCGTAGATAAAGAAGCAACAGTACAAGCGCTGCCAGAGAAAGAACCGTTCCCGAGGTAATGGACAGCATTTTAATGACCGGTGTAAAGACTGCCCATCTGCGCTTCAGCACAAGCGGTTCCCCTCCCGCATCCTCCGGCTGTGCCGCTGCCGTAGGAAGTACCACGCTCTCTTCTTCTACGATCTTTGGCAGCACCTGCTGGGTTGGAGATGGTGACGGCGGCACAAGGACAGGCTCCGGTGTCAGCGAGGGCTTTGGCACGGCAGGCTTTTCCTTCTTTCTCACCGGAGCTTCTTCGGTTACTTCTGCAACAACCGGCACAGCAGACGGAGAAGGCTTCACAACCGGTTCTGCCGAAGGAACCGGTGTCGGCAACGGCTCGCCAGGGGCTTCCTCACCACCTTCATTTCCGCCATTGCCATCGTTTCCATCACTTCCGCCATTGCCATCTCCGCCCCCATCCTGCCCGGAGGAATTGCCATTGTCACCGGTATTCTCCTTTGGTGGATCAGGAATATAGATCTCCTCTCCTTCTTCCCTACCACAGGTTTTCTCATAATAGTCAATATCCGCCGGTGTTTTCGTACAGGTGAGCTCATAGGATTCTATCGTTTCTTCTGTCTTCCCACAGTTCATCCCATATCCGGTCACTTGTCCTTCCGTTATGCTGCAGGAAAGGCGGTAGCCCGTAATGCTTCCGTCTTTTCCACAGGCAGGATAGCGATGCCCTCCGCATTCATAAACCCTAAAGCCGTCACACCCATGTCCATTTCCATCCCAATCATGAATCGAGCCACAATCATAAGAATGATATTCGATATGGCTCTGGCAGGAATCATTATGACTTCCCTCTGCATAGCAGGAATCACTATGGCTATGGTAAACTGCCGTATAGCAGGCTCCGCCCTGGCTCGTGCTTCCCTCATGGGTATGCACCGTTTCTTCTCCGTAACAGCCGCCTCCGTTTACCTCATCCCCGGTATGTACATGATAAACCGGAGTGCTGTAGCAGCTGCCACCTTCTGTTTCATTTCCTTCATGGGCATGATATACAGGGTTTGAAAAGCATTCACCTCCATTCTGTGCATCTCCGGAATGTTCATGCCTTATGGTCTGTGCCGAAGCCTGCATTCCCATTCCTGAAAGCAATAAGGTTCCTGTCATCAGCATGCCGAAAAAGGCTGCTGCCATTCTTCCCTTTTTATTCCTGCTTACAACTCTTCGTTTCTTTTTCTGTCCGATATTTCTGGTTCTTCTTAAAATTAATTCAAATTTTCTCACGTTACTTTCCTTTCTTTGTCTGATTTGTAATCTGTACTCATTGAAAACCGGTTGGTACAAAAAAGGCACCCTTTGTGAAAATCACAGAAAGATACCCTTTATTTCAAATTCGTATTTACTTGTCCTTCAAAGAAAGTGTTTGTAGAATACCATAGCTTTCAACAGACGTCAACTCATTTTTCAGGATTAGCCCGAAATTTCGTTGAACGTTATTTCCGGCTAATTTTCTTGCCCACAATATATTGTGTTCCATTTGCCAATAGCAACGGCATTCCTGTTCCCAATGCAAGATAAAACCATTTTCCCACATCACTTCCGCCAATCGCATAAACATAATTGATATCAGAAAAGAACTGTGCGGTGTCAAATTCCGCACACCACACAGTGGTACGGGAAAGCAGATAACAGATCGAATTCACCACAAAGAACCAGAACACATGATGCATCATAATGGCATAGGTATGTCTTCCGATTTCCATGAACCATGAACAAGCAGACGGAATTCTGCTGATCCAGTCCGAGATCCGCAGCCAGAATGCAATTCCGGTCACCACAGTAAAATAAGGAATAAAGGCGGCATTGGCAAACCCGGTTACCCATACTGCACTGAAGGCAAGCCCCCGGCAGCATATTGTAGTCAGAAGCTGGACTCCCACTACAACAAAAAAGTACCGGCCATCACTGATTTTATTTACCCTGTTCTCTAATTTTTCCTTATAAATACGTCCCAGCTGGAAGCCCGGCATCATAAAAAGAAGTCTTCCGGGAAATTTATAATATCCCCAGACATGCCCTCCCTTTGCAAGCACAACCGTAGCAATTCCGAGTAGGAGAGATACCGCGAAGATCAGCCATTCCTTCTTTAAATGAAGAAAAGACAGCACCTTCCTGCCAAGTACATTGAGAACCTCAATCAAAAACAGTGCCGGGACAAACCATGCCGGGAACTGATACAGAAACTGATGCCCGCTCACGAACGGCTCTATAAAGAGATTCCACAGCGTCAGTTCTCCTCCAATGGAAAAGCCTGTGCGGTGCAGAAGCACTGCCAGAATTCCATAGACCAGATTCCAGATGAAATAAGGAAGCAGCAACGCTTTGCACTTTTTACCAATATATCGTAACAGCTGCTGCTCCGCTTCCTCCCGATAAAAATAACCGGAAACAAACAAGAAAATAAACACATGGAACGAATAATAAGGAAACAGCCCACCCACATCAAACAAGGAATATCCAAGATGTCCTGCTACGACCAGAATCATACCGATTGCTGACAGAATCCGCATTTGTTTATTTTCTTCCCGCATAAGCTGCCTCCCCAACTGTTTCTCTTGTCTGCCGCTCAAAAAAAGTGTATAGTAAGCGTACAATTGATTTTATTATGATGGATTTGTATTGGAGTTGTCAATGAAACTGAGAAAATATACGATTTTAACCTTATTCCTGTTCCTATTCAGCACGCTTTGCTTAAATGGCTGCGCCTCTTCCCGTCCGGAGCCTGCCACGCCTTACGATGGCACGGTCTATATAAGAGAGTCGGAGCTGCTCTCCTACGACCTTGCGGACTATGAAACGATTCCCACAAATCCCAACGGCTCTTTAAGTGTTCCTACTTATATTACTAAACTGGACGATCAGTATTTCATCGTGGACTGCTATCACAATCAGGTCATCTACCACGACAATCTGACCGATCCTCTGTACCTGTGGAAGGTGATGACCAATGACCTTTCCATGGGACATACGATTGCCAGCGACGGCAATGTCTATCTGATTGACGATACTGAAAATAACCGGGTTCTGATTATGGAAAAGATGCAAAACAGCAGCGGTGAAACCGTTTATGTGCCCACACAGGAATTCACCGGAATCGGCAACCGGCCTCATTACATCATATACGATGATTATACCGACACCTTTTATGCATGGAGCTCCCAAAGTGGGGAAATGTTCCTTTTCCGCCACACAGACGATTCCACGCGCATGTATCTGACGAAGATTTTAAGTATCCCGGAGCTTGACGGTGTTTATGTGCGCTCCTTTACGATTCTGGATGACCGGATTTACTTTGTCTCCGGCAATTCCAACATTATCGAGGCAGACCTTTACACCTTCAAGGTGTTAAACCGCTATCCGGTTCCCGATGCGATTGCCGGCATGATCCAGCTGGAAAAAATCCAGAATTATTACTATATTACAGTTTCCACCGACATTACCGGAAATCAGGATTTTGCCACGCTGATCCGTGTGAAGCATCTGAAGGATCTTGAAAAGGGCAATTACGAGGATGTCTATGCAAGCTTTTTAGGAGGCGGCACCCCGTACAGCCTTACGCAGATTGACGACCGCTACTATCTTACCGAGCATCGTCTTCCCGGTCACTCCATCTGGAGCTTTCGTGTGGAAAACGATGAAATCACGGATGTCAAAGCCGTTTACTAAGATTGCCGACCATCTCCGTAAGTACAAAATTACAGTAAATTACTGATCTTCCGTAGGAATTTCAGGGAAAGGCACTGTAAGCCTGCGCTCCCTTTTCTCATCCCGTTCAAAGGTCTCCATGGTTTCCCTGGAGGCTTTTTTTACAATCTCATGGAACTCGCGCGAAGAAATCAACAGGCACCCCTGACCGATAATAATCACCTGCTCAAGACCATCCGAGGTCACGACGGTGATCTGATACTTCTTCGAATATTCATGGGTAAACCGTTCAATGTAATGATCCGCCGTCTCTGCCTCTTTGGTATACACGACATGAATGTTATGATAATCAAGGCACTCCGTCGGGTGTCCCTGCAGACGGTATGCATCAAAAACAGCAATCAGCTCCCTGCCGTCAATCGCCTGATAATTGCATAAAAGATCAAGGAGCTGTCCTCTGGCGCTGTCAAGATTTACCTCTGCCAGCTCCTTCAATTCCTCCCATGCAAAGATGACATTGTAGCCATCCACCAGAAGGTATTCCGCCTTTCTCTCCTTCGGACGGTATTCATAGGGCTTTGCCTCCACCGTGCGTGCAACAGGCTTCTGCACGCTCCCGGCCTCCTGCTTATCCCTTCTGCGGTTCGCCCCCGAAGCCCGGTCGATGATGGCATCCACCTCCTCCGTTCCCAGTGTCGTTGTGATGGTGGTCTGCTTCCTTCGTCCGATCTCTTTAGCCAAAGCATCTTCCTGCATTCTTCTCTGTGAAAGAATCCCCGGAAGATGCATGTATTCCGGCACCTCATACCATGGCACGACAAAGCCTGCTCCGTGTGCACAGAACACGGAATCTGCCGTATTATACACATCCCGCTCCGGATCATAACCGCATTCTTCCATGACCTCCTCCGGATTGTGACAGGGACCATACCCGTCAAATGTCATAGACCAGATCCCCTGACCTCTGGTATAGGAAATCACCATCTGTCCATAGTCCCCGATCGTTTCCATCGGAGCCCGACCCTTTAACACACTGTAGCCTGCGCGCTCCACTTCATTACGAAAAACTGCTCCGGCATTCGACAGATCCGTCATGGCACGTCCCACATACTCCTCCGGAAGCTCCAGCCGGAATTCCATAAACGGCTCTAAAATCCGGCAGTCTGCCTGCATCAGTCCCTGACGGACAGCCCGGTAGGTTGCCTGCCGGAAATCACCGCCCTCGGTATGCTTCTGGTGTGCCCTGCCGCTCTTTAATGTGACATGGATATCCGTAACCGGTGCTCCAAGCAGAACGCCACGGTATTCCTTTTCCATGAGATGGGTGAGCACCAGCCTCTGCCAGTTCCGGTCCAGCTCATCCTCACTGCAGTCGGTATCACAGCTAAATCCGCTTCCGGGCTCTCCCGGCTGCAAAAGAAGATGTACCTCTGCATAATGACGCAGCGGCTCATAATGTCCGACTCCCTCTACCGGCTGTGCTTCCGGTGCAATGGTTTCTTTATAAAGAATTCTTCCCTTGCCAAAGGTGACGTTGATGTCATATCGTTCCTTCATGATCCGTTCAAGAATTTCAATCTGTACCGGTCCCATCACATGCGCTGTCAGCTCCTTCGTATGCGGATTCCATTTCACCTGTAACAGAGGATCCTCTTCCTCTAACAGATGCAGCTTTTCGATGACGGTGTTCATCTGATTTTCCTGTTCCGGCAACACACGATAGCTCATTACCGGTTCGAGCAGAGGATGCGTCTGCTCCGTTTCCACACCAAGTCCCTGTCCGATATAAGTCTGCGAAAGTCCGGTCACCGTACAGATCGTTCCTGCCTGCACACAGTCTGCGAGCTCGAACTTTTCTCCGTTGTAGCAGCGGATCTGGTTCACCTTTTCCTGCCATCCCTCCTGCTGCCGGTTCTTTCCGGTAATCACTGTCTTAACAGGGAGCTGCCCGCCCGTGATTTTCATATGGGTCAGCCGGTTTCCCTGCGGATCCCGTGTAATCTTATAGACTCTTGCCCCGAATTCCGTATGATAAGCAGCCGGCTCTCCATAGGTGTCAATCCCTTCAAGGAGCTCCTTCACGCCTTCCATCTTCAACGCAGCGCCAAAGAAACAGGGAAACAGCTTTCTCTCCCGGATCAGACGCGCAATGCTCTCCCTCGAAACCTCACCGGTCTGCAGATACTGCTCCATGGCTTCCTCACCACACATGGCAACACTTTCCATAAAGGCATCCCCATGCGGCAGCCGGAAATCCACGCATTCTCCGGACAGGCGCTCCTGCAGCTCCTTATATACCGCATCCGCATCCGTTCCCGGCTGATCCAGCTTATTCATAAACAGAAAGACAGGGATATGATACCGGGAAAGCAGCTTCCACAGCGTCATCGTGTGCCCCTGCACCCCGTCCGCTGCGCTTACCACCAGCACTGCCAGATCCAATACCTGCAGGGTACGTTCCGCTTCTGCAGAAAAATCCACATGTCCCGGCGTATCTAACAGAATCAGTTTGTCCTCATGCACAGGCAGCACCGCCTGCTTGGAAAAAATCGTGATTCCACGCTCCCGCTCCTGATTATCCCTTTCCAGATAGGTATTTCCTTTATCTACACGCCCTATGCTGCGGATGACACCACTTTCATACAGCATTGCTTCCGACAGTGTTGTTTTCCCTGCATCCACATGGGCGAGAATTCCCATTACGATTGTCTTCATGTTCTGCTCCTTATAGCCTTCTGCGTAACTGCCCCGTACTCTCACAGTGACCTTTCTACTTATTTAATAATAACGTAACTATTCAGAACCACATTCGTAAAACCGTTGCTAACGCAACGTAGTTTACCTCATGTGGTTACTTCGCCATATAAATTATGCCAAATGTCCTTACGAATGTGAGCATTCGACGTCCATCTTGTCATAATTTGCATGGCTCTGAATAGTTACATAATAACGATTTGTAAGAGGAATGTACAGAATTGTTTTCCTGATTATTAAAGAATTCGCTTACAAACTCTTCGCGCACACAGTGTTGCAAAGCAGCGAATTTCTTCTCCGCGAGCTGCGCATCCCTGCGGAGCTTTTGCTTTATAGAATCAAAACAGGAGGACCGCCATAAGCGATCCCCCTTACTGATGCTCATCATATTATTGCGAACTCAACCGGATCCTCTGATCAGACCTCAACAAGCTCCTCCTGCCCGGTCTCCTTTGGAGTAACATGCTTCTTCCACTTACCCTGTAAATACCGCAGAAACGTGAGTACTCCGGTCAGCAGCCAGGTAAAGGCAGTTGCCAGCCATACGCCCCAGACTCCGACCTGCGGGATCAGGGTTAACGGCTTTGCAAAGCAGATTCTTCCCATCATTTCGATGATTCCATTCATAAATGCAAAGGTTGCATCTCCGGCTCCGTTTAACAGGCCTCTCGTAATATAAATCATGCCAAGCGGCAGGTAAAACCAGCTCGTAAGCTTTAAGGCATGCGCTCCCATTTCAATAACCTCAGGTTCACTGACAAACAGGCGCATGATCGGATTGCCAAAGAACTGTGCAAGCGGAAGCATGGTAAAGGAAAAGACAGCCATTAAAAGGAATGCTATCCTGTAACCCTTTTTCACACGCTCCAGCTGACCGGCACCGATGTTCTGTCCGGTATAGGTAGAAACCGACATACCCAGGGAATTGTAAGGCTGCTGTACCAGCTGTTCAATCCTGCTTGTAGCAGTAAAGGCAGCAACCACGACTGATCCAAAGGTATTCACAACGCTCTGCAGTGCCACACAGGAAATCGCAATCAGTGAGCTCTGAAAGGCCAGCGGCACACCCATACGGATACACTGCCAGATAATTCCACGGTTCAGGGAACGGTATTTCTTTTCAATCCTGAAGAACGGATTCTTTACCAGAGCGAAAATCAGGCTTCCGATACCGGAGATCAGCTGCGCAATAATGGTTGCGAACGCAGCGCCTGCCACCCCCCAGGAAAAGCCACGGATAAACAATAAGTCCAGTACAATATTAACCACACTCGATACCATCAGAAAATACAACGGTGTCTTGGAATCTCCTACCGCACGCAGGATAGCAGATACCGCATTGTAAAGGCTCACACCCAGAATTCCACAGCAGATGATCGTCATATATAAGGTCGAGCTGTCCAGAATGTTATCCGGTGTATTTAAAAAGATCAGAATCTTTCTTGCAAAAATGACGCCAATGCCTCCCATCAGGACCGCACAGAACAGCATGATATAAGCCGCGTTGATGATGGTGTTCTTCACCTGATCGTTCTTTCCTGCGCCAAAATGCTGGGAAATAACCACACCGGTACCGTTCGCCATACCTCCGCACAGGGAGAAGATCAGGAAATTCAAGGATCCCGTTGCACCAACGGCAGCAAGCGCATCCGCACCGACATATTGTCCTACAATGATAGAATCCACCATATTATACAACTGCTGAAAGATATTTCCTATTAATAACGGAAGCATAAAGGATACCAGTAATCCCAAAGGCTTTCCTACTGTCATGTCTGTTACATATGTTTTTTTCATAAAGTTCTCTCCTCTTCTATGAAGTTTATAGCATAGCAGTGGTTGGGAAACTATAAAAAAGCGCTCCGGAAATTGTCGATATCTATCTGGGTTTATGGTTTACAGGCTGTGTAAACGTTCAGCCATGCTCATTCATAAGCTGCCGGATTGTACAGTTTGGCACTTTCCCATACAATTTGGCAGATGCTCTTGCTTTTTCCTGATGATGCGGTTAAAATACAAAAAGTGCCGTTAGGGGCGGCAATCGAAAAGAAAAGGAGAGAAATTTATTATGAAGAAGAAGTTATTAGCAGTATTATTGACAGGAGCTATGGTAATGTCCATGCTTACCGCATGTGGCGGCGGCTCTGAAGAGACCAGCACCGACACCGCAGCTGAGGAAGTTGTAGAGGAAGAGGATACCGCAGCAGACGGAATGTGTTCCGATGAAACCTTCTCCGCTTTACAGGACAATTACGCAAGCATGGTAGAAGCTTACAACGCTGTTAAGGATCTGTATGAAAGCGATGAGATTGAAGCTGATGATTCCATCGAGGATGTAATGAACCAGGCTGCAGATGTAATCAATGAGATGGGTGAAATCTCCCAGGATACCATTACCGAAGAAGATGCTGAAACTCTGAATTCCGCAATGCTTGACATTTTAGATGCTTTATCCTTACTTGTTGATGGTATGACTGAAACAGACGCTTCTGCTGACGCAGCTTCCGAGGGATGCTCCGATGAATCCTTCGCCACCTTACAGGACAACTTTGCTGCATTATCCGAAGCCTATGATGCTGTATCAGACGCTTATATGTCTGACGAAGTAGAACAGAACGACGACATCGAAGCAGCTCTGAACGAAACTCAGGATATTATGACCCAGATGGGTGAAATCTCCCAGGACACCATCACAGAAGAGGATGCTGAAGTATTAAATGATTCCATTCTTGCTCTGTTAGAGGTTCTTGACTCTGTTGTTGATGCAATGTAATTAAGCACATAAGCATATAATTATATGTAATTATTCAGTAATGCAGAATTATTTCACAGCTTATCTGTAAACCACATATTCAAAAAGGGAGTAATTGTACTCCCTTTTTGTATTATACCAGTATACGCAGGAAAATGAGGAGGGAAACTTTTTCATGGTCGCTTTGTATTTTGCAGCCTTTGCATTCTCTGTTTTGTTGTTAATTCTGACTCTCGTCGCAACCAGCCAGTATCGCGGAAATTATCACGTACTTTCTACCATGACTACCGCAATTGTCAACTTCGGTTACTGGCAGCTTGCCATGTCACACAATCTGGAGGAGGCTCTTTTAGCAAACCGGATTGCCTATCTGGACGGAACCTTCCTTACCTTATTTATGTTCCTTGCGGTTGCCCAGTTCTGCCGGATCAGGGTTCCGGCCTTTATGGTTACTGCCTTGTCCATTGCCGGATTTGTAGTTCTGGGGCTTGCCTATACCGGCGGCTACAGTACCATTTATTACAGCAATGTCTCCATTGTCCGGCGTCATGGTGTCACCTTCCTCATTACACAGGACGGACCGGCACACGTTCTTTATACCTGTCTGATTGTTGTTTATGCCCTCATTGATCTTGGTGTTATGGTCTACGCATTCCGAAACAGGAATAAGGTTTCCTATGTCAATACCTTTTTCCTTCTGGCCACGGAGCTGTTCTGTATGGCGGTTTATGCCATCGAAAGCTTGACCGCATGCGAAATCCAGCTTCTTCCCTTTGCCTATGTGCTGAATATGGTGCTTTTATTTGTGCTGTTCCGCAGAACAAATCTCTATGATCTGTCCATTAATGCCGAACACATCCGTGAGGAACGCCGCGAATATGGTTATGTATCGTTCAGCCGCCATGGAAAATACATCGGAAGCAATGAAGTGGCCCGGAAATATTTTCCGGAGCTTGAACGTCTCCTGATGGATCATAAGATTCCCCCAAAAGAGGAATTTCTTTATAAGGAATTCGGCGACTGGGTAACCCATTTTGGTTCCAGTACCGGTAAAACCCGTTATTATACCAGAAATGACCGCATTCTCAAATGCCGGCTCAGTTATTTTACCATGGGAAAACAAAGCCACATTCAAGGCTACCTCATCGAAATAACCGATGACACCAACCAGCAGCTCCATATTCAGGAGCTGAATGAAATGGCCCGCAAGGCAGAGGAAGCCAACCTCGCCAAAAGTACCTTTATTGCCAATATGTCCCATGAAATCCGCACCCCGATTCATGCCGTGTTAGGTATGAACGAGATGATTATGCGCGAATCCGGCGAACCTCAGATCCGTGTATATGCCGGAAACATCAAGAAATCCGGCAACCTCCTGTTATCTCTTGTGAACAACATTCTTGATTATTCCCGTATGGAACAGGGAAACCAGAAGCTGCAGCCTGTTACGTATGAAACGGGTAAGCTGTTAAGCAATACGCTGGATGTCATCCGGCTGCAGACAAACAACAAAAATCTCCGTCTGGAGATCTTTATTGATGAACATCTCCCTGCAAAGCTCATTGGTGATGATCTCAAATTCCAGCAGATTCTGTTTAATCTGCTGACGAATGCGGTGAAATATACCAATGAAGGCTATGTCCGTTTATGTATTTCCCAGAAAGAGCGTCTCGGAGATTCCGTATCCATTACCGTATCGGTCGAGGATTCCGGCATCGAAATCCGTAAGGAGGATATTGCCCACCTCACCAATGCCTTCTGCCGTGTGGATGAGAAGCGCAATCGGAATATAGAAGGTGCAGGGCTTGGTCTTTCGATTGCCAGCCAGCTATTGCAGCAGATGGGAAGCCAATTAATGATTGACAGTGAATACGGTGTGGGTTCGATCTTTTCCTTTGAGCTGCTCCAACAGATTGCAGATCCTGCAGAGCTTGGAGGCTTTTCCCGGTTTTCGGAAGAAGACGGGGAAGATCCGGAAACGCTCTCTCCTGCGCCTCCCCGCTTTACCGCGCCGGAGGCAAGGATTCTGGTAGTCGATGATAATCAGATGAACCGCTTTGTCTTCCAGGGGCTCTTAAAATACCTGCAGGTACAGGTCACCCTTGCAGAAAGCGGAAAAGAATGCTTAAATGCCATTGCCGCCGGTCATTTTGACCTGATCTTTATGGATCATCTCATGCCGGAGCTCGATGGAATCGAAACACTTCATATTATGAAAAAGCGCAGCGGACATCTCTGTACAGACAGTAAGGTCATTGCCGTTACCGCCAATGCCTATCCGGGTGCACGGGATGTTTATCTTAAGGAGGGATTTGATGACTTCCTTGAAAAGCCGGTCGAAGGAAAGCAGCTGGAAGCGATTATTTATCAATATCTTCCCAAAAATCTCATCCGGTTCGCCGATGAAAATATTGAAAATATCCGGAAAGAAACCGGGATTTCTTATAAAGCAAAAGCAGCTGCCGAAAATGTTCCCGCAACAGGTGACGCAATCCTTACCGGGCAACTTTCCCGCATGGGGATTGATGTAGCAAAGGGACTGTCCTATGCCGGCAATGACTGGAGCTTTTATCTGGAAGTATTGAAGTGCTTTACAGAAGAATATGATGTTAAAAGGGATTTATTGCTTACACGCAGGAAAAATCTCTCCGAAGGCAGCCAATTTGATGCCTTCACCAATCTGGCTCACCAGCTAAAGGGCGAGTCCCGTGGAATCGGGCACATGGAGCTTGGAGAGAAATTTTATCAACTGGAAATGGCATCCAGGGCTCACCGGAAGGACACCCTGATGGCTCTCTTTCCGGATACACTGGATCTATGGGAGCATGTCGTTACGTCTTTGAGAACCTGTCTTCCTTAAGCTGCTGCCGGATCTCTCTTTGAAGCCGGACTGGGATCGGAATCACCGCTGAGTTCATCATTTCAATCTCTGCCTGGTCCACATTCCGGACATACAGACGGTTAATGAGATAACTGCGTCCCACCTTAAGGAACTCCGGATTCTGTTCAAAGTCTTCGCAGACCTCGGACAGAACTTTCGTTATGGAAATGGTATCGGTAAGCGTATGGATCAGTGTCACATGGCGGCCTGTTTCAAAATACAGAATATCCCTCAGCGGAATCTGCAGCTCCTTCCCCTGCACATTGATCCGGTACTGCTTCGAGGTTCCTTCAAAGATGGATGTGCAGCGGCGGATGGCATTCATGAAATCCTCATGGTCATAGGGCTTTTGCAGATAATACAGGGCATCTACATTATAGCTGTCCATGGCATGCTCCATCGAGCTTGTCGTAAAAATCAGTCCGCCCTCATAATGCTCCTCACGCAGTGTATGCGCCACACTCATACCATCCGGATCATCCATATAGATATCCAGAAAGATAAGTGATGGCTTCTCCATGGTTTCCTCATATCGCCGAAGAAGCTCTTCTCCGGATTGAAAGGATTCTATCGTAATCTTCTGATCCTGATGTGACAGATACTCCTGCAGATGATGGTTCAACCGCAGCAGGTCACTTTTAGAATCATCACAGATGTAAATGGTCATTCCTGTAATTCCTCTTTCCCCTTGACTGTCGTATATCCATTGTGTTATTTCATTATAACCCTATATTGAGACATGGTAAACCATTTTTTTACATTCTTTATAAGCTCCTTTATAAGCCATCTAATCCTAGCTTTTCAAGAATTTCTTTATCATAAATACACAAAAGTATGGAAATGTCTAAACTACTGAACCTGCATACTTATCCAAATACAGCTGTGCTGTCTGCGCATCCATAGAAAACCAGCGGATCAGTTTCTGAATAATGATCTCTTTGGTTTTCTTTTCTTCAAGGTTATCTTCAATTAACCGCCTGATTCCCGCTTCCCGCTCTTCTTCACGACCTTCCCTTATTCCTGCTTCGTGTCCCTCTTCTCTTCCTTCTTTTATTCCTTCTGCTCTACCTTCTTCTCTTCCTTCTCTTATTCCTTCTGCTCTTCCTTCTGCTTTTCCTTCTGCTCTTCCTTCTGCTCTTCCCTCTGCTCTTCCTTCTTTTATTCCTTCTGCTCTTCCTTCTGCTCTTCCTTCTTCTCTTCCTTCTGCTTTTCCCTCATTAAAAAAATCCTCTCTTATTTCCCGCAATGCCTGACACATATCATATTCCTCCCGTTGATTCTCATTCTGACTTTTGTATGTTTCCATATTTTCTTCAAAAAAGCTACGACCCGTCATGGTTGCAATTGCCTCCCAGGTTTCTTTGGATAAATGTGCATATCGTTCATCCTTCTCCAGACTAAGAAATTTCCTCTTATCCTTCCGGTAATTCATCGCCCGAAGCAGCTCCCGTAATTCAGTATGAAAGCATTCAAATTCTTTCTGCTCATTTACACAGAATAAATTGGCCGGATAGTCAGAAAAATATTCCTTTAGTGGATCCGTCTCTGCACGAAACTCCATCATATCCGACAGCGTTCTGGGGCCGTCCCAGGTTTCTGTTCCACTATAGAGGCAGATCGTATACACCGGATGCAGCCGGTCTGTTTTCAGAATTCCTGACATATACTCTGCATAAGTAACCGGAATAGCAAGCGAATCATACTGTCCGGAGCTTTCCACCTGCTTCCACAAAGCACTCACCCGTTGTCTGCGTTCTTTCATCTGACGATTATATTCTGCCGCATCATATCTCATGATCCGTACAGGCATTCCATAATTAATATAACTCTGGTTCTCAACAGCAAGCACCTGCAAGACGGTTCCGGAACGTAACTGCATCTTAACATCTCTCATTAACTTCGCTTTTGTGTCTCGCCTTCTTCCCGGCCGGGGTCTGCTCTTCTCAATCTGAATTTCTGTTCCAGCGGCATCAGAAACGGTTGCCTGATCGAGAGTCCTATCCCCGGAGCATTGAAAACAATCCTCATCCCCACCCTTCTTCACCTTCACGGCAGCCAGGGGCTTTTCAGATGTAATGGTGTTATCCTGATCCACCACATATCCTTCCGAGGCTTCTGTCAGTTCACTGGCACAGATCACCGGTCTCCCATGAAAGAAGCATCCATTAAATAAATCTGCAAAGTACTGCTTATTCTGCAGATACTCCTGCATACATGTATCATATTTTCCCATAAATCTCCTCCTTCTCGTTCTCTGAGTCTGCATACTTATCCAAATACAGCTGTGCTGTCTGCTCATCCATAGAAAACCAACGAATCAATTTCTGAATAATAATCTCCTTGGTTTTCTTTTCTTCAAGGTTATCTTCAATTAACCGTCTGATTCCTGCTTCCCGCTCTTCTTCACGACCTTCCTTTATTCCTGCTTCGTGTCCCTCTGCTCTTCCTTCTTCTCTTCCTTCTGCTTTACCCTCTGCTCTTCCTTCTGCTTTACCCTCATTAAAAAAATCCTCTCTTATTTCCCGCAATGCCTGACACATATCATATTCCTCCCGTTGATTCTCATTCTGACTTTTGTATGTTTCCATATTTTCTTCAAAAAAGTTTCGCCCCGTCATGGTTGCAATCGCCTCCCAGGTTTCTTTGGATAAATGTGCATATCGATCCATCATAAATTATAGAAATGTGAGTAACTATTCAGAGCCACGCAAATTATGACAATATGGACGTCGAATGCTCCCATTCGTAAGGACATTTGGCATAATTTATATGGCGAAGTAACCACATGAGGTAAACTACGTTGCGTTAGCAACGGTTTAACTAAGTGACATTGGTTCTGAATAATTACAAATGTGATATCTGCACGATATAAGTGCCTTTATTTGAATTAGAAAATATAGATGATTGATCGCAATTTCTTCTTATGCTCATCTGATTAATAAAATTAGCATAGCAGAACTTTTGGTGAATTTCAATAATTTTTCGTTTATTTATAGGAAAAATTTGTTTAAAATTTGTTTCTATATAATAATTCAGCTATTCCGAAATGATTAGGCAAGCCTGAACTGTTTCGATACAGAATTCATCCAAAACATCAGATAAAAATTTATCAAAGTCTGAGGACAGGATTTCATTGACATACAGAAAAAGGGCGGTACAAACTGTACCGCCCGATCTTTTAGTAGTATACAAGCTCTTCACTCTGTCAACGTCAGACCCTAATCTGACTTAATTCTGCTTACTGTAACAGAGACAGAACGCCCTGGTTGGACTGGTTAGACTGAGCCAACATAGCCTGACCTGCCTGAGCCAGAATATTGTTGTTGGAGTACTTAACCATCTCTGTAGCCATATCTGTATCACGGATCTGGCTTTCAGCACTTGTGGTGTTCTCAACTACGTTGTCGAGGTTGTTGATGGTATGCTCAAGTCTGTTCTGAACAGCACCAAGAGTAGAACGCTGAGTAGATACTTTCTGAATAGCTTCTTTGATAGTTTCAATTGCAGAAAGAGCATTCTTGTCATTATCTCCATCAACCTTTAATCCATTAACACCAAGTCCCTTGGCACTCATAGAATCAATACTTAATGTGATTTGATTGTTAGATGTTGCATCTGCACCTACATGTAAGCTTAACTTTAACGCACCTGTAATATCCCGTGTAGAAGTTACCTGCGTAGGATCAAGCGTTGTAGCAAGACCAACAGCATCATATACTGTAGGGGCATCACCTTTAGCTGTAATTGTTCCATCTGCTGCGGTTTGGAAATAAGACTTCAGTGCATTTGCCGCAATACCATTTCCATCCTTATCATAATATTTCGCAGCCTCACCGTTTTTAGTTGCTCCAGTTACAGCTGTCGCATTAATTGCAGCGGACGAAACAGATTTTCCATCATCAGATGCCTGTGCTGCCTTATCAGATCCATCATCTTTCACCTTAACAGTTGCTACCTTAGTTCCATCACTAGTCGTAATATCAAAATCCGTTGCACTTCCCTTAACAGCTGAAATCTTATATTTACTAGCAGCATCACCATTCAAGCTGACCGAAAAAGTATTATCTGCTGCTGCTCCAGTACCTCCACCTGCAGTTGCATCCCAGTGCTTAGTAACTTTTACCGTAAGTCCAGAATTTTTAATCGCATTAGCCACAGCATTTTGATCTGCTGATGAAGCATTCGCATCAAAAGTCACACTTTCTATTTTAACTTTTGCTGTAGCATCTGCAGCAGTAGGCATTGTCGCAGTTGCTACAGCATCTGCAGTATACTGTGCATACGCATATGAATATTCTTTAGCAGCAAAACGATCTCCTTTTAACAAGTAAGTCTCATTAAACTTTGTAGTTTCAGCAACACGATCAATTTCTGTAGTTAACTGATCTATTTCGTTCTGAATATAACTTCTGTCGCTTTCAGATTGAGTTCCGTTAGCAGACTTAACTGCTAACTCATTCATTCTCTGAAGCATATCCTGAACTTCATTCAGAGCACCTTCAGCGGTCTGTACAGTAGAAATACCATCCTGCGCGTTGGAAGAAGCCTGTGTTAAACCTCTGATCTGCTTACGCATCTTCTCACTGATGGAAAGGCCAGCTGCATCATCTGCTGCACGGTTGATCTTGTAACCGGAAGATAACTTCTCTGTGGACTTAGCCTGTGTCTTTGTGGTTACGCCTAACATTCTGTTAGAGTTCATTGCTGTAAGATTGTGTTGTACTACCATAATTCATTCCTCCTTGAAATTGTTCACTGCTTCCCTGCAGTGATTGTTTTATTTATTGTGCAGATTTCTTTTGAAATCGTACGCCTTCGAAAGATGCTCTGCGGTTTCTAAAACAAAACTGTTTGTCTTTGCAATTTGTTTTGTTTTATTTGTATTATATATCGGAGTGTATCCGAAATACTTAACCCTGTTTTGAAAAATTTTTGGGTAAATTTTTGTTTTCTGTTTTTCGTATATTCACCAACTGTAAAACGTCATTTCTTGTCATCCAGAAACTGTGGTGGCACATAATTGGAATTATTCATGTTCTTATAATAATTCAGCGCCGCCTGTTTGTTCTGGCGTCCTTGGCGGATCTTCTCACGGGACTTACGAAACTGCTGCTCTACAGCAGACTTATTCCGCTGCTCCATGGTCTGCAGCTTCACACTCTTATCCGTGAGCTCTCCGATAAGGGACTGCAGGGCTCTGATCTGTGCAGCATACTGCTCCTTATTGCCAAGAAGCTGTTCCTTAATCCGGTCATAAACAGTCTCAAATCCCTGATCCAACTCCATAATCCTCTGAATGAGCGGGTCCTTCTGGTCTACCAGACGGTCAAAAGCCTCATAATCCAGCTCTTCTACCTTAAGCAGCTCCTGCTGCTGCGTCGTGTAGTCCGTGAGTTCGTCCAGAATCTGTAATTTCTTCTTCAGGCTGTCCTCTAACACAGATAAGTAATTGTCCATTATTCAGCTCCTTTATGTTGATTCTTCGCCATTACTTCCTTCCAGGTATCTCTCACGGAACGAAGATGTTCGCATACCTCTTCGAGAATTTCCGGATCCTTCCGGATATTCGCCTGCGCCAGACGCTGCTGCAAGTAGGAATAGATCCGGTCATAATCCTCGGAAACCGGATATTTGGTATCCAGTGTACTCTGCAGGTAGTTAATGATGTTCTCTACCTTCACAATATTAATATGGCTCTTCTCAATATCCTTCTTTTCAATTGCCATAATCGCAATGTTACAGAACTTAATGGCGCCCTCATAGAGCATCAGTGTCAGCTCTGCCGGCGATGCCGTCAGAACCTTACTGTTATTATACTGTGCATACGCTGCCGGTATTGCCATATCATGAACCTCCCAGTAATCCTGTGATCGCACTTGCATTGGACTGCATCTTTGCAAGAGCGGTTTCCATCTTACTAAACTTGCTGTACCACTTATCTTCGTAAGCATTCAGCTTCTTTTCCATTTCGGCAATCTTCGTGGTGTAGTCTGAATAGTCGGACTTCATCTTCTTGTCATCATAGAAGCTGCCATAGCTGCGGTAGCCCTCTACTGCCTTGGAAAGACCATCCATCGTAGAATACAGTTCCTTATGTAAGCTGCTGAAGAAGGATACGACGGTATCCGGATCGGAAGCGATCATGGATTTCAGCTTATCGGCATTGCCGGAGGTATTCTCATCATCCGGATCTCCATCGATGTGATAAGCATTCTTCTCATTCTCTGCTGCCGTAAAATAGCTCAGTGTATCAATTCCGAAATCACTTAAGTGCATCTGCTTGCCATCTACCGTTGTTCCACTGCTCATTACAGAGGTAAGCTTGCTGCGGATAGTGGAAAGTGTAGAATCCCTGCGAAGCAGGGAATCTTTGATTTTCTTCTCATACTTCTCTACCTCTGTATCAGACATGGCATCCTTTTCATCATCGGTAAGAGGTTCATACTTGGATGCAGAAGCCGCATTGTAGAGCTTATCCATCTCATTCATGATGGAATTGTACTCCTTGAGGAAGCCCTTGATCATATCATAGATTCCATCGGTATCATCCTGTGTGGTAATGGTAACTGCTTCCCCTGCCTTGGTCTCGCTGAGTGCAGTAAAGGTCAGTCCGTTAATTTCAAATACATTGGTATTGTTGGTAAATGTTGCACCGTTTAACTCGATCTTGGCATCCTGTCCGTCGATCTTCTTCGCATACCCCTCTGCTGTCGGATCTCCGTCCGGATTAAGCTGAATCCCCAGTGCCTTTAACGCTGCCTGTCCGTTGTTTCCTGCTGCTGTAATGCTGAAGTCATTGGACGCACCGGAGGTCTTGGCACTGATAAAGAGCCGCTGCTGCTTCTCATCGAAGTTTGCATTGAGTCCTGCTTCCTTAAGCTTCGTCAATACATCTGAAATTGTGGTATCTGCCGTCACATCCAGGGTGAGATCCTTATCTCCTGCCTTAATGCTGATCTGTCCGCCATTCCCGATGCCATCGCTGCCGGCAAGATCACTTAACTTGGACAGTGCGGTAAGGCTTCCGCTGCCGGATGCCTTCATCTGTGCACCGGTTAAATAACCGGTCTTTGCAAGCTGCTTCACCTCCAGGGACTGTACACCGTTCACCGCATTCTCACCTGTAATCACGCTGACAGCACTGCTGTTCGACACTGCGGTTGTCTTCTTCATATAAGAAGAAGCAAAGCGCATATTACTGATGTACTTGCTCTGAAGGTTCTTAAGCTTCGTATTTAAATCCTTCCAGGCATCCTGCTTCCACTCCAGCTTGGTCTGCTTCTTTTTAACATCATCGACCTTCGTTCTCTTGGCAGAAACGAGCTCCTGGATGATACTTTCGGTATCCATTCCGGAATACATTCCGGTCATACGCATTGCCATATTTGATTCCTCCTGCCTGTTATCTCTTCTCGTCTACGAGGATTCCTGCCAGTTCCCATACCTTGGCAATCATGTCAAGGGTCTTCTCCGGCGGAAGCTCTTTAATTACTTTATGGGTATCCTTATCTACAATCTTGATCGTAACACGGTTCGTTGCCTCATGAATTCCGAATACTGCTTCGGAATGGGACATGTTCTTGTTTAACTGCTCGACAGCCTTTTTAATCTGTTCATTCGTCGGTGTCTGTTGTTCCGGGGTTCCCTGATTGTTCGTCTCGGTTCCCTGTCCGTTCTTCTCATCAACTTCCTTGATCTTCGCTGTCGTCGGATCAAAATTAACTGTCTGTTCTACCGTAGTTGAAACGTCCGTGTTTTCTGCGGTTTTATGTACAGGTCTTGCCTGCTGTGTATTCTGTGCCTGATAAGTCATGGCACTGCTTAGTGGTTCAATTGCCATTGTGTACACCTCCCTGTGCTTCCCTGATGTCTGTTCGACATGGTCACAATCTCATATTTAACGGTTTCTTGTAGTTTATATCGGTTTTGGGTTATAAAAGATTAACCCCCTGCAGAAATTTTTCACTCAGCTCTCAATTGTTCACTCAGCCTCCCCCAACTCAATACCTCAATTGCCACCTTTTCCTTCCTTTTTCTCCCTGACCTTCTCTACAAGAGCCGGATCACAGCCGGCTATGGAACAGATTTCTGCCAGGTCGTAATTTTTATTCAACATCATTTCGATTGTATAACACTGCTGCGCTCTCCTCCCCTCCTGCCTTCCTTCTCTTTTTCCTTCTCTTTTTCCTTCATTAATAAAATCCTCTCTTAATTCCTGTAAGGCCTGACACATATCATATCGCTCCTCTCCGCTTTCGTTCATGATTTTATATGTTGCTTTATGACTGTTCTTAAGATATTCCCGTCCTGTCATAATCCTTATTGCATCCCATGTTTCTTCTGATAAATGGGCATATCTTTCATCTTTTGCTAAACTCAGAAACTTTTCTTTATCTTTCCTATAGCTCATTGCCCGAAACAATTCTCTAAGTTCTGTATGAAATTCTTCAAAATCACTTTGCTCATTTACACAAAACAGACGCAGCGAATAATCTGTGAAACATTTTTGAAGCAACTCATTCTCACCAAATTCCATCATATCCGATAATTGTCTTGGTCCATCCCACGGTTCTGTTCCAGTATAAAGGCAGATCGTGTACACCGGCTGCAAGCGATCCGTCTTAAAAATTCCGGATAACTTCTCTGCATAGGTAATAATCGTCATCGCATATTTACCAGACTCTTTCATTTGCTTCCGCAATGCTTGAAATTGCTGCTTCTTTTCCCTTAACTGCCGATTATACTCTGCCACATCATAATCCATACATCGAACCGGCATGCTATAGTCTATGTAACTCTGATTTTCCACCGCTAATACCTGCAAGGTTGCACCGGTCCTTAGTTTCATTTTCACATCCCTCAGAAGCTGTGTCTTCTTATTTCTCCCTGCTCTCCGGAAAGGGCTCGCACTCTCTACCTCGATAGTCTTTCCCTGCGCTCCATCCAAAATCTGGATCTGTACATGCTCTGCATTGTCTTCCTCTGCCTCTGTCCGTGCTACTGTATATGTTTCCGACGCTTCCGTCAGATCCTCTGCTCGAATCACAGTCTGCCCATCAAAGCAGCATCCATTAAACAGATCTGCAAAGTACTCCTTATTCTGCAGATATTCTTTCATACAATAATCGAATTTTCCCATAAACAACCTCCTTTTCACAGAGAATTCTTCTATGGGCATAAAAATCCTCTGCCTGTTCAATTTAATTCGTTGGAATCAAAGCATGGATTTTCTGATCTGTGAGAATATCAGAGACAAGGGCTGGGACCCTCTTAGTTACAGAATCAATTTCAATACATATTCTGTAAATAGAAAACTTCTATGCTTTACAGAAATTTTAGCATAGAAGTTTTAAACCTGCAATCTTCAATTTTGCAAAAAAATTTATTTTACATTGTCATATGCATTTCAAATTTCTATTCTTATCCTCTTCCCTAATCCTTAATCTGCCTTCCCTCATGATCCAGGTGATAATGATCCCTGTAAATCAGTTCTGACAGCGGCACAAAGGTATATCCCTGGTCCTTCAGGTTCTGAATCAGCTTATCCAGCGCCTCAGATGTGAATTTCGCTCCATTATGGCACAAAATAATTGATCCGCTTCCCAGATGCTTATGTCCGGTAACCGTTTTAATAATAGAATCCACTCCGTAATCCTTCCAGTCCAGGGAATCCACATCCCATTGAATCGGATAATATCCGCACTCTCTTGCGACCTTGATTACCGCATTATCATAGTCACCATACGGTGGGCGGAACAGGAACATTTCATACCCGGTCAGCTCCCGGACCTTTTCATGAACCTTCATCAGCTCTTCTTTCTTTTCCGCATCGGAAATCTGACTCATATTCTTATGGTTTTCGCTGTGGTTTCCCAGATCATGCCCATCCGCAAGGATGGCTCTGACATCCTCCGGATAGCTCTCTACCCAGCCGCCTGTCATAAAAAAGGTCACTTTCACATTATTCTTTTTGAGGATTTCGAGAATTTTCTTCGTATCCTCGTTTCCCCATGCTGCATCAAAGGTGAGTGCAATCTTCTTTCCACCCGCTTCATCTGTTTTTACACAGTAAATCGGCAGCTCACGGTTTCCAACCGTGTTGCTTGCATGCACGCTGTCTCCCCAAAACACCACCGCTCCACGCAGAAGTGCGGCGGCGACAAGCAGAAATGCCGTATTCCGCAAAAGCAGCATGCAGACTCTTTTCTGATAATCCGGACGCTTCTCCCCATCTTGTCTTTTCCACTCTTCCTTCCAATGCACATGCAGACCATCCGTCAGATTTTTTCCTGTCTGTTTCCATTTTTCTATGTATTTGCTCATAAGAAATCCCGGTATATTTTTTATACAAAATATGCTGGGAGCTCTTGTCCTTATGCCAGATCAATGTATGATAAGGACTATTTCTGTTACATTTGTGATCCACAATTTGGGTACCGGCTCTCATTCTTTCCAGGCAGCTTCTTTATCATATTACAATAACAGCGATCTGCGATCTCATTCCATTCACAGAAATACCGCAGCCAGAAGCGGCATGGTGATCACAGAAAGCACCGTGGTAAGCGCCACACCACGGGAAGCAGTTTCATAATCTCCGCCATACTGCTGAGCAAGCATTGCAGTCATGCTTCCTGCCGGAGTCGCCATCATCACAAGGCACACCCCCCGCAAAATTTCCTGCTCTGCCACACGATTCACCATGATCATCCAGACAGCCGGAAGAAGCAGCAGCTTCACCAGCGAAAACAGTAACAGCTTCTTATCCAGAAACAGCTCCTTTAACGGCACTTGTGCAAGGGATGCTCCGATAATCATCATACTTAACGGAGCGGTGAGATTCCCCAGATTCGTAATGAATGCCTGTAAAAAGGAAGGAACAGGAGTCTGCAGAAAGTAAAGCAGCATTGCTGTGATACAGGCAATCACTCCGATATTGAAGATCTTCTTCACGATTTCTACTGTTCCCTGCAGCTTTCCCTGTTGTTCACTGCCATTTTCTATATTTTCAGACTTCCCATTCACAGCCGCTGTTATGCCTTGCGCATCCTGCCGTTCCCCTGTCTTTCCATTTGGCTCTGCTTTCACATCCTGCTCTGCTTTCACATTCGGCTCTGCTTTCACATCTACCTCTGCTTTCACATTCGGCTCTTCTTTCACATCTACCTCTGCTTTCACATCCACCTCTGCTTTCACATCTATCTCTGCTTTCACATCTACCTCTGCTTTCACATTCGGCTCTGCCTTCGCACAGGCACCCGGCTTTCTTGTCAGCACCGCCACTCCATAGGTATAAATCAGAATATTAAATGGAATCTGAAAGACCGCCCCATACAAAAGCGCTCCATTGCCGTACATCGCAGCCAGTACCGGGAATCCCATAAAGCCAATGTTTGCAAAAACCGTCATCGCTGCATAAGCTCCACGACTCTCCTTCTGTATGCACAGGATCCTCGGAAGAAGCTGTGCCATAACAAGTAAAAAGACATACATCATGACCACGATTGCAAGCGTCTGTACCAGTTCCTTTCCCTGCATCTGCTGATCCGTCAGTGCACTGCTTAAAATCATACAGGGATTGGCCACATTCACTACAATCGCCGAAACCTTTCTGCTCACCTCTTCCGTAAGAATCTGCTTTCGATAACATAAATATCCGACTGCCATCATCAGAAACATCACGATCATCTGCTGCAGCATCACCATACCAGAACCCTCACATTCACTTTTCCTTTCCTGCTTAACCCTTTTTCGCCCTCATAGGCAAACTTCCCATAGCCGCGGACGGTAATCTGATCCCCCTCCTTCAGCGCCCGGCTGTTATTCTCACACAGTCTTCCATTGATAAATACCTTCTGCTCCCGGAACAGTTCATTACTTTCTGTCCGTGAAAGATGATACACCCCCGCAATCAGCGCATCGGTCCGTGCGGAGCTGATCTGGATGAGCTTTTCCTCCGGTTCCTTCTGCAAAAAGACCGGCGGCTCTTCGCAGACCGTACACTGCACACTTGTATGCCGGATCCGCGTAAGATTTTCGGTAATGTATTCTGCCATGCTTTTCAGGCAGAACAGATACCCCGTCTTGTCCTCAATATAAATATCTCCCAGCGTACTCCGTTCAATCCCAAGATTCATGAGTGCCCCCAGAAAATCCCGGTGCGTCAGCGCATCCGCAAACTTATTCATTAACGGTGCCATTTTGATACAGCAGATCGGGAACTCCCATTCCTCACCAAACCGGATCACTGCCCGCTCACACCCCTCCTGACCTCCGAAAACGCAGTACGGTACATACGAAAAGTCCATGGAATAAAAGACAGACTGCTCCGGCAGACTTAAGAACCCGGTGAACGTTGCTATATGACTCTGGTCCGCTTTCCGCGCCAGATCGGTAAAATGCTTCCTCAATATCTGATCTTCTTCGTTTTTCAATGAATTTCCTCTTTCTTTTGTTGCTCTTCTTTATTCTGTGCTATACTATATCCATTGGAGAAACAGGTAATATTCCTTTCTCCAAAGCCCATTGTACCATAAATGAGGCCAAATCTGAATCATTACCAAATTAACCATTTGCAATAAGGAAAGGATGGATACTATGGATTTCAAGGATGCGCTGCGAAGCATCATTAAGCCGCATAACGAAGACCCCCTGGAGCGTCTTACAACTCCCTTTGGAGAGGCGCTTTCAACGGATAAGGTACTTACAGAATACCCGCGCCCCCAGTTTGAGCGCCCATCCTATATTAACCTGAACGGCTTATGGGACTATGCTATCCAGCCCAAAAAGGGCTTCCCCGACCGCTACGACGGGCAGATTCTCGTCCCTTTTTCTCCGGAAGCGATCCTGTCGGGTGTGGAACGCCAGCTGCAGCCGGGGGAATACCTCTGGTACCGCCGTCTGCTCCCGGTTGACGAGATGGATCTCTTTAATGGCAGCCGTCTGATCCTGCATTTCGGTGCGATCGACTACGAAGCCGATATTTTTCTCAACGGAAACAAGGTAACGTCCCACCGCGGCGGATATCTTCCCATCGACTGCGACATCACGGATTTTCTGGAAAAAGGAGAAAATGAGCTGACGGTACGTGTCAGCGACCCCAGTGACGAAGGCTCTCAGAGCCGCGGCAAACAGATTTTAAAGCGTGGAGGCATCTTTTATACGGCACAGAGCGGCATCTGGCAGACCGTCTGGATGGAATGGATCCCTGCCACCCATATTGAACATATTACCATAGAACCGGACTTTGACCGGCAGGAGGTATTTATCGAGGTCGATACGGCTCTGTGTGATGCACTTCCGATGCTGCGCATCTGTGTCATGACACCGGATGCAAAACAGGTATTGTTCCGGCAGTCCCTGACTCCGAAGAGTAATCTTGCCGATGTACACAGACATCATGCGCAGTCCCAGTCCTATGATTTTACGATTTCCATTCCGGATGAACTGTTTTTCCCATGGACTCCGGAAGCTCCGGCGCTTTACCCGGTAACGGTAACCTTAGGCAGGGATGAGGTGAAAACTTACTTTGCCCTGCGCACCTATACCATTGAATTATCGGAGGATAAACCGGTCTTCTGTCTCAATCACAAGCCCTGTTTCCTCATGGGGGTCTTAGATCAGGGCTACTGGTCGGATGGATTAATGACGGCCCCCTCCGATGAAGCATTGCTTTATGATATCACAACCATGAAAAAGCTGGGCTTCAATATGATGCGTAAGCACTTGAAGGTAGAATCTGCAAGGTGGTATTACCACTGTGACCGCCTTGGCATGATCGTCTGCCAGGATATGATTAACGGCGGCGGTCAGTACCGGATGCCGTTTATCAACTATCTGCCCACGGTATGCCCTTCTCTGGCACGCCACATCTCGGATCAGGCTTACCATCTTTTTGCAAGAGAGGATGAAAATGCCCGTGACGAATGGGAAGAAGAGCTGGCCGATATGATTGATTACCTGAAATTCTTCCCCTCCATTGCCATCTGGTGTCCTTTTAACGAGGGCTGGGGACAGTTTGATTCGGTACGTATTGCAGAGTCCATCCGCGCACAGGATCCGACACGGCTCATCGACGCGGCAAGCGGCTGGTTCGATCAGGGTGCCGGAGACTTTATCAGCGTACACAATTACTTCCGGCGTCTTAAGGTTGCTGCCGGAGAATGGAAGAAGCATAAGAAAAGCCGGGCCTTCTTCCTGTCCGAGTATGGCGGCTTCGCCTGCCACATCGACGGACACAGCAGCGTGGAACGGATCTTCGGCTACAAGCGTTATGAGACAAAGGAAGAATTTTCAAAGGCTTATGATACTCTCATAAAAGAAGCCCTCCTCCCTCTGCGGGAACAGGGCTTAAGCGGTGCTGTTTATACCCAGGTATCGGATATTGAGGAGGAGGTCAATGGAATCCTCACCTACGACCGGAAGGTCGTGAAGCTCCAACTACCGGAGACTTTAAAAGAATCACGTTCAAAAGAGGAATCTTCAGAATCACAGCCTTCTGAATAGTTATCTTTAGAATAATTATCTTCAGATAGTAATCTTCAGAATGTGATTTTCAAAACAGCAGCTGCATCACGCAGCTGCTGTTTTTTCTCCGTTCAATGTTCTCTCAAGCTTCCTTTTGACATAAAAGTATGCCGGAACAAGGAAGATATCTGCCATAATCCAGGCAAGCGGGCTTGCAAAGCAGGCGCCGGTAAATCCAAATACCGGAACAATGAAAATACCCATCAGAGTTCTTGCTATCATCTCAAATACTCCGGACAGAATAGCAAAGGTGCTGAATCCCATTCCCTGAATCATATACCGGATGACATTCACGAAAACAAGCGGAATAAAGAATGCTGCATTGATTAGCAGGAACTCTCTTGAACTGTCAAGCAATTCCTTACTGGCATCCGTTACAAAGAGTCCGCACAGTGTTCCACCTGCAAAGTACATGATAATAAATGCCACGATCGAATAAACAATACCAAAAATACTGCAGGCAAAGAGTCCCTTGCCAAGACGGTCCAGCTTCTTTGCCCCCACATTCTGGCCACCGTAGGTTGCCATTGTTGTTCCAAGTGCATCAAATGCACAGCAGAAGAACATGCTAACCTTACTGCCGGCAGTAACTGCGGCAACGGCTGTAGCTCCAAGGGTATTCACGGAGGACTGTAAAATAACCGATCCGATTGCCGTGATGGAATACTGTAATCCCATCGGCACACCCATGGCACACAGCATACCGATATGAGGCATACTAAGCTTCCATTCGTCCTTTGTAATATGAAGGATCTCGAATTTCTTCATCATATAAATCAGGCAGAGAATGCCCGAAATCAGCTGAGAGGCAACGGTGGCAACCGCGGCTCCGGAAACACCCATATGCAGATTGATGATGCAGATCAGATCCAGCGCAATATTAATTGCTGAGGAAATAATCAGGAATACCAGCGGAATCTTGCTGTTTCCCATGGAACGCATGATACCGGACAAAATATTATAAAGGTAGGTTGCCGGAATTCCTAAAAATACGATAAAAATATACTGGTAAGAATACTCAAAAATGTCCTCCGGCGTCTTCATCCACATTAAGATATCACGACACAGAATACATACCACTACGGTAATCACCACAGACATGACAATTCCGAGCCACACGCAGTTCGCCACATACCTGCGCATGTCTGAATAATCCTTTGCTCCAAAACGCTGCGCAATCGGAATGACACATCCGCCGCACACGCCCATTACAAATCCGACAATCAGGAAGTTAATGCTTCCGGTTGCGCCAACACCCGCAAGAGCATTCATTCCCAGCGTTCTTCCCACAATAAAGGTATCTACCACACTGTAAAACTGCTGAAAAATAAATCCGATCAGCAGCGGCATGGAAAAACTTAAAATCAATTTCATGGGGGATCCCACGGTCATATCCTTTGTTGCACTCTTTGCCATAATTTAACTCCTCTAAATTCTCCAAAAATATTGTCTGTTTCCCCAATTATGCGCTTGATTATTTTATTACGGCTTCTTTATATTTGCAAGTAAATTCCTGCCTGCACGTTTTCGAGCCTGTGAATCGTTACCGGAACGAGGTACGAGTGAACAGTATCAGTTTCATGCCGGGCAATGAACGTACAAAAGCGCAAATATACTATACCTGTAGTATACTTACGCTTTGTATGATTTCTAGTAAATTTTCATCTGATAACTGTATAAATCTACAATCTTTACATTCAATTATAACCGTTCGATGCCATTATGCAAACGGATTCTCAGACTTATAAAGCATTCCCTTCGGCTGGTTGAATCCGATATTCTTAACGCCTAAGAACTTGAATACTTCATACATTAACTTTCCGTAGTGACCAAATGCTACAGCTCCATGATGAGGGAATCTGCCTTCTACAAGTACGTGACGGTAGAAGCGTCCCATTTCAGGAATAGCGAAGATACCAATACCACCAAAGGATCTGGTCGGTACATCCAGGATTTCACCTTCTGCGATGTAGGAAACCAGTTCTCCATCGGAATTGCACTGCAGACGATAGAAGGTAATATCGGATGCTGCAATATCACCCTCCAGAGTACCTCTTGTGAAGTCCGGTTCAGAACCGGCGGGCTCAAGAAGTCTGTGCTGGATGAGCTGGTATTTTACGGCTCTGCTGGAGCACATCTTACATTCCGGTGTATTTCCACAATGGAATCCCATAAAGGTATCGGTTAATGCATAATTATATTTGCCAACGATATCTTCATCATAAATGTACTTCGGTACGGAGTTGTTGATGTCAAGCAGGGTAACTGCATCTTCGGATACGCAAAGTCCGATGTACTCGCTTAATGCTCCGTAAATATCTACTTCACAGGATACCGGAATACCACGGGAAGCTAAACGGCTGTTTACATAGCAGGGTTCAAATCCAAACTGTGAAGGGAACGCAGGCCAGCACTTGTCAGCAAATGCAACATACTTTCTTGCTCCCTTGTGGTTCTCTGCCCAGTCAAGTAAGGTAAGCTCGAACTGAGCCATCTTTGCGTTGAGGTCTTCATAGTAGCAGCCTTCGCCCATTTCCTTAGCCATGTCTGCACATACCTCCGGAATACGGGGATCGTTCTCATGCTCCTTGAAAGAAACAAGAAGGTCAAGCTCAGAGTTCTCTTCGATCTCTACGCCAAGCTCATATAAGCCCTTGATCGGTGCATTACATGCAAAGAAGTCCTGCGGACGGGGACCAAAGGTAATAATCTTAAGGTTCTTAACACCGATGATGGCACGTGCAACCGGTACGAAATCACCGATCATCTTTGCAATGTCATCTGCGGTTCCAACCGGATACTCCGGAATATATCCCTTCAGATGACGCATACCAAGGTTGTAAGAGCAGTTCAGCATGCCACAGTATGCATCGCCTCTTCCGTTGATCATGTCGCCGTCGCCTTCTGCTGCTGCAACGAACATGCAGGGGCCGTCAAAATTCTTTGCAATCAGGGTTTCCGGTGTTTCCGGTCCGAAGTTCCCTAAGAATACAACGAGTGCATTACACTCTGCCTTCTTCACATCCTCAACCGCCTTCAGCATATCCTGTTCGTTCTCAACAGTTACCGGGCACTCATATAAGTCGCCCTTGTATGCTGCCTTGATTGCCGCACGTCTCTTCTGGGATAATTCGATCGGGAAACAGTCACGGCTGACTGCCACGATACCAAGCTTTACTACTGGTAAATTGTTCATGTTTCTTTCCTCCATTTTCTTAATAAAATCATAACCGTTCTGCCGTGCCATTCATAAGCTGCCGGATTGTACAGACTGCCCTTAGTGAGCAAGCTCCCACGGTCATCCTGCACATCATTTCTGCATGGCTAAACTGTTACATAAAATTATAGTAACGATTCAGATCCCCATTCGTAAAACCGCTGCTATACGCAGCTTAAGTTTTACTCATGTGGTTACTTCGCCATATAAATTATGTCAAATGTCCTTACGAATGCATGCATTCGACGTCCATATTGTCATAATTTGCATGGCTCTGAATAGTTACAAATTATAAAGATAAGTTCTCTCCAACAAGTCCCATCGGGCTTCCTTCCGGAAGTCCTCCTTCGGGATGTCCGAGAAGCCACTTATTTACTGCAGTTAAATGACCGTCTTCTCCATCGGCATGTTTGGACTTCAGATCATAGTTGGTGCCCTTCGGAAGTACAATCGCTACCTTAAAGCCGTTGCCATCCACGCCACACGGTGCATAATGCAGTGTGGTTGCAAATACTTCCACGCCGGTTCCCTTCGGTACAAGGAATGCTTCTACTCTGGATGTGTCGTAGGTGAAATCTGCTGTAATATCTGCTTCCAGGCCAAGCATTAAAATTGCATCGGTTGCTGCCACATTGATCTCGGAATCACGATGATATTCCAGTGCATTCAGCATATGATTGTGGCCATTGCAGTAACCGATCTGGATCGGCATTTCCCCATAGGTCTTTGTGGACAACTCCTGCATCACGGGAAGTGCTTCCAGTGCCTCACAGCCCGGAACATATTCCACGCCCTCCGGTAACGGAGTCTTCTCTTCCAATGCTTTCACAAGCTCTGTGAAATCCACATTGGAAATCACTTTACCATATTTCTTAAAACGTTCATCGGTAACCTGATAAATCTGCATCTTCTTTTCCTCCTGATAAAATTGTCAAAACCTTATTATTTTATGGTAACTATTCAGAGCCATGCAAATTATGACAATATGGACGTCGAATGCTCGCATTCGTAAGGACATTTGGCATAATTTATATGGCGAAGTAACCACATGAGGTAAACTACGTTGCGTTAGCAACGGTTTTACGAATGGGGTTCTGAATAGTTACCATCACTTAATAATATCAAAAACGGGCTTGCAGGCAGGATAAATCTCCCTGAACTGCTGATAACGCTCTTCGTATCTTGCTACGAGCTTTTCATCCGGCTCTACGGTATCAATGATCTTCACAATCTTTGCGGCTGCTGCTTCCACGCTTTCGAATTCACCGCAGGCAACAGCTGCCAGCATTGCACCGCCAAGGGCAGGTCCTTCCTCACTCTCGATCACATCTACCTTTAAGTTCAGAATATTCGCAATCATCTTTTTCCAGAGAGGGCTCTTCGCTCCACCACCACAGATCTTGGTGCGTTCAATCTTAATTCCGAGTGACTTTGCAACCTCGAAGGAATCACGGAGTGCAAAGGCTACGCCTTCCAGAACAGCCTGTGTCATATCCGCACGGGTGCTGTCCATGGTAAGTCCGATAAATGTGCCTCTGGCATTCGGGTTATTATGGGGAGAACGCTCTCCCATCAGATAAGGCAGGAAATAGACATGATTCTCACCAAGCCTGTCATCCGTAATCGGCTCCTGCTCCTTCGCATACTCCTTCGTTCCGATAATTTCTTCCATCCACCACTTATTGCAGGAAGCAGCGCTCAGCATACATCCCATCAGATGGTAGTGACCGTCTGCATGTGCAAAGGCATGAAGGGCGTTGTTCTTATCCACACCGAACTTGTCAGAGGAAATAAAAATCGTTCCACTGGTTCCGAGAGAAATGTTACACATTCCGTCTCCAACAGTTCCGGTTCCGACAGCTGCTGCCGCATTATCACCGGCACCTGCTGCCACCTTAACTGTTGCAGAGATACCCAGCTCCTTCGCAACCTCTTCGGTAACACATCCGACACATTCATAGCTTTCATAAAGCTTCGGAAGCATTTCTTCGGAAATACCGCAGATTTCACACATTTCCTTAGACCACTTACGGTTCTTTACATCCAGAAGAAGCATGCCGGAGGCATCGGATACATCCGTACAGTGTACTCCGGTCAGCTTATATGCAATATAATCCTTCGGAAGCATGATCTTCTTAATTTTCTTAAAGTTCTCAGGCTCCTTGTTCTTTACCCACAGGATCTTCGGTGCGGTAAAACCGGTAAAGGAAATATTCGCAGTATATTCGGAAAGCTTATCCTTTCCGATTACATTGTTCAGATAATCACATTCTTCGTAGGTTCTTCCATCGTTCCATAAAATTGCGGGACGGATCACCTGATCCTGATCATCCAAAATAACAAGTCCATGCATCTGTCCGCCAAAGCTGATTCCGGCAATCTGACTCTTATCTGCTTCTGCAATCAGTTCCTTAATGCCTGCCATGGTCTGCTCATACCAGTCCTCCGGCTTCTGTTCTGACCATCCCGGATGCGGAAAATACAGCGGATATTCTTTGGATACAATTTTGTGAATCCTGCCTTCTCCATCCATCAGAAGCAGCTTCACGGCACTGGTTCCTAAATCTACCCCTATGTATAACATCATAACCCTCCTTATTGTTCTGAATCGTTATCATTTTAAGACTCTTTACGAATCCTGTGTTCATGTTAAACACGTGTTAAATATTCTGATTTAATCGTATCATCTTCCCATTTCCCTGTCAATAAATACCACTCGAAAATGCATCCAAAAATACGGCATTCTTTTAATGCAAATTGCCGAAAATTTCTATCGGAAGTAGGACAGATTACTGCTCATCACCACTTCCAGCTTGGAGTAGTGCTTCTTCTCGGGAAGCTGCTTCCCGTAGCACATTTCCTCAAATAAAAGCTTCATCCCTTCATAGGCCTGCTTGTTCAGATCCTGATAGACCACGGCATCGATCAGAGAATCCTGTACATTCTCCATAATCTCCGGATAAAGGTCAAATCCGGTAAGCCGCAGGTCTTCTCTTCCTTCTTCCCTAAGCACGTCTGCCACCACATCAAGGCGGTAGGTCAGGTCGAAAATCCCGACAAGATCCTTATTCTTTGCAATCGCACCCTTCACTTCCTGCCGGATCTCCTTCTCCTCGGTAAGTCCATGCACCACCGGAAGAATCTCACAGGACGGAAACTCCTGCATCTTTGTAAGAAATGCATTCAGACGGCTCTGAATGTCCCTATTCGTCAGATACTCCTCCGTCACCGGAACAAAAATGCTGCCTCCCTGAGGAAGCATTTTGCCAAGAAGCTCTGCTGCCAGCACACCGCTCTGGTAGTAGTCCACACCAACATAGTGATTCCCGGTATTTTCCTGAAGATCCCGGCTCAAAAGCACAACCAGACACTTCAGCTTCTTAAGCTTTTCCAGAATCCGGCGGATCACTTCCGTATCCGAAAAGGCAAGCACAAAGCTTCTCACGCCTTCTCCCAGCATCTGGTCCACCGCTGCCATCTGCTGCATCGGGTTGTGCACATCAAATTCCGAAATCAGGATATTCAAGCCGTCATCTCCGAATTCACGGATTGCACGGTCAAGACCTTTGCGCACCTCCGGTGAAAAATATGCCGAGCTCCTGGAACGGAAGCCTACATAACCAATTGTATACTGCCGGTTCATTGCAAGGTTTCTGGCATTTTTATTCTCTACATAGTGATACTTCTCAAGAGCCTGCTCTACCTTTTCCCTTGTTTTATCACTGACAACTCCTTTATTCCGGATCACCTTATAGATCGTTGTTCTGGAAATCCCGATGATTTCAGAGATTTCCTCAAGCGTCATCCTGCGGTCACTGTTCCCTCCGGATTTACTTTCGATTATTACTTCTGTGTCCACCGTATTCTCCTACATCTGCTTTCTGACTACCAGATATTCGTCTCCCGGGACATAATACGGACAATCCCGGTACTCATCTGCTAAGAATCTTGCCATTTCATCTTCGTCCAGATCCATTTCGCAGGTATAGCATTCATAATCCTCGTCGTATACATAATTGTTACACTGCTCACAATTTCCTTGTGGACGCTGTCTGTTCTTCGTTTTATTCATAAAATTCCTCTGTTACCTATCTGGTATTTCTGCGATCCAGCTTCTTAGACAGAATCATTCCGACCACCTGTAAAATCTGTACCAGCAAGACAAGCAGTACTACCGCAATAATCATAATATCTGCCTGATAACGGTAATATCCGTAACGCATCGCAATATCACCAAGACCACCACCACCGATGGTTCCTGCCATTGCAGAATATCCCAGGATCGTTCCGAGTGCAATCGTTGCTCCGACGATCAGAGAGGTTCTTGCCTCTGCAAGCAGTACCTTCCAGATGATTGTCCACAGGTTTGCGCCCATACTCTGTGCCGCCTCAATTACTCCGTGATCCACTTCCAGAAGGGAAGATTCCACCATACGCGCAATAAACGGTGCTGCCGCAAGGGCAAGCGGTACGATGGTCGCTGTGGTTCCGTAGGTTTTGCCTACCAGAATACGGGTAAACGGCATAATCAGGATCATTAAAATCAGGAACGGAATACTTCTTGTGATATTGACGATCACGTCCAGGATCCGGTAAACCACCTGATTCGGGCGAAGCCCCTTCGGTGCCGTTACAACTAAAATAATTCCCATAGGAAGTCCTAAAATATATCCAAACAAGGTTGACATCAATGTCATATACAGGGTTGCCCCGGTACCTTCTGCCATCATGGCAAGTGTCTGACTATCCAACATAATGATCAAGCTCCTCTACTTCTAAATTTCGATCCTTCAGATATTGGATCATCTTCTGTGCAACCGTTGTGTCCTCCGGAAGCTGCAGAATCATCTGTCCATGCGCCACACCATTAATATCCTTGGTGTCCGCCAACAGGATATTCACCGGCATCCGGTGTGCCAGCACCATATTGGCGATGACCGGTTCAAAGGAAGAATTGCTCTTAAATACAATACGGATGCAATGCTGTCCCCTCATTTCATCATAATGGTTATCGTCATCCATCAGAACCAGCTTTCTGGCTGCCTTGCTCTTCGGGTGGGTAAAGACCTCTTCTACGGTACCGGATTCTGCAAGTTCACCATGATCGATAATTGCTACGTGCGTTCCGATCTCCTGCACAACTGCCATCTCATGCGTAATAATTACAATGGTGATGCCATATTTCTGATTGATCTCCTTTAACAAAGCAAGAATTGCCTTCGTGGTGGTCGGATCCAGTGCACTTGTTGCCTCATCACAAAGAAGAATCTTCGGATTGGTGGCCAGTGCTCTTGCAATTGCCACACGCTGCTTCTGTCCACCGGACAGCTGTGCCGGATAGGCATTTTCCTTTTCGGAAAGATCGACAATCTTCAGCAGCTCCCTGGCACGCTCCTTCGCTTTTTTCTTGTCTGCTCCGACAATTTCAAGCGGGAAGCAGATATTATCAATGACCGTTCTCTGCATCAGAAGATTAAAATGCTGGAAGATCATGGCTATCTGTGTACGCATCTGACGCAGCTCCTTATCCTTCAGGGCTGCAAGATCCTTCCCCTCCACAACAACCGTACCGGTTGTCGGTCTCTCAAGGAAATTCAGGCAGCGGACCAGTGTGGATTTGCCGGCGCCACTCATACCGATAATTCCATAAATCTCTCCCTTATGAATTTCCAGATTGATTCCCTTCAATGCCTCGACATTCTGATCCTTTCCGGAGAATGTCTTCGTCACATTCTTAATTTCAATTATTGTTTCCATTGTACTCCTCATTTTTGTAACAGCTTAGCCCTGCCCGTTTATTTCTGCATGGCTGAACATTTACCTCATTTTATCCTGTGGCCGCATCAGATTCCCTTTTCATTCCCATGACCATTGCCTTATAAGGCTTCAAAAAGAGACCACACTATGCGTATCATAACACAAAGTGTAGTCTCTTTCAATTCATCGTGAACTTTTACTCCGCTTTTTATCGTGAACTTTTATTCCGGCTTTTACTCCAGATTCACTTTTTTCTTAAGGATCAGCAGACTGCCCACATACATCACGACTCCAATCACAATCTGCATCAGAAGCGATACTGCCATGACCTGGTTTAAGAAGCTGAAAAAATAATCGTCTTGCAGCAATCCAATCCGCTCTGCACTGGTCATAAAGATAATCATAGCTGCCTGTGTTACAATCTGCACTGCACCGGTAACTCCCACATATACCAGAATTGCTCCCGCAACGCGGTGGCGTGCCCAGAGCTGTCCGATATTCACCGATCCCATATAAAGAAGAGACTTGGATACTGTACCGACCAGGATCAGGATAATCGTAAGTACCATAAAAAGCTCCCAGCCGGTTGCATATTCCGAATTTAAAATGTCCTGCATCTCCATGAGCACTTCCTGAAAGCTCTCAAACAGACTCCGGTAACCAACCTCTCTCAAGACAATAAATGCTGCAAAAAGCATGATGTTAAACACAATACAGATAACTGACAGCAATTCCCAGATGCTGAAATTGATCATTTTACTAAGTAAAAGCTGATTCGGGGTTACCGGCAGTGTATGTGTCAGATAGCCTTCATTGCTGTACATACTCCGGTAGTATCGTACTGCCAGATAAATCGATGTTCCAACTCCGCAGCACATCAATGCACCGTAAAAAAGTAAAATTGTTGCACTAAAAATTACATCTGCACCCCACCAGTCCATCAGATCCCAGACAGGGGATGCACAGAAAAGTCCGAAAATTGTTGCTGCCGCAAATACCACACCGATTAAAACGGTAGGAATTTTCCATGTGGACAGCCATTCCTGCTTCATTAATTTTCCTAACATGCGAACACCTCCCTGAAATACTGATCCACGGACTTTCCCTTGACCTCACGGATATTTTCTACCGTATCAGTGAGAAGGACCCTGCCGTCACGAATGAAAACAACATCATCCAGTACATTCTCTACATCCGTAATCAGATGTGTGGAAATAATAATAGACGCCTGTTCATTGTAATTGCTGATGACGGTTCTTAAGATATAATCGCGGGCCGCCGGATCCACACCTGCAATCGGTTCATCCAGCAGATAAAGTCTGGCATCACGGCTCATGACCATAATGAGCTGTACCTTTTCCTTTGTACCCTTGGAAAGCGTCTTTAACGGTGCATTCGGATCAATCTGCAGATTATTCAGCATCTGCATTGCCCTCTCCAGACGGAAGTCCGCATAAAAGTCCTTAAAATATGCAATCAGCTGTGAAACCTTCATGCTTTCCCTGAAATAGGTTCTCTCCGGCAGATACGAAACCTCTGCCTTAGTAACAGGTCCCGGAGCATTGCCATTAATCCGGATCGTTCCCTGATCCGGTACAAGCAGCCCGCTTAACATCTTAATTAATGTGGTCTTCCCACTTCCGTTTGGTCCCAAAAGACCTACAATACGTCCTGATGGAATCATCAGGTTCATATGATTCACTGCGACCTTTTTTCGTTCATAAACCTTGGTCAGATCACAGATCTGTACTAATTCGTTCATATTTCTCCCTCCTGCTGTCCAAACAGCTCATAATTCGATATGCTATATGTCTTGTGCTTTGCTTCCTGTACTTTGTGTTTTGCTTCCTTTATGTTTTGTTTCTTTATCCCTTGCTGCCTGTACTTTGTTTCTTTTTTATTATGGATGCTCTTGCTTCCTATACTTTGTTCCTTTTCACTATGGATGCTCTTGCTTCCTATACTTTGTTCCTTTTCATTATGGATGCTCTTCCATCCGGTTTATGATTCACTTTCTTTGAGAATCTTCAGAATTTCTTTCTTATCAAATCCCATGTCCTTCATCTTATTGATGAATTCCTGAACCTGACCTCTTACAATTTCATCACGCATCTTCTGAATCAGCTCCATGTCATCCGTCACCGTCCTTCCACTCGTTCTCTGTGTCAGTATTAATCCACTCCGCTCTAACTCTGACAACGCCTTCTGCATTGTGTTTGGATTCACGCCAGCATCTGCTGCCAGTTCCCTGACGCTGGGAAGCTTATCTCCCGGCTGATACTTTCCGGAAATGATCTGCATCTGAATGATTTCCAGAATCTGCGCGTAAATCGGTCTGTCTGAATCCAGTTTCCACGCCATACGCCTCTTCCTTTCTGTTTCGTCAGTACAGTCCTGCTCTTAGAAGGACCGCCGTCCTCCTATCGATAACTATATAGACTTTACTGCTGTTATTTTACACTGTTGCTATTTTGCACTGTTGCTGCTTTGTGTTGTTGTATTACTTAATTAATACAATATAACTATTTTTTGGTTTTGTCAATAACTTTTTAATCTTCTTTATATTGATTATTTGATCTCCTGATTCTCTGTCACCATTTTGGATATATTCCTAAAATTATCACTCAATATGTCCAAAACCTAACGCCCTTTGAGGAATCCTTTCAAATTTTCTGTTCTATTTTGGACATAATGAGAGCAAATAAGAAAAAAACATCCAAAATTTTTCATTTTTACAGATTTCATAGAAAAATGAAATAAAAAATTGGACATACCACACCTTTCAACGGCGAAATATGTCCAATTCACTTTGCCTACTCAACACTTCAATTATATAAATGTCTCCATCTGCTCCATACTTCAGTTATACCGATGTCTCCATCTGCTCCATACTTCAATACTTCAACACTTCAATGTCCTTGAAGGTTTAATCTTATAGAGGCATGTAAACGCTTAAGCTGATCGATGCCTCGGAATATTTAAACAAATCAGCATTTCTTAATGGGCAGATGACCTTATTGCCGCCTAAAACAACCTGCATACCTCTTATCACACCTCGGAAAGCACCGACACCAGCGCGCCGATCATAATGGCAAAGTCCCCAATATTAAACACGATCTTCCGAAAGGCTTCCCATGGTACATTGAAGCTCACATAATCCACCACATATTTGCGTTTGAGACGGTCATAGGTGTTACTGAACGCCCCTCCAAGCAGCATCGTCAGACCCCAGCGCAGCATTCCCTTCCCAAGAAATGAAAAGGTTGAGATAAAGAGCAGTAAAGCAAAAACCGTCATTCCAACAGAAATTGCCGCAACAAGCTGTGGATTCTTCTCTCCTAGATTCAGAAAGGCTCCCTTATTGTGATATCTGCGAAGCAGCAGCTTTCCCCTACAGATCGGTTCGCAGCAGTTCATTTCCTTCTTCTCTTCAATCTGTTTCTTAATATAAAGATCTGTTCCTGCAATTCCCGTAATTGCAAGCAGATGAATAAATAGCTTTCCTATGAGCTGTTTCATTTGACACCTCCCGTACTGTTTACATTATTTCCTGGACATAATTTCCTATTATTAAAATAATGAATCAATTCAGACCACATTTGCAGAAGAATCGCTGTTATGTAACTTTCTTTTTGTTCATACAGTTACTTCAACTTCACCATATAAAACTTCAAAGGAATGTCCATTCCTGCAAACATGATGCACATCCTATGAAAATATATATAACTCTGAATGATTTCATTATATAAATAATCTGTATGGCCTGCAACTAGAACACGAAATAACTATAACATGGATCAGTCACAGCATTAAACAGTACAACACGAAACAACCACAACATAGAACAACTACAGCACCGGACAACTACAGCACAGAACACTTACAACACATGCCAGCTCCCATGCAGGACACTCCCACCGCCGGACAGCGCGAAAGCCCGGGGCAACGCCCCGGGCTTTATTAAAGGAAGATTGTAACTATTCAGTACAGGTCGAAGCATTTACTGCTGAGACCGTAAGAAAATGTTTCAGTAATGCAAAATCCCATCGGCGAAGCCGATTTGGAATGGATTTTGCATCGTAACTGTGAAGGTACTGAACAGTTACGGAAGATTTATATCAATCGCCTATACACAACAATTTGATTAAGGTAACATATCGGAACTTCCGAAGGTTGCTTCCCACTTTGCTGCACGCTCATCCATGATAGCCTGACCGCCTGCACCCAAGTATTCTTCAATACCGGAATCCCATACCTTATCGAAGTCAGCTTCTGCCGCAGATACTGCGGTATCATATACGATATCTCTCTTGCTGGAGAGGGAATCGCCCATACCTTCTTCTGCGGAGATTGCGCCAACATTTACATTCTTACCGGGTCTGTTGTCTGTCTTTGCAATTGCATCTGCTGTTTCTACATCAGCAGGATCTACGTTAGAGTAGCTGTATGCAATAGACTTTGTAGTAATTTCAGGGTCTACCAGCTTCAGACCGTTACAGGTAATGGTCATATCAATGTTGAAACCGGAGTTCTGGATGGTATCACCTGTGGATGCCTTGGTAACGATGGTTCCATCGTCTAAGGTATCATGAGTTACACCTTCTTCACCGATCTGGAGATACTGGATGTGCTCCGGATCAGAGATCCAGTCAAGGTAAAGCATGGATGCCAAAGGTTCATCGTTGGTAGAAGGGAAGAACAACTTACGGTCGATCGGACCTGCAGTAAACTTGGTATGAGTTCCTTTGCTGTCTTCGAAACAGTCAACTGCTACAAACTTTGCATCTTCTCCAACCAGTCTCTGTAAGTTTGCCTGAATGGAATCTTCACCATTACGGAAAGGATAATCCCAGTTATGAGTAAATGCACCAACATAACCAGCCTTTAAGTTATCATCTTCTGTGGTGTCACCGCTTCCATACAGAGCGAAATCCTTCCACATCAAGCCTTCGTTGTACCACTTATTTAAGAGACGGACACCTTCCTTTGTGCCATTCTGGGTAAGCTTTCTGTCATCAAATCCATTTACATAGTATTCCTTATCGGAGATATCCGGATCAATAAAGGATTCAATTAAGGTAGCTGCTCTCCAGCCTACATCATAGCTTACGCTGTAAGGAATCATCTTGTCAGCATCTGCGCCAAGAAGTTCATCTGCGTTATCACGGAATGCAATCAGCATATCTTCAAATTCCTGCTTGGTAGCAGGCTCCTTTAAACCGAGCTTATCTAACCAGTCTTTACGAACGAAGGTGTTGATACGGTTGCTGTTTGCAAGCTTTGCTTCAATTCCCCAGATTGTACCGGTTTCAAGATCCTTATCCCAGTAAAGGTTGGTCTCGCCAAGCCAATCCCAGAGGTTCGGGAATACCGATTTGTATTCTTCGGTTAAGTACTCGCTCAAATCCAGAACACCACCCATGTTTGCATAGGTCTGAATGGTCGGATAGTCATAAGTTACACAGATGTCCGGAGCATCACCTGCTGCCAGAAGGTTATTGATTTCTTCTACTTCTGTCCAACGGGGAACTGCCTTGAACTCTACCTGTACGTTGTGATCTGCAAGCATTCCTTCCTGGATATACTTGGTGTATGCATTGTTTGTAGGATCAGAACCGCCATCGTTACCACGATCATAAACTTCCACAACAATGGTTCTGGTTTCAGCGAATTTACCATCCACAAGCTGACCGCCTGTCGGATCGGATGCATCTGCGCTGTCAGATGCTGCATCAGAAGTATCGGCTGAGTCCGATGCTTCCGTTGTTGCCGCTGCTGTATCACTGGATGTATCAGCAGGAGCTGCTTCTTTGCTTCCACAGGCTGCAAGGGAAAGTACCATAGCACCTGCAAGTAACACGGAAAGTAATTTCTTCTTCATTCTTTGCCTCCCTAATAGAATATTTGATTTATTGAATGCACGGATTGAACTCCAATCCGGTTATTCCTTAACGGCTCCAACGGTAACTCCGTGGATGAAATACTTCTGCAGCCATGGATAGATACACAGAATCGGAACGGTAGAGAACATAACGATCGCCGCCTTAAGTGATTCGGTAAGTCCCGGGGTAGAGAACCCTTCCTGCGTAGCTACTTCCACGCTGTTAATGTTGTTAATGATATTGTAAAGAAGGAGCTGTAACGGATAGTAATCCTTTTCCTTCATATACATCAGTGCATCGGAATATCCATTCCAGCGGCCTACGGCATAGAACAGAGCCAGTGTCGCAAATACCGGTTTGGATAACGGAACGTAAATGGAGCACAAGATCTTAATATAGGTTGCCCCGTCAATTTCCGCCGATTCCCTTAAGCTATCCGGAATTCCATAAAAGAAACTCCTTAAGATAATCATATTGAAGACACTTAAACAACTCGGCACAATCAGTACCAACGGATTGCTTAACAAATTCAGTGACTTCATCAGCAGGTAGTTCGGGATCGTACCTGCGTTAAAAAACATGGTAATCGTAATAATGATGTTAAAAACGCTTCTTCCTTTCAGATCCTCGAAGATCAGAGGATAAGCACATAAGGTTGTCATGACCAGTGATACAATCGTGCAGATGATGGTAAGAAATACGGTCCAGAAGAACGCCCGGATGTATTTTGCATCACCAAGTACGGTTGTGTAAGCATCAAAGTTCAATCCCTTCGGCCACAGATAAACCTCATGCTTTACCAGTGCGTCCGTACTGCTTATGGACTTCACCAGCAGGTTTACCATCGGAAGCAGACAGATGATGGCAACCACGACACAGATCAGAACAAAGATCCAGTCTCCGGCTTTTGCAGATTTTGATTTAATCATCGTTCATACCTCCTACCAGATTCCACGTTCGCCAAGCCGTCTGGAAATCCAGTTTGCCAGCAACAGGAAGATTACACAGATCACGGACTGGAACAATCCAACCGCTGTCGTCAGTGAGAACTGAAGACTCTTAATACCATTGGTATAAACAAAAGTGGAAATGACATTTGCCACATTCATAACCATGTTATTCTGGAAAGCGAACGGTCTGTCGAAGCCGCTTCCTAAAATATTGCCAAGGTTCATAATCAGAAGTACCACGATGGTGGAACGGATACCCGGAAGGGTAATGTGCCACATCTTCTTAAATCTTCCGGCGCCATCTACCGATGCTGCCTCGTAAAGCTCCGGATTGATTCCGGCGATCGCTGCCAGATATACGATGGAACCCCATCCAAAGTTCTGCCATACACCAATTAATATGTAGGATACAATCCAGTTGCCCGGTTTATCAAGGAAGTGAACTGCCTCAAACCCCAGATTCTGCAGCACCATGTTTACAAGACCGTTGGTCGGTGCAAACATCTGAAGTGCCAGGCTGTAAATAATGACCCATGATAAGAAATGGGGCATATAAGCAATAGTCTGCACCACTCTCTTAAACCTGGTAAATACCAGTTCGTTTAAGATCAGTGCGAAGATGATCGGAGCAGGGAATCCAACTACCAGATCAAGGAGATTCAGTACCAGAGTATTCCGCAGGGCATTTAAGAAATCCTTGTTCTTAAACGCTTTGATGAAATATTCAAAACCGTGCTGTGCCGCCAGCGGCATCTCCCAGACGCTCTGCACAATACTGTATTTCTTGAATGCAATCTGGATATAAACCATCGGAACGTATTTAAAGATAATCAGATAAAGCATTGGCAGAAAGAGTAACAGATACAGCTGCCAGTACCGTTTCATGTACACGCCAATGGATTTCCCGTTCTTCACGGCGGGTACTTTTTTAGATGTTTTACTCATCTTAACTCCTCCCATAAAAATCGTTTATCAACTCTTTTGATAAATTGATTATAATATTTCGCTTTCCTCTTATCTTGTCATATATTGCTTTTCGTTTCATAAATCTTGCTTTCTTTATGCAATTTATATATATAAAAACTTTTGTTGTAGTTTTTATTGTGCGTTTTGCTACAAGTTTTTCAATGTATAGCAATTTTTGTATAGTTATGGGATAAAAAAAGCCGGAAGCAGAATTACCTGCTTCCGACCATAAATATTCTCTTCTGAGTTAACCTTCTAGTAGATTTTTCTTCCTTTTTCATCCGGAATTCCACTCTTACGGTAGAAGTATGAGTTCACCTGATCACGCCATTCCCTGGCATTGGCCAACTGCCTTGTAAAACGCTCCCGTACCAGTGCATAACTTTCATCCGGGATTCTTCCCTCCAGGGACTCCCATACTTTGATCATCTGCTCTACTTCTTCCACGCCTTCAAAGTGGGTATCATAGATGTGCTGCAGCAGGGTCTTTCCGCTTGCAAGCCTCCATGTATATGGCATGTGGTGGAAGAACAGTAACAGTTCTTCCGGACACGTTGCCGGATCGTCATACATCGAAGCATTCGGCTCGTAATACTGCTGCGCATATCCTGTTCCGTTATGTGACCGGTCAACGCCAAGTCCCAGATGATCGGCACGATGGTAGGTTCCCCAACGGGAGTACTCATACCCGTCAATGCTCGGACCATAGTGCTCATGCGGTGTCACCATCCAGCCAATGCCAAGCGGTGAGGTATATTTCTCATAGGTTTCCCTGGATCCCAGAAGAAGCTTCACAAGGGAATCAACAACCTCGCAGTCACAGCCAAAGGTCAGTTTCACCCATTCCTTTGCAATTTCTTCTGCAGAAAGTGACGTCTGGAATGCCAGTCTTCCGAATCCGTAGAAGTTTGCTGCTGCCAGATCATTTCCGGTCCAGTTTGCATCATTACCGGTATTGATTACGGCTGCGATTCCGACATTCCGGTTTCCAAGTGTCCGGCCGCTTACCACATCCGCAACCGTGTCAAGCTCCGGCAGGCAATAGGTCTTGAAATCCAGTACTTCCTTAAATAAAGGAATCAGATAACAGACATCAATCTGATGTCCCGTATACTCCTGCGCCACCTGAACCTCCAGCATCTGATTGGTTTTTTTCAACCCCCCAAGCAGAGGCGAAACTGCCTCCCGGATCTGGAAGTCCATCGGACCATTTTTAATCTGCAGAATCACATTCTTGTGATAGTCACCATCCATCTGGATGAAATTGTCGTATCCGGCACGCGCCCGGTCCGTCTTATAATCCCTCCAGTCCTGCGTGCAGTTATAAACAAAGCACCGCCAGATGATGATGGCGCCATATTCCTTCACAATATCGGCAAGCATATTGGCTCCGTCTGCCTGCGTCCTTCCGTAGGTAAAAGGCCCGGGTCTTCCTTCCGAATCTGCCTTTACAAGGAAACCTCCAAGATTCGGGATTTTTGCAAAGACCTCCTTCATCTTCTCTTTCCACCATGCAATGACCTCTTCGTTTAACGGATCCGCACTGTCCGGTCCGCCAAGTTCCATCGGGGAAGCAAAGTTAAGGCTTAAATACAGCCTGATTCCATAATCGGCAAATACATTGGAAAGCTCTGCCACACGGTCAAAATAACGTTCCGTAATCAGATACGTTGCCGCATCCTTTACATTCACATTGTTGATCACAACGCCATTTAATCCGACGCTTGCCACGAAACGCGCGTAATCCCTCGTCCGTTCATTCACTAGAATTTCATTTTCTGCAAAGAAGAAGGATTCCCCGGAATAGCCGCGTTCAATGCTGCCATCCATGTTATCCCAGTGGTTCAGCATACGGTTCGGATTGTCCGGATTACAAAGCACATCCACACCCTTCAGGGATTCCTCCATGGCAATTCTGCGAAGCAGGTCATACACACCATATAAGACGCCCTTTTCTTCAACTGCCATCAGAAACAGCCGTCCATCCTGCTCCTTCAGATGATATCCTTCTGCTTTCACACCGCTTCCTGCTTCGGAAATCCTGCGAATAACGAAGGTCCCCTTTTCTGCCTGTGCCAAAGAGGAATGTACCGGGGGCGGAAGTACCAGCATGCCCTGTATTCCACGCTCCAGTTCCATAAGCGCCGACCGGATCACACAGTGCTCCTTCTCAAATCCATCCAGCCGGTATTTTTCAAAATAGGCTTCATTTCCTTTCGCTGCCCTTGGAAAGTAATTCAGCCACATCTGTGTCCACGGATTCATTCCCAATTCCCCTCCACATGGGTATTTCGAAGCATTTCTCTTCCCCATACCCTTCACTTTCATTTCTTCTGGGTATTTTGAAACTATTTTCTTCTATATACCCTCTTTTTCTTTTCTTCTGGGTATTTCGAAACTATTCTCTTCTATATACCCTCTACCTTCATTTTCTCTGGGTATTTTGAAACAAATCTTCTCTCCATACCCTCTGCTTTCTTTTCCTCTGGGTATTTTGAGACTATTCTCTTCTATATACCCTCTGGCCTCATTCGAAACAATTTTCAGACAAGTATCAATTGTGATCTATCGGCATCAACAGTCAGCCGGCACCTTAATGGTGATCTCAGCCGGCTTCTTTCCGGTCAGTTCCACGCTCCGGTGATCCGGTCCGTTTGTTCCCACATAGCAGATCGCTTCTCCTTCCTGGTAGCAAAGCTTTCCTTCCTCATCGTAGAGTCCGAATGCTTCCTTCGGAAGATGGATTTCCACGCTCTTTTTCTCCCCCTTCTTAAGAGAAACCTTCTTAAGACCCTTAAGCTGTGCATTCGGTGTGTCCTCTGCACAAATCTTCACATAAACCTGAACGGTTTCTGCACTGTCGTATTCTCCAAGATTGGAAATCTCTGCGGTTACGGTAATGCCATCCTCTGTAAGCGCTTCACGGTCTGCCTTTACATTGGAAAGCTCATATTCATTATAGGAAAGTCCGTAGCCAAACGGATACATTGCATCCTGCTTCATATAGCGGTAGGTTCTTCCCTTCATGGAATAATCGGTAAACTCCGGTAATTCATCGATGCTGTGATAGAACGTAAGCGGAAGCTTTCCTTCCGGGCTCACATCACCAAACAGAATGTTCGCAATCGCCTTGCCACCGACAGCACCCGGATACCAGCCCTGAATGATTGCCGGAATATGTTCATCGGCCCAGTTAAAGGAAAGCGCGCTTCCGGAAAGCACCACAAGCACGACCGGCTTACCGCTTTCATAGGCCATTTTCAGGATTTCAAGCTGTAAGCCCGGAAGCTCCAGGTCACGCTTATCTCCGCTTCCGTACTGGTTACCGGTATCGCCCTCTTCTCCTTCCAGGGTTGCATCAAGTCCAAGGCACATTACGACAACATCACTTGCTGCACAAATGCCGCGTACTTCGGAATGACGATCCTTTCCCTGACTTAAATTGCTCATTCCTTCTTTATATAAATGACAGCCATCGGATACGAGCACACGCACCTCGTCGCCGACATACTCCTGAATTCCTTCAGAAATTGTGTAATACCGGGATGCAGTTCCTTCATAGTTTCCAACCAGTGCCGCACGGCTGTTGGCATTCGGTCCGATCACACCGATGGTTTTGATCTTTGACTTATCTAACGGAAGCATATGGTTCTCGTTCTTTAAAAGCGTGATGCACTTTTCGGAAGCCTTGAGATTCAACTCCTGCATCGGCTTGGAATCCACCACCTCATAGGAAATCTGATCATAAGGATTCTCCCCCTTCTGATCAAAGACCCCCAGCATCATACGGGTGGTAAACAGGTGAACCAGCGCCTCATTGAGACGTTCTTCCTTCACCATTCCCTTTTCCACTGCTTCCTTTAAATAGGCAAATAATGTACCACAGTTTAAGTCACAGCCATTGTTCATGGCTAGAGCAGCGGACTCTAACGGGGTGTCCGTTACCATATGTCCTTCATGGAAATCCTTGATTGCCCAGCAGTCCGATACCACGTGACCCTCAAAGCCCCATTCTTTTCTTAAAATATCCTGCAATAACGTCTTGCTTCCGCAGCAGGGCTCGCCGTTTGTACGGTTATATGCGCCCATCACGGCCTCTACCTTTCCTTCCTGCACACAGGTCTTGAAAGCCGGAAGGTAGGTTTCATACATATCCTGCTTTGTTGCCACGGCATTAAAATGGTGGCGCAGATCCTCCGGTCCACTGTGTACCGCGAAATGCTTGGCACAGGCTGCTGCCTTTAAGTATTTTTCATCATGTCCCTGAAGTCCTTCGACATAACGCACGCCCATACGGGAGGTCAGATAGGGATCCTCTCCGAAGGTTTCATGTCCGCGTCCCCATCTGGGATCACGGAAAATATTGACATTGGGTGACCAGAAGGTCAGTCCCTTATAAATATCCGTATCGTCATATTCCTGCTGCATATTGAATTTTGCACGTCCTTCCGTGGATACTGCTTCTGCCACTTCCTCTGCCAGATCCTCATCGAACGTAGCGGCAAGTCCGATCGCCTGTGGAAATACAGTAGCCACTCCAGCTCTTGCCACACCATGAAGCGCTTCATTCCACCAGTTATAAGCCTTGATTCCAAGACGTTCAATTGCAGGTGCCTGATAAAGTGTCTGTTGCACTTTTTCTTCCAGCGTCATCTTCGACACAAGTTCTTTCGCACGCTTCGTATATTCCGCACGCTTTTCTTCATTTCTAACTAATTCCATAAGCTTTCTCCTTGTATTTTCTATCTGTCTGCTGCCATACAGCTTTCTTTTTGCTTATGCTCCAAGTATAGGGCATGAGCCCCTTATGTGCATTATATTTCTTGCGTAGTTATGGTCAGATATTGCTATTTCGCCGGAGCTGTGTTTCCAACTGTGTTGACTCATCTTCAGAATTAGCGTATTCTTATCTTAACTGGTTTTACGAACCTGCTTACAGGGGGGATCTGACATGATCGCAATTTTAAACGGAACACACGAAACCGTTACCTATAAAGACTTACAGGGCATTCGTCTCTGGCACAACCGGGAATACGAGGATTACCCGCTTCACTGGCATACCGCGCTTGAAATCATCATGCCTTTTGAAAATAAATATACGGTGATGATTGACGGCAAGCCTCATATCCTGAATGAGGGAGACATCTGGATTACTGCCCCCGGCACGCTCCATGAGCTGAGAGCACCGGAAACAGGGGAACGCCTGATTCTTCTTTTCGACTACAGCCTGATCTGTAATGTCAAGGGCATGGACTCCCTGTTGCAGACCATCCATCCGTTTCTGCTGGTACGTCGTGATTATGGCGATCTGAATGGGAAACTGCGGTTTTATCTGGAAGAAATCAGCCGTGAATACGACTACTCAGAGCCCTATGCGGAGGCTGCCATCTATTCCCTGATGATCCGCTTTTTCGTAACGCTTGGACGCGCCAACATCAATCCCCAGGAAATGTTTCCCGGCATTACCTCAAGCAAGCAGCACGAATATGTGGATAAATTCATGAACGTCTGCAATTATATTACCGAGCACTGCACCGAAAACATCACCGTGGACGAACTGGCTTCACTTGCCGGCTTTTCCAAGTTTCATTTTGCCCGGCTCTTTAAGCAGTTCACGAACACCTCCTGCTATGACTACATCATCCAGAAGCGTATTGCTTACGCAGAAAAGCTGCTGATTGAACCGGATCTGTCCATTACAGAGATTTCCATGCGTTCGGGATTCAACAGCCTCTCTACCTTTAACCGTATTTTTAAATCTTCCAAAAACTGTACACCGTCTGAATATAAAAAACTGAACCGTCCAGGCTCTAAGCCTGACGCTCCCCATGGAGAATCCTAATTCGCCGCTCCGGCAGGCAGGAATTGAACACTTTGAAGATCGAAGCAGCTTCCCGGAAGGAACACGAAGCTGACATCCCATTTGCCCTTTACGGGTGTTAAGGAGAACTCTTTCTCTATATACTCCCCACACATTGGGAACTCCACAAGCTGCTTACTTTCTTCCTCTCCCTGTAAAAACCGGATATGCAGACTGTTGCTGCTTTCAGGCGCCCGTCCGCAGATCCGGATGCCTGCGGTTCCTTCTTCTCCAAAATCCATTTCCGTATAAGTAATCGTCACATTGTTTCCGATTCCGGTAATTGCACGTTCTTCCTTCGTAAAGGTATCCCCGTAAACTGAATCCGCTTCCGCTGCGTCCAAAGGCAGCCATGCCTTTTGCAGCTTTTTAAACACAAAGCCCTTCAGATGGATCTTCTGATGAACGGCTACGCTGATCGTATTGATACCGGTAACCCGTTTTGCCAGGGAATAGGTTTCTTCCTGATAGGTGTTCCAGATGGACGGCTTCTGATAGACCACATCTGCAAGCAATTGACAGCCGTCTTCTCCCGGAACTCCTTCATAGATCCGGATGGGATATTCTTCACTTGTCAGTGCAAAAACCGGCATCGTAATTTCATCGGATCCCACCGGTCCAAAATCAATGTTTCCAAATGTTACCACAGTTTCTCCATCCCTTGCCGTTGCTACGCCGCGTTCGTTTCCATTGCTGACCTCTCCCTGATACGAGGTGTACAGGCTTCCCGAAATCAGCTCATAAGGATTCCGGTATGCCTGTCCCATACCCTCTACCGTAAATTCCAACTGGCTGATCACGCGGATTCTGTCTGTTCCGCTGCGTGACATACACCGCAGGTAAAAACTGCCATCTCCCATTGCATGAAGCTGCGCGGTATGCCCCTGCACCAGGAGCCTAACGAGATTGGAATCCACACCATGCTCATCTACCACGCGGAACATCAACTGACGGTCCGTGGCTTCCTTCGGCTCAACCTCTGCTTCCACGGTAAGATACGGCTGTTCCTTCGAAAGCTTCTGTCCCATCGAAGAACATAAGGTGATCTTTCGAACCGGGATCTCTTCCTGTTTCTCTTCCTGTCTTTCTTTCTGGATCTGTTGCTGTTCTTCTTCCAACCGTTCTCTCCGGATCTGCTTCCCTTCCTGTCTTTCCTCTTGCTGTTCTTCCTTGCTCTCTTCGTACTCTCCCGCCAGCCCTGTCTGTCCTGGGTTATTGGTTTCTGTAGATAAATCCTGAAAGACTTCTCGATAAATACTCTGTGCTGCCTCTCCCCTCATAAACGGGATCATCTGTTCAATCTTTACGGCTTCACAGACTAACTCTGCACTCTTTAGGCCCTTTCCGGATACCCTGATCCGGACAGCTCCCGGTATCGTTCCGGTCTCAATGATGGCAAGAAGCTTTCCGCTGAACAGCCGGCGGCTGTTTCCTTTGTAGCTGTCCTCATCGGTACTGTCTCCGTTATCCAGTCCCACAAGGTGTCCTGCCCCTTCGACCTGCACCGTCACGCGGTCTACTGCATTTTCCACCACATTTTCATTCTCATCACGCGTTCCGATTTCCACAAAGAAAAGATCCCTGCCATTGGCCACCGCAGCTCTTCCTGATGCCCGTAGCACAATCTCCGCAGAATTGCCAAAAGAAGCTTTCGTTTCGCGTGCTGTCACATTTCCCTCTTCGTCATAGGCAACGGCATATAACACGCCCTTTTCATAGGGCAGCGAATAATCTGCAATGATATGATGACCGCTTCCCTTTTCATGCGTTAACTGCTGCCTGCCGCAGCTCTTTCCATTGCAGAACAGCTCTACGAAGGGCGCATTGGAACAGACCCGTATATCGATGCTTTGTCCTTCATTAAAATTCCAGTATGGAAAAATATGAATCATCGGTGCTTTCCGGTAATCGGTCCATGCCGACTGCCAGACATAATAAGCATCCTTCGGGAATCCGGCCGTGTCCACCTGTCCGAAGTAGGAATTCTTCGTATGATACGGTGTCGGCTCCCCGATGTAATCAAACCCGGTCCACAGGAACTGTCCCATGGAAAAATCCATATCCCGGTCTTCGCAGACACATCGCTCCATGGACTTTGCCCCCCAGCTGGTCGGGCTGTTCCCCAGGCTCGAACACTGTTCGTCATCCTCAGTCAGAATACTTGCCCTTAATGGAAAATGATAAATCCCACGGCTCTGTACCATGGATGACGTCTCACTTCCGTAGATCACCCAGTCCGGGTGTTCCTTATGATGCTTCCCGTAATATTTTTCTCCATAATTATAACCGGCAAGCTTCACTTCGTCCGCACAGAGCTGCGCGTTTTCCCACGGCATATAATTGGAACCGATCGTAATACCTGCATTCCTGCGGTAATCATACTTCTTCACGAGGTCACGCAGCCTTACCGTAATCTCTCGTCCATGTGCATCCACATGGGTATCGTATATTTCATTTCCAATACTGAACATGATAATACATGGATGATTCCGGTCACGCATCACCCAGCTTTCCACATCACGTTCGCTCCATTCCTTGAAAAACCGTGCATAATCATAAGTAGTTTTCGACCTTTCCCACATATCAAAGGCTTCTGAAATCATCAGGATTCCCATCTGATCTGCCAGCTCCACTACGGCAGGCGCTGTCATGTTGTGCGTACCACGCAGTGCATTCACTCCCATTTCTTTTAAGATACGAAATTTCCTTGCCATGGCCGCCCGGTGAAAGGCAGCTCCCAGTGCACCCAGATCATGATGCTCACAGACTCCGTTCAGCTTCACCTTCCGTCCGTTTAAAAGAAAGCCCTGCTCCGGATCAAACGCAATGCTCCGGAACCCGATCTGGCTGTACTCTTCCTGAATTATTTCTCCGTCCTTCCAGAGTTCGGTTTTCAGAATATAAATATGGGGATGCTCCACATCCCAACATCTGGGAGATTTCACACGGTAAATATTGGTATTCTTATTTGCATTATGAAAAATAATTGTTTCAGAGACACAGAAATCTGCCCTCTCTGAACCTGCATAGGTTTCTTCTGGTGAAGCTTCCTCTACCAGTTCCATCTCATCTCCCAGCAGCAGTTCGAAGGGAAGCTCAATCTCCGGTAGGACTTCTCTTTTCGCGTATAAGGTATGACGCACCTCGTCCCAGGCATCTCCCACAATCTCCGTATCCGCATAGAGTAAAAAGTCCGGTTCCTTCCCCTCCTTTTCCCCACAGGCTTCCGTATGGATATAAACCCCGTTTTCCCGGATATAGGTCTTTGTCGTTTCCTTAAACCATACATCCCGGTAAATCCCGGCACCGGAATACCAGCGGCTGTTAGGAGAACGGAAATTCACAGAAACAAGAATCTCATTCTCCCCCGCCTTTACAAATGGCGTCAGGTCGATTTCAAAGGTGGAATAGCCATACTTCCACTCTCCTGCCTGCTGCTCATTTACCCAGATGGTGGTATCCATATACACCCCTTCAAAAATCAGGGAATATCGTTTGTTTTTCTTTGGCTGCATCGAAAAAATTTTTCGGTAAAATCCACAGCCGTCCCGGTACAGGTTCTTTGCATCTGCAATCAGCCAGTCATGCGGCAGATCCACTTTCTGAAACTCTGTAAGATGCTTCCCTGCCTCTGACACATCTAAATCCGGCTCTCCGCACCAGAAGCTCCATCCTCCGTTAAACAGTCTCTTCATATACCCTCCTTACAAAAGGGCTCATCGGCAGGCCGGCCTGGTTATAAACCAGTGCCCCGATATTGGAAGTCCGGTAGCAGTAGCGGATAAGCTTCACTTCCGTTTCCTTGTCCGGGATCGTAAGTACAATTTCCTGCCCCCTAATCTGTGTTTTGGGCTGCAGAACCTCTCCATTATCATTTACCACTTCAAAATCCAGAATTTCCTTTCCCTTGTCTTCGGACGAGGCAAGCAGTCCTTCCGCATGGCTGCATGTTAACCGGATCGTCCGGAGGTTATTCGCTTCATCTGAAGCCACGGTAATCTCCGTTACCTCCGGTCCTTTACTTTCCACCGGAATGCCAAGTCTCGCAGCGGCAAGCAGTGCCAGACGCTTCCCGAGATCCTTCTTATTCTGCGGATGCAGGTCATTGTCCTCGCCAAGATCTATGGTTACTGCAACATCCACATCCGGAAATACTGCGGAGCGGCGTTGCAATTCCCGAAGTACTCTCCACCCCTCTTCTGCGCCCTCCATATCCACCATGAGATTGGGAAGCTCCACGATCTGAAACGGGAGTTTCGGATCATTCCATTCCTTACGATACCCTTCGATCATGCGCCGGAGCAGATCCAGATAATTGTCCGGATGGTGCGTATTGCTTTCTCCCTGATACCAGTTCACCCCGGCAATCGTATACTTATGGCAGGGTGCCGTCATTCCATTGTAAAGTCCGGTCGGCTTCCAGTTCACAAAATCCGTCTCCGGTACATGCTCACAGGCAGCCCCGATGCAGTAACTCCACGTTCCGTCTAACGGTATTTCTCCCTGCTCATTAAAAATGGCGTACTTCTTTCCTTCCGTAAACCGTCCCTGTGCCTTTTCACTGATGACACGCAGCACAATGGTGTTCGTTCCTTCCCGCAGCAGTCCTTCCGGAATCTCATATTTCCGTGGCGGATACTGATAATAGGTGATCCCCACCTGCTCACCGTTCACATATGCCACATCACTGTCCACAATCGTTCCAAGCCACAGCTTTGCGGGTTTTCCTGCCATCTCTTGGGGCACAGTAAAGGTCCGCTTCAGCCATACACTTCCAATAAATCCCTTTAGTTCCTCTACCTCATCAAACCGGAATGGAACCGTTACCATTCCCCAGTTTTCGCTATTACAGCCCTCTTCTTCCCAGTGCCCGGCCAACCCCTGATCCGCTGCATCAAGACGGGCATGCCACGCATTGCTCTGCTGTTCGTTCTTAAGAAGCTGTCCCTTCACAAACGCTGCATCACTATACTTCTTTGCAAGTGCAAGCTCTTCGTCCATCCCATTCAGCATCTCCCGGCTCATCCAGGATTCAATCAGGGATCCTCCGAGACTTGCATCAATAAATCCTACCGGAACCTTTAAAAGCTCCTGCAGGGCTTTTGCAAAATAATATCCGGTTGCCGAAAACTCCAGAATTGTTTCAGGCTGTGCACTCTTCCACTCTCCGCTTTCAGGCTCTGTTAAGGGTGCTGTAAATACGCCGTTTTCCCGGATCTTAAAGGTGCGGATCTGCGTATTTTTGCAGTCTTTCACATCCTCCGGGAACCGGTCCTTAACCCGGCTCATGGGAAGCTCCATATTGGACTGTCCGGAACAGAACCAGACTTCGCCAATATACACGTCCCCGACAACCTCTTCATTTCCAAGATCATCCCGGAACAGCATGCTGAACGGTCCCCCCGCCTCCTGCTTCGGCAGAAAGAGTGAAAAATTTCCCTTCTCATCCGTCTGCGCCACAGCCTCCTCTCCCCGGAAGGAGACCATGACACGGTGTCCCGGAAGATCCCGTCCCCAGATATGGATCTCCTTGTTTCTCTGTAAGACCATATGATTGCTGATCAATCGCGGTAATTGTAATTCGCTCATTGCCCGTCCCCCTGACTAACCTCTCTTTCGGTTCCATTTCCATAACCATTCAAAAGCGTTACTGTTTTCTACTCAACAGTATAGAGGTATGCAGGTGATTTTTCTTTGCAATCCCGACCGTCTGTTAATCAAATATTGCTCTATTGTGTCATTGGGGTGTTATTATGTCTTTTTCTGTTATATTATCTTTGTTCCGTCATATTATTTTTCTGTTGTGTCACATTTACTTCCTACAGAATCAATCTGTTCCGGCCAGAATATCAAAGGTTCCCGAAATACTGAGCTTTCCGAAGCCCTCCTCCTTGTTTGGATAAATCCGGTAGGTGGCTTCGCTTACGCTCTGACGCCTTGCTCCGCGAATCAGATAGTTGCGGATTTCCCGGTTTCCGACCCAGGGCTGGTTTTCTTCAACGATGGCCCATTGAAGGAACTGTGCAGCTGCGCCTGCCGAAATTGCTGCAGACAGACTGGTTCCCGTTCCTTTGCCAAGGGCTGTGCTGATCGATACACCGGGAGCTGCAAAGTCCGGTTTGATCAGTCCCTGCCTCGTATATCCTCTTCCCGAAGAAATATAAAAGCTCCCGTTCCGGTCATCGTAAGCACTCACCGTAATGATCTCCCTTGCATTTCCCGGTTCCAGAATTGTTGTATAAGGTGACGGACGCAGGAAATACGTTTCTCCACGCAAAAATTCCTTTAGCGGCAGCCACATGTGAAAGCTGTCCTGATTCTCCTGACTTCCCGTTCCCATCGCCGTCACATAAATGGTAAATACACCGGGTGCCGGATCAAGGAACCGGAAAAAAATCAGCTCCTCACCGGAGCGCTGCTCCACCAGAACATGCCCAACCTGGATTTTCGTATTCTCATAGACAAAGGAAAATTCCCGGACATCTCTCTCCCGGAAATCCACTTGCGGCGTGATCTCCCCTCCAGGTGTCCGGATTAATATGGCGTGACGATCCGGTATTTTCCCCCAGAGTTCCATCACAAACCCAGTTTCCCGCTCATCCACGCGGATTTCCACGGCTTCCGTCTGTCCGGCACGCGAGCTGCCCTCATAATGGTGCGCGGAGTTTCCTTCATTCCCGGCACAGCAGATCACACAGCGGCTTCTGCGCAGCGCAATACTGCTTAAGTAGTCAGCAAGCACCGAATGTCCCTCATGGTCTCCCATGGAGGTTCCCATTCCCATACAGATAATGAGCGGCCGGTACAGGGAAATCGCATAGCTTTCCAGATAACGGATTGCTACCAGCAGATCGCTTTCCGCATAGCACTCCGTTTCCTGCGATACTCCATAGAATTCCTTTAAGTAAGGCTTTGCCTGCCGGAGCTTTACCATGACAAGATCGGCATCCGCAGCTCCCGAAGCAAAGCTTAAGCCTTCATTCAAAAGGCTCCCGGCTGCCACACTGGCAAGCGCAGTTCCGTGTCCGTTTTCATCCACACTCGGAACAATACTTAGGGGATCCCCGCTTTGCAGAGCGGCATTGATGACATCCCTCCGGTACTCCGTTCCATAATAAATTCCGGCAGGCGGCTCTCCCTCCTGTATCGTCTGATCCCAGATTCCCAAAAGGCGCGTGCCACCGTCTTCGTTTAAAAAGACCGGATTCTGATAGTCAATCCCGGTATCTAAAAATCCCACCACGACACCTCTTCCGGTCAGACTAAGCGGCGGACGGGAAACTGCAGTAATTCCGCTTACAAGCAAAGGCGCCGGATCAAACGTATCCTGCATCAGTCCATACAGCTTTGGTATCGACTCATAAGGATACATCCCTCCGACGCTCAAAGGCGGAAATTTATTCCGCTCAATATAGGCAATTCCAATTTCTCCGTCCACCGGCTGGTAGACATAGGCAGGAGCACTCGCCCGCAATTCTTCCAGTAACACATAATCGGCTACAACATCGTAAAAATCATTGGATATGATTTTCTCGCGATTGGTCATTTCTTATTCCTGTGGCTTTTCTTCTATCATATGCATGGGAAGCTCTGCCTGATTCCGGATTTCAATCCTGGGTCCTCCCGTTCCTTCAATGTATTCCCGCGTAATGGTAACGGTTCCAATATTATCATCCTTCGGAATTTCATACATAATATCCAGCATAAACTCTTCGATGATTGCACGCAGCGCCCGTGCTCCGGTATCGCGCTCCATTGCCTTGTCCGCAATGGCTTCCAGTGCTTCCCGATCAAACTTAAGCTGCACCTCATCCAGCTCCAGGAGCTTCTGATACTGTTTTAGGATCGCATTCTTCGGCTCCATCAGGATCTTCACAAGCATGTCCCTGTCAAGCGCCTTCAATGTATAGATCACCGGCAGACGTCCAAGGAACTCCGGAATCATACCGAATTTTTTCAGATCCTCGACTGTCACCCGGGATAACAGATCCCTGTCGTTATCAAACCGATCCTTTAATTCCGCATTGAAACCAATGGAGGTCTGCTTCGTCAGACGCTGCTTGATGATTTCTTCCAGATCCGGGAATGCACCTCCACAGATGAAGAGGATATTCCGTGTATTAATCGTAGCAAGCGGAACCATCGCATTCTTGCTGTTTGCTCCAACCGGCACTTCCACATCAGCACCCTCTAAGAGACGCAGCATCCCCTGCTGTACACTTTCCCCGCTCACATCACGGCTGTTCGTATTTTTCTTCTTGGCAATCTTATCAATTTCATCAATAAAGACAATTCCGCGTTCTGCTCTTTCCACATCATTATCGGCGGCGGCCAGAAGCTTACTGATCACACTTTCAATATCATCACCAATGTATCCGGCTTCGGTTAAAGAGGTCGCATCAGCAAGCGCAAGCGGCACGTCCAGAAGACGGGCCAGCGTCTTTACCAGATAGGTTTTACCGGAACCGGTAGGTCCGATCATCAGCATATTGGATTTCTCGATCTCAATGTCATCCATCGTTCCGGTAGCTACACGTTTATAATGATTATAAACTGCTACTGAAATCACCTTCTTTGCATGCTCCTGTCCGATCACGTATTCATCCAGACTCGCCTTGATCTGGTGCGGTGCCGGAATCTTATGAATATCCAGTACCGGCTCTTCCCCGTTCTTCGGCTTCTTCTTTTTGAGCCTCTGCTTATTCGGAATTCCTCCCTCGCCCTGCAAATCATTGATATTGACAAAACGGATATTGGGGAACCCCTGTCCCATGGACTTGTTCAGATCGTCCATCATGGAAGGATTATTCAGCATTCCCATATAGTCAAACTGGCTGACTGTATCCATGGTCTTGTGCATACAGTCACTACAGACCGTAATATTATTCGGGAGCTTGAACATCTTGCCCGCCTTGCTCTCCGGACGGCGGCAGATAAAGCAGACATCCTCATATTCGCTTTTCTTCTTCGCATCTTCCGTGTCGTTTGAGTCAGAAGCGTCTTCTGCCTCTGTTTCGGTTACAGAAGAAGCATCCTCCTTTTCTGCCACAATCGTTTTTTCTGCATCCGTTACTTCCTTATAGCGGTCCGGATCCTGTTCCTTCCGGTTTGATTCTATATTTTCAGGACCTTTGCTGTCCTGATCCCAATCCTTTCTGTCAAAATCTGACATTGCTGTCTCCTGCCTTTCTTTCTTTCTCATGTTTCCTGACTGCCAAATATAAGTACCTCCTCATGCGGGCATGGTCGGTACTTATACCTGGCAGTCTACCTTACACGATTCTTCTCACGGCCAGAATCTCACGATAGGTCGCTGCGGTAATTTTAATCCCGGTACGCTGGGTACTTGCATGTACAATCTGTCCGTTTCCAATATATATTCCAACATGTCCTGCATAGCACATAATATCTCCCGGCTGTGCATTGGCATACGAAACCTCGGTTCCTGTATTTCGAAGCGACCCTGAGGTTCTCGGAACGCTGTATCCAAAGTCCTTATATACCCGCCACACGAATCCGGAGCAGTCAGCACCCTCCGTCAGACTGGTTCCTCCCGGCACATAAGGATTGCCGATAAACTGACACGCATAATTGGCAATCTGCTGACCCTTGCTTCCTGAACCACTGTAGCTGCCGGCAGATGCATAATTTCCTGAAGAGCTTCCCGAAGAACTACCGGATGAACTGCTGCCTGAGGAGCTTTCCGAAGCCTCCTGCTGCGCCTGACGCCGCAGTGCTTCCTCCTGTGCTTTTCGCGCTTCTTCCTCTGCTTTCTTTGCAGCCTCAATCTCGGACTGCTTCTGATCACTTTCCTTCTGCAGACGCTTGATTTCATCATTCTGCTTCCGGACATTTGCCATATAAACGGCAGCTTCCTGCTTTGCCCTGGCAAGCTGGGACGAATAATCGTCATACTCTGCCTGCTTCTGATCGAGGATCACCTGCAGGGATTCCTGTTCCTCCTCCAGCTCATGCTGCTGTGCTTCCAGCTCTGCCTTTTCGTTTTCCAGCTGCTCTTTTAGTGCTTCAACTTCCTGTCTGGCCTGCTGATATTCTTCTAAAAGCTTACGGTCATAATCATATAGCTTCTCAAAATATTCGGTTTTATTAATTGCTTCGCCAATACTATGACTTTCAAACAAAAGCTGCAGATAGGTCGTATCTCCCTTTTCATAAAGATACTTAATGCGGACCTTCATGGCATCATACTGCGCCTGCTCGGTTGCCCTGGCTGCCTCATATTCTGCCGTTGTTTCTTCAATGGCTTCCTCCTTGGCAGCAAGCTCCTCCTGAATCATATCAATGCTTGCCAGTACCTCCACCAGTTCATTGTCCACCTCTTCGATTTCCGCACCGACCGCATCTACATTTCCCTGAATGTTATTTACTTTACCGGAAGCCTCATTCAGTCTCTGCTGTTCCTGCTTTTTCTTCTGTTCGGCCTCCTGCTTCTGTCTTTCAATTTCTTCCTGCTGCTTTTGCAAATCAGAAATAGTGGCAGCACACACCGGTTCTACCACTAAAAACATGATCAGACATGACATTACTATTGCTAATAAGCGTCTCGCTGTTTTCTTCATCTGCATCAAATTCTTTCACTAAATCTGATTATTCGTTACTGTTCACTCCTGAATCATGTTCTTACGCAGCCCGGCAACAGGTGTCAGGCTGCTGCATGAACTGTAACGATTATTCTTCTGCTGTTACTGCATTCTCCGCAAGGAAATCACACACCTTCATGGTTAAGAGATATTCCCTGTAGGCCTCTTCATCAATGGACTCCATCATGGATGCCACTTCATCATCCGTTGCGTCTGCCCCGAGAGAAGCACGGATATCCTCTGTCACCTCTTCATCGGTCACGGTAATATTTTCCTTTTCTGCAATAGCTGCCAGAATCATATACTGGTTTGCCACATCCTGAGAATAGGTACGCAGTGTTTCCTCATAGTTATCGGCTGTACCACCGTAAACTGCTGCTACAAAAGCACCGGCATCCATTCCATAGGCACCGGCCTGTGCAGTCACGTTACTGATCAGGGTTTGATTCATACGATCCACCATTCCGGACGGTGCATCCTTAATGGTTGAACTCTGCTTAAGGGTATCAATCAGTTCGGCTGCCACCTGGCTGTTATAAGTCTCCTTGGCAGACTGCTCCAGCTCTTCCCTGGCCTTCTCGCGGTCATAGGTGCTGATGGAATTTACGGTAACTGCAAATACCACATCCTTACCGGCCATCTCTTCATAATAATTCTCCGGGAAGGTAAGAGCGATATCCTTCGTTTCACCGACCTTCATATCTACAACCCCTTCTTCAAATCCGGGGACAAAGGAACCGGAACCGATCAGCAGATCATAGCCTGCACCGCTTCCCCCTTCAAATTCTTCTCCATCCATCGTTCCTACAAAGTCAATGTTCGCAAGATCTCCGACCTCTACCACATCACGATCCCCGACCGGAACCTTGCAGTCATCACTAAGCCCGGAATTCATAATCGCCGTGTCGATATCGTCATCGGTAACCTCCGGTGCTGCAATCGTTGTCGGTAATCCGGTATAATCTCCAAGCGTGACATACTTGTCCGGCTTAAAATCCTTTAAATATACAAGCTCACTGGGATCCTTTCCACATGCTGTCATGGAAAACAGCATTGCTCCCGTAAGCATAAGTGCCATCAATCTGTTCTTTTTCATTCTCCTCAACTCCTCAAAAAAATTTTATTACTGCTCACTCGTACCTCGTCCCATCCTGTCAACTTTACCATATTTTAAGGTTTAAAGCAATGGGGACAGCAGCCGGCTGACCTGTTCCTTAAACCGGATAAAAAGCCCGCGGCTCTGATATTTATTCTTGGTAAGAAGCCTGGACTGCTCTATATCCTGCCTGAAAAATTCCACCATCTGTTTTGCCTTCTCTTCATCATAGACAATGGCATTGACCTCAAAGTCAAGCTCAAACGACCGGATATCCATGTTGGCTGTTCCATAGCAGAACACCATATCATCGACTATGATGCCCTTTGCATGCAGAAAACCGTTTTCATAGGTATAACAGTTCGCTCCCTCTAAAACAAGCTCGCCGACATAGGAATAGGTTGCCCAGTAAACAAACGGATGATCCGGCTTACACGGAATCATAATATTTACCTCCACACCGGAATGAATGGCAATCTGCAGTGCAGTCATCATGGATTCATCCGGGATAAAATACGGAGTCTGGATATAAATGCTCTTACGCGCTTTATGAATCATACGCACATAGGTATTACGGATATATTCATCATGGGAGTCAGGTCCGCTTGTAATAATCTGAATGGGAGATCTGCCCGTATGTTCCATTTTGAGATTATCCATATAATCCTCATAGGAAAGAAGGCGCTTGCGGTCTGCAAAGTTCCAGTCCAGAATAAACCGGGCTTCCAAAGCTGTCACACTTGAACCGGTAATCCGCATGTGCGTATCCCGCCAGTGACCGAATTTAGGATCCTTGTCAATATATTCCTTACCAATGTTAAAGCCGCCCACATATCCGATGCAGTCATCGATTACCACGATCTTACGGTGGTTCCGGTAATTGATCCGAAGATGCAGCCTGCCAACCAGGGCCGGAAAGAACTCGGTACACTGAATGCCTTCCTTTTCCAGCTGCTTCCAGATTTTCTTACGCATCTTCCAGCAGCCCATGGAATCATAAAGAATGCGTACTTTAACGCCCTCCTTTACCTTTTCCTTCAAAATCTCCACAATGCTCCGGAACAGCTCATCGTTCTTAATAATATAATACTGGATATGAATGGACTTCTTCGCATTCCGCATATCCTCCTTAAGGGCTGCAAACTTATCCTCCCCATTCACAAAAAATTGCACGTCATTGTCATCGCTCAGTATGGCGCTCGTGGTATGCAGATGATACATCACAAGATCCGAATAATCTGTAACACCCGGATATTTTTGCTTCAGCTCCTGACTTCGGATCATCAGCTCCTGACGCCGGATCGCATTTGCCAGACGGTCTTCGATCTCCTTGGTACGGAACATTTTCCTCTTGTGCATATCTGCCCCAATCAGCAGGTAAAACACAAATCCCAGCACCGGAATGAAATACAGGATCAGAAGCCAGGCCCACACGGATTTGGGATTTCGCCGCTGAAAAAAGACCACCACAATACTCAGAAGCACATTGATGATCAGAAGATGCGAAAATATAAAGGAAATACTATCATGCAAAATCTGCAAAGCCGTTGCCATTTTTGTTGCCTTTCACATTCGTTTTGATTTTATTTAATATTGTAATGGAAAAACTGGACTATTTCAATAAACAATGCTAAAATATTCTTTGCATAACCTTTTTGGATTAGCATAAAGGAGGGTTTCCCGTGAACACAGTTACTATTGTATTATTGGTCATTCTGGCAATTTTAATTATTGCTGTGGTTGCGCTCTATTTCTTAGGTAAGAAGGCCCAGAAGCGTCAGGCCGAGCAGCAGCAGCAGATTGATGCCATGAAGCAGACCGTTTCCATGCTGATCATCGATAAGAAACGCATGAAACTCAAGGATTCCGGACTTCCCCAGGCCGTTATTGAACAGGCACCGAAGCTGATGCGTTCTTCCAAGCTTCCCATTGTGAAAGCAAAGGTCGGACCGCAGGTCATGTCTTTAGTATGCGAAGAGAAGATCTTCGATTCTGTTCCGGTCAAGAAAGAAGTCAAAGCCGTAATCAGCGGTATTTACATCACTGATGTAAAGGGATTACATGGTAAGCCGGTTGTTACTCCCAAAAAGAAAAAGGGATGGCTTGCACGTACCACCGAAAAATTACAAGAAAAAGCTGGAGCTAAGCCTGTTAAGTAAACAGCTTAGCTCCTTCCTTTTTGGGATAAATCTTCATATCAATCTTACAGTTCGCCAAATGCTGGTAATTGGCTTCAAGCGAATAATCCACATGAACATGGATTTTGTTCTCTTCCTCGGATACTTCAATCTTTTCCGTATCAATTCCGATCAGAATATCTCCAAACGGCGTATGATAAGTCGTCATATTCTTCTTCTGCTCTTCAAACAGCATATGTACATTGACTGCTCCCCGCTTGGTTACCTCAAGACACGAACCGTCAAACTTGAAAATATTCTTTGTCGCCTCTTCAAAGCCTTCCATAACCTCATCATATACAATATAATGATGGTCATTACGAAGATAATATTCCGCTGCCATGATAGTTTCCAGCTCTTCCTGGTCCTCCTGGCTCATCTGCAGCCCCTTTAATGAAAATAAAATTTCCTTTTCCATTTTTACTTTTCTTCCTTATTTTCTTTAACTGCTCAGAACTCTATTCACAAAACTGCCCCTGATAATCCTCAATCGGAACCACCTTTGCCGACAGAATTCCATATTTGATAATGGAATTGGCAAATATCTTAAATTTCTCTGCACCATCGCTGACAAAGAACCGGTACTGCTCCTCTCCCAGCCGGTGGGTTTCGTCATTTAAAAGATCCTTTTCCTGCAAAAGCTCCTTTAACTCCCTCGCCGTCTCATACGCCGGATTTACAAGTGTTACCTGATCCCCCATGATTCTGCCAATCGTATTACGGATCAGCGGATAATGCGTACAGCCAAGAATCAGGGTATCAATTCCGATATCAATGAGCTCTGACAGATATCTTCTGGCAATTTCATCCGTGACTGGATCCTCCCACAGACCTTCCTCTGCAAGCGGTACAAATAACGGACAGGCCTTTCCGATCACGGTCGCCTGTGCATTGATTTTCTTTATGTAATCGGCGTAAATGTGACTGTTGATCGTTCCTTCCGTCGCAATGACGCCAACCTTTCCATTCTGAGTCACCTGTGCAGCCACCTTCGCGCCCGGACGTACCACCCCGATGATCGGGATATCAATTTCTTTTTCAATGTCCGGAAGGGCATAGGCACTTGCCGTATTGCAGGCGATTACGATTGCTTTTACTTCCTGTGTTTTTAGGAACCGCACGATCTGCCTTGAAAACCGCAGTACGGTATCTTTTGATTTATTTCCATATGGAACTCTTGCTGTATCTCCAAAATAAATAATCTTTTCATTGGGAATCTGGTACATGATTTCCTTCATCACCGTAAGTCCGCCCACACCGGAATCAAACACTCCGATGGGTGCATTTTTGTTTGTCATCAAAGACCTCCTGAATTTAAGAAGGATGCTGCCACTGTCCACTCTTTTATATGCATGGCAATATAACTCTTCACCTGTGCATCCTCTGTCAGGGATAGCTCCGGATAAAGGAATCCCCAGAAGCTCACCATTCCTGCAAGCAGGATGGCTGCCTCAATTACCCTTCTCCCGGCACATCCCTTTCGAATGTTTCTGCTTTCCTTCTGCTCTATTTTCATTGGAACACTCTGTTGTTCCATCAACCGGTCTGTCATATATTCTCCCCTTTCACGGCAAATGGATAGCTGTTCATACAGCCACACCAGATCATTTGCCACAGTAAGGAGTATAACCGGCTTCTTTGTTCTTTAAACATAAAAGCCCCGGGGTTTTAAACAAGAATACTCTGATTTTCCAGACGGATCTGCCGGATAATCGAATTCTCCTGATTATCAATATGCTTCTTTGCCGCTTCCGATGCCTTCTTTTTATCCCGCTGCAGGATACATTCCAGAATTTCCCGATGCTCCTCTACCAGCTTCTCATGCTGGCTGATATCCTTAAGATAAACGAAACGGTAACGGTACATCTGCTCTGCAAGATGATTGACTAACTGCTGCAGGCGTTGATTTCCGGTTGCCCGCACAATGATATCGTGATATGCCACGTCAGCCTTCGCAATTGCTGTTGTGTCCTTGCTGTGCGTTGCTTCTTCAAACTGATGGCAGGCCTTTTTTAAGTGTTCAAGCTCCTCTTCCGAAATCCGTTCACAGGCAAGCTCCACACTTAAAACATCCAGGGCACGCCGCACTTCCAATACATCCTGCAAACTTCGCTCCGTGATCTTCGCCACCTCTGCGCCACGGCGCGGCACCATCGTCACAAGCCCTTCCTGCTCAAGCTTATGAATCGCTTCACGAATCGGAGTCCGGCTTACTCCCAGCTTATTTGCAAGATGCACTTCCATCAGCCGGTCTCCCGGCCGCAGCTGACCTGTAAGAATTGCCTTACGCAGGGTGTTAAACACTACTTCCCGCAGGGGTAGAAATTCATTCATATCAATGTCAAACTGGCTCTCCATAGGTTGTCCTGTTACATCCTTTCCTTAAAAAACACAGGTCAATGGGTTACAATTCCTAATTATAATTCCAAACAGTTACTATAATGATACGTTTACAAATGTTGTCACATAGATCTGATTACTCAATTTTAACTCACGGATCCTGTCTGCTGCCTTCTGTGCCTTATCCTCTTCCTCAAAGATTCCAAATACCGTCGGCCCGGATCCACTCATCAAAGCATTGAGAGCTCCTTCTTCACGCATCTTCTCCTTAAGCTCCGAAATGACAGGATAGGTCTTTTCGGTAACGGTTTCCAGTACGTTTTCCATACGAGCGGTAATTCCGTGGAGATCTCCGTTCCGGATCGCCTCTGCCATACCGTCAATATCCGGATGCTTCTGCAGGGTATCCGCATGAAGATTTTCATAAACAAACTTCGTGGAAACGCTGATATTCGGCTTGGCAATCAGAATATAGGCATGGGGCGGTGCCGGAAGCGGTGTCAGAACCTCTCCGATCCCCTCCGAAAGTGCCGTTCCTCCCATAATGCAGTAGGGAATATCTGCGCCCAGCTTTACAGAAAGCTCCTGCATCTTCTCCCTGCTCATGGAAAGCTGCCAGAGCTCATTCAATCCATGAAAAACGGCTGCCGCATCGGTACTTCCACCTGCCATTCCGGCTGCAATCGGAATATTTTTCTGCAGGGTAATCTTTACCCCACGGTCAATTCCATATTCTCTGCGGATACACTCTGCTGCCTTATAAATGAGATTATCCTTCGCATCCTCCGGCAGAAGCGGATTGTCGTTCGATACAAGAATAATTTCTTTTCCTCCGGTTTCTTCAAAACGTAATTCATCATGCAGCGAAATGGTCTGCATGATCATCTTTACTTCATGGTATCCATCCGGGCGTCTGCGTACCACATCCAGTCCCAGATTGATCTTGGCATAGGCCTTCCTGATGATCTGTTTCATGCTTGTTCTTCTTTCTGTATTGTGTATACAAGGATGTACTTAATTATATACAATGATGGAGGGTTCGTCAATATGCCGGGCGTTTCATTGCTTTCCCTTTCTGTATACAAAAAGAGCCCGGAACAAAACTTTATTCCGAGGCTCAAGTTGTCCCCATCGTACCTGAATTATCGTTTTATAAGCAGAACCGACACATCATTTACATTTGTCCCGGTGGAGCCTGTTATTATAAGTCCATTTACTGCTTCTAGTGCATGATAGGCATCATTATTCTGCAATGTCTCATAGATATCCCATCCCTTTTCAGATAATGCAGACTTCGTATCCTGATCCACATACCCTCCTGCTGCATTGGTCGGTCCGTCCGTTCCGTCACTTCCTACACTGAATACGGCTGTGTTTTCAAGTCCAGCAATTCCCTCTGCCGCCGAAAGTGCCAGTTCCTGATTTCTTCCACCTTTCCCGCTTCCTCTGATATGCACCACTGTTTCTCCACCTGCAAGAAAGGCTAAACTTTGCGGCGAATCCTGATGGCTTTGGGCAATCGCAGCCAAAAAAGTTCCTGCCTCCCTCGCCTCACAGTTCAGACGATCTGTTAAAAAGATGACCTGATATCCCCGTCTGCGGCATGCTATTTCTGCTGCCCTGCATAGTTCCTTTACGCTTCCCATGACTATATTTTCAGCATTTGTTACCGCTTTCGGTGTTTCTGTTTCCAGAAGCTGCCTTGCCTGACTACTGATGGAAAGTTGATATTTTTCTACGATCCGCATCGCCTCTTCACAGGTTGATCCATCTGCACAGGCAGGTCCAGATGCAATCATATCAACCGGGTCTCCAAGAATATCACTTAATATGATACTGTAAACACTGGCCGGCTCACAACATTTGGCAAACTTTCCACCTTTTACTGCAGATAATCTTTTCCGGATCGTATTGATTTCGACAATGTCTGCCCCACAGGCCAATAGCTGATGGTTGATATCAATCAGTTCCTCTTCCGGTAATAACGGCTTTTCAAACAACGCCGATCCTCCGCCCGAAAGCAAAAACAACACAGTATCTTCCTTATTTAATCCTGAAACCATGTCCAGAACCTTCTGCGTGTAGCGGAAGGAATTTTCATCAGAAAGCGGATGGTCGGCCTCACAGCACTCAATCCTGGAAATTTCTCCCTTTACATGATCATATTTTGTAATCACGATCCCTCTGGTAATTTTATCTGTTAAACATTCAGACGCTGCTTTTGCCATCTGCCATGCCGCTTTACCGACCGCTACAAGATAAATTTTTCCTTTTTGAAACTGCTTTTGCTTTAATGCTTTTTTCACGGCACAATCCGGCTGCACACTGAAAAGTACCTCTTCAATAATCCCATCTGCCTCTTTCCGTAAATTCATATCCTGCCCCATATTATCATTTAATTTTTATTGTCTGTACCAATATAAGCTTAAGACCGTTCAGAAAAAGAATCAATCTGAAATCCGGATGACACCCTTAACAACATTGACCTTATCCTCTAGGCATTGATCCAAAGCATCCTGAATTTCATCCAATTCAAAATAATGGCTTACGATGTCTTTGATATGAATTTTACCACTTGACACTGCATCAATTGCCATCGGATAGATATTGCGATACCGGAATACAGTCTTAAAATTAAGTTCCTTGTCCAACGCCATTCCTATCGGAAGTGTCATCTCTCCAGACGCACTATATCCCACAAATACAATGGTTCCTCCCTTCTTTGCGCACTGGATCAACTGCGTTGCCGTAATCTGTGAACCTGCGGTCTCAATCCCAAGATCTGTTCCTCTTCCTTTAGTCAATATCTTAATTCGATCCAATACATCCTCTTTTCCTGCATCAATTACATAATCTGCACCTAGGGAAAGTGCTTTTTCCAGACGTTTTCTCATAACATCAATGACAATAACCTTTGACACACCCATGGCTTTTAATGCCAGCAGCGTACACAATCCAATGCATCCGGCCCCGGTAACAACCGCAGTCTGACCAAGCTTGGCACCACCCTGGTTTGCTGCATGCATTCCTACTGCCAAAGGCTCTATTAATGCCCCTTCCAATGTACTTACATTTTCAGGCAATACGAAACACAAATCCGCTTCATGTGCCACATATTCCTGAAAGACTCCATCCACAGGCGGTGTTGCAAAAAAGATTACATCTTTGCACAAATTATACTTTCCTTCTTTGCAATGTTCACATTTTCCGCATGTTTTTCCGGGTTCCAATGCCACCCGGTCCCCAACCTTGAGGTGTTTTACATTTTTCCCTGTTTTTACTACCGTTCCTCCTGCCTCATGTCCAAGTATAAAAGGCGGCTTAACAACAAAATTTCCAATCCTTCCGGCCCCATAATAGTGCAGATCAGAACCACATACCCCCACATATTCGATCTTTACCAGTACCTCATCATCCTTTGGCTCCGGCATTGGTCTTTCCTGAATTTCAACTTTTTTAATTCCTGTCATAACTGCTGCTTTCATCCCTTGTACCTCCTCTTCTCTATCTGCTTTCATTTACAAATTCAAATTCTCTGACATCCAGAATTCCTTTTCCCTGATACTGGATATAAAGTGGATATTTTCCCTTTAAAAAATTTACTCTGGCGTTGATTTTCATCCACTGTTCTGTATCTGCTTTTACCGGAACGGCTACTAAATTCTTTCCATTTTTCTGATTTCTGATGTAAAATACACCTTCGCCTTTTCCTCTTACCCAGATGGAAAGCGCTGTCTCGCCCTGAAAAGCAAAATATTTATACCCAAGCATTGTTCCTTTCTGTATATTTTTTATATAAACATATGCTCCTTCCTGATCATCTTCTCCCTCCTGCGTAATGTAAGGATGCTGTCCTGCCATGACAACCAGATCTGAAAAGCAGCATCCATGCTGGCTCATAAGATTGCAGGCAATTGCAGCCGGATAAACTCCATCCGCTGTGAGTGGCTGACCATTAAGTCCGCAGCTTGTCATTTCTACCTGTTTGATCGTTCCATTTTTATTAATCTCTATTTTTTCCGCACAGGCCTGTCTTGAAAACTGTGTCTGATTCGTCTGTCTGTGATAAAACACGTACCACTCGTTATTGATCCGTTCAATTCCACCATGGATATTTCCCAGATAATTTAATGCCTGCGCCTTGGTTCTCCCTTTTAATCCAATGTCTCCTAATGCTACTATAGCTCCTCTATAATGATATCCATGATCCGGAAACCTGCTGGTTGCATAGCATAAGCTGTGTGTTACAATATCGGAATAAACAAAATAATAGGTATCCTTAATTTTACGAATAGAACTTGCTTCGAAAAACTCATGTCCTTCAAACTCTGTCCCAACTCCTTCATGCAGAATCGGCAGAAATTTTTCAGGCTCTCTCTTAACCGTAATCATATCCTGCTCCAACACAATGATCTGCGAATATTTAGGAGGATAACTTTCTTTGATATGTTTAGGACCATTCCCCGAAAAAAGGTAAACCTCGCCATCGTCATCCACCAGAACAGCCGGATCAAACTGAACATAATCGGTCGGCCTTGTTCCTAAAGGAGTACCATCCTTATACCGGACCAGATCCAGATACCGGTATTCCCCTGTCGGTGTGTCACATACGGCTACCCCAAGTTCCGGAAGCGTATCCAGACAGTAATATAAATAATATCTTCCGTCACTTCCCCTTACGACATCCGGTGCCCACAGGCAATGACTTCCATCCGCATTTCTCGGATCCTGATTCTTTCGATATATGATTCCTTCATATTTCCATTCCTTTAAATTAGTTGTCATGGCAGAATAAGCAACATAGTCATTCATGCAATAGTGGTCTCCACCTGCTCTGTCATGACTGCCAAACAGATAGACACGGTCTCCGAACACATGTGGTTCTCCATCTGGTATATATTCGGTCAATGGTAAAAAAGGGTTATATATTTGTTTTTGTTTATTCACGTTCCATTCCTTCTTTCTGTTGTATAAAAAAGTACGACAACAAATTGATGTCGCACTTTTTAAAATTTATAAAATTACATTCTGTTGTCTACCCTCCATCCATGCAGCCAAATTATCAAACACAATCTCTGCTCTAAGACTCATGGACTGTTCGGATGCAAATGCAATATGTGGCGTCAGTAAGATATTTTTACAATGCAGCAACGGTTCATCCTCCGGCAGTGGCGGCTCACAGTCAAATACATCAATTCCGGCCCCAGCGATTACTTCATTGTTCAAAGCATCTGCCAGATCTTTTGCATTGACTACGGGTCCTCTTGCCACATTAATTAATATGGCTGTTTTTTTCATTAATGACAGTTTCTTCGCATCAATCAGTCCTTTGGTAGAATCAATTAATGGACAATGCAATACCACAATATCTGATCGTCCAAGGAGATCTTCAACGGATGTCTGTTCAATATATTCCGGCCTGTCCATCTGCTCTACCGGATCATAAATTAACAGTTCTGCATCAAATGCATGGAACAGTTCTGCTGTCCGTTTTCCAATTCTTCCGTGTCCGATAATTCCTACGGTTTTTCCTTTAATTTCCCAACCGACCAGACCGTCTTTGGTTTTTCCTTCTCTGCATCGTTCTTCTGTCTGCCGGATATTTCTTGCAATCGAAATAACCATTCCAAATACAAGCTCTGACACTGCTTCGTTGGAATAACCCGATGCATTGCTGACTGAAATTCCCTTCTCCTTCGCAGCCTTCAAGCCCACATGATCCACTCCAGTGAAGGCTACATCAATAAATTTAAGATGGTCTAAGCCTTCAATCACCTCGTCCTTAAAAGGCATATTTGCAATGATAACTGCCTCTGCGTCTTTCGCTTCATCGATCAGCATATCTTTATCCATCGATTTTTCAAATTCAACAAACTCAACACCCTTTTTTTCAAATGGTGCTTTTCTTTTATTCAATTCTTCTTTTGATATTGACAATGATTCCAGAATTGCTACTTTCATCCTCATTTACCTCCATTTCATAATCATAATTTCTGTCTATCCCTTCACTGCTCCTGCAGTCAGTCCTTCTATAAAGAAACGGTTAAACATCAGATACACGATAATCATCGGTATCAGTGCAATGGATGATCCGGCGAGCATCAGATTCCAGGAAGATGCTGCCTCACCGGAGCTCTTCAAATTCATAATTCCTACTACCAACGGCATACGATCCGGATTTGACAGGGTAAATACCATCGGCATCAGATAATCATTCCAGGAATGTCTGAATTCCAAAATTGCAATTGTTGCAAGAAGCGGTTTCAGCAACGGGAAAATAACACGGGTATAAATTCCAAAAAAGGAACAGCCATCTACCTTTGCGGCTTCATCAATCTCCTTCGAAATAGATCGAATATAGGATCTCGTGATAAACAGGTTTGTTACATTAAGTCCGAATACCCGGATAATGATGACACCCCACAAAGATTTATTAATACCAAATGCTTTTGCTATTACAAAGGTAGGATACAAGGTTAAACTTCCCAGCGAAACAAACATGGAAGAAACAACCATCGCAAACAAAATATTCTTCCCACGGAAGCTGCCTCTTTCAAAAACATAACCCGCTATGGTAGTGGTGATCATCGTTCCAAGTACAATCATTCCGGACATAAATACGGAATTCATCGTATACTTCGAGAAATCTGCCATTTCCCATGCCTGCTTATAGTTATCCAATACGAATTTTTTAGGAAAGAGATGATTTCCTTCCGATAAAAGTTCCAGATTTCCTTTAAATGATCCGAGAATCGTATATACCACTGGGAACAATGTGATAATTGTAATTACAATTAAAACAATATATATTAATGCACGGGCACTGATTTTTTTGACTTTCTCTTTATTCATTGTCACACCTCATCATCCCAATTAATCTGTACTGTGTCCAAGGCTGTTGGTAAGCTTCATGTAAACAACAGAGACTGCTGCCAGAATTACTCCTGTTACCAAAGCCATTGCAGATGCATATCCTACCTCTACTTTGCGACCATCATAACCAAAGAAATATTTAAAAACGTATGTAATAACCACTTCTGTTTTTCCTGCCGGCTGTCCATTGGTAGATGCCAGTATCAATTCGCTCATCTTCAGGCTTCCTACGATAGACATCAGCACAACCGCCTGAAATGTCGGTCCTATCACCGGCAATGTTATTTTGAAAAACTTCTGCACCGGAGTTACTCCATCGATTTCCGCGCACTCATATAATTCTTTGGGAACACCTTGTAATGCCATCAGGAAAAAGATCATATTAATTCCATAATTGTTCCAGACAGATGCCATTCCCAGTACCAGCATTGCCGTACTCTTTTTACTGAACCAGTTAATTGGAAGCTTAATCAATCCTATGTCCTGAAGCATACCATTGATAATTCCGTTAAAGGATGCAAACATCAGTGAAAAGATAAGTCCCGTAATTGCTGTACTGATTATTGCAGGCAGAAACAAAGTAACCCTGAATATTCCTGTTGCTTTTAATCCCTTGTTAAGCAATACCGCTAACAACAAAGCCAACGGGATTTCCACTGCCAGTTTGCCAAATGCCAAAATAAATACGTTTCCCAGTGATTTCCAGTAAGCCGTATCGCGGGTAAATACGCGTACAAAATTATCTATTCCTACCCATGACGCCCGGATTCCATTTGAATCATAAAAGGAATATCTCAAAATATATATAATAGGTACATAGGTAAAAATTACAAAGCCGATCAGCATCGGTGCAATCATAACCACAGCCTGTACAGAATCGCTGTTTATTTTCTTTTTTCCTTTCATACTCTTTTCCTCTTATTCCGGGATATTGATATTACATTTGCGTAAACGTTTCTGTAATTCCTTAACATCAACTTCCGCCATAGTCTTTTTTTCTTCCACGGCAAGACCAGCCGCAACTCCTGCCGCTTCTCCGGTCATCATGCATAGGGAAATCGCCCGTATTCCACACTCAGCAACGTGATCCGCGCTGATACATCTTCCTGCCACCAGCAGGTTTTTCACTTTTACAGGAACCAGGCTACGATATGGAACCTCAAAGGTACGTTCGTCCCTGATCGGTTCATAAATATAGCCCTTATATCCGCGTCCTTTTACCGTTTCATCTCCATCCATAACGGCATCAGGCGATAACATATCATAAAATCTCGGGAATACTGCAATCGTATCTTCATAATGCGTCTGTGCTTCCATTTCTTCGATTGTCATCTTATGGAGACCTACAATTCTCCTGCTGTCACGGAATCCGATTTCCGGCGCAATGGAAGCAATTTCAATATCTTTTAATTCTTCATAGTGCGATTTGAGATAAGAAACAATTTCTTTAATATACTGTCTGCACTCGATTTCACCTTTGGTCAGATCTTCGCTTTTCGTAGGATCCAGTCCGTAGGCACATGGATAATTGACATAGGAAATCAATCCGGCTTTCGTTAATCGTCCAAATGGAATATCCTGCCTTTTACAGGAAAGTTTGATCTTTCCATCTCTGTAGTCTTTCCTGAATTCTTTTGTGATCTCGCCAAGACGGTCTCCATTTTCTGTAAGTTTCCTGACGTCTGCTCCTACGACACGAACTGAAACAGTTCCCGGTTGACACAATCCATCTTTATCGCGTCCCTGTTCATAAGGTATCCCAGCACTAAATGCAACATCTCCGTCTCCGGTTGTGTCAATAATTACCTCTGCCTTTACTGCCACAGGTCCATTCTTTGTCTGAATAATAACTGCCTCAATCCGGTCTTCGTTCATGATTACTTCATTTACAAAAGAATGTAACAAAAGATCTACCCTGTTTTCTTTCATAAATTCATCCAAAAAGATTTTGAGATATTCACTGTCAAAGTTGTTTTCCTTATTTATGCGTATGCTGGAATTACCATATTTCTCCAAACACTTCTTCTCTATTTCTGCATAAATTCCCTCTGAATGAAATGGCGTTCCACGGAGAAAATAATTACATCCCTCTACATAGCAGGCAGTAATATTTCCCCCAAGAAAACCTCTCTTTTCTAAAAGCAATACCTTTCTTCCCTGCCTTGCTGCTGCGATGCTGGCCCCAATACCTGCGGGGCCGCCACCTACAACCAAAACTTCCACTTCTCTTTGTATTTCCACTATCTGCTCTTTTCTTATCACCTGCATCTCAAATTACCTCTTATCATTTTCCTTTTTCTGGAGAAACGCCTTCTGGAATAACATATAAGTCTACGATAGCCGGATCAACATTTGCCAACGCATCATTGTACCGTTTATCCACATCTGCCATAACAGATTCAACATTATCAAGTTCCGGGTTTGTCCACATATTCACAATTGCTTCTCTGTAAGTAGTTCCTTCTACACTGACATAAGAATCTGGAACCGGCGGCATGGAAAAGATTTCATCGTATTCAGCAAATTCTGCCCATCCATTCATTTCAGGTTCCTTTGTTGCTAAAGCAACTGCCTCGCTTCGGACAGGAATATACAAACCGTTTTCATACATTTCCGCCATGTTCTTGTCATCGTAGAAAAATTCCAGTACTTTTAATACCTTTTCAGGATGTTCTAATGCTTTGGTTCCCACGCAGAGCAGATTGGTAGCAAGACCAAAACGCTTATATTCTTTCTGATCTTCACTGAATTTAGGACAAGGAATGACTTTCCAGTTACATGTTGCAGGGAAATTACTGGTATATACTGCACAGTCAAAACTTGCTGCTCCGATAATTCCTATATTTCCTGCTGCAAACTGAGCACGAATACCATCTGCATCCAGTGCTTCAAATCCCGGGAAAGCACTTCCGTCTGCAACAATTTGGTCAATGGTTTCAATCAATGGATTGAATGCGGAATAATCAAATTTCTTATTATCCCAGTCATATCCGTAATGTCCTACATTCTGTCCTGCACCAAATGTATAAAACGAACTTACTGTCCAAAGCGTACTGGAAAGTCCAAGACCATAAGCCTTTCCTTCACTCTTTTCTGTAATGATCTTTGCTACTTCCCTTACCTCTTCCCATGTTGTCGGATAATCATCTTCCGTAAGTCCACAGGCTTCAAACAGATCTGTGTTAATCACCATTCCGTAAGTTGTCATGTTATATGGAAGGGTGTATGTTTTTCCATTAAATATCTGCGCCTGATTTGCCAGTAGATCACTATACTGGCTGATCAGTTCTTCGCTTCCCGGAAGTTCTTCAATAGGAATTGCATATTCACTTTCTACAAATTCCGGGAGCCACTTTCCATCAGCTTTATACAGGTCCGGAGCCTCACCTGCCTGAGCAGCAATTCTTAATGTATCGGTATAACCATCTCCATATACCTGATAATCAATTTGGATTCCCAATTCTTTTCCTTCTCCGGCATTAAATTCTGCAATTTGTTTTTCACGAATTTCTTTTTCATGATACTGATCAGACCACACGGTAATTGTTTCCAGCTCTACAGCTTCTGCGCTGTCAGCTGACGCATCAGTTCCGCTGTTTTGTGTATCTCCTGTAGTCTCCGATGTATTACCATCTGTTTGTTCGCCTGCATTGCCGTTTCCACATCCTGCTAATACACTCACTGTCATTGCTACTGTCAATAAGACTGATAAAATTTTCCTTTTCATATTTTTCCTCCAATACTTTTCTATTGTCATTAGTTCTTAATTGCGAGCTTTTCCTCCTCTCATTCCTGCTCGTTGATTTCATTTATTAAAATTGTGTTTCTATATTTAATATATTATATCAATTATCAAAATTTGTAAATTGTTATTCTTACTAAATATAATCATTTAAATTTGGTGTAAATCACAAGAAATATTTCTATTATTCAATTGACATTTCAATATATAAAATATTATCATGGTTATATACAAGTAATGTATCTGTTCAACAGTATTATTAAATTAATGAAAAGGGAGAATAAAAATATGACTTCTAACATAACAACGTACAGTAATCAATCCAGTGATAAGGTTCTTGCTATATTAGAACTGATTTCATATTCAGATGAACCTCTTCGTCTGATTGATATTGCCAATCAACTTAACTTCAATACTAGTACTGCATTACGTTATTTGAATACCCTTGAGCAAAATGGATATGTATATAAAGATAAAGAAACCTTCAAGTATAGAATGACATTCAAAATCTGTGATTTGGCAAGTCATGTTTCTAAAAACAATGATTTAATTGTTATCGCATCCCAGCCAATTAAAGAACTATCCTGTAAATTAGGTGAATGTGTCTGTCTTGCAATTGAACAGAATTACTCTGTTGTATACATTTATGTGTCGGATGGCCCCGGACAGATTCTTCGAACTACTCAACGTATCGGAAAAGAAGCTCCCATGTACTGCACCGGAGTTGGTAAAATGATTTTATCTGATTATAGCCCTGAAAAAGTAGACTCGATCATTGCCCAAAAGGGGCTTGCTCCATTTACAGAATATACATTAGATACCAGAGAAAAGTTATTAGCTGAACTGGCTCTTATCAAAAAGAATGATTTTGCATATGATAATCAAGAATGTGAACTTGGAGCCCGTTGCATTGCTCTTCCTATCCGTGACTATTCCGGCCATATCATCGCATCCATTAGTGTCACCGGCCCTATTTCCCGAATGACGGATCAATTTATTCAAGATAACTATCCACTCATTCGAAAAACTGCCGATGAAATTTCTTACCAATTTGGTTATCAGATAAATCACTGATACATAATCTTAACCATATAATTGCTAAGAGCCCGGTGCTGCCCGGGCTCTTCTAAATTTCTTACTTATTCAAAACGAAATCTACAACCTGCCGTTTAGTTCGAGGTATCAAGTCCTGCTTCTTTGGCTAGCTTGTCAAAACCTTCCATAACAGCATCATAGGTCTTCTGGGAAATCTCCGGAAGCTTACCGCCCCAGGTCTTCTCAGCCTGTTCATAGCCCTTCTTGAATGCATTACGCATCTCTTCGATCTTGCCCGGATCACCACCTGTTAAAGCAGTCGCAAAATCAAGGATACGGCTGGATGTCTGGGAAACGCCCCAATAACCATCTTCCGCAATATCGGCCTGTGCCTGTGCTTTAGTAGCAGCATCTACGGTGAAGTTACCACTGGATAATACACTCCAGATGTCATTGGCCTTACCATAGGTCTCTCCCTGCTTGGTCATCATCTTTTCTACAAGACTGCGAAGCTGTTCGGTTCTGGCATCGGCATCTGCTTTCATCTTTGCTATGGTTGCTGTATCCGGCTTGTAGGTCTTTTTCGAAGAAACTGCTGCGGTCTCCTTAGAAGGCTCATATATGACACCGACGTCGGTTGTTGTATTTGTTTTCTTTTCTGTGTCTGTCGTTGTTGCGGTTGCTGATTTGGCAGAAGCAGCTGCATACGCGCTGTATGCTTCCGATCCTGATGTAATTCCATTTACACTCATTGAAAATCCCTCCCTGGTTTTAAAATGATGATAATAATACTTATCTCATCTATATCATCGGCCAGCCGGAACAAAAAGTAAACCCCTGATTCTAAAAATCAAGCAATTAAACAAATTAATTTACTTGACCTTACTTGTTATAATACTGAAATTATTCATGAAACAGGAAATGCCTAAACTCCTGAACCAGCATACTTATCCAGGTACAGCTGTGCCGTCTGCTCGTCCATAGAAAACCAACGGATCAATTTTTGTATAATTATTTCATTGGTCTTCTTCTCTTCAAGGTTATCTTCAATTAACCGTCTGATCCCCACTTCCCGTTCTTCTTCTCTTCCTTCTTCTCTTCCTTCTGCTTTACCCTCATTAAAAAAGTCCTCTCTTATTTCCCGTAATGCCTGACACATATTGTACTCCTCCTGATCTCCGTTCTGACTTTTATATGTTTCTCTGTTTTCTTCAAAAAAGCTACGACCCGTCATGGTTGCAATCGCCTCCCAGGTTTCTTTGGATAAATGTGCATATCGTTCATCCTTCTCCAGACTAAGAAATTTCCTCTTATCCTTCCGGTAATTCATCGCCCGAAGCAGTTCCCGCAATTCGGTATGAAAGCACTCAAATTCTTCCTGCTCATTCACACAGAATAAATTCGTCGGGTAATCTGCAAAATATTCCTTTAGTGGATCCTTCTCTACACGAAACTCCATCATATCCGACAGCGTTCTGGGACCATCCCAGGTTTTCGACCCACTATAGAGGCAGATCGTATACACCGGATGCAGCCGGTCTGTTTTCAGAATTCCTGACATATACTCTGCATAAGTAACCGGAATAGCGAGCGTATCATACTGTCCGGAGCTTTCCACCTGCTTCCACAAAACACTCACCCGTTGTCTGTGCTCCTTCATCTGACGATTATATTCCGCCGCATCATATCCCATGATCCGTACAGGCATTCCATAATTAATATAACTCTGGCTTTCAACAGCAAGCACCTGCAAAACAGTTCCGGAACGTAACTGCATCTTAACATCTCTCATTAACTTCGTTTTCGTGTCTCGTCTTCTTCCCGTCCGGGGTCTGCTCTTCTCAATCTGAATTTCTGTTCCTGCGGCATCAGAAACGGTTGCCTGATCGAGAGTCCTATCCACGGAACACTGAAACTGTTCCTCATTCCCGTCCTTCTTCACCTTTACAGCAGCCAGGGTCTTTTCTGATGTAATGGTGTTATCCTGATCCACCACATATCCTTCTGACGCTTCTGTCAGTTCACTGGCACAGATCACCGGTCTCCCATGAAAGAAGCAGCCATTAAATAAATCTGCAAAGTACTGCTTATTCTGCAGATACTCCTGCATACATGTATCATATTTTCCCATAGATCTCCTCCTTTTCGTTCTTTCCCCTGCATATTTAGCAAAATACCGCTGTGCTTTCTGCTCTTTATTTCAAAATGCGCATAACAGTATCCCATACCCGTTCTCATCCCTATAGCTCTGATTCATTACAAACAGGGTAACGATTTTCAGCATAAATTATAGGAAACAGTTTCATCCTTTCTATAGGGGGATGACCAACATGAAGTAACTTGCCGGAAAGCACATATATTTATTAGCCAATATGCACCATCCGACAGCTTATGAATAGGCATGTCTGAACCGTTACAATTGTAGAAACATGATATCTGCACGATATAAGTGCCTTTATTTGTGTTAGAAGATATAGATAATTGATTGCAATTTCTTTCCTATGCTCATCTGATTAATAAAATTAGCATAGCAGAACTTTTGGTGAATTTCAATAGTTTTTTATTTATTTTCATTAAAAATTTGTTAATCTATAACAATTCAGTCATACAGATCTGCTCGGCCGCACCAATCAGAAGAAACCCTACCCGGAAGAAAATTAAAAGAAACCGCTGCTTTCATTCTCAGCACTTATCTGAAAACGAACGCCCGGTTTCTTTTATTTCATTAATTTCATATTTTTATTTCACAATCAGGATTTTCTCCCCCGGACGGACCTCCTGCGAGGTCAGGTTATTCGTCTGCATCAGGGTTTCGATCGAAACATAATACCGCTTTCCGATATCCCACAGACTCTCTCCGTCCTTCATCCGGTAGACCGCGATTCCCGGAAGCGCCGACTGCTTCTCCAAATCAAGTGGAGAAAGTGTGATCTGCTCTGCCACCTGTTCCTCCCAGGCTGCAAAAAGATCCCCGCGGAATAAAATCACACATTTTACATCCACTTCATCCGTATCGATCACCGATACAGCAATCTGCTCCATCTGCGGCTGCACGAAGCTGATCATTCCCGGCATCATTCCTTCTACCTCCAAAAGATACTCAAACGGAACTTCCCCGCGGATCACTCCGAACCGCTTATCCTCGTTACTGTCTTCATACAGAATCCGCAGCTTTATCTGACCGCTTAAACGGATTCCGTTCTCTGTTTCCTCCTGCTCATCCAGAATCAGATCTCCCGTCGTATGGATTACCCGGTAAATACCCGCACCTTCCTGACCTGCCTTAAAGTGTCCGGAAACCTTGCATTTTCCATTTGCCCTTGCCAGGAGCCTGCGGAAGGTAATGGGCTTACTGCTTTCCTCTACCTCATTGGATACCCCGTATACATCCCCGATCATTTCCACGTTTTCTTCTTCGTAAATGCAATAGAATATCCGGATTCCCAGATCCGCAAAAAGAATCCTCTCTTCACCGTCATAATCCGGCCGGATGGACAGCTCACCGTTTTCTACTTCATATTCAATCACCGGAATCATTCCCTCCCGGCAGCCGGGACACTCCACACTTCCGGAAAAGGGCACCGCTGTCTCATAATGATAAAGCTCCTCCTTTTCTCCGTCTCCTGCATACATGCAGAATACCTTCAATTCCCCCTGCACTGCAATTTTATCATCCAGAATCCGGAAATCCAGATTCACCGGCTCTGCATCCCAATATACCAGACTCCTGATATTCGGAAAGCTTCCCGGAATTTCAATTTCTTCCTTAATCGGGAAAATATCCTGATTCTTCATCGCAAGCGTTGCTATTTCCACAGATCTGCGACGGTATTCCACCTGTTCGTCACCCGATAAAGCAACCGGAATGTCTTCTTCCATCACCTCTTCGCGCACTGCATGAAAAACCATAATTGCACGTACACTGAGCTTTCTCGAATTAATCAGGGAAATTCCAAGCTCCTCTAAAACTGCCTTCACATGTACATGCTCGCCTGCACGAAGTCCCTCCATCTGCAGCTTTTCTTCAAATGGGATGCTGCCCTCCATCTGAGAGACCGGAATTCCGTCCCGGTTTCCTTCGGTCAGATACAAAGCCTTGAAATGCAGTTTTCCCTTAACAGTTACTGCATCTTCAAAAGAGCTGACCTCCTCTATTGTAATTTTTCCTCTATCCAAAAGAAGTTTATCCGCATCTTTATTGGTGTCCGGAATGATCACATTGTCTTCCAGCACAACCTGCTTCGACGCATGAAGCCTGGGTGTTTCCATATGTAAGGAACGCTTTTGAAGCTCCATAAAAATCCCTCCGTAGGTTTACTTATTCACATTGTATTCCTACGGAGGGTTGTTTATTCACAAAATTCGTAACTATTCAAAGCTATGCAATTTGTGTCAATATGTCTGTTCCGATCCTTGAAAAATTTTAATTCACAGCTCCAATCAGCTCCTGAATATCTTCTACGCCATACTTTGTCATATACTGTTCGATTCCTTCTATGATCTCAACAGTTGCATATGGATTCATAAAGTTCACCGCCCCGACAGAAACGGCTGTTGCTCCGGCAAGCAGGAATTCGATCGCATCCTCGGCTGTTGCAATGCCGCCCATACCAATCACCGGGATTTTAACCGCATGGGAGGCCTGATAAACCATACGCACTGCGACCGGCTTGATCGCAGGACCGGACATGCCGCCCGTCCTGTTCGCGAGTGCAAAGGTTCTTTTATGAATGTCAATCTTCATTCCTGTGATCGTATTAATCAGGGAAATCGCATCTGCCCCTGCTGCCTCTGCTGCCTTTGCCATCTCGGTAATATCCGTTACATTCGGACTCAGCTTCATAATAATCGGCTTCCTGGCCTCATTTTTAATCTTCGAGGTAATATCAAACAGGCAGTCTGCCTTCTGTCCAAAGGCAATCGCGCCCTCCTTGACATTCGGACAGGACACATTAATCTCCAGCATATCCGCCGCACTGTCATTTAACTTTTCCACAACCTCCAGATAATCTTCCACGGTTTTTCCACAGACATTCACGATAATCTTCGTGTCATAATGCTGTAAAAAGGGAATATCCCGCTTTAAAAATACATCAATTCCCGGATTTTGTAATCCGATGGCATTCAGCATCCCACCGTAAACCTCGGCTATACGCGGTGTCGGATTGCCGGGCCACGGTACATTGGCAACTCCCTTCGTCACAACGGCTCCCAAACGGTTCAGATCTACGAAATCACCATATTCCATACCGGAGCCAAACGTTCCCGATGCCGTCATCACCGGATTTTTAAAGGTTACTCCTGCGATTGTTACACTTGTGTTCATTTAG
>ERZ856578.237-NODE-237-length-113565-cov-28.416132_pt1 | contig 113565 bp, 95 predicted proteins | sample MGYA00514384_ERZ856578 | MGnify/ENA primary metagenome ERZ856578 (study PRJEB29103, sample SAMN06111958) | human gut metagenome | biome: human gut; feature: ankylosing spondylitis patient; material: healthy_person | host: Homo sapiens | place: China:Hangzhou... | reverse complement strand
ACCCTGGGGATAACAGGCTGATCTCCCCCAAGCGTCCACAGCGACGGGGAGGTTTGGCACCTCGATGTCGGCTCGTCGCATCCTGGGGCTGTATTCGGTCCCAAGGGTTTGGCTGTTCGCCAATTAAAGCGGCACGCGAGCTGGGTTCAGAACGTCGTGAGACAGTTCGGTCCCTATCTGTTGCGGGCGTAAGAGATTTGAAGGGAGCTGTCCTTAGTACGAGAGGACCGGGATGGACTGACCGCTGGTGCACCAGTTGTTCTGCCAAGAGCATAGCTGGGTAGCTACGTCGGGACGAGATAAACGCTGAAGGCATCTAAGCGTGAAACTCCCCCTAAGATAAGATCTCTCATCCTTTATGGAGTAAGGCTCGTCGTAGACTATGACGTTGATAGGTCAGAGGTGGAAGCGCCGTAAGGTGTGTAGCTGACTGATACTAATAAGCCGAGGGCTTGACCTACAATTGGTAGTTAGCAGGCTCTGTAAAGTGCTTTCCGATTTGCAGAATTTCCATGGTGTTCGGTTTTCAGGGTGTAATCCTCAATAGTTGGTGCTGATTGGTGTGAGGGTCCACCTGTTCCCATACCGAACACAGAAGTTAAGCTCACATGCGCCGAAGATACTTGTCGGGTGACTGACCGGGAAAATAGGTAGTGCCAACACAAAAGAAACCTGATCTCGATCAGGTTTCTTTTTTAGTCGGTGTTGATTGGCGCGAGGGTCCACCTGTTCCCATACCGAACACAGAAGTTAAGCTCGTGATCGCCGAAAATACTTGCCGGGTGACTGGCCGGGAAAATAGGGAATGCCGACATGAAAAGACTGGTGTAGCTGAGGCTATACCAGTCTTTTTGCTCGATCACAAATGTCACAGATGCACGAACCGGCAGGCCCATACTTCGGGCCTGCCGGTTTTCAATACTTGGGATACTGAGCAGGATCAGCGCAGGCAGGAAAGCTCCTTCGCGCCGGACATGAGAAGGCCAAGATCACTGCTGCACATATTGAGCGTCATGCCCTGGCTCAGCCACGGCTGCAGCGGTGCTGCTGCACCGAAATGTGCGCCGGAAACCTTGCCGTGCCGCGCAGCGGCGTCGATGACCTGCCGGAAGGCAGCCTGCATGGCGGGATGGGCGTACTGGCCCAGAATGCCGAAATCCTGTGACATATCGTTTGGGCCAATCATCGCGCCGTCAATGCCGTCGACAGCCATGACGGCGTCAATGTTGGATACGCCGAGCTGGGATTCGATCTGGCAGAGCAGAACGGTATCGCGGTTAGCGCTTTGCATATAGGCGGCGCTGTCCTGCTTCAGAAAATCCGTATGCGGCCGGGAGAGGGAAACACCACGGTGCCCCATGGGCGCGTATTTGGCATAATCGACGAGCTGACGCGCCTGCTCCGCCGTTTCTGTGTTCGGCAGCAGCAGTCCCGCCGCGCCAAGCTCCATGCAATGGAGCACGTGCTCGCGCCGCAGCTCCGGGATACGCACCATGCCGGGCAGCTCGATCGCCCGTGCAACGCAGATCATGTCTGCAACCTCTCGCGTGGTGAACGAGCCGTGTTCGCAGTCGATGATGAAGAAATCAAAGCCGCAGGCCTTCAGAATTTTCGGCAGATCGGCGCTTGCGAAGGTCGTGACCATTGTGCCGAGCAGATGCTCACCGCTTTGGATCCGGGTTTTCCATTCATGCAATTTCATGTTTGTGCTCCTTTTCATACAATGCTTGCAGAGATTCCATATGCAGGCGTGCAGGATGCAAGCGCATCATGTCCAGAACCTGCTCACGGGTGGGGATCGCCATGCCGATGGCACCGCGCTTGGTGCATACCAGCGTCCCGGCGCAGTTGCAGAAGGAGATGGCGTCCTCCATCCGTACATTTTCCTCGATGCAGCAGGCAAGTGCAGCCGCGAATGTATCACCCGCGCCGGTGGGGTCGACAACGGGCACGTCGATGCCCTCTGCGCTCAGAACCTGCCCGTCGAAGCTGAACAGCGCGCCGTCCTTGTCCCGCGTCAGAACGACAAGGCGGGGGCCTGCTGCGTGCAGAGCGCGCAGCACGTCGCTGATCGCGGTGCAGCCGGTGATGATCCGCGCTTCTTCGAGCGTCGGCTCGATCACGTCAGCCATGGAAAGCATCTGCATCATCCGCTGGCGCATCTGCGCATCATTGCGCAGCTCCTTGCGCAGATTGGGATCAAAGGAAAACAGAACATGGTTCTGCTTTGCCAGCTCGACTGCGCGGAAGCAGCTCTGACGCATACTGTCGTTCAGCTCAAGCAGCATTCCCGGCAGGTGCAGGATCGACGCGTCGGCAAAGACTGCCTCCGTCAGCTCCTCGGGGCGCAGCTGGCTGCCGACGGAGCCGTCGCGGTAATAGGTATAATTCCGGCCGGAGGGGAGGTATTCGAGAAACGCAAGCCCCAGCTGACCGGAATCGGAACGGACGACGGCGTCTGTCCGGACGCCCCGCGAGGCGATGGACGACAGGGCAAGCTGGCTGAACGGGTCGGAGCCGACCTTCCCGATAAAGCTGCAGTCCAGCCCGAAGCCCGCGGCGGCGCAGGCGTAAATACCGGACGAGCCGCTGACGGTTTTCAGGACCGTGCCGGGCTGGGACAGCCGCATATCGGAGTCACAGGGAACAAAGTCCAGCAGCAGCTCACCCAGAACGAGCACGCGTCCGCTGCCGGAAGCATCAGGAAACAGGTCTTTGATTCTCATCATGTCGGTTACTCCAATATTAGTAGTATTAAAACAAGCGCGGGTTACGCGCACAATAAACGTGTTAACGGGTCGTTTCTTCGAAAAACGATGAAAAACGGAAAGAAGAAATTGACAAGTCTGCAGGGAAATGATAAAATATTAGTAATAACAAAAGCTGCGGGAGAAACGAAAATGGCGGAGAAAAAACAGAGAAAACCGACGTCTACAGACGTCGCGGAGCTTGCGGGCGTATCGCAGACCAGCGTTTCGCTCGTTCTGAGCGGAAGCAGCCGGGCAACGTTTTCCGAGCAGACCAGAGCGCGCGTCTTTGAGGCGGCCCGGCAGCTCGGCTATCAGCCGCCTGCGCACCGCACCAGAAAGAAAAACGGCAATGACCGGCGGCTCATTCTGGTCCTGACGCCCACGCTGGCGAACCAGTATTATTCCGAGCTGATCCAGACGCTGGAGGATTATGCGGGCAGTCAGGAGTTCCGCGTGCTGGTCTGCAACACGTTCCGCAAGCGGGAGCTGGAAAAATACTATCTGGAGCAGTTTTCCGATAACCGCATCAGCGGCATTGTTTATACTTTCCTGCCCAGCTTCCCGGACGAGGCGGTGCGGCTGTCGGCGCGCATTCCGCTCGTGCTGATCGGCGAGAAGCGCGAGGAGCTGCCGATCTGCTCCATCGAGCTGAGCAACCAGCGCGCAGGCGCGATGCTGGCCGACCATCTGTACAGCCTCGGACACCGGCACGCGGCGTTCATCTCCACGCCGATGGACCAGACGACGCTGGCGCGCAAGCAGCGGCTGGAGGGCCTCCGGCAGCGCTTTCATGAGCGAGGAAGACAGGACGGCGTCGAAACCTCGGTCGAGGCGCTTGTCGCGCCGGACAGCCGGGAGGAGGACGGTGTGGGCGGCAGCGTGCCGTTTGAGTACGCGACGGGCGCACGGCTGGCACGGGAACTGCTGGCGCGGGAGCACCGCGCGACAGCGCTTGTCGGGGCGAACGATATGATCGCCATCGGCGTGATCTCCGTGCTGCACGAAAAGGGGCTGCGCGTCCCGGAGGACTATTCCGTCTGCGGCTTTGACAATATTTTTACCTCGTCCATCATCACGCCGCCGCTGACCAGCATCGATCACCGGCTCTGGGCGCGCTGCCGTTCGGCGGTCGATCAGATTGTCAAGCAGAACGATCAGGGACACGGCGCGGACAAGAGCGCGGTCATGGCGGATAAGATCGAGTACGCGCCGCAGCTCATGATCCGGAAATCGACCGGCCCTGCGCGCACATCAGACTGAGCCTGTGCCTCCCCTCTGCATTGCAGAGGGGAGTTTTTTCGGGCTTCAGTCCGTAATTTCCAGAACAAGATGCTCGATGGCGGTGTGCCGGTGCATATAGATCACGTTGAGACGGCCCTGTGCGTCGCGGCACATGGCAGGCTGGCACTTGTTGCCAGGGGCGGGCGCAAGCGTGATGAGGTTCTGCCAGGTCAGGCCCTCGTCTTTGGAATATGCCAGCGTCAGCGGGCTGCGCTCGTGCCAGTCGGTCTCCGGCGTGTCGTTATAGGCCATCAGGATGGTTTCTTTGTCCCAGCTGATGACGTCCAGCTTGGATTCATTGTTCAGAATGCCGCAGGGCTTCGGCTGGCTCCAGGTCAGGCCGCCGTCGAGGCTTTCCGCGCGGTAGGACGGCAGCGAACGGTTGCCCGCCGTGCCCCATCCGGCAGTGCCGGGACAGGTACGGGTGAACAGCAGCAGCCGTCCGTCCGGGCGCAGGCAGAGCGCGGGCTCGCGGATGCGGTTGCCGTCGTCCGCGGTGAGCAGCGCGCCCTTTTCCCAGCTTTCGCCGTCGTCATGGGAGCGGTAGATCTGCACGGCGCCGAAATAATACTCCGGCAGCTCGGTGCTGGTGGAGGCGAAGACGATCGTGCCGTCCGGCAGCAGAACGCTGTCGTTGGAAGCGTGGCCGGACTGGATCCCCGCCGGGACAGCCGGGAGCCACGTGCGGCCATTGTCCTGCGTCTTGCGCATCCAGAGCTCGTCGCGGCCGTTGCACCAGGTCGTAAAGTTGACCTCGGTGTCCAGAAATTTTGCGAACAGCAGGATGATCTCGCCCTTGCGGTTTTTCAAAAAAATGGGGTCGTGGCAGCAATAGCGGATGTCGCAGCCGACGGCGTCGGGATTGCTCCAGCTTTTTGCGCCCGGCTCGAGTCGGGAGACCCAGTCCTTGGCGTCACGGCCCATGGGGTCTCCGTTCCACTGCAGAAAGCCGCCGTTCCAGACGGCAAGCAGCGTGCCGTCCGGCGCCATGGTCAGGCTCGGCATATGATAGCACTGCCGTTCGTCGAACCATTCCACGACCCAGTTCCGTTCGATAATAGCTGCATTCATGCGGGTTCCTCCTCTTGCAATGTCAGGCACAGCAGCGCCGCGTCCATCGGCGCGAGCCGCAGATCAAAGGTGAAGCGTCCGTCCGGCCCCTCTGTGTAAGGGAGCGCGCGGCGTTCGTTTCGGCTTGTGAGCACCCATGCCCCAGAAAAGCGGAGCGCGCCCATCGCCAGCGTCACGGACGAAGCCTCGTCCATGCTGCCGTTGACCAGATACAGATACAGATCCCTGCCGTCACAGGTGCAGTACGGCTGCAGATACGCCTGCCCGGCGACCATCGGCGCGTCAAGGCGCGATGCAAGCATATCCTGCAGCAGCTCGCGCCGCAGTGCGTTCAGCTGCATGGGCGGCATGTCGCCGGGGCTGGAAAAGCGTCCGAACGGATGGATCAGGACGCGTCCGCGCGAAACAGCATGACCCGGCGCGGCAGGACGGCGGAAGGAATCGAAAAATTCGGTGTAAAGCTCCGGCTGCTCCAGATAGTCGATCTGTAAAACATCGGTGCTGGAAATCACAGCGGAGGCCCGTGCCTGCGGAAGGCCCAGATACGCCTTGCCGTTTACGACCTGCTCATAGGTGTATGCGCCGCTGTTCTGCCGCATCCAGCGGCAGCTGCGCACTCCGGCCAACTCGCCGAGGCCCATCTGGCAGAGCGTATCCACAGCGTCGCCGGAAAGCAGCAGCGTGTTATGCGCAAACAGGTGCGCGATCTGCTCCGGGGTCAGGTTCCGGAAATACTGACCGCTCACGGCCACGACCTGACCGGAGACGCCGGGGTCGGTGCAGTACTGATACGCGATGCCCATCGCGTTTAAAAGACCCGCAAAATAGACCTCGTGCGGGTACAGCTCCTCCATGTCCGTGCCGTGCGCGGTTTGAAGGGTATAGGCCGAGTCCTCGCTCGTCATCACGCACACGCCGCGCTTTGGCAGTGCGAAGACGTCCATGGCGTTGACGGCGTTTAAAAACGGCTTGACCGCGCGCAGCATCTGCTGATAGCCGTCGGAAAAGACGATGCCGCTGCCGTTGAGATCGAACAGGTCGATCGTCATGCCCTTCAGGTTCAGCGGCAGACTGCTCAGCAGCTGGAAGCGCGTGAACGCGCGGGATTTGGCGAACAGGGAATAGGGATAGTTTTCAAGCTCGGGATAAACCTCCGTCTCCGGCGGCAGCAGCGCGCGGTTGTGCATGGAGACCATGTTGAACCGCAGCAGATACTGTCCGGGGGCGGTTTCCTGATACGCGGGCAGGTGGATGCGGCTGACGGGCGGCTGCCCGGCGGCAAGACCGCGCAGAATGCCGTACCAGTCGCGGCCCTCCGCCGCGTGGATGTAGGGGACGGAGCTCATCAGGCCGACCTTTGCCGTCGGGCTTGCCTGCCGGACAGCCTGTCCGATGCGTGCGGCAAGGGCCGTCATGGTCTCGCGGTTCACGTCCAGCCAGATCTTCCGGTAGGGGTGCACCGCGCCTGGCTGCAGGATGCCGCGCACGAATTCCTCGCGCGTCAGCTCCGGCTTTCCGGCCCGGCGGGCGTATTCGCGCATATGCGCCGGGCAGAAGCAGCCGCCCCAGCGCAGCGGATCGTGGTTATGCAGGCGGAAATCGTCCTCCACCCACAGAATGTGCGGCGAAAGCGCCGCGTAGCGCGCGTAAAGCCCGGCAAAATAGGTCTGCCAGCGTTCGCACATCGGGCAGACGCACAGATCGGCCTCCCGGCCGTCCATGTCGACCATGCGGCGGAACGGCTGGCTCTGCGGCAGCGTCTTGCCGAGGTCGGCGTGCATCAGACTGTGCCAGTGGTTGACCGACAGCTGCACGCCCTCCGGCGCAAGCGCGGCCTGCACGTCGCAGAGCAGGCGCAGCCAGATGGTTTCCTGCTCCTCCTCGGTCATGTGGCCGGTATTCAGCTCTTCTACGTTACAGAACACGGCCACGTCATCGATCTGCGCCTCGCGGACGAAGCGCCGCAGCGACGCGATCTCGCGCCGGTCATTGAAGCCGGGGTCGCAGCAGAAGCGGAAGCTGTAGCAATAGGACTGATTCATGTTACTCCTCAATGGGCAGATTGTAGAACGAAAGCATCGGCATACGCATACAGTCGCATGGCGTGCACGGGCCGGGGTTGGCGCGCCAGACGCCGTGCAGCACGGCGGGATGCTCCAGAGGCCGGGCAAAATAAAGCGTCAGATCATTGCCGGTTTCATAGCGCTCGCAGCGCAGAAGTCCCTGCGCATCCTCTGCCTCAAAGGGCAGAAGCGCCGCGGCCACGTCAAACGGATTGAGCCAGTTGCAGATCCGGCTGAAGTGCAGCACAATGGCATCCGGCGCTTTGCGCTCCGCACGGCAGACCTCCGGGGCCTGCCACATCAGCGGCTTTCCGTAAAGCTCGGCCAGCGCGCAGCGTGCGCAGCGCTCACCGATGACAAGGTTGCCCTGTGCGCTGTTGTGGATAAAATCATAAAGCGCGACATCGGACGACGGCAGAACGTACACGCCGGGAATGCTGCGCGCAGCGGCGACCTGCGCCTGCCGCACCATGCCCCACTGCCGGTCGAGCGCCGTGTCGCACGGGGTCATGCAGCGGTTGAGCTGCACGGTGATGACGGGCAGCTCCGGCTGGTTCAGATCGCGGCGCAGCGCGCCGACAAACTGCGTAAAGCGGGCAAGATAGGTCTCCGCTGCGTTTTCGTAGCCCTCGGCCTCGCCCTGGTACCAGAGCATGGCCTTCGGGTGCAGCTCGTGATCTGCAAGCTGCTCAAGCATATTGAAATACAGCGAACCGTTTTCCTCCGGGTTCCACCAGCGCAGCGGCGCGCCGCCGTAGGCGCTCATGACGATGCCGATGGGGTAGCCAAGCTCCCGCTTGAGGAGCTTCGCAAAGTGCAGCCACGGCGTATGGCCGGGGTTGTGGTTCTCAAAGTGTCCCTGATGGACAGAGCCGGTCGTCTCGCCCAGCGGATGCGTCGCCAGATCCCAGACGCCGGAATCGCGCAGCAGATGCACGCCAAGCTCCGGCGCGTCCTCTACCGGGTTCTTTGCGCGTCCGGCGGCGTTGCTCTGCCCGGCGACGACGAACACGTCGCCGACGCCGATGTTGTGGATCATATCGCCCCGCGTTGAGGACAGACCGTCCCAGCCCTGATATTCCATATAGGTCTCCACGCGGTACAGTCCGCCCGCCGGGACGCGGTCAAACGTGACCGACCAGCGGCCGTCCGCGTCTGTCCGGCAGACGGTCCACGGGCAGACGCTCTCGCCGCTGCTTTCCAGCGCGATGCGGGCCTTGACGGTGATCGAGCCCTCCGGTACGGCGGAGAATTCCAGCGGCAGCTCAAAGCTCTGCCGGACGCGGTGCGCCGTGCCGGAAAGGCGGATAACGGCGAAGCCCTGCTCGTTTTGCTGGAAGATCTGCCAGGGGGAAGCGCCGCGTTCAATGACGACGCCCTTTTTCAGTTCAGAGCCGTGCAGTTGCATATCTGTTTCTCCTGTCTGTCAAAAGATCGCCGCAGCCTCTTCCAGCTGCGCTCTGCGCTTCACGCCCAGCAGCACGCACTGGACGGCGGGCTGCCGCAGCGCCCAGGCAAGGGCGTACTGCGTCATGCTCTGCCCGGCGGCCTTCGCTTCGGCCTCCACGCGCGCAAGCGTCGCGTAGACCTCGTCCGTCATGGGCTTCATCCAGTCGGGCTTTTCTGCTGCGCGGCTGCCTGCGGGCGGCTGCTGTCCGGCGTGATATTTTCCGGTCAGAATGCCGCCCTGTAGCACCTGATAGGGGATCACGCCGATGCCCTCCTGCGCGCACAGCGGCAGAAGCGCGTCCAGCGCGCCGGTGTTGAGCAGGCTCAGCGGCGGCTGGCACATACTGGGCAGCGGGATATTTTCCTCGCGCGCTGCGGCAAGCAGCGCGGAAAGCTGCTCCGCAGAATAGTTGCTCACGCCCCAGGCCCGGATGGTGCCGGCCTTCAGCTCCTCGCCGATGGCGCGGGCGATCTCGCCGGGTGCGGTGTTGGGATCGTAGCGGTGCAGATAGTACAAATCAATATAATCGGTGTTTATCCGGCGCAGGCTGCGGCGCAGCTGGACGCGGATGGCCTCGGGCGAGGTGTTTTCGTCGACGGGGGTATCGCCGACCTTCATGCCGAGCTTTGTCGCGACGACGAAGTCCGTCCGCCGTCCGGCGACAGCCTTGCCGACAATTTTCTCGGCCACGCCGCCTGCAGAGCCTGCGAAGCGGTTGTAGCCCTCGTACATATTGGCCGTGTCGATGAAATTGACGCCAAGCTCCGCCGCGTCATGCACCAGCCGGATCGCGTCCGGCTCGGCGACGGGGCTGCCGAAGGTCATGGTGCCGAGGCACAGACGGGAGACGGAAATGCCGGTTCCCGGTAAAGTTGTAAACTGCATAACAGGTTCCTCCAGTGAAAGTAGAGACGTCAGGACATGGACGCGGCAAGCGCGTTCAGCCCGTCCAGATCGGCCAGCAGCTCCTGCAGCAGCAGCTCTGGCATGGAGCCGGGCTGCCAGACGGCAGGGGCGCGGAAGCATTTTTCCGCATAGCCGAGACTGCGCATCAGCTCCTGAAATGCGTTCAGAATGCCGAACTGCCAGCCCTTGCGCAAAAACTCCGTATAGGCCGTCTGCAGCCGGTTCAGCTCCGTGCAGCGGCCTGCCTGCGCAAGCGTCCAGAGCTTGCAGTAAAACTCCGGCAGCAGATTGATCCACGTGCCGATGGAGCCGTCCGCACCGTAGAGAAGGCCCGGAACGACCATTTCGTCAAGGCCGGTATAGACGATCTTCTCCGGATAATCCGCCTTGATGCGGCGGATCAGGAAGATGTTCCAGTCGCTGACCTTGATCCCGGCCACGCCGGGCAGATCCAGCAGCTGCCGCAGCTGGTCATAGTCTGCCGAAACGTGCGTCAGACCGGGAATGTAATAGATGAAGACCGGCGCCTGCGCGGCCAGCGCGGTGTAATACGCAACCGTTTCGCTCCAGCCGCCCTGCGGCGGGACGGACGCGACCGCGTCTGCGCCCAGCGTCATCGCGTGCTCCGCAAGCTCCAGCGCGTGCCGCTGAAGCGTCTGGCCGACATGGACGATGGTCCTGCGTCCGGCGGCCCTTGTCTGCGCGATGGTCAGCTCCGCCGTCCTGCAACGCTCGGCGAACGTCAGACGGCTGCCGTCTCCGGTGCCGCCGCAGACATAAAAGCCGGTGATGGGTGCGCGCAGCAGCCGCGCCAGATTTTCCTGCAGGCTGTCGTAATCGACGCCCTCATTCGATGTGCAGGGCGAAACAACGGGGCAGACGATCCCGCGAAGCGCTGTAAAATCAGCCAAATCCGCTTCCTCCCGGCGCTCAGCCGCGCAGCTCTTCAACGGCGGAGATCAGGCTGGAGCACAGCGTGTCGATGACAGTGTCGTCCATGCCGCACCACCACGGGAAGGAGAACGAGCCGTCCCACCACTTGTCGAGCACAGGGCAGTCAAACTCGCCGCAGCCCTTGCGCTGGAACAGCGGGTAGCGGTACAGGGGATAATACTGCACGATGCAGCGGATGCCGTATTTTTTCGTCATCAGATCGAGCAGATCATCGCGCGTTTTGCCGCAGGCGCTGCCGTCATAATGCATGATGTACTGGTGCACGACATAGCGGCCGTTTTCCGGGCAGCGGGAGAAGGAAATCTCAGGCAGACCGGCAAGCTTTTCACGGATCTTGCGGTCCTGCTCGATCAGGGTGTTGTTGTTGGCGATGACGCTCTTGAGCTCCTCCGTGCCCAGCGCGCACTGCGCTTCGCCGATGCAGAAGTTCTGCGGCCAGCGGTCGTCCAGGAAGCTGTCGACGCAGCTCATGGCCGGGGACCAGTAGCGCTCACGGTCAGCCGGATACGCGCAGCAGCCGTTGTGCCGGATGCCGGGCGCGGCAGCGGCGTCCGCGTCGTCTGCGCAGACGAACATACCGCCCTCGCCGAGCGTCGTCATGGTCTTTGCGGAGTGGAAGCTGAAGCAGCCGAAATCGCCGAACGTGCCGACGTGCTGGCCGTCAATGCGGCAGTCGAGCGCCTGCGCGCAGTCCTCCACGACCTTCAGACCGTGCGCTCTTGCGATGGGGACGATCTTTTTCATGTCGCACGGCATACCGAGCAGGTGCACGCAGACCACAGCCTTCGTTTTGGGCGTGATCTTGCGGGCGATATCGTCCGGGTCGATGGTCCAGGTGTCCGGGTTGATGTCGGCCCAGACGATCTTCGCGCCCAGATCGCCGAAGGGGATCGCGGAGGCGCAGAAGGTATAGGCGGGGATGATGACCTCGTCGCCAGGCTGGATATGGCAGAAGATCGCGGCCATTTTCAGCGCGCTTGTGCAGTTATTGACGGCAAAGGCGTGCTTCGCGCCGGTAAAGGCGCAGAAGGCCTGCTCAAACTCGACCATGTATTTGCCCTGCGTCTGGCCGCAGGCCTCACGCATGACTTTGACGACTGCGTCGATCTCTGCTTCTGTATAGGGATGCTGCATGGCGGGGCAGGTCACGCGGAAGCCGTCAACGGCGCCGCGGCCGGATGCATCACCGAGCATAGTTTTGTTGGACATGGAACATTACCTCCTGAGTGCGGAAAAATAGTGGATAAGAAATTTGGATAGGCATCAGGCAGCCGTCGTGCCGGCCTTCTGATGGTCAAAGCCCGTGTGCGGGCGCAGGATGCGCGCGGGTGTGCAGGGGGGAATGCCCCCCTGCACATCGGAAATGGAAGGTGGTTAGCCGCCGTAGGTGGTGCGGGCGGTCGCGACAGCGTCGTTGATCATCGTTTCGAGCTCGGCTGCACCGGCAGCTTCATAAGCGGCGGCATAGTCGCCCCAGGAAGCGTCGATGTCCAGCTGACCGCCGATGAACTGGGTCAGATACTCATTGGTGATGGTCGCAAGCTTGTTGATGATATCGGTCGCCTCTGCGGGCAGCGCGACCATGTTGTAATAGGCGGGCAGGGGCTGCACGACCTCGTTGACAAAGCCGGAGATGGTGTCCTTGGCCTTGCTGACGAGCGCGGCGTCCTCTTCAGTCGCCCAGGAGTTGGAGAAGTCAACGGGATGGGAAACGGCGTCCCACCAGCTCTGGTTCTCAAAGTCGCAATAGTACTCGACACCGCTGAACATATAGCTGAACCAGACGTACTTGCAGCGGCCGTCGCCGTAGCCGTATGCGCCGTCGATCGCAGACCAGTAATCGGAGCCGACGCTGGTGTTGAATTCGCCGTTCACGCAGTTATGCAGCAGATCCTGGCCTGCGTTGGAGGCAAGGAACTCGACGAGATCCAGAACACGGTCGGGATACGCGCAGGAGGTGGGGATAAAGTAGTGGGAGCCGATCCACGTGCCGGTGGAGTAGGTCTTGCCGTAGCTGCCGTTGGAGGTCAGAGCCTGACCGACGGCCAGATCGTCGATGGAAGCGTCCGGATGGACGGCGAGCCATGCGCTCTTGAAGAAATCGCGGAACTGGCCGGGATAGCCGAAGCCGAAGTTCACAGCGCCCAGCGTGCCGTTGCCGAAATCGGCATACGCGTCGTCAAAGTCGCCCTTGACGCCGATGTTGGCGTCAAGACCGCCGTTCTTATAAAGCTCAGCCAGCTGCTTGACGACGGCCTTGCTCTGCTCGGAGACGGCGCTCACGGTCCAGTATTCGCTGTCCGTGCCGGCCTCGCCGGAGAGGATGGTGCCGGTGCCGGCGCCTTTGGGAACGGTGATGCTGGTGCCCTGCGGCAGAGCAAGCGTCGCGTCGATCTCGTTCCAATTGGTGAGCTTGTCGTTGCGCGGCCACCAGCCGACATAACCGGCGGAGCCTGCGGCCTCGCAGTAGGTCAGGAACTCATCGACCGTTGCGGGGACCTTGCCCTCGTTGACCTCGTCAAGGATGGCCTGGTTGTAAACGGGAACGCCGCCGAAGGAGGGATCTGCGAAGGCGGCTACGGAGTAGATGGCGTAGGAGGCGGTCTCGTCGCCGGTGTAGAGCTTGTTGTACGCCTTCCATTCCTCGCTGTTCATCATCTTGTAGAGCGTGGGATAGCGGTCGGGATCGGCGTTGACGATCTCGCCGAGGTTGGTGACGAGGCCGTCCTGCACCCAGCTGGCGATCTTGTCGCTCTCGCCCCAGGTCGGGAACAGATCGGGGGCGCTGCCGGTGAAGAGCTCGGTCTGCATACGGTCGTCGAAGCCGTCCGTGCCGGTGTCATATTCCAGCGTCACGCCGACGGCCTGCTCGATGGCGGCCTTGATGGGGTCGTTGGCATAGCCGTCGAGATCGTCGAGGTTGTTGCCGAACTGGGCAAAGCGGATGTTGACCGTTTCGCGCGTGTCGGCGGGTTCAGCCGGGGTGGAATCCTCGGGGGTGGTGTCAGTTGCCTGCGCAGGCTCCGTGGTGTCGGCGGGGTCCGACTGCGCGGGCTGCTTGGCGCAGCCGGTGAAGCAGGCCATGACCATGACCAGCGCCAGAAGCAGGCAGAGCAGGGTGGTGTACTTTTTCATTGTGATCCTCCTTAGTTTTTATAAAACCGCGCGGTTCCCGCGCAGAGTTTCAAGATCATTCCTTCACGGCGCCGAGCGTCATGCCCTGCGTGAAGTACGGCTGGATAAACGGGTAGATGATGATAATGGGGAGCGTCGCGCAGATGATCGTCGCCATGCGCAGCGCCATGGGAGGCGGCAGCGTGAAGCCGAGGCTGGCCGCGCCGTTGCGCACCTGATTCATAAGGCTCTTGTCCGTCAGCATCCGGTGCAGCACCCACGCGAACGGCTGCAGCTTCGTCTTGTTGCCGATGAACATCATGTAGCTGTAATAGTCGTTCCAGTTGATGACCGCGATAAACAGCGTCACAGCCGCGATCATGCCGCGCGCAAGCGGCATGACGATGCGGAAGAAAATGCCGACCTCGTTGCAGCCGTCGATCATGGCGGCATCCTCCAGCTCGCGGGAGACGGAGAAGGAGAAATAGTTCCGCATGATGATGAAATAGGAGATATTCAGCGTGCCGGGCAGGACCATGACCCAGAAGTTCCCGGTCAGGTGAAGCGATTTGTAGAGCATATACTGCGGGATAAGGCCGCCGGTAAAGAACAGGTTGAAGACCACAAGCGCGTTGATGAGCTTCATGCCGCGGATGTGGACCTTGCTGACGGCGTAGGCCATGGCGGACGTGACCAGCACGGAAAGCGCGGTCGCCAGAACCGTCTTGACGGCGGAGACGAGCAGACTGTTTGTGTAGACCTTGGTGCTGAAGATCTGAATATAGTATTGCAGATCGATGCCCTTGAACCAGAGCATCAGACCGCCCTTGACGTATTCCTCATACGGCATGACCGATGCGACCAGACAGTACCAGAGCGGGTAAAAGCACAGCAGGCCGAACGCGACGCAGAAGATCGTCACGGCCACGTCGTAGAAGTTAAAGCCCAGCCGCATGAACATACTGCGGCGCAGGGAAGTGGGTTTCTTTTTCATGCGCGGCCCTCCCTTTAGAAAATGCCCATGATATCGAGCTTGGAAACGAACTTGTTGGTGATCAGCACGACGATCAGGCCGAGAACCTGCAGAACCAGATTGATCGCCGTGGAAAGCTCGAAGGACGTGCCGCCGCCGAGGCTGATGCGGTAGATATACGTGGAGAGCACATCGCCGGTGGAGAGCACATAGTTGTTGTACAGATTGTAGATCTGGTCAAAGTTCGCGCTGAACAGGCTGGACAGATCCAGGATCAGCAAAATCACGATGGTCGGCAGGATCGCGGGGATGGTGATGTGCAGCATCATCTGTAGCCGGTTGGAGCCGTCCATCTTCGCCGCCTCGTACAGAGCCGGGTTGATCGTGGACATGGACGCGAGATAGACGATCGTGCTGTAGCCCGCGTTCTTGATAATGTTGGAGATCACGACGATCGCGCGGAACAGATCCGGCCGCGTCAGGAAATTGATCGGCTCGCCGCCGAAAAACATGATGACCTGATTGATCACGCCGCCGCTGCTGCCGGAGGAAGACGGGTATTCCAGAAACACCTGCACCAGACCGGCAAAAATGACCCAGGACAGGAAATACGGCAGATAGGCCGCCGTCTGCACGCAGCTTTTGACCTTTTTCAGGCGCAGCTCATTGAGCATGAGTGCGAGGAAAATCGTGAACGTCGTCTTGAATACGATGTTATAGCCGTTGATGATCAGCGTGTTTTTTGCCGCGCGCCAGAAATTGGCGTCGGCGATCATCTCGCGGAAATGCTCAAGACCGACCCACGGCGAGCCCCAGATGCCGAGATTTGCGTGGTAGTCCTTGAAGGCCAGCTGAATGCCGTACATGGGGCCGTAATTGAACACGATCATAAAGACAAAGCCCGGCAGGACAAGCAGATATAAGAACCAGTAGCGCTTCAGATAGGCCAGCAGCTTCTGGAATCGGGTGCGCTGACTGCGGACACCGGGGACGTCAGGCGGATTACGCATAGGACCACTCGCTTTCGAAAATTAGTAATAATTAAATGAGGAAATGGGCGGAACGCCCCAATCCGAAATGATCAAAGAAGAAAAAAGGATTGATATTTTCTTCTTTTTGTAGTAGTATAGCAACAGAAACGATGCAAGTCAATAGACACATTTCATAATATTTGATTGGATTATTATTCGTTTACGACTAAAAAATTCGCATATTATTAGTAATATTTAAAAACAATACGTGCAGACAGGAGTGCGAAGCATATGACAAAGAAGCTTGCCTTTCTCGGCTACGGCCTGCGTTCGAAAACCATGCTGCAGGCCTTCCGGGAGATCGAGGCGGATATTTCCGTCGCCGCAGTCGCGGACCCGCGCTGGGAGCAGATCAAAGAGGAAAATGCCGGAGATCCGCTGTTCGCTGAAGCGCGGTATTTTGAAAACGCGGACGCGCTGCTGGGGGGCTGCGAACCGGACGGCGTATTCATCGGCACGCGCTGCCCGCTGCATACGCCGTTGGCGGTCGAGGTCCTGAAGCGGGATATCCCGCTGTTTCTGGAAAAGCCCGTCTGCATCAGCGAAGCGCAGTACCGGACGCTGCGTGAGGCCGCAGAGGGAAAGCTGGACCGGGCCGTCGTGTCCTTCCCTCTGCGCGTGGCGGATATCACCGTCCGCCTGCGGCAGCTGGTCGAAAGCGGCGCGCTCGGGCGCGTCACCATGGTGCAGGCCGTCAACAATGTGCCCTACGGCAGCGTGTACTATCACAGCTGGTACCGCGACCCGCGCCTGACCGGCGGGCTGTTTTTGCAGAAAACGACGCATGATATCGACTATATCTGCCACGCCGCCGGGCTGACGCCGAAGCGTGTCTTCGCGCACACCGAGAAGCTCTATTATAAAGGAGACAGGCCCGCTGGGCTGCACTGCCCCGACTGTCCCGACTACCGCACCTGCGTGGAGAGCAGCTATGTCGTCGGCAAGCTGCGCGGCGAGGACGTGCAGGGCGATTGCTGCTGCTTCGCCGTGGATACCGGCAACGAGGACGTCGCCTCGGCCATGTTCCTGTGCGAAAGCGGCGCGATCATCAGCTATAATCAGAACTTTACCGTCAAGCGCACGGCGGCCAGACGCGGCTGCCGCATCATCGGAACAAAGGGCAGCGCCGAGTTTGATTTCTATACCGGCGTCATCCGCCATGACGACTATGCATTCGACCAGACCGCGACGATCCGGATCCGGCCCACCGGCGGCAATCACTTCGGCGGCGACCGGCGGCTGGCGCAGGATTTTATGAACCTTTTGGCGGGCGGAAAGCCGTCGTCGGATCTTCTGGGTGGTCTGCGCAGCGCGGCGTGCTGTCTGGCGGCAAAACGCTCTGCTGAGACGAATTGTCTGACTGATATTCTGCCTTAAGGAGAGAGCACATGGAGTTGATTCTGACGCTGGACGTCGGCACGACGTCCGTAAAAGCCTGCCTGTTTGACCGTCAGCTCCGGCAGACGGCGCTGACGAGCCGGGAATATGCTCTGCAAACGCGCGGCGTGTGCGCCGAGGCAGAGGCGCAGGTGTATCTGGACGCGGCAGCACAATGCATTCTGGCGCTGCCCGCAGAGGCACGCGCAAAGGTCTGCGCGGTCGCGCTGACGACGCAGGGCGAAACGCTGCTCTGCGTGGACAGGCAGGGAAAGGCCCTGCGGCCCGCGATCGTCTGGCTGGACAGCCGGGCGGAGGCGCAGGCGGCGCGGCTTGCCGCCGCGCTTGGCCGGCAGCGCTTTTACGAGCGCACCGGCCTGCCGGAGCTGAGCGGCGCGCTGCCGCTGGCGAAGCTGCTCTGGCTGCGGGAGCAGGAGCCGGAGCTTTGGGCGCAGACGGACAAGTTCCTCCTGCTGGAGGATTATCTGATGCTTTGGCTCACGGGCCGGGCAGTCACGGAAAAATCGCTGCTGACCTCCACCGGGTATTTTGACCTGCAAAGCGACGATTACTGGGACGAGGCGCTCGCGCTGGCAGAGCTTGACCGGACGCGCCTGCCGCAGGCGCTTGCGTGCGGCAGCATTGTGGGGCCGGTTCTGCCGGAGGTGGCGGAAGCGCTGGGATTGCCTGCCTCTGCCTGCGTCGTGACCGGCGCAATGGATCAGACCGCCGCGGCGCTGGCCGCAGGCTGCACCCGCCCGGGCACGCTCTGCGAGACGACGGGCACGGCCATGGTCGCCGCCGCGTTTACGGCCCATCCGCAATTTTCCGAAGACCATCATGTGACCATCTACCGCCATGCCATGCCGGGCGCGTATTTGTATCTTCCCATCAGCAACACCATCGGCATGAGCCTGCGCTGGTTCCGCGACGAATTCTGCCGCGATCTGGACGGCGGCTATGCTGCGCTTGACCGGCTGGCGGAGCAGGTGCCGCCCGGCGCGCAGGGCGTGACATTCCTGCCGTATCTGGCCGGGTGCGTCGATCCCGACAATCTGCCGGAGGCCTCCGGCGGCTTTTACGGGCTGCGGCTGTCCAGCACAAGAGCCGCCTGTGCCCGTGCGATTCTGGAGGCAGCGGCCTTCCAGCTGCGCGATTTTCTGAATATGCTGTCTGCGCTCGGCTGCACGGCGCAGACCGTGACCTCGCTCGGCGGGGGAGCGGGGAGCGCGCTTTGGATGCAGATCAAGGCGGATGCCTGCCGCCGCCCGTTCCACACGCTCTCCACGGTGCAGGCCACGTCGCGCGGCGCGGCCATGCTGGCCGCAGGCGCGCTTGGCTGGGCGCTGCGTGACGCGGAGGAGCAAACCGTCTATCAGCCGCAGGCGGAAACCGCCGATGCGTATGAAGAAGCCTACGCGGCCTACCGGCGCGTCTATGAGGCGCTGTATTTGCAGAAAGGATGAGAGACATGACACAGAAAAAACCGAAACTCGGCGTTCTGGCTCTGATGCTGGAGGACTATCTGCCGCTGTTTCCTGGCATCGACCGGGCGCAGACGGCGTATGTAAACGAGGTTCTGGACGGCCTGCAGGACGCGGCGGAGTTCGTTTTCCCGCACGCAGCCATGAACCGGGCGCAGATCGAGTCGCTCGTGGCGCAATATAATCATGAGAAGCTGGATGGAATTCTGATCCTGCTGCTGACCTATTCGCAGGGGGCGTATCTGGTGCGTGCGCTGGAGGAGAACCACCTGCCGCTGGCCCTTGCCCTCATCCAGCCGGAGCAGACCGTCCGGCCGGACTTTATCGAGTGGGACTATACGGTCAATCAGGGCATCCATGGCAGTCAGGATCAGGCGAACGTCATGACGCGCATGGGCGTCAACTGCGTCTATTACGCCGGGAACCGCTGCGACGGCTCGTTTGTGCGGTTCGTCGCGGATTTTGGCCGCGCGGCCATGACCGTGCGCGCCATGAAGCGGATGCGCATCGGCGTGATCGGCAAGCTGCCCGGCATGGGGGACGTCATTACCGACGATATGGCGATCTACCGCTTCCTGGGGCCGGAACTGGTCTATGACTCTATCGGGACCGTCCGCCGCTTCTGCGCCGGGGTCGAAGCGGGTGCGGTAAAGGCGCAGATGGAAGCGGACCGGGCCGTTTTTGAGCTTGATCCTACGCTGGACGAGCCGACGCACGCAGAGGCGGCGCGGATGTATCTGGGCCTCAGGGCCTATCTGCAGTCCGGCGGCCTGTCCGGCTATACGCTACACTACGGCGAATGCGGCGAGGATGGCCGTTTTACGCAGCTGCCGCTGCTTGCGGCATCAAACCTGCTGGCCGACGGCTATGGCTACGCCGCCGAGGGCGATTCGACTGCCGCCGTGCTGGTGGCGGCCATGCAGACGCTCTGCGGCGCGGCGGGCTTTACGGAAATGTACATGATGGACTTCAAACGCGAAGCGATCCTGATGTGCCATCAGGGCGAGGGCAACTGGCGGCTCTGCCGCGCCGACCGCCGCCCGTATCTGAAAAACAGAGTCCTGTCCGAGGGCGGGCTTTCCAATCCGCCCACGCCGATCTTCACGCCGGAGCCGGGCCGCGCGTGCATCCTGTCGCTGACGCATCTGACGGCGGACCGCTTCCGGCTGGTCTGCGCGCCGGGCGAGATCCTGCCGGACGCGGATCTGCTGCACGTGGATATGCCGTATCTGTTCTTCCGGCCGGACAGCGGCGTGCGCAGCTGCGTGACGGCATGGCTCGAACAGGGCGGCACACACCACGAGGCGCTCGTCCTGGGCGACCGGCTCGACCGCATCCGCCTGTTCTGCCGCCTTTGGAATGTTGAATTTGTACAACTGTAAGAGCATAAGGGGGAACCGATATGATCAAAAATTTCAGCCGCAGTTTAGAGTCGCTTCTGGGCGCGGAGTATACCTCTGCCGTTTGCCGCGCACGCGCGGCGCTGACCGGAGAATCGGAGCAGGCGCTTGTGAAGCTCGCGCAGGAGCCGGTCGAATTTTATCCGGATCCGTTTGCCGCGCGTCAGGAGATTCTGATGGAGCAGGTCGGGCGGCAGCTCTGCCCGGCCGCGCAGGCCGTCTCGGCAGAGCCGGGCGCGCCGACCGATAGCTTTGCCGCCGCACAGCACTATGCCCCCGCGCCGCTCAGCGCGCTCGGCTGCTTCCGCCTCGGCGAGGACGGACGTCTGTATTTTGCCGGAAAGAGCGAGCACTATCACATTCCGCTCGGCCACGGCTTCCCGGGCTACGCGCTGCTGGACAGGGCGCACGCGCTTGGCATTCCCAACGCCACGCATAATAATACGCGCGGATATATCACGCGCCTGCTCGAACGCCGCCTGATCGCCGCAGCCAACGGCCGTCCCATGGACGAGCCGCTGCCGCAGACGCTTCTGCAGGCGCGGCAGCCCGGCGTTCTGAACCGCGTGCTCAATCTGGAAACGGGCTCTTTGGCAGTGGAGGCGGCGCTCAAGATGATGCTCAGCCGCTTTGACACGCTGGACGGCTCCGCGCCCGCGTATCCTGACCGCATTCCGGTGTTCCTTGTCATGGCGGATAACGACGGCGGCGTGACCGCCGGATACCACGGCACGACGATTCTGGCCCAGATCCTGCGCGGCCTGTGGCCGTCGCTCGCGGAAAAATGCAAAGACGCGCTGCGCGTCGAGGCCGTTGCGATCAACGATCCCGAAAGCTTCCGCAGCGCCATCGAGCGCTGGAACACGCCGCCCTATAAGACGGCGGGCTTCTGCCACGAGCTGATCATGATGAATTACAGCGGCACGCGTCTGGATCAGGCATATCTGACCGGGGCCTACCGCCTGTGCCGCGAAACGGACACGCCCGTGCTCTGCGACGAAATCCAGTCCAGCGCATGGTACGATACGCTCTTCCTGTTCCGCAAATACGGTCTGCAGCCGGACTTCGTCTCCATCGGCAAGGGCTTCCCCGGCGGCCTGTATCCGGCCAGCCGCCTGCTGGTCAGCGGCGCGTTCGACTGCCTGAGCCAGTTCGGCGCGCTCGTCACCAACGGACAGGAAGAGCTGGCAAGCCTTGCGTATCTCGTCACGATGGAATTTGTCAGCCATAACGGCGCGCATATCGAAGCGGTCGGCAAGACCTATCACGATGCGCTGCGCCAGCTTGCCGCGCGCCATCCCGCGCTTTGCAGCGGCGTGGAGGGCGACGGGCATATGAGCGCCCTGTGCTTCCATCAGGTGCCGGACGCGGCGGCCTTCGCCGCGCGGATGAACCGCGAGTTCTGCGTCGACATCAGCGCCCAGACCTACAAGGCCAACTGCCGCCCCGTCGCGCTGACAAAGCTGCCGCTGCTGGTCACGGAGCCGATGGTGGGGAAGCTGATCGCGTGGATGGAGCAGTGCCTGTCCGAAATGGAGGGCTGAGCGTGGAGAAGACCATCAAATTCGGCGTCATCGGCTGCGGGCTGATGGGCCGGGAGTTTGCAAGCGCCTCCATGCGCTGGCTGCATCTGCAGACCGACCTGCCGCGCCCACAGATCATCGCCGCGTGCAGCCGGACGGACAAAAGCCTCGACTGGTTCCGGCGCGTGCCAGACACGCGGTATTTTTACCATGATTATCACGAGCTTCTGGAAAATCCGGAGGTCGAAGCCGTTTACTGCGCCGTGCCGCACGACCAGCACGCGCAGATCTATACCGATATCATCCGTTCCGGCAAGCATCTGCTGGCCGAAAAGCCGTTCGGGATCGATCTGCCCGCCTGCCAGCAGATCCTGAGCGCCATGCGGGAGCATCCGCAGGTCTTTGTCCGCTGCTCGAGCGAATTTCCGTATTACCCCGCCGCGCAGCAGCTCTTCCGCTGGTATCAGGAGGGCTTCTTCGGCCGCGTGATCGAGGCACGCTTCACCATCAAGCACGCGTCGGATATGGACCTGAGCAAGCCCATCAACTGGAAGCGGCAGCTGAAGACCAACGGCGCGTATGGCTGCATGGGCGACCTCGGCATCCACACCCAGCACCTGCCGTTCCGGCTCGGCTTCCGGGTCGATTCCGTGAGCGCGCAGCTGGCCAACCTCGTCCCGCAGCGGCCCTGCGGCGACGGCTTTGCGCCCTGCGAGACATATGACAACGCGATTTTGCTCTGCGGCGCGCACAATGCGGCGGGCGACCGGTTCCCGATGGTGATGGAAATGAAGCGCATGGCCCCCGGCTGCACCAATACGGTGGAATACGAGATCTACGGGCTGGACGGCTCTGCGAAATTTTCCACAGAGGACGCAAACGCCGTCTGGTACACGCGCAATCAGGGCCGGGAGCAGGCGTGGAGCCGCCTGATACTGGGGCAGAGGACGCTCTTCCCAGTCATCACCGGCGGCATTTTCGAGTTTGGCTTTTCCGACGCTATGCTGCAGATGTTCGCGGCGTTTATCGCCGAACTCTGCGGCGAACCGTGCGCGTTCGGCTGCTTCCGGCCGGACGAGGCGCTTTTGAGCCACCAGCTGCTCACCGGCGCGCTGCGGGCCTATGAAACGGGAAGCGTCGTCCGGCTTGACTGACGCGGAAGGAGGCGGTATTATGATGGACATATCTTCGGCCCCGCACGCGGCGGATGCCGAGCACCGCATGATCTACGAGCCTGCGGACGCCTTGGGCTTTACGGCGTGGACGGACTGCTTCGACTATCAGAACGGGCGGCTTGGCCTGTCCTTTAAGGAGATCCGCCGAGCGCATGACGCGGCCTTTGTGCCGCCGAGACTGGAAATGGGCGAGGCCATCGGCGCGCCGGTGTCCTATTGCTCGGCGGAATGCGGCAGTGCGGATACCGTCTCGGAGCGCGTCTATATGGCCTCCGACGACGGCGGGGAACACTGGTACGAGACGGGCAGGTGCCCGCTGGCCGAAGGCTCGTTTCTGAACGCGGGCTTTGCCGACGGGCGGCTGGTCGGGCTGGACGTGGGCCGCGTCAACGCCGCGCGCACCGGCTGGTGCGACTATATTGCCGTCCGGGAAAGCACGGACGGCGGCAGCACCTGGACGGAAACGGCCCGTCTGCTGGAGGGCTGCGCCGTCTATCTCTGGCGGCTGCGCCGCCTGCGCGACGGCTCGCTTCTCGTGCTTGCCAGCTTCTACGGCACGCCGTGGGGCATTGGCTGCGAACGCGCAACGCGCAACACCATGCTTCCCGGCGAAACGTATCTCAATAAGATCCAGACCTTTTTCCTCCATAGTCCCGACGGCCGGAGCTTTTCGGGGCCGCACTATGTCCTTCCGGGCATTGGCGCGCATGAGTACGACGCGGCAGAGCTGTCTGACGGACGGCTTCTGTTCGTGGCGGGCGACGTGCAGGGCACGCCGGTCGGGCGGCAGCTCGTCCGCCGCTCGGCGCAGGGCTTCATCAACGGGCCGCTGCTGCCCATCGGCGCGGGCGCTCCGCCAGAGCCTGCGAAAAATCCGCAGGGCGGCTTCGTCCCGGAAAGCATCGTGTGCCTGCCGGGCGATGTTCTCGTCGGTGCGCGGCGAGGCAAGCCCTTCAGCTGCTCCGGCGATCTCGGCCAGACATGGACGGTGATCGAGGGCGCGGGAAACGGACTCTATCAGCCGTGCATCCGCCTGCTGCCGGACGGACGCGCTGCGGCCTTCGGCCACTGCGGCGCGGACAGCGCGGTCGGGCAGACGCGCATGGCGATCGCCGCCGATCTGTTCCGGCTGGACGGTGCGCCTCCTGCGGGGTGTGAGCTGTCTCTTGAACGCGTGCTTTCTGCGGACGGGAGCCATTACGGCAACGCATATACGGCGCGGCTGACCTGCAAGGGAAGTCCTGTCGCCGGGCGGCGGGTGACGTTCCGGGTCGTGCCGTTCTGGACGGAGGACGGAGCGGTCAATACCCTTGCGCAGGAGCAGGCGCCGATCAGGCTTTCCGTCGTGACAGACGCGGACGGCCTCGCCCATGCGGCCTTTCCCGCGTTTGACGCCGTCCGGGACATTCACTTTGCCTACACCATCGACGCCTTTGCCGAAGCCGCGCCCGGACAGGCATCCTGCGTCAGCGCAAGCCGCTGCGAGCTTGCCATGACGCCGTACCGCCGCTGCCGTCACCCGTACCCGGCCTATTTTGCCGAAAACACCCTCTATCTGTCACCGGAGTTGGAAAAAGCGTTCCCGGACTGCCGCCGCAGGCTTGCGGAGGAAGCGGGACGGGATGTTCCCGCAGTTCCGGACGCGCCGCTTCGGCAGGCACTTTTGGATGCGGGCGTATTGCGGCAGACAGAGGACGGCCTCCGGTGGATCGCGCGCGTACACGGTGCGCAGGCGCTCGAGGCGGTGCTCCCACAGCCGGATGGCGACTGGTATATCTGAAATTCCGCGTATGCGCGGAACGCAAATTATAAACAGGAGAGAGCTGCTATGAAACTTGTAGTATTGGACGGTTATACGGAAAATCCCGGCGATCTGAGCTGGGCAGAGCTGGCCGCGCTTGGCGAGCTGACGGTCTATGACCGCACGTCGTATACCGAGTCCCCGCTGATCGCGGAGCGCATCGGCGACGCGGAGATCGTGGTCATGAACAAAACGCCGATCTCCCGCGCGACGATCGACGCGTGCCCGAATATCCGGCTGATCGCGGTGCTTGCGACGGGCTATAACGTTGTGGATTACAACTACGCGCGGGAAAAGGGCATCCCGGTCGTGAACGTGCCGGCCTACGGCACAGCGTCGGTCAGCCAGTATTCCATCGCCCTTCTGCTGGAGATCTGCCACCATATCGGCCATCACAGCGCGTCTGTCCATGCGGGCAATTGGGCCTCGAATCCCGACTGGTGCTATTGGGACTATCCGCTCATCGAGCTGGAGGGCAAGACTATCGGCATCATCGGCTTTGGCCGCATCGGCCAGGCGGAGGGCCGCATCGCGCGGGCGATGGGCATGCACGTTCTGGCATATGACGTCTATCCGAACGACGCCGGGCGCGCCATCGGCGCGTATGTCGATCTGGACACGCTACTTGCGCAGTCGGACGTAGTGTCGCTGCACTGCAATCTGACGCCGGAGAACACCGGACTCATCAATAAAGAGAACATCGCGAAAATGAAGGATGGCGCGATCCTCATCAACAACGCCCGTGGCCAGCTGATCGTGGAGCAGGACGTCGCCGACGCGCTGAACAGCGGCAAGCTGGCTGCCGCCGGGCTGGATGTAGTCTACACAGAGCCGATCCGCCCGGACAATCCGCTCCTGACCGCGAAAAACTGCATCATCACGCCGCATATCTCCTGGGCCCCGAAGGAGAGCCGCCAGCGGATCATGGACGCCACGGCAGAAAACATCCGTGCCTTCCTCGCCGGAACGCCGCAGAACGTCGTCAATCGCTGAAGCGCTGAAAAACCCGCTGCCGCCTGCTCCGCAGGGACAGCGGGTTTTATGCGGCGGGGCTTTTGCTGCGCCTGCGTGCCGTTTTGCGGCGTTGCAATATTAACAGAAATATGGTATGATGTTCCCACTTACCGGAAGGGGGAACTGCTTTGCTTTATCTGCTGCTTGCGCTGTTTACGGCGGCGATCGTCGCGGTCGATCAGCTGACAAAATATCTGGCTGCGGCCAATCTCGTGGGGAAGACCGTCACGCTCATCCCCGGCTGGCTCCAGCTGCACTACATCACGAACGACGGCATGGCGCTGAGCCTTCTGCGCGGCGCGCGGTGGCTGTTCGTGGTCATGACGGCGGTGTATCTCGCGGTCGTGATCTACGTGCTCGTGAAAAAATGGTTCAAAAAGACGCCGGAGCTGTGGTGCATCGCGGCCATCACCGGCGGCGCGATCGGCAATTTCATCGACCGCATTTCCACCGGCCTTGTCATTGACATGATCTGCATCCCGTGGTTCTCCACGTTCAATGTGGCGGATCTGTTCATCACGTTCGGCGCGCTGGTCCTTGTGATCTATATTCTGACGAAGGACAAGGAGCTGCTGGCCGACAAGCCGAAGGAGCAGAAGAAACCGCATGACGCTGACGCTTGACAAAGACGGCGAACGGCTCGACAGCGCGCTCAGCCGTCTCGTGCCGGAGCTGACCCGCAGCCAGGCCCAGCGCCTGATCGAGCAGGGTGCGGTCACGCAGGCCGGAAGGCCCGTCAAAAAGAACGAAAAGCTCCCCGCCGGGACGGCGCTGGAGCTGGAAATTCCGGAGGTGCACGAAACGCCCATCGCGGCGCAGGACATTCCTCTGGAGGTCTGCTATGAGGACGCGGACGTGATCGTCGTCAATAAGCCCAAGGGGCTTGTCGTCCACCCGGCCCCCGGCCACGCGGACGGCACGCTCGTCAACGCGCTGCTGGCCCACTGCGGCGACTCCCTGTCCGGCATCGGCGGGGAAAAGCGCCCCGGCATCGTCCACCGCATCGATAAGGACACATCCGGCCTCATCATTGCGGCCAAGAACGACTTTGCGCACGCCGCGCTGGCCGCGCAGCTGAAGGATCACAGTCTGGCCCGGACGTATGTGTGCATTGTCTGCGGCAAGGTCAAAGACGATTCCGGCACCATCGATGCGCCCATCGGCCGCCACCCGGCCGACCGCAAGAAAATGGCCGTCACGGAGAAAAACAGCCGCAGCGCCGTGACGCACTGGCGCGTGTTGGAGCGCTTTTCCGGCTATACGCTCGTCGAGTGTAAGCTGGAAACGGGCCGGACGCACCAGATCCGCGTCCACATGGCCTATCGCGGCCACCCGATTTTGGGCGATATGGTCTACGGCCATAAAAAGCCCGAGCTGGGGCAGGACAGCCAATGCCTGCACGCAAAGGAGCTTCGCTTCGTGCACCCGCGCACAGGACAGCTCGTAACCGTCTGCTGTGAGCTGCCGGACTATTTTATCGCGCTTCTGGAAAAGCTGCGCGCAAGGGCTTGACATTCCAGTCCCGTTCTGCTACCATGATGCCATCTTCGAAATGAGGTCGTTATGATGTACGTTTCCGCCATGTTCGCGTTTATCTTTACCTTTACTGGCTTGCAGTAAGGGTAATTTGTGATGCGCAGAAACGAAGTCAGGTTCGCAACGCGGCACAGATTACGCTGTGCCGCGTTTTTCGTTTGTATTTTCTGAAAGGATGGATATCGCTATGGAACTTTCTGATTACAGGACACAGATCGACCGGATCGACGCGGAGCTTCTGCGTCTGTTTGCCGAGCGGATGCAGACGGCTGCGGGGATCGCATCATATAAAAAAGCGCACGGCCTGCCGGTTCTGGATGCCGGGCGGGAGCGCGAAAAACTGGCGCAGATCGTAAAGACCGCGCCGGAGGATCTGCAGGAGGAAGCCGTGAGCCTCTACCGGCTGCTGTTCTCCCTCAGCCGCAGCTATCAGCGCGATCTGCTGGACGAAAAGACGGCGTTTCCGGCACTTTTGAAAACGGCGCTGGAAAACACGCCGCAGCTGTTCCCGCCCACGGCGGCCGTCGCCTGCCAGGGCGTTGAGGGCGCGTATTCGCAGCAGGCCTGCGACAAGCTGTTCCAGCATCCGAGCGTGTTCTTCTGCGCGACATTTGACAAGGTTTTCTCCGCCATCGAGCAGGGCCTGTGCCAGTACGGCGTTCTGCCGCTGGAAAACAGCACGGCAGGCTCGGTCAACGCGGTGTATGACCTCATGCAGAAGCACAATTTCTCCATTGTCCGCAGCGTCCGCCTGCGCGTGGATCACAGTCTGCTGGCGCTTCCAGGCGTAAAGCTGTCCGAAATTCGCGAGGTCGTCTCGCACGGACAGGCGCTGGAGCAGTGCTCCGAATTTTTGAAGCAGCTGCCGAACGTGACCGTGACCCGCTGCGAAAACACGGCGGCGGCAGCCCGCATGGTCGCCGGAGCGGGACGGCGCGATCTCGCCGCCATCGCCTCGCCAGCCTGCGCGGAAATTTACGGCCTGCAGCCGCTGCAGGAGCGCGTGCAGAACGAGCACGGCAACTACACCCGCTTCATCTGCATCGCGGCCAAGCCCGAGGTCTATCCCGGCGCCGACCGGACGAGCCTGCTCGTCACGCTCTCCAACGAACCCGGCAGCCTCTATCAGGTGCTGGCCCGCATCTATGGCCGGGGCATCAACCTGACAAAGCTGGAAAGCCGCCCCATTCCAGGCTCGGACGACACGTTCCGGTTCTACTTCGATCTCGAAGCCTCCGTCTACTCACCGGAGCTGCCGAAGCTCCTCGGCGAGCTGGAATCCGTCTGCGAACACGTCTGCTACCTCGGCAGCTATTCCGAAACGGTTTGAGATGACCAAGATCAGTCTGAACGCACGAAAAGGCTCTCCCTTGCGCGCAAGGGGAGCCTTTTCGTGCGTAAAGCTTACTGCGACACCGTATACAGCGCGTAGAAATAGCCCTTCTGTTCCATCAGCTCGTCGAAGGAGCCGGACTCGGCGATGCGGCCGTCCTTCAGAACGAGAATGCCGTCATAGCGGCGCAGCGCCGCCTGCTCCAGCGTGTGCGTGACGACAATGCGTGTGACGCCGGACAGGGACAGGATATCGTCCGTGACCTGATGCGCCGTCTGCGCGTCCAGTGCGGCGGTGGCCTCGTCGGCCAGCAGGACGGACGCGTGCTTGAGAAGACTCCGTGCGATGGAAATGCGCTGCTTTTCGCCGCCCGACAGCCCGCTGCCGTTTTCGCCGCACAGATAATCCTCCCCGCGCTCGGCGATCAGCGTCGACAAACCGGAGAGCTCGATGGCCCGATCCACCTCTGCCGTTGGGAACTCACGGAACATTGTGATATTATTCCGGATCGAAGCGTTAAAAACAAAGACATTCTGCTGGATCATAGAAACAATGTCATATAACGATTCGCTGCTGATCTTTTTCACTTCATGCCCATCGTAACAGATCTTCCCGGAGTAATTCCCGTGGCTTGCCATAAGCAGATTCAGAAGCGTGGATTTCCCACTGCCGGATGCGCCCACAATAGCATATTTCTTTCCTGCATCAAAAGTGGTGTTGATATCATGCAGAATGTCACAGCCTACTTCATAACCAAAGGTCATATGTTCCAATGTGATCCCGCAATTCAACTGCTTCGGAACGAGAGAACCTTCGTCCCGGACATGATCTTCCAGGGAATCAGCAAGCTTATCGATCAGTGCAGCTGCCGCCTTTCGGGATGCAAGCTGTTCCGGCAATTCGCGAATGGGGGTTATTACATACGCAGTCAAGTCAACAAAAAGGATCAATACACCCGGTGTGATCCCCCGGCCGGACAGAGCAAGCCACGCTCCGACTAAAAATGTCCCGAGCTGTGCGGTGACTCCGGCTGCTCCGGCCAACGTGCTGACGACCGTTACCTGCTTTCGCTTCTCGCATTTTGCCTGTTCCACTTCAGCATTGTTCTTTGAAAAAATTTTGAAAATTGCGGTTTCTGCTCTGAAACTTTTGATCACCGCAAACCCGCTTAAGCTGTCCTTTAAAGTAGCTGTTAATTCACTGTTTTTCTCGGATATTTTTCGCTCTGCTTTTTCGATGCGATTGCCAGTGATATAGGAAGCGCCTATGGGCAGAACAAAGAACAGGCAGGCAACGACGGTCATCATCGGACTGTATGCGATCATCATGATGAGAGCGCCGAGCAGCATGACAAGCGAGAACAGAATATTGAATTGCGCATCCAGATAGCTGTTTTCAATCGTTGCCGCATCATTGGAGAACGCAGATATGTAATTCGCGGTATTTTCAGCACCAAAGGCCGAGATGCTTTTTCTTGTCAGCTTACAGAATGCGTAATTCTTATATTGCTTCATCGCTTTTTCCATAAAGCACGGCTTGGAAAAGTAACTCGCAGTCTTCAGTAAGATGATCGCTGCAATGACGCTGAGAACGAACCAAAGCAGAGCGGACAATGCAAAGGAGCCGGGGACGCCGGACACAGCGTCGATCATTTGCTGGAGCACCCACGCGATATAAAGGTTCAGCGCGGAGGTGAGCAGGGACGAAAGGAGCGCGGCCGCAAATGCGATATGATTCTTTTTATAAAATTGTGCCGTATATTCTCTGCGTTTTTTCTTCATTCTGAATCCTCATCCATCGTGTGAGCAGCATTGGTTCATCGCTGTCCGCAAGAATCGTATCAATGACATCCATGGCGGTACTGCCCATGTCATCATAGGCTGTTGCGGCTTCTGCTGCGGAAACAAACCGGATATTCCGTGCATCGTAATTCGGCTCCCGGTCAAAGGCAGTCGCGGCGACCTTCGCTTTTCTGAGACTGTCCGCAGCATCCTCCTTTTGCTCCAAACGCCAGAGCACATCCGCGCGGACCGCCCAAAGGGCTGCTTCGCTCTTGTCCAGATAGCTTCGCTTCTGCGGACACTTCAGCCCTGGATAAAACGCCAATGCCCAATCCAGTAAAAGCAGCGCGTTTTCATAGTCCCTCTGCTTGCAATATAGATTGAGATAGCCCATGACGATCTGCATATGGGTGACGGTCAGATCCAGCAGTGCGGCCGAAAGATACGGAAGCGCTCCTTTTGCGTCATTACAGGAAGATGCAAGCACCTCCCCGATCTTCGGATGATTGAGCCGGCAGGGATTGTTCTTCCTCAGGATCTCCAGACCTTTTTCGGTCTGTCCAAGGGAAATATACACCTGCGCCATTTCCAAATGAATGGATACCTCGCTGATCTCAGGGTCAGTATTCTGCCCGATCAGCAGGCAGGCATGGCGATACAGAGAAATTGCTCTTTCGGAATAAGCAGGGTTTTTCAGATACAGCCCCTTTACACGGTAGATCCTTGCGCTGCGATAGACGATCTCAAAGCAGTTCGGATACCGCTGCAGCGCTTTTTCTACATCGGATATCGCATCAACGGGATCGCTGCCATGAACATGATCTCTGTCATGAACATACTGCTTTAATCGTTCAATGACGCTTTCTCTGTCGTTGTTTCGAAGCTCATATCCAATGAGCACGTCCATGGATACCTGAAACAGGTCGGCCAGCTCGACGATGATCGCCAGCTCCGGCTGGGAAAGCCCCGCCTCCCACTTATAGACCGCGCCGGGCGTCACGCCCAGACTTTCGGCCAGCTGTTCCTGCGTGAATCTGTGCTGCCTGCGCAGCGCGCGGATATTTTCCGCAAGTCTGATCTGCATATCCATCCCTCCCGATGCCTCTATCGTATCAGATACCGCGCCGGAATGAAACACACAATTCATATGATTCGGACGGAAAGCATCCATACCAATAGTATGGATTTTGGGCGGCACTGCAGAAAAACTTCCTGCGGTGCCGAGGTTCCCGTTGTTTTTTTGCCTGGAATATGGTATGATGAATAAAATTTTCATGCACGGCATGTGCAGGAACCGGGGTGGACATCCCGGAAAATACGGGTACAGGAGGTATTCTTATGAAGTTGTCCAGCAAAGCACTTGCATGCGGGCAGTCCCCCATGCGCAAATTCCATCCCTACGCAGTGGCAGCAGCGGCAGCCGGCAAGAAAATCTATCATCTGAATATCGGCCAGCCCGATATCCACACGCCGGACGCACTGTACGACGCGATCCACAATTTCCGCACGCCGGTTCTGGCCTATGCGGCCTCGCCCGGCATCCCGGAACTGATCGAAGCGATCCGGAAGTACTATGAAAACATCGGCGTTGGACTGGACGAGTCCGACATCCTCATTACGACCGGCGGCAGCGAAGCATTGCAGATTGCGGCAAACTGTCTGCTGGACGACGGCGACGAGGTCATCGTCCCTGAGCCGTTCTACCCGAACTATCACACGTTCATCACGACCGCCGGAGGCGTCATCCACCCCCTGCACACGAAGCCGGAGGAGGGCTATTTCTACGCTGACCGTGCGCGCATTGAAGCCTGCATCACGCCGAAGACGAAGGCCATCATGATCACCAATCCCGGCAACCCCACCGGCACCTGTCTGACAGAGGCGCAGATGAAAATGCTGCTCGACGTGGCCGTGGCGCACGATCTGTATCTCGTGGCCGACGAGGTCTACCGCGAGTTCACCTACGACGGCGAGCCGCTGCATTCGTTCGGCAAATTTGACTACGGACAGGAAAACCTGATCCTCATCGATTCCGTCTCCAAGCGCTTTTCCGCCTGCGGCGCACGCATCGGCTGCCTCATCAGCCGCAATCGGGAGTTTATGGCCAACGCCCTCAAATACTGTCAGGCGCGGCTGTCGGTCGCGACGCTCGACCAGATCGCAGCGGCGGCACTCTACTCCGTCGGGCCGGAATATTTCGAGCAGGTGCGGCAGGAATACAAGCGCCGCCGGGATACCGTCGTGCGCAAGCTGCACGAGATCCCCGGCGTCATCTGCGAATGCCCGCGCGGCGCGTTTTATCTCATGGCCGCGCTGCCGGTCGACGACGCGGAGAAATTCCAGCTCTGGCTGCTGCAGGAGTTTGAGGATCACGGCGACACCGTCATGTTCTCCGCCGGAGAGCCCTTCTACGCCACGCCCGGCAAGGGCCGCAGCGAGATCCGCATCGCCTACGTCCTCAAGCAGGAGGATCTGGAGCGCGCCATGGACCTTCTGGCCCTCGGCATCCGCAAATACAACGAAACGCATTGAAAACCTGCAAAAGCGCCCCGTCTGTCATAAGACAGGCGGGGCTTTGCACTGTCCGCAATATGCGGACAAGCATAAAAAACAGCCCGCCGGAGGCGGACGCCTCCGGCGGTGGGTACAGACCCAGTATAGCATAGCCGGATGCGTGGCGCAAGAAAAAAATACAAGCTCGCGGAAATTTCGGCTGGCTCCACAAGAAGCCGCGTTTTCCCGCGTTTTATCTTCGTAAAAGTTTCATTCTTGACGTTTTGCGTGCGCAGCGGTACAATACCGTCCGTATTTTGTTTTTGCGGAAATTGGGAGTTGGAGGCATACAGGATGAAGTATATTTTTATCACCGGCGGCGTCGTGTCCGGCCTTGGCAAGGGCATCTGCGCGGCGTCTCTCGGCAGGCTCTTGAAGCAGCGCGGTCTGCGCGTGCAGAACCAGAAATTTGACCCGTATCTGAACGTTGACCCCGGCACCATGAGCCCGTATCAGCACGGCGAGGTCTTCGTCACCGACGACGGCGCGGAAACGGACCTTGATCTCGGCCATTATGAGCGCTTCACGGACGAGAGTCTGACGGCGGGTTGCTCCGTCTCGGCGGGCAAGGTCTATTGGAGCGTTCTGTGCCGCGAGCGCGAGGGCGGCTATCTGGGCCGCACCGTGCAGATCATCCCGCATATCACGGACGAGATCAAGTCCCGCATCTACCAGATGGACAACGGAACATCCGACGTGCTCATCACCGAGATCGGCGGCACGGTCGGCGATATCGAGTCACAGCCGTTCCTCGAGGCCATCCGGCAGGTGGCTGCCGAGCAGGGGAAGAAAAACGTCCTGTTCATCCATGTGCCCATGATCGTCGAAATTCCCGGCTCGGGCGAGCTTAAGAGCAAGCCCACACAGCACTCCGTCAAGGAGCTGCTGTCCATCGGCATCCAGCCGGATATCCTCGTCTGCCGCACGAACCAGCCCATGACGGAGGACATCTGCCGCAAAATCGCCCTGTTCTGCAACATGGAGCCGGACTGCGTCATTCCGAACACGACGGCCTCGACGCTCTATGAGGTGCCGCTGCTGCTCGAACGCGAGGGCCTTGCAAACGTCGTCTGCCGCAAGCTGGAGCTTGCCTGCGGCGCGCCGGACCTGACCGCGTGGAGCGAGATGGTCGCGCGCATCAAGACGGCCAGCCGCCATGTATCCATCGCGCTGGTCGGCAAATATACGGAGCTGCACGACGCGTATCTGTCCGTCGAGGAATCGCTGTTCCACGCGGGCACGGCGAATAACGTGATCGTCGATATCAACTGGGTCGATTCCTCGAAGCTGACGCAGGAAAACGCGGAGTCCGTCCTCGGCGGCTGCGCGGGCATTCTCGTGCCCGGCGGCTTCGGCGACCGCGGCATTGAGGGCATGATCGTCGCCGCACAGTACGCCCGCACGCACAAAGTCCCCTACTTTGGCATCTGCCTCGGCATGCAGATCGCCGTGATCGAGTTCGCGCGGCACGTGCTGGGCTGGGAGGATGCGCATTCGGCGGAATTCGATGAGTTTACCAAGCATCCCGTCATTGATATCATGCCTGAACAGAAGTCCATCACCCAGAAGGGCGGCACGATGCGCCTCGGCGCATATCCGTGCGTGCTGTCGGAGGGCAGCCGCGCAGCGGCGCTCTATGGAAAAACGGAGATCTCCGAGCGTCACCGCCACCGCTATGAATTCTGCAACGACTTCCGCGATGCGTTCGTCGCCGCCGGACTGGTTCCGACCGGCCTGTCCCCGGACGGACGGCTCGTCGAGATCGTCGAGCTGCCGGACCACCCGTGGTTCACCGCCTGCCAGTTCCACCCCGAATTCAAAAGCCGCCCCGACCGTCCGCACCCGCTGTTCTTCGGCTTCGTAGAGGCCGCAGCCAGCCGGATCTGACCCATATCACACCGCGAGCCGCCCCAGACGGGGCGGCTCGTTTTGCATATGGACTTATCCAAATACGATCTGCGCCAGAACGGCGGGGCGGCCGTCTGCATGGCGGACGGCCATGCGGCAGAGCCGCTCCTTCCGGCGGCAGAAGACGCCGAGCGTTTCGCCCTCCAGACATGGGCTTGCATAGTGCGCCTCAATGCTTTTGATCCTGCCGGAGGCAAGCTCCTTTGCCGGCAGGCAGTCGAGCAGGAGGCGGATATAGACGACGTTGTTCATATGCCGCCCCATGTCGATATCCGTCGCGCGGACGAGGTGCGTGTAGATAAGCTCGTCCTGCGTCAGCTCGTCGTGGAAGCGCACAGGCGGCTCAGCAATGGCGGCTGCGTCCGGAAAGGGGAAGTCCGCCGGGAAGCCGGACTGCTCAAAGCGCAGGATCTTCTGCTCCGGGCCGAGAATGGCCCACTGCGTCCGGCCCAGCGCGACGGTCTGTTCGCCCTTCGTCAGCCGGTAACTGCGGAAGCAGCGGATGTCCCGGCCCTCGCATTGCTCCGGCCACGTGCGGGCTGTCAGCTCGTCCATGAGATACGCCGGCTCGTAAAAATCCACCCGGCTGTGGACGGTCAGCCAGAATTCGCCCCGCTTTGCCATGGCCGCGCCGCCGACGCCGATCCTCTCCGCGTGCTCCGACGCGATGCCCTGAAAGATCGTGAACGCCGCCAGCGGCGAAAGCGCCGCCGCGCTGCCGCAAAGATCCGGGGTCAGAACGATCTGCTTTTCAAAAAAACCTGCCTGCATGGCTGCTCGTGCCTCCTGTTTGTGTTTGCCTGTATTATATCATGTTGGCTTTCTGTTTGCCAGTCTTGGAATTCTGTAAGAATTCCAGAAATTTTTCGTTGTTTGCCTTGGAATCATGTTGATTTCTGCGCGGGTTTGGAGTATGATAGTGCCATGTTCGAGACATACGTCCGCGGCTTTCAAAAACCGCGCCCGCATTTCATACGCAAGGAGACGTTAGCATGATTATTACGCAAAAGAAGCCCATGGAAGAGCTCATGGCGATGGTCGGCGACGCAAAAACAGTCGCGATCGTCGGCTGCAACAGCTGCGCAACGGCTTGTCACACCGGCGGCGAGCCGGAGGTCGCCGCGCTGGCAAAGGCACTGGAGGCAGCAGGCAAGAAGGTCGTCGGCACGACGATCGCCGATTACTGCTGCATGAACCTCGGTGTCAAGGGCAAGATGAAGCCCCTCGTCGCGGCAAAGCCGGACTGCGTGATCTGTATGTCCTGCGGCGACGGCGTGCAGTGCGTTGCAAAAAATGCCCCCGGCATCCCCACCTATCCGTCCAACAACACCATGTACCTCGGCGAAGCCGTCCGCTTCGGCGTCTGGGAAGAGGCGTGCCACTTCTGCGGCGACTGCGTTCTGGGCCAGACCGGCGGCATCTGTCCTGTGACCCAGTGTGCCAAGAGCCTCGTCAACGGCCCCTGCGGCGGCCAGAAGAACGGCAAGTGCGAGGTCAACCCGGAAAACGACTGCGCATGGATCAAGATCTACAAGCGCCTTGACCAGATCGGCCAGCTCGACAAGCTCGGCCACACCCGCGAGGACAAGGGCTACGCGAAGTTCAGCTATCCGAGAACGATCAGCTTAAAGGGGAAGAAATAATATGAGTATGTTGAAAGAGGCTTTTGAAGCCGGTAAATTTGGCGTCACCGCCGAAATGGCCCCCCCGAAGGGTTATGATTTTTCTGAGCAGCTGGAGGCTGCAAAGCTCCTGAACGGCAAGGTTCACGGCGTCAACGTGACTGATATGCAGTCCGCCAGTCTCAAGGCGTCCAGCCTCGGCCTGTGCGTCGCGCTCAAGAATGCAGGCATCGAGCCGATCCTGCAGATGACCGGCCGCGACCGCAACCGTATGGCCATCATGGGCGATATCCTGTCCGCGGCGGCCTTCGGCATCGACACGATGCTGGCTCTGACGGGCGACCATCCCGTCGTCGGCGACTGTCCGGAATCCAAGCCGGTCTATGATCTGGATTCCGTCGGCATTCTGAAAATGCTCACAAAGATGGAGCAGACAAACTGCGACTGCGGCGGCAATGAGATCGCCGGCGGCGCGCCGAAGTTCTACAAGGGCGCTTCCGTCACTCCGGTCTATGACCCCATCGAGCTGCAGATCAACAAGCTGCGCCAGAAGGTCGAAAACGGCGCGGAGTACATCCAGACGCAGGGTATTTTTGATCTGGAAACGTTCAAGCGCTTCCTGGATAAGGTCGACGCGGCCGGTATCAAGACGCATATCATGGCTGGTATCATCCCGCTCAAGGCTGCGGGCATGGCGCGGTACATGAACGAAAACGTCCCCGGCATCGCGGTGCCGCAGGATATGATCGACAAGCTTGCCGCAGCGGCAGCCGAGGGCAAGGAAAAGGGGGTCAAGGGTCTTCCCATGCAGCTCGGCATCGAGATGGCAGCGGAGATGATCGCGAAGATCAAGGACGAGCATCTGTGCGACGGCGTCCATATCATGGCTATCGGCGCAGAAAAGAACGTCCCGGCCATCCTCGAAAAGGCCGGCGTTACGATCTGAGTTTTCTCAGCTATATTTCAGCATCCAACCGTCCAAATGGATTGCCTGAGTTTCGATACAAAACCATAATATAGCAGCAGACGGCAGCCCCGTGTCCGGGGGCTGCCGTTTTGCGTCCTGAAAAATGGGGATTGATGGAATGCCGGATCACAGTTAAACTAGGGTGTATCTGAAAACTCCCAACGCACCCGGACAGCGGGCCTTTTTGCGGTGCGCCGCGTCATTTTTCCTTGAAATACGTCAGTATTCCTGCGAAAAAATGTCTTGCGCAACGCAAAAATCCCTCGCTGCCGGTCACATCATGAGTTTTCAGATACACCCTAGAAACAGAACATAAAGAAAGGGGCTAACCTTGGGCGTTTCCATGCGGAAGCGTCTGACAAAAAAGCCGTGAAGCCCCGGCGTTGGAGCTTCACGGTTTTTGGCTGTACAGGGGGCCTCAGCAGAGCTTCGCGCCGGCGGGGATGGCGTCGTTCAGCATGAGAAGGTTCAGCTTTTCCTCGCCCTTTTCCTTGTGGACGGCGGACAGGAGCATCCCGCACGATTCCTGCCCCATCATCTTTCTGGGCGGCAGGTTGATGATCGCGGCAAGCGTCTTGCCGACGAGCGCCTCCGGCTCATAGAACTTCGCGATGCCGGAGAGGATCTGACGGTCCGTGCCGCTGCCGTCGTCGAGCGTGAAGCGCAGGAGCTTGTCGGATTTTTTCACGCGCTCGCAGGACTTGACCTTGACGGCGCGGAGGTCGGATTTGCAGAAGGTGTCGAAGTCGACCTTTTCCTCCAGCTGCGGCTCGACCTCAACGGCGGGCAGGAGGGCCTTTTTCTGCTCGGCCTCGAGCTCGGCCAGCTCGGCAAGGGCCTTGGCCGCGTCAATGCGGGGGAAGATCGCCTCGCCCTTGTGCACGCAGGCGGTCTGCGAAAGCGCGCCCCAGACGTTGGCCTTGTCCCAGGTCTGGACGGACGCGTCCGCGCCGATCTGCGCGAAAATTTTCTCGCAGGAGGCCGGGATGAACGGCAGCAGGAGCGTCGTGCAGATGCGGATGGTTTCGAGCAGGTTATACATGACGGAGGCCAGACGCGGCTTGTTTGCCTCGTCCTTGGCAAGCGCCCAGGGCATCGTCTCGTCGATATACTTGTTCGCGCGCTGGATGCACTTGAAGATCTCGTCCAGTCCGTTCTGGAACTGGAACTTCTCCATCTGTGCCTCATAGCGGTCGCGAAGGCCGGAGAGCATGGAGATCAGGCTCTCGTCGGCCTCGCCCGCTTCGCGCGTCTCGGGGAGCGTCCCGCCGAAATATTTTTCGACCATCGCCGTCGTGCGGGAGACGAGGTTGCCGAGATCGTTGGCCAGATCGATGTTGATGGTGTTGATGAGCAGCTCGTTGGAGAAATTGCCGTCGGAGCCGAAGGGGAACGTGCGCAGCAGGAAGAAGCGCAGCGCATCGACGCCGAATTTTTCCGCCAGAATATAGGGGTCAACCACGTTGCCCTTGGATTTGGACATCTTGCCGCCGTCCATGACGAGCCAGCCGTGGCCGTAGACGTGCTTCGGAAGCGGCATACCCATGCTCATGAGCATGGCGGGCCAGATGATGGAGTGGAAGCGCACGATCTCCTTGCCGACAAAGTGCACGTCCGCGGGCCAGTATTTCTCATAATCGTGGTACTTTTCGTTCATGAAGCCGAGCGCTGTGGTGTAGTTGAACAGCGCGTCGACCCAGACGTAGACCACATGGCCCGGATCAAAATCGACCGGCACGCCCCAGCTGAAGCTGGTGCGGGAGACGCAGAGGTCTTCGAGGCCCGGATCGATGAAGTTGTTGACCATTTCGTTGACGCGGGACTTCGGCTGCAGATAGTCCGTCGTCGTCAGCAGCTCGCGCACGCGGCCCGCGTATTTGGACAGGCGGAAGAAATAGGCCTCCTCCGACGCATCGTGCACCTCACGGCCGCAGTCGGGGCACTTGCCGTCCACCAGCTGGCTCTCCGTCCAGAAGCTTTCGCAGGGCGTGCAGTATTTGCCCTTGTATTCGCCCTTATAGATATCGCCGTTTTCATACATCTTCCGGAAGATCTTCTGAATGGCCTCCACATGATAATCGTCCGTGGTGCGGATGAAGCGGTCGTTGGAGATATTCATGAGCTTCCACAGATCGAGAATGCCCTTCGGCCCGGCGACGATGTTGTCGACGAACTGCTGCGGCGTGACGCCTGCGGCCTTCGCCTTGTCCTCGATTTTCTGGCCGTGCTCGTCCGTGCCGGTCAGGAACATGACGTCGCAGCCCTGCAGGCGCTTGTACCGCGCCATGGCGTCGGTCGCGACGGTGCAGTAGGTGTGGCCGATGTGGAGCTTATCCGACGGATAATAGATCGGCGTGGTGATATAAAACGGTTTCTTGCATACTTCGCACATATATTTTTCCTCTTTTCTGCCCGCTCCGAATGAAAGAGGGGCTGTTACTCTATACTGTATCCTTTTCCCGTATTTTTGTCAACGCTGTTGCGAAATATTTGACATTCGTGGTATACTGACAATGAATCGATTTTTTATCATATTACAGACAGGAGTTCCGATTTTTCTATGATCTCTTTTCACAAGGCGGAGGCCGCCGACCGCGCGTGGGCGCATGAAATCCTGAAACGCTGCGCCTATCCCGGCGCGGAGTACGCGTTCAGCTGTATGTATCTCTGGTCAGATTATTTCGGCGAGCTTGGACGGGCGGGGGAGCGCCTGACCCAGCACGCGCCGTGGCGCGGCCGCGAGGTCTATCTCTACCCCGCCGGGACCGGCGATCTGCGCGAGGCCATTGAGGCCATCCGTGCCGACGCGGCCGAACGCGGCAATCCCATGCGCCTGCGCAGTCTGACGAACGAAACGCGTGCGGAGCTGGAGGCGCTCTATCCGGGAAAATTTGAATTTACCGCCTGCCGCAATTCCTACGACTATATCTACACCGTCGAAGAGCTTTCCGAGCTGCACGGCAAAAAGCTCCAGTCCAAGCGCAACCACTGCAACCGCTTTGAAGACGAGTTCCCAGACTGGTTCACGGCTCCCATTACCGATGAAAATCTTCCGCAGTGCCATGAGATGCTGCGCATCTGGTACGAGCAGCACGAGCCTGCCGTGAACGCGCAGGAACTCGACCAGCTGCAGCTGGAAAAGGCCGCGCTGCAGCGCGCGTTCGACCATTTTGACGAGCTGGAGATGGACGGCCTGCTGCTGTCCGACGGCGAACGCATCATCGCCTTTTCCATGGGCAGCCGCATGAACCGGGACTATTATGACGTCGGCTTTGAAAAGGCGTTCCCGGATGTGAACGGGGCCTACGCCATGATCAACCGCGAGTTTTCCCGCATGATCGCGGAAAAATATCCCGAGGTGCGCTTTCTCAACCGCGAGGACGACATGGGCTCCGAGGGCCTGCGCCGCGCGAAGGAATCGTACCAGCCGACGGTGCTGCTGGAAAAATACACAGCCGACTGGAAGGAGAGCTGAACCATGCGCCTGCGCAAAACGAATCCCGGCGATCTGCCGCAGCTGAAGGCGCTCTGGGCGCTTGGCTTCGGCGACACGGAACAGGAGATCGAGGCGTTTTTCGCCATTTCCTATCCCACCGCGACCGGCTTCTGTGCAGAAGAGGACGGCAAGGTCATTGCCGCCGCCTACGCCCTGCCGCAGGAGCTTGCGTGGGGCGAAAAAAGCTGCCGCTCGGCCTATCTGTATGCCGTGACTACGCACCCGGACTTCCGGCAGCGCGGGATCTGCGCGAAGCTGCTGGCCTACGCGGAAAAGGAGCTGAAAAAGCGGTATTTTGACTGCCTGACGCTCGTCCCGGCGACGGACGCGCTGCGCGCGTATTATGAGACGCTGGGCTTCGTCTCGCAGAACGCGGCCTTTTTCGACGAGGGCGGCGCGCCGGAGGCACGCGGCGTGTGCGAAGTGCTGACGCCCGCCGAATATGCCGGATTGCGTGAGACGGTCCTCTATGATCTGCCGCATGTGCGCTATGGCCTGTCCGATCTTCGGTATCAGGCCTCCATGTCCGGCTTTTACCGGCTGGAACTCGGCAGCCACTTCGGCTGCGCCTGCGCACATCCGGACGGCGAGACACTCGTCGTGGACGAAATTCTGCCGGACGGCTCTGTCCTGCCCGCGCTTTTGAAGCAGCTTCCGGCAAAGCAGTGCCGCGTACGCACCGTGGGCGGCAGCACGCCGTTTGCCATGTGCAAATGGCTTTCGGATGCACGTATGCCGGATGTCTATCTGGCGTTTGATTTCGGATGATTCCGGTTTTATGAAAGGGGGCGCTCGCCTTGGCGGAACCGCTTCTCATCCCCGCCGACGCCGCGCAGCGGCTGCTGGCCGCCGCCAACGGCGACGCTGCGCTGCTGTATCTCTATCTTTTTGAGAACCGCCCGCTTTCGGGCGCGCAGACGGCGCTGCGCATGACGCAGGCCCGGTACGATCTGGCCTGCGCGACGCTCCAGCAGCTGGGGCTCTGGCCGCAGGAGGCAAGAACACACCTCGACGCGTCGCAGGCCCCGGTCTATACCGAGCAGGACGTCATTCGCGAGACGCGCACCAGCCGCGAGTTTGAAGCCATCACCGGCGAGACGCAGCGGCGGCTGGGACGGGTCCTGTCCAATGAAGAATTAAAAATCCTGCTGTCGATCTACCGCTATCTGGGGCTTCCCGGCGAGGTCATTTCGATCCTCGTCAACTACTGCATCCAGCGGCAGCGTTCGCGCGGCATTTCGCGGATGCCGTCGCTGCGGTCAATCGAAAAGGAAGCGTATTACTGGGCCGACCACGGCATCGACACGATGGAGCAGGCGGCGGTCTATATGCAGAACCAGCTTCTGCGGCAGTCGCAGCTGGGCAAGATCCGGGAGCTGTTCGGCATTACGGGCCGCAGGCTGACGACGGGCGAGGAGAATTATATCCTGACGTGGCTCTCGTGGGGCTTCGGCGAACAGGAAATCGGCCTTGCCTATGAAAAGACCTGCATGGCGACCGGCGGGCTCAAATGGCCTTACTGCAACTCCATCCTGCGCAGCTGGCACGAGCAGGGCTTTACCACCCTCAGCCAGATCGAATCCGGCGACCGTGCCCCGCAGCGCAGCTACGCGGGCGCAAAACTCTCGCAGGGCGTCCAGCAGCACAACGACACGCTCAGCGACTTCCAGCTTGCTGCTATTGACCGGATGCTGAACAACAAGGAGGATTGACCGTGGCATATTCTCAGGCCATTGTGCAGCGCGCCATGCAGCGCCTGCAAAGCGAAAACGAGCAGAACGAGCAGTCCTCCCGCGCCCGCATCGCGGCGATCTATGAAAAGCAGCCGCGTCTGGGCGAGATCGATCGGGAGCTGCGCAGGACCGCCGCGCACGTGCTTGCCGCGACGTTCCGTCGGCAGGGCGACCCCGTGGCCGCCATGCAGCAGCTGAAAAAGGACAATCTGGCCCTTCAGCAGGAGCGGGATTGGATCTTACAGGCCGAGGGACTGGAGCCGGACGATCTGACCGTCCAGCCGCTCTGCCCGAAGTGCGGCGGAACGGGCTATGTGGGCGCGCAGATGTGCGAATGCCTGCGGGAACTCTGCCGGCAGGAGCAGAAGAAGGAGCTGTCTGCACTGTTCGGCACGGACAGCTTTGAAAAATTTCGATTGGAACTCTATTCTGACCAATATGACGCAAAATGCCACAGCAGCCCGCGCGAACTGATGCGTGCAACGTACCGGCGGGCGCAGAGCTATGCACAGTGCTTTCCGGCAGAAGGACAGTCTCTACTGTTTTCTGGTGCGACCGGGCTAGGAAAGACCTATTTATCTGCCTGCATCGCGCGCGTCGTTGCGGACCGTGGCTTTTCCGTCTGCTATGCGCCCGTTGGGCAGCTGTTCTCCGCATTTGAAGACGATAAATTCCGCCCGCGGCCGGATATATCTCGGACAGAGGCGTTTTTCATCAGCGATCTGCTGGTCCTCGATGATCTCGGTACAGAGATGACCACGCAGTTTACTATTTCAGTGCTTTATCAGCTTCTGAATACCCGTCTGATGGAGAAAAAGCCTGTGATCCTGTCTACGAATCTTGCACCGAGCGAGCTGGCCGCCCGTTATACGCCACAGATTACCTCACGCCTGTTGGGTACGTATTGTCTCTTCCAATTCTACGGCGACGACATCCGATTCAAGCTGAAATGACCCGCCTGTTTCCCAAAGCTTAAAACACCGGAGCCGCAGTATCGCGGCTCCGGCGTTTTATGCAGTTCAGATCTTCGGGTGGCCGCACGTCGGGCAGAAGCGCGTGTTCGCGTCCAGAGTTGCGCCGCAGGTCGGGCAGACCCAGCTGGTCGGCGCGTACCGCGTAACCGGCGAACCGCAGTTCGGGCAGAACGTATATCCGTTGTCAACGGCCGCGCCGCAGGTCTGGCAGATCGTGGCGGCTGCAGCCGGTCTTGCCTGTGCAGCGGGTGCGCCGCAGTGGGAGCAGAAGCGCTCGGACGGATCCAGTCTGCTGCCGCAGGATGCGCAGGTCAGAGCCGGTGCGGAAGGACGCGCATAAGCACGCGTATTCGCACGCGCGGGAGTGTAGGCGGAAGCCTTGATATTCGGCAGGAGCTTCATGGGGACCGCGCACAGCACACCGAGGAACGGCCACAGCGTCAGGCGGAGCACGCTGTCTTCCAACTTGCCGTTTGCCCAGATCGTGACGATGATCGCCGCAAGAGCCAGCAGGATCATCACAGCGAAATACGCGATGTCCAGATTCTGCGACCGCCCAAGAACGCGCATGGCCAGTGCGGCAATGCCGAGCAGGAGCGCTGCCCAGAACATCAGCGAGATAACGAACATGATCGTCTTTCCACGCTTGTACTCATCTGAATCGGTCGTGCTCTCACTAATCATCTCGTATTTTACCGCAGTGCGGAGAATGCTGCTGGCATCCGCGCAGATCAGCGCGGCATCGCAGGGCGACAACGCAAAATCTTTGATCGTTTTTAAAATGCGGGTAGCCTTTTTCGCAACAGAGCGCGCTTTGTTGGCCGGAATGTCATAATAGTATTCCAGATCTTCGGCGGAATCCCTAAGGTCATCCAGCGTGTCATCCAGACTATCGATGGCATCCTCGATCAGCGCGTCGGTGTAGGAGTAGTCTGAAAAGAAGCCAACGCTGTCTGAAGCCGCCTTTTGGAGGTTTTTGATATAGCGCGCGGCGCTGATCCAGTTGAAAAACAGCGTGAAAACGGACACGATGACAAGCAGAATGCCAAGATACTTTGTGTAGGACTTTGTTTTCATACTTCAATACCCCTTATCTTTCTCTTTTTCTGATATTACCGGACGGGCTTGCCGCACTGCGTACAGAAGGCCGCGCCGGGCTTGAGCTTGCTGCCGCAGGCCGGGCAGATGAACACACCGGCCTTTGCCTCCTGCAGACTTGCGCCGCAGTTGGTGCAGAAGCTGCCTTCCGCGCTGCACGAAGCGCCGCACTTGGGGCAGATCATGACCTGCTGAATGACGCGGATGGTCTGCTGCTTGTCGAGCAGCTGCTGCTTCCGCTCCCGAAGGCTTGTCAGCAGAGACGCGATCGGCTCGGATGCGGCCTCGGACGGCAGCTGTTCCGGGGAACACGCTTCGCACATCCGGCAATACGCTTTTCCGATGGACAGGTAAATGCCTTCGATCGCCCGCTCGTCCTCGCTGACGGCGAGCTTCAGCTTCGTGACCTGCGCGGTGTCGCGCGCCTTCTGCGCCAGGCCCTGACCGGTCCTGGACAGGGTCTGGCCGACCTCTTCAAACAGCTCCATCTTTCCTTCCTCCTGTTTCATAAAGATTTCCCAAATTTCTGCTTCTTCCGACTGAGCGGGAAGCGCATATTGCACAAAAGCCGCTGCGCAAATAAGCGGATCCACCGATTTGTATGAACCCGCCTTTTTCGTTATTATAAGCCAAACCGGGCATGCTTTTCAAGATGCGTTTCCTATCTTTTTTCCAAAAACAGAAGATGATGGGTTTGCATCCCAGCGGGGCTGTGCTGTCTGCATGAGCAGGAGATGCCCGGATGGAATTATAAAAAACAGGCTGTGCGGCGGCACCGCCTGCCCTGCGGTGCTGTCAGAGAATTGTCCGGTGTGCGGCAGCGGCATATGCCACGCCGGTTCTTCTGGCGGCTTCTGCAACGGCCTTTGCGACGGCTGGGCCGACGCGGTGGTCGAAGGCTTTGGGGATGATATAGTCCTCCGAAAGCTCCTCGTCGGAGATGAGCTCTGCCAGCGCGTGCGCGGCGGCGACCTTCATCTCCTCGTTGATGTCGCCTGCGCGCACGTCGAACGCGCCGCGGAAGATGCCGGGGAAGGCCAGAACATTGTTGATCTGGTTCGGGTAATCGCTTCGGCCGGTCGAGACGACCTTTGCGCCGCCCGCCTTTGCATCCTCCGGAAAGATCTCCGGCGTCGGGTTCGCGCAGGCGAAGACGATGGCGTCCCTGTTCATGGTCTTGACCATCTCGGTGGTAACGGTTCCGGGCGCGGAGACGCCGATGAACACGTCCGCGCCGACGAGTATGTCGGCAAGGCTCCCGGCCTTATGCTCCAGATTCGTGACCTCCGCCATCTCTTCCTTGATCCAGTTGAGGCCGTCCCGGCCCTTGTAAATTGCGCCCTTGCGGTCGCACATGGTCACATTTTTGAAGCCTGCGGACAGGAGCAGCTTCACGATTGCAATCGCTGCCGCGCCTGCACCGGACGTGACGATCCTCACGGCCTCCTTCTTTTTGCCGACGACCTTCAGCGCATTGGTCAGGCCCGCAAGCGTGATGACCGCCGTGCCGTGTTGGTCGTCGTGGAAGATGGGGATGTCACAGCGCTCCTTGAGCCTGCGCTCGATCTCAAAGCAGCGGGGAGCGGAAATATCCTCCAGATTCACGCCGCCGAACGAGCCGGAGATGAGTGCGACGGTATTGACGAATTCGTCCACATCATGCGTCCTGACGCACAGTGGGAACGCGTCCACATCGCCGAAGGCCTTGAAGAGCACGCACTTGCCCTCCATGACCGGCATACCGGCCTCCGGGCCGATATCGCCGAGGCCGAGAACGGCGGAGCCGTCGGTAATGACGGCGCATAAATTCCAGCGGCGGGTCAGCTCGTAGCTTTTGTTGATGTCTTTTTGAATTTCGAGGCACGGCTGCGCCACGCCCGGCGTGTAGGCAAGCGACAGATCGTCCTTCGTCTCGACCGGCACGCGCGCCGTGACCTCGATTTTTCCCTTCCATTCGCCATGCAGACGAAGGGATTCCTTTGCGTAATCCATAGTGCTTCCTTTCAGAAAGAAGAGCGGCTGCTTTGAACAGCCGCTCAATAATTATGAGTTGCCGGGGATCAAGCTTCAATCCGAAGCTTATCGGCTTCCGGAGCGGTCAGGACCGTACAGTCATAGGCATAGAGCCGTTCCGGCAGGATGATGAGCGTCTGCAGGGAGTCTGTATCCACGCAGAACGGGACGTGGTGCCAGACGCCGGGGCGAAGCGTGACCATCGTTCCCTTTGGAACGCGGAAAACCTCGACCTCGTCATACGGGACATGGTCAGCAGGACCGGCAGGCGCGACGTGGATATACGCATCGCTGTCGAGCGGCAGCATGGCCTCTGCACAGGTGTTATGGTATTCATAGGTGTCGATCCCGCGCGTACCGCCGATGATAAAACCTGTCTTGCCGTGCAGATCCAGTTTCTCCATTGTTTTTCCCTCCTGCGTTATAAATATTCTTCAAATGTGAATCCGAACGGTGCAGCCTGTTCATTCAGTTCGCTGATCTGGAACGGCTGGATGGGAACGCCGCCCTTTTTGCGGTTGGCGATCTCGGCGCGGAATTCGATCTCACCCGGCATGAGAACTTCGTCCGTACCGGCTTCAAGTTTCACGTTTTTGATCTCATCGATCAGAGCATCGACATTGCGGCGGAACTCGCCCTGCTCACAGAATGCCTCTGTCTTGATGGCGAGGAAGCTGCTGCCGACGATGGGCTTGTCCTTCGGCGTATCGACCGCGACGCCGAAGCCGCTGCCGTTGAGCACACCGGAGAGCATATCCACGATCACCGCCATGCCGTAGCCCTTGTAGCCGAGCGGCAGCAGAATGCCGCGGAAGGCCTGCGCGGCGTCGGTCGTGCGGCTGCCGTCGATTGCGAGCGCCCAGTCGTCCGGGACGGGCTCACCCTTTTTCATGTTGACGAGCAGCTTGCCGCGGGAAACGCGGCTGGTGGCCATATCCAGCAGGACTGGCAGATGCTTTTCGGCGGGAAGCGCGACGGCGATGGGGTTCGTGCCCAGCCGCTTTTCCACGCCGCCGAACGGCGCGACAAACGCGCCGGAATTCGTCATCGAGAAGCCGATCATGCCGCGCTTTTCGGCCATCATGGCGTAATAGCCCGCAGTGCCGTAGTGGCTGCCGTTGCGCAGGCCGACGTAGCCGACGCCGAACTGCTCCGCCTTTTCAATGGCAAGCTCCATGGCCTTCGTCGCTGCGACCTGGCCAAGCCCGTCGTGTGCATCGATGAGGGCGGTCGCGCCGTACTCTCTGACGATCTCCGGCACGGCTCTCGCGTCGCACAGGCCGGAGATGAGCTTTTCCGTGTAGAGCGGGATGCGCGTCAGGCCGTGGGTCGTGACGCCGCGGATCTCGGCGTCGATCAGATTGTCGGCGATCATGCCCGCGTCTGCCTTGCTGACGTGGTAATAGCCGAACAGATCGATCACGTACTGCCGGATGCGTTCCGGCTTGACATAGATGGTGCCGTCCATAATAACGCCTCCTTATCCAAGCTTGTAATAGCCGAAGTCCCGCATGACTGCCGTCAGCTCCGCGCGGACGCTGTCGGGCAGCGGATGGATGGGCCTGCGGGGCAGGCCGATGGGGATACCGCGCATGGTCAGCCCCTCCTTGATGATCGCCAGCCACGGGGAGGGTAGGCCCTCCTGCGTCGGCTCGTTGAAGAAGTGCATATATTTGCGGCAGACGGTCATGATGTAGTCTCTGGCCTCAAGCGGTTTGCCAGCCTTGCAGAGGTCGTAGACATGGACCGTCTCCGCCGGGAAGAGCGTGCCGACACCGGTGATCCAGCCGTCGGCATACATCGTAAGCGCCTCGGCGGGGAGATTGTCGTAGCCGTAGAAGATGGAGAAGCCGTCGTCCTTGCACAGGGCACGCATATTCTGGTGGCGGTAAATGTCGTGCGCGGAATCCTTGATGGCGTCGATGATACCGTCGTTATACAGCCTCGCAATGAGCTTCTCGCTCAGCCAGCAGCCGGTCAGGTACGGGTTGTGATAGAGGATCAGCGGAATCGAGAGTTCGGCACGGATGGCCTTATAATGGTCGTAGGCTTCCTCCTCGTTCGGCGTAATGTACCAGGGGGTGACGACCATGACGCCGTCGGCCCCGGCTTCCTCTGCGGCCCTGGAGAGCAGGATCGCGTCAGAGGTGCGGTACGCGCCGGTGCAGGCATAAACCTTGCAGCGATGGTTCACATATTCGATGGTGTGGCGGTTGATCTCCAGCTGCTCCTCCAGCGTCATGGATACCAGCTCGCCTGTGCTGCCGCAGGGGATGACGCCCGTCGCGCCGTTTTCAATCAGAAAGTCAATCAGCTTGTCAAGCGCGGGATAGTTGACGTGTTCGTCCTCCCCGCAGAAGGGAGTCACAAGCGGGAATACAACGCCGCCCAGTTTTTCTTTTTCCATAGCTACGCTCCTTTACGAGACGATTTTGGAATAAGTATTCCAATATTTAAAAACAGCATAGCGGAATCAAAAACAGAATGCAATATACAAAATAGCTAAATTCTCCATGTTGGATTTGTGCAAAACAGAATACATCCGGGGGATTCCAAGCGATGAAGGTCTTGACGGTTGACGCAGTTTAGCCGCTTACGGTATAATCAAAGGCAAAGAATTTACGGCGGAGGGAACGATGGAAAAGAAGGAACAAGGCACGGTGCAGGCACTTGAACGTGGCCTAAAAATTCTGGAATTGCTGATGCAGGAAAAACGGCCAATGGGCGTCAACGAGATCGCAAAATGCCAGGGCATCACGCCGTCAGCAGCGTATCGGATCTTGAAAACGCTGGAGGCCAACGGATGGAGCTTCCAGATGTCGGATGATAAATACATTCCGGGCGAAAAGCTGTCGTATGTCACGGAGAAGAATAATTTCCATCTTGCGTTGGCCGAGGTGGCGTATCCGGTCATGCAGGAGCTGACGGCGCGGGAGATCCTTCCGATGAATCTCGTCGTCCGGCAGGACCGCCGATTCTTCATTTTGCAGCAGACGCGCACGAATCGGTACGTCGATTTTGTTGCGCCGGTCGGCTCGGCGCTGCCGCTGCACGCGTCCGCGGGCGGAAAGATCCTGCTGTGCGAGCTGCCGGAGGTGCTGCGGGCGCAGTTTCTGGACGGAATTTCGTTCGAGTCCATGACGCCGAACACCATCTGCACCAAGCGCAGCTTTCTGGAGGAGCTGGACAAGGTCCGGCAGCAGGGCTATGCGCTCGATTATTTTGAATCGCTGTCGCACACCTGCTGTGTGGCCGTGCCGGTCCGAAGCCCGGAGGGGGAGATCTACGCGGCGCTGTCGTTTTCCGGCATCACGGACGTGACCTCGCGCGAGCAGCTTGCCTATTATCTCCCACAGCTCCGCGAAGCGGCGCAGACGATCACGCAAAAGCTGTTTCTGCTGCGCGAACAGGTTTAAAACAAAATGAAAAGCAGGCATCCTGCAAATGAACACAGGATGCCTGCTTTTTCTAGGGTGTATCTGAAAACTCATGATGTGACCGGCAGCGAGGGATTTTTGCGTTGCGCAAGACATTTTTTCGCAGGAATACTGACGTATTTCAAGGAAAAATGACGCGGCGCACCGCAAAAAGGCCCGCTGTCCGGGTGCGTTGGGAGTTTTCAGATACACCCTATAAAACCGGAAGTGCAGAAGCGGGATGCTCCGAAAGCTCCTGGCTGTATGCTGTCCGAAACGCCCCCGGCGTTTTCGCAAAGCGTTTGCGGAACAGGCGGCTGAAGTAGGACGGATCATCAAAACCGACCAGCTGCGCGATATGGCGGATATCAAGCTCTGTATGCAAAAGCAACGCGCAGGCCCGGTCAAGCCGCAGACGCAGCAGGTATTGATACGGCGAAACGCCGATGGTCTTTGTAAACAGATGCGAAAACCGGCTTACGCTCAGGTGCAGACGGGCTGCGCAGTCCGCAAGCGACAGCGGTTGGCAGAAATGCTCACAGAGGTACGCCGCCGCCGCGCGGATTTCGCTGCATTCGGTGCTTTCCTGCCGGTTGACGCTGCGCGACAAACTGGCAAGAATCTGCAAAAGCAGTCCACCCTCGTCAAGAAGGTATGCCGGCCCGCGCATGTGGTGTGTCTGAGAAAGCTGGTGCAGTAGGCTCTCGAACTGCATCCGTTCATCAACCTGCCCACAAAACGTGCGCTTATAGGGAAGATCGGCCAAAGCATCTTCTATTGCAGTTCCGGTGAAATGAATCCAGTAGGAAATCGCGTTTCCTTCCTTGCTGAACGCATAGAGCTGCCGTGCGTCGGGTGGGTAAAAAATGAAGCCACCCGATGATATGCACACAGGAGCGCCGTCTTTCTCCGCAGTAATCCATCCGCTCTGCACATAGAGCAAATGATAGTCCGAACGACCCTTTGAGCGGAGAACCGTATACCCGTATTGTCCGGCCTGCTGCTGCCCGCAGCTGTTGATCTGAAGCCCGTGGACAGGCGGATAATCCGTGGAATCACGGAATTCACAAAAGGCTTTCATGCTGCTCACCCCTGGCCAGTATAGCATACGGTCTGCTTGCTGTATAGCCGGAATGTCCGCTTATCTGGCAGTTTTCTGCTTTGCCGCCGCGCAGGTGGCGGGATACACTGGAACCATCCAAAAATGAAAAAGGATGGTGCTCTTTATGAAAAAATTTGCATTTATCGGCGCGGGCAGCTTTATCTTCACGCGCAATCTTGTCCGGGATCTGCTCTCGTTCCCAGCCTTTGCGGACTGTGAGCTGGCGCTGATGGACACCGACCCGGAGCGGCTCGAACGGATTACCGCCGCAGTCAGAAAGATCAACGCGGCCATGGGTACGCACGCAACAATCACCCCGACGCAAAGCCGCGCGGAGGCGCTTTCCGGTGCGGACGGCGTTTTGTGTACGGTCTTCAACGGCGGGATCGACGTCTGGCGCTATGATATTGAGATCCCCATGCAGTTCGGCGTCGATATCAACATCGGCGATACGCGCAGCGTCTCCGGCATTTTCCGCGCTCTGCGCAATATCCCGCTGATGCTGGACATTTGCCGGGATATCGAGAAATACTGCCCAAACGCGGTTTTTCTGAATTACACGAATCCGATGTCGATGCTCTGCAAGGCCATGCAGACCGAAACAAACGTCGAGGTCACAGGTCTGTGCCACAGCGTGCAGGGGACGGTCACCATGCTGGCGGAGTGGCTGGAAACGCCGGTGGACGAGATCAATTATCTCTGTGCGGGCGTCAACCATCAGGCGTTCTATCTCAAGCTGGAGCACAACGGGCAGGACCTGTACCCAAAGCTTGCAAAGAAGCTGGAGAATCCCGAGTTTTATAACAAGGAGCAGGTGCGCAACGAAATGTTCCGGCATCTGGGCTATTATGTCACGGAGTCCAGCGGCCACAATTCCGAGTATAACGCTTGGTTCCGCAAACGTCCGGATCTGATTGAAAGATACTGCACGCACAGCACCAACTGGAACGCCGGACTGCACGCGTTTTCGCTCAACAGCCGGCTGGAGCGCGCCGGAAGCTGGAAGCAGGAGATCACGGACTGGATCGAGCACGAGCCTGTCGACACCAAACGCAGCAGTGAATACGCCGCAAATATTTTCAACGCACGCTTCGGCGACCGGACGCCGTTCCGGTTCAACGGCAACGTCATTAACGACGGTTCCATCCCAAATCTGCCGAAGGACGCCTGCGTGGAGATCCCCGTTTTCGCGGATAAGGACGGCATCCACAAGACGATCGTCGGCGAGCTACCGGCGCATCTGGCCATTCTGGTCAGCACGACGGCGCAGATCGAGAATCTTGTCGTGTGCGCGGCCATGACAAAGAGCCGGGAGGATGTGTATCACGCGGTCATGATGGATCCGCTCTGCTCCGCCGTGTGCAGCCTGCAGGAGATTCGAGATATGTGCGATCTGATTTTTGAGAAAAACACGGACTACCTCGGAGATTACAAGTAAAAGGCGTTATTTCCGGCATTTGCTCCGGAACGCTCTCGGGGAAAGGCCGAAGGCTTTGCTGAACATACGGCTGAAGTAAAACGGGTCGTTGAAGCCTGTGCTTTCCGCGACCTCGGAAACGCTCATGGAGGAATCGCGCAGGAAGCCCCGTGCGCGGTCAAGCCGGAGGCGCAGCAGATACTGCTGCGGCGAGACACCGACAGCCTGTGTGAACAGATGCGCAAAGCGGCTGTAGCTCAGGTGTAGCGTCTCGGCAAAGGTCTGGAAATTGATCTGCTCCTGCATGTGCTCCCGCATGTATTCCATGGCATTGAGAATGTCGCTGCGGATGGGTGATTCATTGTCCGCGCTGCTGCGGCAGACGATGGTGATGAGCTGCAGGAGGATGCTGTTTTCCTCCGGGATCTGCAGCGCGGCGGACTGCTGCAGATTGTGCAGGCGATTGAGCCGGTGGAACAGGCTTTCAAACAGCGTCTGGTCAGAAATGGTGTAGATCATGTTCTCCGTCGGGCGCAGGTACTGCATGGCCTCGGCTGCGGCCTGTCCGGTAAAATGCAGGTAGAGGGAGACCGGGTCGCCCGCAGCGGTAAAGGAGTACATCTGCCGCACGTTCGGCAGGAACACCGCGCACTGTCCGCGCGACAGCCGCGCCTTCGCCGTGCCGACCTCAATGTCGAGCCATCCGTTCTGCAGATATAGAAAGTGGAAGTCCCGCCGCCCGTTTGAGCGCAGGATCGTATAGTCATATTTGACGACCCGTTCCGAGCCGCAGCTGTTGACCTGGAGGAGCCTCGTTTGCAGATAATCTGTTTTGTCAATGAATTCGTCAAAATTGTTCAGTGTCATCAGCGTCCGCCTCCCGCCGCGTGTCCGGCGGCATGAAAATTGTTTTTTATATAGTGTAGCAGAACCAGCAAAAAATGTCCAGCAGAATTGTCCATGTTTGCAACAGATTTCTGCATTATCAGAATGCAAAAAATATGGTACTTTGTAATAGCAGACAGCAAAAAACAAAACGTTGTTTGTATAAAATGACAAGGAGGAAAACCAAAAATGAAGAAGATTCTTGCATTGATCCTCGCGGCGCTGATGGTGCTGACGATGTTCGCCTGCGCGGCCAAGACAGAGCCCGCCAAGGAAGCAGAGCAGACCACCACGACGGAACCGGCTGAGGAGACGACTCCCGAAGAAACCGCTCCCGCTGCCGAAGAAACGACGGAAGAACCCGCTGTCGGCGGCACGATCTCCGTTTTCGCGACCAGCTACACCGATGCGAAGCTGGAAGTGTTCCAGGAGATCATCAATGACTTCATGGCCGAGACCGGCGTTCAGGTCGATCTCATCACTCCGGGTTCCGAAGGTGAAGCGCAGCTCAAGACCATGATGGCTTCCAACTCCCTGCCTGATGTCTGGATGACCCACGGCTGGTCGCTGCTCCGCTACAGCGAATATCTGAAGGTCGTCAACGATCAGCCCTGGTTCGATACCATCGACAAGGACTCTCTCGCTGGCGTTATGGCCGACGAAAACGGCAACTTCTACGCGCTCGGTATGTCCATGAGCATTTCCGGCCTGATCTACAACAAGGACGCGCTCGACAAGGCTGGCGTCGACCCCAACTCCATCCGCACCTGGGACGATTTCGATGCAGCCTGTGAAAAGCTCGTCGCTGCCGGCATCACCCCGCTGGCGATCGGCGGCTCCGTCGGCGGCAACCTTGCGGGCCTGCTCGGCTCCGTTGCCCCGACCTTCTGGACGGATGAAGGTGCCAAGTATGATCTGGGCGACTCTCTGAAGGACGGCACGTTCGACTTCGACACCTATGCCACCGAGCTCTACGAGTATCTGGCTACCTGGATGAAGAAGGGCTACATCAATGAAGACGTTCTGACGCTCGACGCTGCCGGTGCGCAGCAGATGCTCGGCTCCGGCGAGGCTGCCTTCATGGTCCGCGGCACCGACAACATCACGGTTGCCCGTCAGTATTATCCCGATGCCAACATGGGCGTTCTCCCGCTGCCCTCCTCCGCAGACGGCGCTCCGTCCTTCCGTGTCGGCGAAGGCGACGCATGGGGCGTCTGGAAGGATACCGAAAACGAAGCTGCCTGCTGGGCGCTGCTCGACTACCTGGCCCGTCCCGAGGTCGGCTCCAAGTGGGCGACGGTCTCCGGCGCGCTGCCCACCGTTGAAGGCGCTGACGCTGCTGACGTCTACACGCTCAACTGCTACCGTCAGGCCGTGGAAGACTGTGGCGGCAAGGTTCAGTACGACAACCTCTTCGACCGCAAGTTCTTCCCGTCCGGTATGTGGGGTATTATGGCCGACTCCATGTCCATGATGCTTTCCAACCCCGACGACGTGACCGAGGCCGTTGAATACCTGCGTGACAACTATCTCGAACTCTACGCGGAGCAGAACGGCTAAGCGCTTGCAACCGTGGTCCAGCGTCCTTTAAGCTGAATATGGCCCCGCATTGTAACGACTGATCTGCTTGACTGATTTACCGGCAGGTGTCGGATGAACTCCATAGAGCATCCGGCGCCTGCCTTACTCTTTTTTAGAAAGGAACGGACAACGGAATGGAAAAACGGAAAAGACAGATGAATCTTCTGTATATACCGGCTGTCCTGCTTATGGCGTGTTTTGTGCTGTACCCTCTGGCGCGGGGCATCTATATCTCGTTCTTTAAATGGAATGGATATTCCCAAAATATGACCTTCATCGGGCTGAAAAACTATCTCAGCCTGCTTTCGGACAAATACTTTAAGTCCTCATTCTGGAACACCATGCTCTATGGCTTCGGCTCGGCGCTGCTGCAGAACGTATTCGGTCTGGCGCTGGCGCTGTTCCTCAACAGCAAATTCAAGATCCGCAACGCGGTGCGGACGATCATCTATCTGCCGGTCATGATCTCCGGCCTTCTGATGGGCTACATCATGTATTTCTTCTTCCAGCTCAACCACGGCGTCATCAATGAGATCTTCCAGTATCTCGGGAAGGACGCGATCAACTGGCTGGCGGACGGAACGCGCGGCAAGATCATCATCACGCTCGTCAACAGCTGGCAGTATGTCGGCATCGCCATGATCGTCTATCTGGCGGGTCTGCAGAATATTCCGTCCATGTATTATGAGGCGGCGACGCTCGACGGCGGGAACAAGTGGCAGATCTTCCGCCATGTGACGCTCCCGCTGCTGACGCCCGCCATGTCCACCGCAGTCATTCAGAACGTCATCGGCGGATTGAAGCTGAACGATGTGATCATCTCCCTGACAAAGGGCGGCCCCACATTGAAGACGCATTCGCTGTCCACATACATTTCCTATATGTATTTTGACTCGGAAAAGGCAGGCTATGCCTCGGCGGTCGGCGCGTTCCTGTTCGTGTTCATCTTTATTATCTCGACATTCCTCACGCGCTATTTCCGCAAACGGGAGGTGCAGTACTGATGCAGCAGACGCTTCAGAAGCAGGCGCATAAGACAAGGCAGAAAAACGCATGGAAATATATCCTGAGCGCTGTCATCATCCTGATCTATATCCTGCCGATCTATGTGCTGGTCAACATGGCGTTCAAGCACCCGACGGATCTTGGCAGCCGCCTGCTCCCGCCGACGTATTTTGATGTCAGCAACTTTACCTCCATCATCGAAAGCGGCAAGCTTTTCCGTGCGCTGGGCAATACGGTGCTCATCGCGGTCGGTACGGTCGCGATCGAGGTCGTGTTCGGCTGCATGGCGGCCTATGCGTTCGCGCGCAACCGCTCCCGGTTCAACAGCTTCATGCAGAGCTTCTGTCTGGGCATCATGATGATCCCGCCGCTGTCCATTCTGGTCGGCGTGTACACAGAGCTTGTTGCGCTCGGCGGCATCAACCAGCAGTGGGCGGTCATTGTCATTGCGGCGGCGTTCGGCCTGCCGATGTCCATTCATCTGTACACGAACTTCATCAATTCCATTCCCATCGCGCTGGACGAGGCTGCGGCCATCGATGGCGCAGGCGTTCTGCGCACGTTCTGGAGCATTATCCTGCCGCAGCTGAAGCCCGTGACGGTATCCGTCATCATCCTCAAGGGCGTCACGGCATGGAATGAGTATCTGTATCCGTATTACATCCTACAGAAGCCGTCGAAATACACGCTGGTGCTGCTCATCCGGCAGTTCTTCGGCGGTGCGGACAGCGCCCAGAATATGCACGGCGCGGCGGCAGCCGCGGTGCTGTGCGTGCTGCCGCTTGTCGTGGCGTATCTGTGCCTGCAGAAGTACTTCATTCAGGGGCAGGTCGACAGCGCGGTCAAATAACGCTTCTATTCAGGAGGAAAACGACATGAAATCGATTCAGGTAGACGAGCTGCTGCGGTTTGCGCAGGCGGCTCTGGAGGCTGTGGGGGTCGGCGCGGAGAACGCGCGGACGATCACCAATACGCTCGTGACGACGGACACCTTCGGCGTGTTCTCGCACGGCACGAACAATCTGTACAATTATATCCGCAAAATACAGGCGGGCGGTCTGGACGCGAAGGCTGTCCCAACAGTGGAAAAGGAAGGACCCTCATGGGCTATCGTCAACGGCAATGCGGCCATGGGTATGGTCTCGTCCTGCAGGGCCATGGAGCTCGCCATCGAAAAGGCGAAGAAGACCGGCATCGCCTATGTCGGCGTGCACAATAGCTGCCATTTCGGCGCGGCGGGCTATTATGCCAATCTTGCCGCGCAGCAGGGCCTGCTCGGCATCGCCATGAGCAACACCGACCCCAACATGGCCATCCCCGGCAGCCGCGATGTGGCCATCGGCAACAACCCCTTCTCGTTCGCGGCGCCGCTGAAGAACGGAAAGTCCGTCTTCCTCGACATCGCCCTGAGCGGTGCGGCGGCCTTGAAGATCGTCATGGCGCGCGAAAAGGGACAGCAGGTGCCGCCCGGCTTCTTAATTGACGCCGAGGGCCTGCCGACGACGGATCCGTCCGGGTTCCCATACGACTCGCATCTTCTTCCAATGGCAGCGCACAAGGGCTACGGCTTCGCCATTATGGTCGAGATCCTTGCCTCCGTGCTGACGGGCGCGGGACTTCTGAGTCAGGTCGTGAGCTGGAACCTCGATCTGGAAGCGAAGAACAATGTTGGCCACGCGTTCATCGCCGTGGATCTGGCGCAGATGCTGCCGATGGACGAATTTGAAGCGCGCATGGAGCAGATGGTGCAGGAGCTGGAGTCCGCGCCGCTGGCGAAGAACGCGCAGAAGATCTTCGTTCCCGGCGAGATGGAGTGGGCAAAGCGCGAGAAGGCGCTGGCGGAAAACCGGCTGGAGCTCGCGGACAATATGGCGGAGAACCTCGAAAAGGCTGCCGCGCTGACAAAGACCAGCCTGCACTGGCTGGCAGATTGAGAGGGAACATGGTATGGACAAAACCGAACTCATGAAGGATGTATTGAAGGTGACCGGCATTGCGCCGATCATCGCCTACGCGGAGCCGGAGCAGGCCGTTCCGGCGGCAAAGGCCCTCGTCGCGGGCGGACTTCCCGTGGTGGAGGTGCTGATGCGCAACGAGCACGCGATGGGAAATCTGGAGCGCATTGCGCGAGACGTTCCGGAGATCGTCGCGGGCGCGGGCACGATCATCACGCTCGATCAGGCCAAGGCCGCCATCGACCACGGCGCGCAGTTCATCATCATGCCCGGCATCGGCCGGCAGGTCGTGGAATACTGCATCGACAAGAAGATCCCCGTCATTCCGAACTGCATCACGCCGGGCGAAATGACCATGGCGGTGGAATACGGCCTCGATATGGTCAAGTTTTTCCCGATCTACCAGCTCGGCGGTCTGGCGACGCTCAATGAATATACCGGCGCATACCCCATGCTCCACTTCCTCGTGACCGGTATGCTCAATGAGACGAATTTCCTCCCGCTGCTGGAAAACCGGAAGGTCATCTGCGGCGGCGACTGGATGTTCACGCAGGGACAGGCGCTTGTGAACAACGATTACGCGCTCATCGCAAGAAATCTGCGCGAGTCTGTCTATCAGGCGCAGGATCTGCGCAACCGTCTGGCGATCCGGAAATAAGGGAGGGAATGACAATGAGATCCAGTCAGGATACATATACACTTGCAAACGGCGTAAACATGCCGTGCATCGGCCTTGGAACATACCAGTCCCCGGACGCGGTCGCGTCCGCGGCGGTCAAGGACGCAATGGCGGCGGGATACCGCCTCATTGACACCGCTGCCGCCTACGGCAATGAGCGCGGCGTCGGACAGGGCATCCGCATCAGCGGCGTTCCCCGCGAGGAAATTTTTGTGACCAGCAAGCTGCGCAACGCCGCGCACGGCTATCAGGCGACGCTTGAGGCGTTCGACATGACGCTCTCCCGGCTCGGCCTGCGGTATCTGGATCTGTACCTGATCCACTGGCCGAACCCCATCCAGTACCGCACGACATGGCAGGAGGCCACCATCGGCACCTGGAAGGCATTTGAGGAGCTCTATAAGGCCGGGCGCATCCGCGCCATCGGCGTGAGCAACTTCATGCCGCACCATATTGAGCTTTTGAAGGCGCACTGCGAAATCCTCCCCATGGTCAACCAGCTCCGCCTCTGCCCCGGCGTGACGCAGCCGGAGGTCGTGGCGTACTGCAAAAAGAACAACATTCTTGTCGAGGCCTACAGCCCGTTCGGCACCGGCGCGATCTTCAAGGTGCCGCAGATGCAGCAGCTTGCGCAGAAGTACGGCCGGAGCGTCGGCCAGATCTGCCTGCGCTGGAGTATGCAGATGGGCTGGCTGCCGCTGCCGAAGTCCGCGAACCCGGACCGCGTGAAGGAAAACCTGAACGTGTTCGACTTCGAGCTGGAGCCGGAGGACGTGGAGCTGATCGCGAACCTCAAGGGCGTCTGCGGCGAGGCTCCCGTGCCCGACGAGATCCATTTCTGATATGAGGATAACCAACAAAGAACAGCTGGCCGCGCACGGCAACCGCGAAGGGCGAAAAATCGTCGCGGCGCTGCTGGACGCGGGATTGGACGCGCTCGACCCGTATGTGCGGGTGAAGCAGCTTGTCCATGTGGAGAATGGGAAGATCGTTCTGCACACGGATGGCTTCGAGATGAAGGGCGACCCGCACGCGGGGCCGCTGGAATTTGATTTGAATGACTATGACCGCGTGTATGTCATCGGCGCGGCCAAGAGCGTGCAGCGCGCGGCGCTGGCGATGGAGGAAGCGCTGGGCGATGTGCTGACCGGCGGCCATGTCATTGCCAAGCACGGAGAGGCCATCATCTGCAAAAAGATCGGCGTCACGCTGGCAGGCCATCCCGTGCCGGACGAGGCCTGCGTCGAGGGCTGCAAGAAAATCGAAGCGCTGGCGCGGGATATCACCAGCCGCGATCTGGTCTTCACCATCACGGGAAGCGGCTGCGGCTCGCTGATGACCTATCCAGCGGACGATATCACCATCGACGAGATCGCGCGCTTTACCCACATGATGCAGATCGAAAAGGGCGTGCCGACCAGCGATCTGAACCCCATTCGCACGCACATCGACCGCTTCAAGGGCGGCCGGCTTTCCCGGCTGTTTCGGCCCGCGACGCTTGTCCATATGACGACGGCAGATCCCTCGAAGCAGAATACGCCCGTGACGCGCACGACGTATTTTGAGATGCTGGAGCACAACACCTTCTTCCCCCCGCTCTCGACCGGTACGACCTACGCGGACTGCATCGCGATCCTGCAAAAGTGGAACGCGTGGGACAAGACCCCCGTCTCCATCCAGAACCGGCTGCTGCGCGGCACGCCGGAGACGGAGAACATGAGTGTAGAAGAGTATGAAAGCCTCGGCGCACGGTTCTTCGGCCTCATCTTCAAGGACGCGACGGTCTATCCCGCCGTGCGGAAAAAGGCGGCGGAGTTTGGCCTGCCCTGCGTCATGCTCTCGGAATATCAGCAGGCGGAGGCGAAGGAGGCGGGACTGGTCGACGCGGCGATGGCTCTTTGCGCAGAGCGCATGGCAGAGCCGTTCCGCGCGCCTATCGTGCTTTTGTCCTCCGGCGAGAACGTGGTGACGGTCGGCGCGGAGAGCGGCGTCGGCGGGCGCAATCAGGAATACTGTACGGCGGCGGCGCTGACGATTGCGGGCAGCCGGAGGATCGTCTTCGGCGCGGTCGACACCGACGGCACGGACGGCCCCGGCGGCTTCCGGTACCCCGGCGCGCCGGAATGCCTCGCCGGTGCGATCACCGACGGCGAAACGGCGCAGGCCGCGAAGCAGGCCGGGATCGATCTGGAGGACGCGCTGCGCACGCACGGCACGTCGGAGCCGCTCTGGCGGCTCGGCTGCGGCGTGGCAGCGGCAGCAAATGTCTCTGCGCTCGATCTGCGCGTGATTTTGATTCAGGAATAAAAGCAATAACAGAAGAAAGCAATACAGAAGGAGTGACAGAAAAATGGCAGGAACAGAGATCCGCTCCATTACGGCAAGACAGGTATACACGAACCGCGGCAACCCCGGCGTAGAGGCCGTGGTCACGACGGAAAACGGCGCGACGGGCCGGGCCATGTGCACATCCGGCATTTCCATCGGTACGCATGAGATCCATTTTGACTTCGACGGCGGCGAACGCTTCCGCGGCAAGGGCGTTCTGGGCGCGGTGCGGAACGTCAACGAGATCATCGCTCCGGCGCTGAAGGGGCTGGACGCGGCCAACCAGCGGCTGATCGACCGCACGATGCTCGATATCGTTCCGGACGCGAAGGCAAAGCTCGGCGGCAACGCGACGGCGGCCGTCTCCGCGGCTGTTTTAAAGGCGGGCGCGGCGGCGCTGGGCATCCCGCTTTACCGGCACATCGGCGGCGCGAACGCGATGTATCTGCCCGTTCCGGGCGTCGCGATGGTCGCGGGCCATGAGCGCTATGGCGGCGGCATCACCACCCCCGGCGGCAAGCCCACCATGTCCGTCATGTGCTTCGGCTTCGACACGTTTGCCGACGCCTCCTACGCCTGCTGGGATATCCACACCCGCTGGGCCGAGAAGATGGACAGGCGCTTCGGCGGCGCGCCGAATATCCGCGATTTCATCGTTGTGCCGGAGGGCGTGCTCAAGTCCGACGAGGAGATCTGGGAGGCCATGACCGAGACGATCATCGAGGCGGGCTATGAGGGAAGAGCCGGCTTCCAGATGGACGTTGCGACCGATACCTATCACAACAAGGAAGACGGCAAGTATTACGGCCTCTTTAATAACCAGCCCAAGACGAAGGATCAGCTCTACGAGTTCTATCTGCATATCATCAAGGAATTCCCGTTCGTCATTCTGGAGGATCCGTTCAACGAAGACGATTATGACACGACCGCGGCTTTGACGAAGGATTCCGGTATCCAGATCGTCGGCGACGATCTGTTCACGACGAACCTCCGCCGCGTGGCCTATGGCGTGACGAAGGGCGCGGCCAATACGGTTCTGCTGAAGGTCAACCAGATCGGCACGATCTCCGAGGCGCTGGAGATGATCCAGTATGCGTACAAATTCGGCTACGCCGTCATGCCGTCGGACTCCAGAGGCGAAGGCGAGGCCATCGCGGATTATGCCGTGGGCATCAACGCCGGTTCCGTACGCGAATGCGGCATCGGCCCGCGGGCGAACCGGTTCATGGAAATAGAAGCGGAGCTCGGCAAGACCGCGAAGTTCCTCGGCGCGCGCGGATTGAAGGGCTTTAAGAACCAGCAGCGCGCAGACGCGCTGGAAAGAAAGGAGTAAGCGGGATGTATCAGCAGTACATTAACGGAAAACTGGTAGACGGTCTCGGGAAGCCGCTGGACGTGCTCGACCCGTCGACCGGCGAGGTCGTCGGCACGGTCGGATCCGCGAACGCGGCGCAGGCGCAGCAGGCGCTGGACGCGGCGGCGGAGGCGTTCAAGACCTGGTCGAAGACCCCTTTGCAGACGCGCATCGACTGGATGCTGAAGCTTCGCGAGGCGTGTTTGGCCGAGCGCGAGACGCTGGCCGAGCTGGTCAGCCGGGAATCCGGCAGAACGTATGCGCTGGCCTGCGGCGACTTTGACTGGTGCATGACGAGCTTCCAGTATTACGCGGAGGAGGTCAAGCGCATTTACGGCACGTCCTTCCCCAACGCGGCAGGGACGTATGGCAGCGGCTATCATATCGTTGAGCGCCGCCCGATGGGCGTTTCGGTCGGCCATCTGGCGTGGAACTACCCGCTGGGCAACGCGGGACTGAAGATCGCGCCCGCAGTCGTCTCCGGCTGCTGCTGCATCATCAAGCCGTCGAGCCAGACCCCGCTGGCCACGCTCTATCTCGGCGTGATCGCGGAGAAGATCGGCTTCCCAGCGGGCGTCATCAACATCATCTCCGGCCCGGCCGGTGAAGTGGGAAAGACGCTCAACTCCAGCAGCATCCCGAAGCTCATCACGCTCATCGGTTCGAGCGAGACGGGCCTGCAGATCATGCGCGAGGGCGCAACGTCCGTAAAGAAGTATTCCTTCGAGCTGGGCGGCAACGCGCCGGTCATCGTGATGCCGGATGTGGATCTGGACGAGGTCGCGGCGAATATCGTGGCGAAGAAGACCGGCTTCGCGGGCCAGACGTGCGTGAACTATAACCGCATTTATGTGCAGGAGCGTATCTATCCGCAGCTGTGCGAAAAGGTCGCGGAGAAGCTGCGCGCCGTGAAGCTCGGCCGGTGGAAGGACGAAGGGCAGGTCATGGGGCCGCTGATCAACAAAAAGGCGCGCGACCGTATGCTGGAGCTGGTGGACGATGCGGTAAAGTCCGGCGCGAAGCTCGTGATGGGCGGCGAGGTGCCGGAGGACTTTGCGAAGGGCGCGTACATGACGCCCGCACTGCTGGTGGACGTTACGGACGATATGCGCGTGAGCAGGGAAGAGATCTTCGGGCCGATCATCCCGATGCAGCCGTTCAAAACGCTGGACGAGGCGATTGAAAAGGCCAACAACACGATCTACGGCCTGTCTTCCTACTTCTTCGGCCACAACGCGAAGGAAATTTCCAAAGCATTCGAGGGCATGGAGGCCGGCGAGATCTTCATCAACGGCTCCGGCGGCACCGAGCAGGTCCCGCACGCAGGCGTGAAGCAGTCCGGCGTCGGCTGCGACAAATCCCCCTGGTCCCTCGAAGAGTATTTCGACTTCAAATACTGCGCCATGATCCCGTAAATGCGGAAAGGGGAACGAAATGGAAAAGAAATTTGACGTCATTGGCTTCGGCGATCCGTTTCAGGATCTGGATATCCAGCTTTCTAGGCTCCCGGAAACCAACGTCAATATGCGCATGAACGACTACTGCTTCATGGGCGGCGGCAACGTCCCTACGGCGATGGTCGCGGCGGCGAGGCTGGGGCTGAAAAGCTCCATCCTCGGCGTCGTTGGAGACGATATGCTGGGGCGGCTTGCCGCGGCGGATTTTACCTATAACCATGTGGATACGTCTCACTTGAAGGTCGCGCCCGGCAAGCGGACAAATTTCTGCCTGTGCGTGGCCGAGCAGGAGAATGACGGCAAGGAATTCATCAGCAAGCCCGGCGATTTTGACCCGCTGACCCCGGAGGAGCTGGACAAGGACTATATCCAGTCGGCAAAGGCACTGCACATCGGCCAGTTCACACCCGCCATTATCAAAGCCTGCGAATGGATGCACGAGGCAGGCGGCATCGTGTCCATCGACGCCGCGTATTACCGCCCGGATATCTATGAAAATTACCGCCATCTGGACATTTTCATCGGCTCTGAGACATATTACAACGTCATGTGTCAGACCGAGGGCTATGCCGGAGGCAGAGACGATATCCAAACTGTCCTGCGCGCCATTCAGGAGAAGGGACCGAACACCGTGATTTTTACCTTTGGCGCCGGCGGCTGCGTTGGCCTCTGCGGGGACGATTATTTTGAAGTCCCTGCCTTCAAGGTCAAAACGGTCGATTCGACCGGCGCGGGCGACGTGTTCCATGGAGCCTATATCTACGCGTGGCTTCAGGGCTGGGATGCAAAGACCTGCTGCCGGTTCTGTTCCGGCGTTTCAGCGATCAAATGCACCCGGCCCGGCGGGCGCTCCGGCATCCCGACGCTGCCGGTTCTGGAAAAGTTCCTCGCCACGGGCGAAATTGACGGAGCCGAGCTGGACGAGCGCGTCCGGCATTACAAATATGGGCTTTTGAACGCTTGACAAATAGAAAGACAGGGAGGAAATCAGTATGCTGAATTACCATGTCAAGATCGGTCTTGTGCCGATCCGCAGAGACTGCACCCCGCGCCCCGGTATTTTCAACTGGGAATACGCGGAGGAGCGCGCAAGAAAAACCGTAGCGTATATCGAGGAGCATTTCACCAGCGAAAACGTCTCGTTCGTCGACCTCAAGGGCATTAACGATGTAGAAGTATTGTACAACGAAAAAGACGTGCAGCCTGTTGTCGATCTGATGCGCAAAGAGCGCGCCGACGCGATTTTCATCATCAACAGCAACTTCGGCAATGAAGAGGTTGCCGCCATGGTCACCAAGGAGCTGGGGCTTCCCGTTCTGCTCTGGGGGCCGCTGGACGATGTATTTGAGCCGGACGGCAGCCGCCACACCGACAGCCAATGCGGCCTGTTCGGCGTCAGCCGCCAGATGCAGCGCTACGGCGTTTCGTTCAGCTATATTGAAAACTGCCGCGTAAGCGACCCGATCTTTGCCGAAGGCCTGGACAAATTCGTCCGCGTGGCCTGTATGATCAAGAATTTCCGCGGTATGCGCATCGCGCAGGTCGGTCTGCGGCCGAAGCCGTTCTGCTCCGTTATTTTCAACGAGGGCGAATTGATGCAGCGCTTCGGTATGCACATCATTCCGGTCAATATGGCGGTCATTATCGACAAATATAACCGCATCCTCAAAGAGCGCGATGCAGAGCTGGAGGAGGGCGCGAAGATCCTGTTTGAGCGCTATCAGATGGACAAGGATACCCCGCCGCTCGCGAAGAAGATCTACGCATTCGTGCTTCTTTATAAAGAGATCTTCGAGGAATACGACGTCGACGTCATTTCCTCCGAGTGCTGGACCTCCATGCAGCTGGGCGTCGGAGCCATGCCCTGCACCGCCTACAGCATTCTGGCTGACATGGGCTACATCGTCTCCTGCGAAAGCGATATGCACGGCGCGATCTCCATGGCGCTGCTGTCCTGCGCGGCACTGGGCAAGAACCCGCCGTTTTTCGGCGAGTTCACCGTCCGCCATCCGGAGGACAAAAATGTCGAGCTGCTGTGGCACTGCGGCCCGTTTGCCTACTCGCTCAAAAAGCCCGGCACCGTCGCACGCGAGGAGAACCAGCGCCAGTGGTTCCAGGTCAAGGACGGCAAGTTCACCATCTGCCGCTTCGATCAGGACGACGGCCACTATCAGCTGCTCAACGGCACGCTGGAAAGCGCCGACGGCCCGTACACCTTCGGCACCTACCTCTGGGCGCGGTTCAACGATCTGACCAAGTGGGAGCGCAAGCTGATCGACGGCCCGTACATCCATCACATGGCCGAGGTCGAGGGCGATTATACCTGGGAGCTGCGCGAGTTCTGCCGCCTGATCCCGCATCTGGACTCCGATACGGTGGATTAAAAGGAGAAAACGATATGCTGACTGATTTAAGATCCATTCTTGCGCTGGCTGAAGAAAAAGGCTGCGCGATCCCGGCGTTTAACTGCTACACGCAGGAGTGCGTCATGGGCGTTCTGGAAGCCGCAAAGGAGACCGGCGCGCCGGTTATCTTCCAGATGTTCAGCCGTCTGGCCGATACCAACGACGGCAATTTCGTCGCGCCCGCCATTCTGGAGGCCATCCGCCAGCTCCCGCAGCCTGCGGTCATGCACCTTGACCACGGCGCGGGCATCCCGGAGGTTGTCCGGGCCATCCGTCTGGGCATGACTGGCGTGATGATCGACGCATCGACCCTGCCGTTGGAGGAGAACATTGCCACGACAAAGTTCGCGGCAGAGCTCTGCAGCTATGCCGGCGTTCCGGTCGAGGGTGAGCTTGGCCATGTCGGCGCGACGAAGGACGAGGTGCTCGGCAACTATACCGATGTCGCGGAGGCAGAGCGCTTTGTAAAGGAAACCGGCGTTTCCGCGCTGGCTGTCATGGTGGGAACGGCGCATGGACGGTATAAAAAAGCGCCTGTGCTGGATATCCAGCGCATCCGCGACATTCGCGAGGCGACGGGAAAGCTGCCGCTCGTGCTGCACGGCGGCTCCGGCGTACCGGACGAGCAGATCCGCATGGCAGTAGAAGCAGGCATCCGCAAGGTCAACTTTGCAACCGACCTCTGCTATGCCTTCCTCGATCAGGTCATGGTCACGGAACGCACGACAGTCGCGCTGGATGTGTTCATGCGCGAACCCATCCATGCCGTCCGCGATTACTGCATCGGAAAAATCAAGCTGCTGGGCGCGGACAAAATCCTGTAAGCGCCAAACGCCTGCCGGAAAACCGGCAGGCGCAGTGTTATCAGAAAGGAAGAACCCATATGAAGATCACAAAGCGTACGTTCGGCACGCTTGCGGACGGTACTGCCGTATCCTGCTGGACGATGGAAAACGCACACGGCCTGCGCGCGGAGCTTTTGGACTATGGCGCGGCGATCCGCAGCATTCAGGTTCCGGACCGGACCGGAAGGCTTGTCGACGTCGTGCTCGGCTATGACGATCTGGCCGGCTATACCGGCAATCCCAGCTTCTACGGCGCGACCATCGGCCGGTTCGGCAACCGTATCGGCGGCGCGGGATTTGAGCTGAACGGCAAAGCGTACCGGCTGGCGAAAAACAACGGGGAGAACCATCTGCACGGCGGCCTGCGCGGCTTTGATAAATACGTCTGGCAGGGCGAGGCGGAGGCCGACGGTGTCCGCTTCACACGCGTCTCGCCGGACGGCGAAGAGGGATATCCCGGCACGCTGACAGTATCTGTGAAGTTCAGTTGGCAGGGCGACGGACTGATGCTCCACTATACGGCGCAGTGCGATCAGGATACGATCCTGAACCTGACAAACCACAGCTATTTTAACCTCGACGGCGAGGGCACCGTGCAGGAGCAGCTTCTGAAAATTCATGCCGACCGCTATACGCCGAACGACGCGGGCTGTCTGCCGACGGGCGAGCTTGCGCCTGTCGCGGGTACGGCAATGGATTTTCGTGCGTTCAAGCCCATCGCTAAGGACGCGGACAGCGATGAGCCGTGCGTGAAGCCCTTCCGCGGCTACGACGTGAATTTCTGCCTGGACGGAAGCGTCCCGGCGATCGAGGCAAAGTCGCTCAAAAGCGGCATCGTCATGCACGTGACGACCGACCAGCCCGGCGTGCAGCTCTTTACGGCCAACCATATGAAAGAGCGCATCGGCAAAAACGGACAGCAATACGGCCACCGCTCCGCGTTCTGCCTTGAAACGCAGCATTTCCCGGACTGCATCCACCATCCGGACTGGCCAAGCTGCGTCCTGCGCGCGGGCGAGGTCTTTGACAGCAAAACCATCTATTCGTTTACAACGGAATAAGAAGGAAGGAATCTATAAATATGGCTGATTTTACAATGGACCGGTTCAGTCTGAAGGGCAAGACCGCCCTTGTGACCGGCGCGGAGCGCGGCATCGGGCTGGAGATTGCAAAGGGTCTGGCCGCGGCGGGCGCGAATATTATCATCGCGGGTCTGATGGAAGAAGAATTTCCGAAGGCGGAGGCCGCCGTGCGCGCCAAGGGCGTGAGCTGCACGGTGCTGAAGGCGGATATCTCGAAGGAAGAAGACGTGCTGCGGCTTGCGGAGCAGGCATGGGAGATCTTCCCGAACGGGCTTGACATTCTGGTCAACAACGCGGGCGTCAACAAGCTGGCGCCTGCCGAGGAGATGCCGCTGGAGGTCTGGCAGAAGGTCGTCGGCGTCAATCTGACGGGCACGTTCCTCATGTGCCGCACGTTCGGAAACCGGATGCTGCTGCAGGGACACGGCAATATCGTGAACGTCGCGTCCATGTCCGGTCTGGTCGTGAACCCGCTGCCGCAGCAGCAGTGCGCATACAATTCATCCAAGGCGGGCGTCATCATGCTGACAAAGTGCATGGCCAACGAGTGGGCGCAGCGCGGCGTGCGCGTCAACGCGATCTGCCCCGGCTTTACCGACACGCCGCTCACGGCCAGACGGCTGAGTACGCCGAACGACCCCGCGGTCGCGAAGTGGCTCGGCGGCACGCCGATGGGAAGAGTCGCCCAGCCGGACGAAATGGTCGGACTGGTGCTCTATTTTGCAAGCGACGCGTCCACGTTCACGACCGGCGCAGTCCTCTCCGTTGACGGCGGATATACGTGCCTGTAAGCAATACAGAATCAAAATCTCCCGGAATACACGGAGTTGCAGAAGTTTGACGCGGCTGTTCATCGAAGCTTCCCGTGTTGACAAGAGCTCCAGGCAGCCGCAGCGCGATATGAGCTATGCAGCCATACCCGACCTGCGGGAACAGTATCATCCGGGCGACGAATTGACCTGCGTGGTCAAGCAGTTTGACCGCAAGGCAGGCACCTTTGAGATCTCCGTCAAGGAAACCGTTCCGAACCCCTTCGACGAAGCCAGCCTGCGCCACCCCGTCGGCTGCCGCCGCTGGGCAAGCATCGCGGGTTAATACGCCGACGGCGTGTTCTGCAACCTCCCCGACGGCGCGGTTGTCATGTGCCGGTATTCGTTCCATTACGAGGACTCAGACTTCAAAACCGGCGATACCGTCATGATTGTGATCCAGCGGTATGATGAGGGGAAAAAGCAGATATTCGGGAAGATCGTAAGGAAATGAGGCTGGCTTCCAAAAGTGCCCTTATATCTATAATACTAATATCTTTTTAAAAAGGCTGATAATTTATCACTGTTGATGTATCATGAAGATGGTGATGAGAAATGAAAAGATACACTTTCACGCTTGAGGAAACGCAAGAAATCAAGGCTGCGAGGAAAAAGAATCGAGACAAGAATGTTGAAAAAAGACTGGCAGCACTTGAGATGCGAGCAGAAGGGAAGCAGAACAAAGAAATTAGGCTTCGCTCTGCAACCCCACAAAAAATCAGCCAGCCATAAGAGCAAAGCCATAATCGCCCCACTGCAGCCAGCAGAAAATGAGGCGCAAAAGAGACCGCAGTCTCTTGGTCAGGTTCATCAGGATCAGAGCCACCCCAATGACGCAGAAGGTCGTCTCCTTCAGATGTGCGGCAATGCGGCCTAATCCATAGGCCGTTTTGCCGGTTCCGAAGACGCCTTCCACTTCGTTGCGGTCACAGATATCCTGATATTCCTGGGCTCTGGCTTGTTTCGTCAGTGTTCGGTCCTTGGGTGGCTTACCCAGCGCTGGCCCTGTCAGCCGGATGCCTCGTTCTTTGCAATATGCTAATGTCTGGCGGTTTCGATATAGTTTGTCGGCCAGGATTCGTGCGGGATACCGTCCATAGCGCGCCCGATATCCTTCCACTGCGCGGTAGAAGTCCTCAGCCTCATTATAGGGTTCGAAATCCAGACGCTCGATCCGAATGTAGCCGTCAACCAAACTGATGTGGAGTTTGGCGCCAAACTCTGTATTTGCATGGGCCTTTCCCCGTACAATCGGCCTGACCCATGGCTGCGGCAGACTGACGATCCGCCTTGGAATGCTGTGAGTGCCGTTTTCAAACATGAGGCGTTGCTGTTCATATACTGTCGTCATCAGGTTCATGCAGTTCTTTTGGGCCTGCGTCAATACGATGCCGCTTTGCACATATTCGACAATGTATCTCACATCTCTGCGAATGTACTGAAGCTGCTTCCGAATTGCCTTCCGAATTACCTGTGTTCCGCGCTTTTTCCGCTTTACCAGATTCAGATAGTCTTTTCGGGCCCGTTTTCGATACGTTCTGGGCTTCTTCAGCCCGTAGCCGTCACACACTTGGTCTATGACGCACTCAAGCTGTTCTCTGACACCGTTCAGCAGCTCGATATCCTGTGGATACGCAATATCTGCCGGGCAGCAGGTGGCGTCCATGGTCAGCGTACCCCCATTGGGTGGATCCTGATCATCATCATTCCGCTCAGAGTTTCCCGCACCATCCGGCTTGGGAATAGATGGATTACGAATTGAGAGGAACAGCGTCATGAACAATCTGTTTGCGCAGTCCCATTCCCACTGGGTGCGGTATGACCGCTATGAGATCAAGACCGGCAAGGACGGAAATGAACGCTATATCACACCGGAAAAGACGGCAAAGCCCGACATCTATAACCCGCTGAAGGATTCCTCCGAGATGGTGCTGGAAGCACTGAATGTTGGGATGTTGATGATGAACCGCAGGTCGGAGGACGAGGTGGAAAAGGCAATTCTGGCCTTTGTGACCCATTACGGTCTGCTGGGCCTGATGACAGCGCTGCCCACCACGCCGTCCTTCATGGATTATGAGGCGGTCTATCTGCCGAAAAACCATTTCATCAAGGCAGAATCCATGGAAACAGAGGACTACCTTGCGCTGTTCTATCCCTTTGACAAATTGGATGTAGTGAAAAAGGGCGTAGAATCCAACTGGAATGTCTCCGGGGACAGAACGATGATTGCCCTGACGATGACCTTCATGGAGGAACCAATGGCGAAGAACATGAGCTTCCAGCGGGAGTATGCCGAGCCGTATGACTGGGTAGCGCAGCAGTTCAAGGATTGGGCGTTCACGCTGACTACCTCTATTTTGTACTACAATGACTACGACAGTATTGACGAGGATATTGGGTGGAGGACAGGCCGGAGCCGCAGCCGTATGGAGCGGTGCTGACAGAAGTTTTGAACCTTGATGTCGCGCCGTTTCAGGAATTGCTGGATCAGCTGAACACAGCCGTTCAAGAAAAAAGTGATGATGTCCTGCGTGCTTACATGAACATGAAGAAGGGGCTTGCTTCGCTGCCGCTCTACCGGTTGTATCTGGAGGACTTTCGCGTCTTCGGCGATATGCCGGTCGAGGCGTTTGCGGTCGGAGACGCACAGGATGCCTTTGCAGCGTTCATGATGCAGGAAGATAACGATCTGCCCGTATTCATGCAGCAGCAGATCGACGATATTCGTTTGATTCAGGAACGGTATGCGTGGTTTCTCGACGGCGTTTTTGCCGACGCAGTATTTGAAAAGAAAAAGGGCCAGAAGAAAATTCCTCTGGCACCGATGATCTGTTCGCGCGGATATGAAGCTTTTATCAGCGGCGTCAGTCTCGGTGAAAACCCTGAGACAGACGCGCCGCCGGTGAAGACGCAGTACCGCATCCGCGGCGAGAAGGAAAAAGCCGAGATCGTCGAGAAGATGTACTTTGACCGGCTGCTGGATTTTGTTTATGTGGAGTTCATGAAGGGGCTGCAAAAGGGATTTGTGCCGAAGCGCTGCGCCAACTGTGGTCGCTGGTTTTTGCAGAAACCCGGGGCGACCTACGCCTATTGCACCGGAGCTGCACCGGGGCAGGACGGCAAGACCTGCCGTGAGATCGGCGCGAGCAGCAGCTTCCGAAGCAAGATGGAAAACAATGATGTCTGGAAGGTTCACCAGCGGGCGTACAAAAAATATTTTGCCCGTATCAGAAGCGGACTGATGACCAAGGGCGAGTTTGAGGTGTGGTCCCGGCAGGCAGCGGATCTGCGGGATGCCGCGCTGAAACGATATGCGCGGGCAGAGAGTGAGGAGGAACGGCAGCGCATCGCGCAGGAGATTGCGGAGGCGTTGAACGAAGAATGATAGAAATAGGAGCCCATCCCCCCACACCGGGAACACGGTTTCGAGCGAACGTCGGTAAAAGGCGATCGTACGGCGCATATTTCGTCTGCCGTCCCAGCCAGCCGCGCGCATAGACTTCGAATGTCATTTCAGCGTCCTCACTGTACGCCTGCATTTCTGCTGTAACCGTCAAACCACCCCGCGCATGGACAGGCATGAGACAATAGTAACGGGACGTTGCGAAACGTTCCGTTACTGTCATATTGGAGGTAAGGGAATGACAAGCGCAGAGTTGAAACACCGTGTAAAGCTGCAGGAGTGGGCGGCACGGATACAGGACTGCCGCAGCAGCGGCCTGTCCGTGCGGGCGTGGTGCAGACAAGAAGAAATCAATGCAGCAACCTATTACCGTTGGGAACGGGAATTGCTGGCTTTGGCTGAAACAGAGCCGTGCTCGAGTGTGCCGGCCGTCAGGTTTGCAGAGCTTCCGGCACCGAAACGGGGATCACGCAACGTTGCGGAACGTTCCGCAACGCCGCATATTGGAAACGCCAGTCTGGATATTTATCCCGGGTGCGATACCAATGTCACTTAGTTAGCAAGGAAGGAGTCGTCACGCTTGTCATAGCGTGTCTCAGCACGGCGAAATTCCTTGAGGCGATTGAAGAAACGCTCTATTACATTCCGCCGTTTATACGTCTCTTTATCAAACGGCCACGGCTGCTTTGTGTTCGCTTTCGGCGGGATCGTATAGCAGGCGGACTGGTCATGCAGATAGGTTCGGATCTCTTTTGTGCCATAGGCTTTATCGGCAAGAATATCACAGTCCTTCAGGGCTGGAAGCAGCTTCAGCAGAGGAACTGCCTCCGTGCAATCGTCAACATTCCCGGCAGACAGCAAAAAAGCCACAGGCCGCAGGTCTTTTCCAACGATGGCATGAATTTTCGTGTTCAGACCTCCGCGTGTTTTGCCGATGCTGCTTGATGTCTGACTTTTGCTCGCTTTCTTATTCCACGACCTGCCTGCACGGATGCTTTGATCGGCGTTGAATCCATGCTCAGCTCCGCGCCAGTGCCCGGGGCCGCGCAGAGCTCAAAGATCTTTTTCAAGGTTCCATCGTCCCGCCAGCGGCAGAAGCAGCTGTACACAGTCTGATGCGGACCGAATCTCGCCGGAAGATCGCTCCAGCGCGCACCACTGCGGGCAATCCACAGGATGCCATTGAGATGCGCGCGAATATCCTTCTGCGGACGACCGGTATGCGAGATCGGGATAAGCGGCTGGACCAGCTCCCATTCCTTATCGGTAAGTTCATAACGACGGGCTTTCATGTTTGTCACTTCTTTCTGCCCTTGTCTTACCACTTATTTGTGTATTTTTCTTGTACGTTTCGCTATTTTTGACTTTTCAGATACACCCTAAGTGACATTGGGCGAGAGCCGGGGGCTGTTTTTACGGTTCCAGAAGCCTGCGGGCCTGCGTGAAAAATTCTTCGCGGGAAAACAGGACGTTGAGCGCCTGCAGCAGCGCGTTTGCGCTCATGTGCGCGGGCAGGCTGAGCGCCTTTAAAAGCGCGGCGCGCTTTTTTGCGCTTTCAGGGCCGCCGGAAAGGCCGAGGGCGAACAGATCCTGCTTGGTGATCGGCTCCCTTGCGGGCGGAGGCGTACTGCCGTCTGCAAATTCAGCGCCTGCGTTGCGCAGGGCTTTGAGAAGAATTTCGGGCGTCATGCCCTCCACGCCGAGCAGTCCTTCTTTTCCGGGGGCTGCTTTTCGTTTTTCTTTGCCGGGAAGATCGGGAATATACGCGTGCAGCACGCCCGTTTCCGGCAGCGCGCTTTTGAGCGTGTTGCGGATGAGAAACCCCGCGCCGTCCGAATCGGTCAGGATCACAAGGCCGGTCGTCTGTGCGGCCTGCTGCAGCAGGCGCAGGAGGGCCGGGTCTTTCATATCGGCGAAGCCGTTTGTTGTAAAAATCGCCGTGTCAACGATCTGGCGGAGCGTATTCTGATCGTATTTTCCCTCAACGACGATGGCCTGCCGGAGTCTCAGCTTATCCATGCTGCGCCTCCTGCGCAAGCCGGACGAGCAGCAGCTCCAGAAGCCGCTCCTGTTCGCCTGCGCTCGTCTTCATGGCGAGGTCCGTATCCAGAACCAGCTGGATGGCGCTCTGGCAGAAGCGGTCGGTCACACGGCGGGCCGCCGTCATGGTCAGACCCGCGGGATAGCTCTTGAGCCCCGTCAGCTCCATCAGCTCCTTCTGTCCGCCGCCAGAGGAGAGAATGACGCGCGCGTAATAGAGCCTGCGCAGCTGCGCGCCGATGGCGCCCAGCACAACGATGGGGTCGGTCTGCATGGCGTAAAGCTCCTGCAGTTTGAAAAGGGCCTTTTCAAAATCCCGGTTCACGACGGCATCGCTGATATCAAAGGTCTGTGCGCTGAGCGCCGGGATGACCACCGCGTCGATGGCCCCGCGCGTGATGGCCTCGCCCTCCTGATAGGCGGCGATCTTGTCGATCTCCCCGCCGAGCGTGGTCATCAGCCCGTCGGTGCGGAAGATCAGATACTGACACAGCTCGTCCGTGACGCTCTTGCCGTGCGCGCGGAAGTGGCGCGTGATCCACGCGCACAAACTGCGCTCGGACTGCTTGCCGAACGAAACGATCTGCGCGTGCTCCTTGACGGCGGCCGCCAGCTTTTTCATCGTGCTGTTGATCTTAAATTCCACCGTGTCATAGACGAACAGCACGCAGCAGTAATCCGGGATATCGGACAGAATGGCGGCATATTGCTCCCGCGCGCCTTCCGGCTGCTTGAACAGGTCGACGTCGTCCACGCGCACGAGCGTCCGCTCGGCCATCATGGGCATGGCGTCGATCGCGTCAGCCAGCGCCTGCGGCGTGCAGTCGTCGGCGGAAAAGCGGTGGAAGTTAAACTCGCCCGCCGGGCCGTCGGTGAGTTTTTTCGTGGCAAGCTCCACATAATGGCTGCGCAGAAACGCTTCCTCACCGCAGATGATATAAAAGCTGCCGAGCGTTCCGGCCTTCAGATCCGCTTTGAAGCGGCGCTCAGCCTCGGCAGCGGCGTCGTCAGGCTTTTTTTTTGCCATTTGCTTACCCCCTGATGGTGATGGTGCCGGACAGATCGGTGCGGAAGACCGCCGCGCCGGCTTTTTCAATGCGGCGGAGCGTTTCGTCCGCCGGATGTCCGAATCGGTTGTCCGCACCCACAGAGATGAGCACGGCCTCCGGCCGGATGGCGCGCAGAAGCGCCTCAGATGTAGACGTAGCCGCGCCGTGATGCCCTGCGACGAGCACGGCGGCACGCGGCAGCGCATGCGTGGATAGCAGCCGGTACTCCGCCTGCTCGGACAGATCGCCGGTCACTAGAATATCATATTTTTCGCCCGCTGCCAAGACGCAAAGCCCGGTATTGCTTTCCTCCGCGCTTCCGGTGGGCGCAAACATGCGCATCCCGTCCGGCAGCGTCAGATCGTTCGTGACAAACCGGATTTCAGCGCCCGCCTGCGCGGCGGCGAACAGGATTTTCGTGCGGAGGTTATTTTCCGGCGATACGTCCGGCACATAGAGCGTTTTGACGCGCACGCGCCGCAGAAGCTGCCGGACGCCGTTGCAGTGGTCTGCGTCAAAGTGCGTGAGAATGAGCCGGTCGACCTGCGTCACGCCGCGCGCAAGCAAAAACCGCGCGGCTGTCTCGCCGCTGGCATCCTCCTGCCCGCCGCAGTCGATCACGCTGACACTTTCTCCGCTGCGGCTGACGAGGCACTGTCCCTGCCCAACATCGAGCATGGAAAAGCAGGCCTCCGGCAGCGCGTAATCCGCGCAGGAAAGCCCCATGCAGCACGCCGTGACGAGCACGGCTGCGGCAGCGGCTTGCCAGAACCGGACGGCCCTCGGGCGCAGGGCCAGCAGAAGCGCAAGCCCATAGAGAAAGGCCGCCGCTGCGATCAGATATCCGTTTTCAAGATAAAGCGCCGCGAACGGGAGCTTTGCCGCGCTCCGCACAATCAGCAGTACCAGCCGCACCGGCCAGCTCAGCGCCCATGCGCAGACGCCTGCCGCTGCCGGAAGGGCCAGCGCAAGCAGCGCCGTGAGCAGCCCGGCACAGAAAACGATCGAGAGCATCCAAAGCGTCAGCACATTCACGACCGGCGCGGCAAGCGAGACAGTTCCAAATTGAAGCGCCGTAATGGGCAGCGCGAAGACCATGGACGAGATCGTGCAGCAGAGCGCCGTCAGCATGGCGCGCAGAAGCGAGCTGAGAACCGTTTTGGGGCGCAGCAGGCGTGAAAGGAGCCGGTTTTCCGAAAGGCTCCGGTAAAGCCTGCCTGCAAAGAAGACGATCCCCGCCGTCGAAGCGAACGAAAGCTGCAGCCCCACGCTCAGAAGCGACCACGGGTTCTGCATCAGCAGCACGAGAAGGGCTGCACAGATAGTCGTCGGCGGGTCATTCTCCCGGCGCACGAGCGGCGCGCACAGGACCAGCGCCTGCATCACGCCGGCACGGACTGCGGAGGCGGGTGCGCCGGTCATGACGATAAAAAACACGGCGGCAGGCAGACCGAGCGCCGTCGCAAGCCGGTGGTTCCCGCCGCAGAGCAGCAGGATCATGCCGAGCAAAATCGAAACGTGCATACCGGACACGGCGACGGCATGGTAAATGCCCGCGATGGCCAGAGCGTTCTGATCCTCGTAGCGGAGCCCTGTTTTATCGCCCAGCAGCAGCGCCTGTACAAAGCCCGCCGTGTCAGACGGGAATGCGGACTGGATCGCCGCGCGGAGGCGTTCGGCAAACAGAGCCGGGGCAAGCCAGACTGATGCGCGGCCCGGCTCGGCGTGCAGCGTTTCGCGGCAGCTTGCCGTCAGGAATACGCCGCGCGACAGATCGTAATCCTTGCCGTGCAGATGCTTTTCCTGCGCCGTGGTGAACTTTGCCGTGCCGGACAGGAGGCTTCCGGGAAGGATCTCACCGTCGGCCTCGTCAAAGTAAATGACCGCCGTGCAGCTTTTTCCGTCCAGCGTCAGCCGGGCGGAGACGGACTGCCCGTAGCTGCTTTCCTGCGGCGCGGCCAGCGCCTGCGCGGAAAACGCGGCTGTTTCGCCGGAAAGGTCTGCAAACGGGCGCAGAAAAAGCGCCTCGTACCCACGGCACCAGGCAAATCCGGCCAAAAGGCCCAGCACGCAGACAGCCGCCCGGCGCAAAATCGGACGCCGGAGCAGAAACAGCAGCGCACAGACCGCTGCAAGCGCGGCGAGCAGCACGCCTGGCGCACCGTGCAGCAGAAACAGATACAAACCAGCGGCAGCGGCGAAGCCGCCGGTGAACAGGCAGAGCCGTCGCATGGGCCGTCTCCTTCAAAAAGCAGAAAAACCGGGCGCACTGCGAGCAATGCGTCCGGTTCTGACAGGCTTATTCTTCTGTCTTGGGGGCGTCCTCGGCGGGAGCTTCCTCAGCGGGGGCTTCTTCCGTCTTCGGAGCCTCGACGGCGGGCGTCTCGTCAGCCTTGGGCTCGTCGTCGGCGACAACGATCTCAAAATCGTCGTCCGTGGGAGCGGCCTCGGTCTCGGCGGGCGCTTCGTCTTCGCGGAGGGAGGCGATGAAGTCCTTCAGCTCGGCGATGGCCTTCTTGGACTCGTCGATCTTCTGGCACCACGGCAGATACTCGGCAGTGTCGAGCTCTTCACCGACGGCGTAGTCGCGGTAATACAGCTTGCCCAGCTCGATCTCGGCCTTCTTGACCTTGTCTTCCTCGGCATAGATGGAAATGTTGGCCTTTGCGACGGCAGCCAGCTCCTTCGCCTTTGCGGCAGCGGTCTGGGCGGCCTCTACGGCCATGTTCTTTGCAGCTTCAAAATTTTCAGAAAAACGCATGGGAGAAGCTCCTTTCAGCAGCATATTTGCTTTGTTATTTCCTGTAGTATACCACCTGCCCGAAAAAAATGGAATAGGCAAGTGATGCGGAATGTCAGTTATTTTGTAAATTTTCTTTTAATCGTCCTGTTTTTCATCTGCCTGCGGTTCTTCGCGTTTGCGGTTGACGTAGAGCGATTCGCGCGCGGGCTTCTTTTTGACGAGCACCCACGCGAGGATTCCCGCCGCGGCAAGGAAGGAGACTGCCGCGACCAGCTGGCTGACGCGGATGCCGGTGGAAAACAGGTACAGACTGTCGGTGCGCAGCCCCTCGATCCACACGCGGCCAAGGCCGTACCACGCCACATAGGCAAGGAACACCTCGCCGTCGAATTTCCGCTTTTTCGAGAAGAAATGCAGGCCGATGAAGCCGATCAGGTTCCAGACGGATTCATAGAGGAACGTCGGGTGGTAATACGTCACGACGCCGGACGCATCCTGCAGGCCCATCTTCAAAAACGTATCCGTGACAGCGCCGTGCGCCTCGCGGTTCATAAAGTTTCCCCAGCGGCCCATAAGCTGGCCGATGATGACGCCCATGCCCGCCACGTCGAGCAGGACGGGAGCCGGGATTTTCTTGCGCTTCGCAACGACGAGCAGCGTGATCGCGCCGCCGATGATGCCACCGTAGATGGCAAGCCCGCCCTCCCAGATGTAGAGGATGGAAATGGGATCGTCGGCGTAGAGCTCCCAATAGAAAATGCAGTAATACAGCCGGGCGCAGATCACGCCGATGGGTACGGCCCAGAGGATCATGTCAAGCACGTCGTCCTGCGTGATGCCGAAGTCCTTCGCCCGCGCGAGCATATAGAACACGGCGAGCAGGAACCCGGCGGCAATGATGATGCCGTACCAGTAGATGTCCTTCCCAAAGACCGTAAAGGCCACGGGGCTTGGATCGATCTCGATGCCGAGATTCGGGAATGTGATGGGAGATGCGAGAAACATATGAATTCCTCCTAATGAATTGAGCGGCGGATGCCTCCGGCGGCCCTGCCTTTTCTCTCGCAAGAGAAAAGAGTGCTGGGACGCGTTTGGTGCCTGCTGCGGGTACAATTCAGGCGAGGACCTGAATTTTAGTCCCTGCGAACACACCAAGTCATCTTACGTGCGCTGTGGTACGCGCCGCCTGTTATGGTACAACAGATTTGTAGGCAGCTGCGTTTTAATATCTGCGGTAAAAACGCTTTGCATTCGAAATTTGCAGGGCAGTACGGATTCGCCGAAGATTTCCGTTAAAATAGTGCATTCTGCCGGGCCGATGTGGGCATCAGCCCCTGCAATTGGTGCGTCCAAAATCTACGCTTCTTCCGGCGCAGCAACGCTGAGCGCGGCGCGTTCCGGTGTGACTGTCTGCGTCAGCAGCGCTTCTGTGTCGGAAAGCGTGATGGAATCCAGCAGATCAAACTCGCAGAAGCAGTCTCCGCCTGCGAATATGGCCTCACATATACGATAGCAGGTCGATTCGAATCCGTCAAGCTCCCGCAGGAGTCTGCCGCGCACGGATTTTTTCAGCCGTGCAAATCGCTCCGGCGAAAAGCTGGTCTTCGGCGCCTGCAAAATGGCCTCCAGCACCGCCTCCGGGTCACGGCCCGCGCCGCCGGCCTGCAAAAACGCCGCGCCGGGTACGCGTGTGAAGCCGGAGGAAAAGTCCGCGTCGATCAGTCCGCGCGTATAAAGGTCCTCGTACAGTGCCGCGCTTTCGCCCAGCAGCAGCTCTGCGGCAAGCTGTCCGGTCAGCTCCTGCCGGAGCGGGTCGGCGGACGGCGCGGTCTTGAAGCCGATGGCAAACACCGGCTGGCTGACCGGGAGCGTCCGGCGCGTTCTGTGCCGGAACGCGCGAGCAGGCTCCGCTTCACCGCAGGGACGCGCGGGAGGCGGCGAGAAGTCCGGCGGCAGGACCTCCCGCGCAAGGCGCGAGACAGCCTCCGCGTCCACGTCGCCTATGACGGTGAACGCCATGTTGGACGGGACGTAAAACGCGTCAAAGCAGCGCCGCAGCAGCTCCGGCGTGACGGCGCGGATGGAGCGGCGGGAGCCCGCAATGGAGATGCGGATGGGGTGGCGGCGGTAGAGCGCGCGGCACAGCCGCTCCTGCACGCAGTCCTCGGGCGAATCATCATAGAGCGCGATCTCATCGGCAATGACGGCGCGTTCGTCCACCATGGCCTCCTGCGGGAAATATGGTGTCGATACCATGCGCAGAAGCAGGCGCAGGCAGTCGTCAAAGCGGTCGGTGCAGGTGAAATAATAGCCGGTCATGGCATAGTCGGTAAAGGCGTTCGCCTCCGCGCCGAGGCGGGAAAATTCCGTCTCCGGGTCGCAGTCCGGGAGGCAGAACATCCGGTGCTCGAGAAAATGCGCCGTGCCGTCCGGCACAGGCTGCCAGCCGCCGCTTTGCGGAAGCTGTGTGTCGCATGAGCCAAAATTCACGCCCAGAAACGCGAATTTCCCGGCGAAGCCCGGCTTCGGCACGACGCGCAGACGCAGGCCGTTCGGCAGCGTTTCCAGATAACAGCGCTCACTGAGCGCGGGATAGTCCTTCCAGCTCATGCTTCCTCCAGCGTATAGACCGCATCGGGCCGCACGCGCCGCGCAGCGGTGCAGACGTCCTCCGCCGTGACGGCGCAGAGCGCTGCGGCCAGTTCGGCGGGGCTTTGCGAAATGCCCTCCGCTGCCCGGCCTGTGTAAAATTCATCGAGCCTGCCGGGGCTGTCGCACAGCAGCCGCAGATCGGAAAGCAGCCCCGTGCGGGCCGTTTCCAGCTCGGACTGTGAAAAGCGGCCCGCGGCCAGCTCCGCAAGCTGATGCAGAATTTCCTGCTCGACAGCGGGCAGATCCGTGCGTCCGCAGCCTGCGGACGCAGCGAGAATGCCCTTGTGTCCGTCGTACCAGCTCCCGGCCTCGTAGCACAATGCCATCCGCCCGCGCACGACGGTATAGAGCCGGTTCTGTTCACCTCCGCCGAGCATCGCGTTCAGAAGCAGCATCGCGGGATACTGCGCGCTTCGCAGCGTCACATCCGTGCGGAAGCCCAGCGAGATCCGGCTCTGCGCAAGCGGCATTGTTTCGGAAAACCTCCGAAGCTCCTGCGGCAGCGGGCTGGGGTTTGTTCCGACCGGGACGCAGGCCGTGCGCGGCAGATGCGCCAGAAGCGGCTGCAGCAGCGCCTCCGCTTCTCCGACGGATTTGCTGCCGAGATAGAAAAGCTCCGCGCGCGACGAGGCCAGCACCGACTTATCGTGCGCCCAGAGCGTGCGCACGTCGATTTTATCAAGCTCTTCCGGCTCTCCGAGACGGCCGCAGGCGTAGCGTTCGCCCCGGCACATGGCCCGGAGCAGCTGCCGCTCACAGTACGCGCTCTTGTCGTCCAGTACGCTCTGCATGGCGTTTTGCAGATTCCGGCATTCCTGCGAGACAAGCTCCGGCACGAACGCGCCGTGTTCCGTTCGCGGGCAGAACAGCAGCTCGGAGACAAAGTCCAGCAGGTGCGAAAAAACGGCCTCGCCCGCATATTGGTCTTCCAGACAGTCGGCAAACAGGCCCGTGAGCTGAATTTCTCCCTTTTTGCGCACCAGCGCACCGATGGACGCGCCGTGCAGTTCGTCCAGCCGGTCGGCGATGGCGCGGATGGAGGGCGTTTTTTCGCTGCCGCGCAGGAGTACGCTCGGCAGCAGCGCGTTCATGGCCGCCTCGCCTGCGCGAAGCGGCCTGAGGAAGCTGAGGCTGAAGCAGGCGGTCTTGAACCGCCCGTCCTGGATAGACGTGAGGAACACGCCCGGCAGGAGCTCTTTTCTTGTCGTCATGTTATTTCTTGTCTGCCTCCGTGCGCAGACGGATGATCTCGTCGCGCAGCACAGCGGCATATTCGTATTCCATCATGTGCGCGGCCTTGCGCATCTGCGCTTCGAGCTTTTCAATCTCACGCGCAAGCTCCTGCCGCGTCATCTTTACGCCGCCCTTGCCCTTGTGTTCCGGCGTGGGGGAGGCGGAAATTTCGATCAGATCCCGGATGGATTTCACGATGGTCTTCGGCACGATGCCGTGCGCCCTGTTATAGTCGTCCTGGATCTGGCGGCGTCTTGCCGTCTCGTCCATGGCGGCCCGCATGGCGGGCGTGATCTTATCCGCGTAGAGCAGCACACGGCCCTGCGCGTTTCTGGCCGCGCGTCCGATGGTCTGGATAAGACTCGTTTCCGAGCGCAGGAAGCCTTCTTTATCGGCGTCCAGAATTGCGATCAGCGACACCTCCGGCAGATCAAGGCCCTCGCGCAGCAGGTTGATGCCGACCAGCACGTCAAACTTCGCCATGCGCAGATCGCGGATGATCTCCATGCGCTCCATAGCCCCGATGTCCGAGTGCATATAGCGCACGCGTATGCCGTTTTCAGTCAGGTATTTCGTCAAGTCCTCTGCCATTTTCTTCGTCAGCGTCGTGACGAGCGTGCGCTCGCCCTTGTCCGTCGTGGCGTTGATCTCGCCGATCAGATCATCGATCTGCCCCTCGATGGGGAGCACGAAGACCTCCGGGTCAAGAAGGCCCGTGGGCCGGATGACCTGCTCGGCGATCTGTCCGGCGCGGGAACGCTCATACTCGGCAGGCGTGGCGGAGACATAGATGGCCTGATGGATGCGGTCTGTAAACTCGTCGAAGGTCAGGGGGCGGTTATCATACGCCGACGGCAGGCGGAAGCCGTAGTCGACGAGGCTTTTCTTGCGTGCGTGGTCGCCGTTATACATGGCGCGCACCTGCGGCAGCGTGACGTGGCTCTCGTCGACGAAGAGGATGAAATCGTCGGGGAAGTAGTCCAGCAGCGTCGTCGGCGGGGTGCCGGGGGCGCGGCCGGCAATAACGCGGGAATAATTTTCAATGCCGGAGCAGAAACCGATCTCCTGCAGCATTTCCAGATCGTACTGCGTCCGCTGGCGGATGCGCTGCGCCTCAAGCAGCTTGTCGTGCTCCTCGAAAAAGCGCACCTGCTCCCACATTTCGGCCTCGATGTCCTTCATGGCGCGGGCCATTTTCTCTCTCGATGCGACGTAATGCGACGCGGGGTAGATGGCGACGTGGTTCAGAATGCGCTCCGGTACGCCGGTGACGGCGTTGACCTCGGAAATGCGGTCAATTTCATCGCCGAAAAACTCAATGCGGATGGCCCGGCCTGCCCAGTAGGCGGGATAGACCTCCAGCGTATCGCCGCGCACGCGGTAGGCGTTGCGGACGAAGTTGAGGTCGTTGCGCTCATAGCGGATCTCGGTCAGCTTGCGCATAAGCTCGTCCCGGTCGTATTCCATGCCGGGGCGAAGCGAAATAACCATGTTTTTATAGTCGATCGGGTCGCCCAGGCCGTAGATACACGACACGGACGAGACGACGATCACGTCCCGGCGCTCGGACAGCGCACTCGTCGCGCTGTGGCGCAGGCGCTCGATCTCGTCGTTGATGGCGGAATCCTTTTCAATGTAGGTGTCCGTCTGGGCGATATACGCCTCAGGCTGGTAATAGTCGTAGTAGGAAATGAAGTATTCCACGGCGTTTTCCGGGAAAAACTCGCGGAATTCCGAGCACAGCTGCGCAGCCAGCGTCTTGTTGTGCGCGAGGACCAGCGTAGGCCTATTCACGTTGGCGATGATATTCGCCATGGTGAACGTCTTGCCGGAGCCGGTCACGCCGAGCAGGACCTGATCGCTCAGGCCCATGTTGAGGCCCTGCGTCAGCTTCTCGATGGCCTGCGGCTGGTCGCCGGTGGGCTTGAATTGGGAGTGCAGCTTAAAGTTCATACGGGTCCTCCAGAATGCCGTCGTCGCGCAGGGAGACAAAATCGTCGTCCGCGACAATGATATGGTCGGCCAGCACGATCCCGACTGCCTCCAGCGCCGCCTTTAATACCAGCGTGGTCTGCCGGTCCTCGGGACTGGGCAGCGCAAGGCCGCTGGGGTGGTTGTGCGCAAGCACGACGGAGGTCGCGTTCGCGTCCAGCGCAGCCTTGACGACCTTGCGCGCGGCGATGGACGCGACGTTCACGCCGCCACGGTGGATGAGCACGCAGTCGAGCGCCTTGCACTTCGCGTCGAGGCACAGAAGGTACACGACCTCCTCGCTTTCGCCGTGGAAGTACGGCAGCAGGTACTGGCCGCATTTGGACGTAGTGTCCAGAATCTCGATCTGCGCGCTGCGGCTCATGAGGCAGCGCCGCGCCACCTGCGGCACGAGCCGGATCAGCTGCGCGGCGGCGTCTCCGACGCCGTTTACTTTTTTCAGCTCGGATTCCGGCGCGGAAAACACGCTGTCGAGCGTCCCGAAGCGACTTAAAAGCGCGTGCGCTGTCGGGTTCGTATCGCCGCGCGGCGCGGCGTAATACAGCAGCACCTCCAGCACCTGCACGTCCGAAAGGGAGTCCATGCCGCTGGTTTTGAGCTGCCTGCGCATCCGGTCGCGGTGGCCGTCGTGAATGGACATGGGCGTCTCCTTTCCGCTTCCGCTCACATCAGCGGCGCGAGCAGCCGCAGCAGCGCCCGCAGCACACGCTGCGTCAGGTGCGTATGGCGGCACTGCTCGGCTGTGATCTCTCTGCACTGGGGAAGCGTCTGTTCAAAATCCGCCTGCACCTGTGCGTTCACAGTGGTGTCATAGAGATACACGGCGTCTTCAAAATGCAGATACAGGCTGCGGAAGTCCAGATTGACCGTGCCGACAACAGCCTGCTTCGTGTCGGCCAGATAGACCTTGGAGTGGATGAAGCCCGGCGTATATTCGAAGATACGCACGCCTGCGCGCGTCAGCTCCTCATAGTTTGCGCGCGTGACCGCGTGGACATACCATTTGTCCGGGATGCCGGGCGTGATGATGCGCACGTCGACGCCTGTTTTTGCCGCGACGCACAGCGCCGTGGTCATTTTATCGTCCAGGATCAGATACGGCGTCATGATCCACATCCGCTCCTGCGCAGAGGAAATGACGGACTGCAAAATCGTCGCGCCGACGTCCTCGTTGTCGAGCGGACTGTCGGCAAACGGCTGGAGAAAGCCCGTGCCGCCCCGCTTTTCCGGATAGTCTGCGCGGAAGCGGCTCACATCCTCCTCCGACCGGTCAACGTAGCCCCAGAGGGACAAAAACATGACCGTCATTGACCACACGGCCTTGCCGCGCACGAGAATACCGCAGTCCTTCCAGTGACCGAAGCGCTTGTATTCGTTGATATATTCGTCGGCCAGATTGACGCCGCCGGTAAACGCGGCCTTGCCGTCGATGATCAGAAGCTTGCGGTGGTCGCGGTTATTGAGGCGGGCGGAAAGGATCGGGATATAGGGGTTGAACGCATGGGCGCGGATGCCCATCTCACGCAGCTTTTTCGCGTAGCCCATGGGAAGCCGCGTGATGCAGCCGAAATCATCGTATACGACGCGCACGTCGACGCCTGCCGCCGCCTTTTGGCGCAGAAGCTCCAGCATGGGGTCCCACATCTTGCCGGTGGCGATGATGAAAAACTCGATGAAAATATAGCGCTCCGCCTTTTTGATCTCCTCCAGCATCGCAGCGTAGCAGCTTTCGCCGCTCGGGAAATACTCCGCGTCCGCGTCGTCGTAGATGGGGTAGCCGGAGGCCGAGAGCAGATAGCGCGCGTGGTTGAACGCGGGCGTTTCAGCGGCGGCCAGCTCCCATAAGGGCGCTTCGTCCTGCCGCAGCTGCTGCATGGTGACGGCCTCGATCGACTGCATCTTCCGGTGCTCGTAGCTGGAAATTTTGTTGCCGCCGAAGAGCAGATAGATCGTCAGTCCCGCCACGGGGAAGGCCAGAATCAGCACGATCCACGCGATCTTATAGCTGGGATTGACACCGCACGAGATGATATAAATAACGACTGCCCAGCTCAGCACGTTCATGGCGATCCGGATCCAGAAAAAGTCGGTCCGCAGATACGTCGCCATCACGATCAGAAATATGATCTGCAGCGCAATGCCGAACGACACCGCCACGACCCGCTGAAACACCAGCTTTGACAGGTTCCGCATACGTTTGCCTCCCCGCTGCTTGAATTTTCTATACTATAGCATGTTCCATCAGAAGCCGCAAGCCTCTGCTTTTTGAAATTTAAAAACTTTTGTTTGAAAATCCTGTTGTAGTTTTCAAACGAATCTGGTATAATAAGCAGACTGAATTATTCGATTTTTCTACACAGGAGCGAACCATGGAAAACTGTATCCGCGTGCAGGGTGCGCGCGTCAATAATCTGAAGAATATCTCCGTTGAAATTCCGCGCGACAAGCTGGTCGTCCTGACCGGTCTGTCCGGTTCCGGCAAGTCGTCTCTGGCCTTTGACACGATCTTTGCCGAGGGCCAGCGGCGGTATGTCGAGTCGCTGTCGAGCTACGCGCGGATGTTCCTCGGCCAGATGGACAAGCCGGATGTTGACTCCATCGACGGCCTTTCTCCCGCCATCTCCATCGACCAGAAGACCACCAGCCGGAATCCCCGCTCGACGGTCGGCACGGTCACGGAAATTTATGACTATCTGCGCCTTTTGTGGGCGCGCTGCGGCACGCCGCACTGCCCGAAGTGCGGCAAGGAGATCCGCCGCCAGACGGTCGACCAGATCGTCGACCAGATCATGGGGCTGCCTGACCGGACAAAGTTCCAGATTTTATCCCCCGTCGTGCGCGGCAAAAAGGGCGAGCACCAGAAGGTCTTCGAGGATGCCCGGCGCAGCGGCTACGCCCGCGTGCGCGTCGACGGGAGTTTGTACGAGCTGACGGAGGATATCGCGCTCGACAAGAATAAAAAGCACCACATTGAGGTCGTCGTCGACCGGCTCATCATGAAGCCCGATCTTGCCCGGAGACTGACGGATTCCGTGGAGACAGCCTCCAATCTCTCCGGCGGCCTCGTCATTCTCAACGAGCTGGACGGGGACAAAGACACGCTCTTCTCCCAGAACTACGCCTGCGAGGACTGCGGCATCTCCATGCCGGAGCTGTCCCCGCGTATGTTCTCGTTCAACAACCCCTACGGCGCGTGCCCGGTCTGCGCGGGACTCGGTACGCAGCAGGTCGCGGACCCGCTGCTCATCATCCCCGACCGCTCCAAGTCGATCCTGCAGGGTGCGATTCAGGCCAGCGGCTGGAACAACGTCCGCGACGACTCCATCTCCCGGATGTATTTTGAGGCGTTGGCGAAAAAATATCATTTTTCCCTGAATGACCCCATCGATGCTCTGCCGCAGAAGGCGCTCGACGTTATTCTCTACGGCACGGGCACGGAAAAGCTCACGATCTATTATGAGCGCGCCAACGGGCGCGGCACGCTAGAGCGGCCCTTTGAGGGCGTCGTCAACAACGTCGCCCGCCGCCTCACCGAGACGCAGTCCGACGCCATGCGCAAGGAGCTTGAGGAGTGTATGTCCGAGCGCCCGTGCCCCAAGTGCCACGGAAAGCGCCTGTCCGACATCAGCCTTGCCGTGACTGTCGGCGGCATGAACATCATGGATTTCTGCGCCATGCCCATCTCAGAGGAGCTGAAATTCATCGACAATCTGAAGCTGACCGGCTCCATGGCCGTGATCGCGGAGCAGATCGTGCGCGAAATTCGCTCCCGGCTGTCGTTTTTGCAGGCGGTGGGCCTCAGCTATTTGACACTCTCACGCTCTGCCGCCACACTCTCCGGCGGCGAGAGCCAGCGTATCCGGCTGGCCACGCAGATCGGCTCGAGCCTCATCGGCGTTCTGTATATCCTCGACGAGCCGTCCATCGGCCTGCACCAGCGGGATAACGACAAGCTGCTCGACACGCTCCGCCGTCTGCGCGACATCGGCAACTCCGTTCTTGTCGTCGAGCACGACGAGGACACCATGCGCGCCGCCGATTTCCTCGTCGACGTTGGTCCCGGCGCAGGCGTGCACGGCGGCGAGATCATCGCCGCGGGCACAGTCGACGATATCATTGCCGCCCCGCGCTCCATCACGGGCCAGTATCTGTCCGGCGCGAAAAAGATTCCTCTGCCCGAAAAGCGGCGGGAGGGCAATGGGAAAAGCCTGAAGATCTTCGGCGCGGCGGAAAATAACCTGCGCCACATCGACGTGGAATTCCCGCTCGGCACGTTTACGTGCGTGACCGGCGTGTCCGGCTCCGGCAAGTCGAGCCTCGTCAATGAAATTCTCTATAAAAAGCTTGCAGGCAGCCTCAACCGTGCCCGCACCCGTCCGGGGAAATTTGACCGCATCGAGGGGCTGGAGCATCTGGACAAGGTCGTCGGCATCGACCAGAGCCCCATCGGGCGTATGCCAAGCTCCAATCCGGCGACGTATACGGGCGTCTTCAACGACATCCGCGACCTGTTCGCGTCGACGGCCGACGCGCGCACGCGGGGTTATGGCCCGGGCCGGTTCTCGTTCAACACGAAGGGCGGCCGCTGCGAGGCGTGCAGCGGCAACGGCCTTGTGAAGATCGAGATGCACTTTCTGGCCGACGTTTTCGTCCCCTGCGAGGTCTGCCGCGGCAAGCGCTATAACCGCGAGACGCTCGAGGTTCTGTACAAGGGCAAGAACATCGCGGATATCCTTGACATGACGGCGGAGGAGGCGCTGGCCTTCTTCGACAATCTGCCGCGCATCCGCAATAAGATCGCCACGCTCGTCGACGTGGGCCTCGGCTATATCAAGCTCGGCCAGAGCGCCACGACGCTCTCCGGCGGCGAGGCGCAGCGCGTCAAGCTCGCAACGGAGCTTTCCCGAAGAGCGACGGGCCGCACGTTCTATATCCTCGACGAGCCGACGACGGGCCTGCACATGGCGGACGTGCACAAGCTGATCGAGGTATTGCAGCGGCTGGTCGACGCGGGCAATACCGTGCTCGTCATCGAGCACAATCTTGATGTCATCAAGGTCGCGGATTATATCGTCGATCTTGGGCCGGAGGGCGGCTCCGGCGGCGGGCAGATCGTCGCCTGCGGCACGCCGGAGCAGATCGCCGCCTGCCCGGAGAGCTTCACGGGGCAGTATCTGAAAAAGCTGCTGAAATAACCCGCCGCAACCGCTTTTTGCGCGATAGTTGGTGGCGGCAACCGGAGCTTTCTGCAATACTGAAGCCATCCCAAATACAGAAAGGATGGATCCTCTCATGAGAACACTGATTTTTGGACTGTTCGGCATCTGCATGTTCGGCGCGACCGTATTTCTGTTCGTGCTTTTGATCCGGGCGCTGCTCAAATACCTGCGTTCCGGCGAGGTGCGGAAGGAAAAGGCCGAGACGAAGAAAACGCTCGGCGAAGCGCTGAAAGCGCACCGCACGCGCTGCAAGATGACGCAGGAGTTTGTCGCAGAATCGCTCGGCGTCAGCCGGCAGGCCGTCAGCAAGTGGGAGTCCGGCGCGTCCGACCCGTCAACATCCAATCTGCTCGCCCTTGCAAGGCTCTACGGCGTATCCGCCGAGGAGCTGCTGCGGGAGGCGGCGGGGACGCAGCGCACATAGAGAAAAGGAGCCGTTTTGAATTATTATCTGTCCCTCGCGGCGCTGGTTCCGGCGGTCATTCTGTTTGTCCGCATTTATCAGCTCGACCGCATTGAAAAAGAACCGCGCAGGCTGCTCGGTATCCTGCTGTTGTCCGGCGCGCTGCTGGCGCTCCCGGCGGCAGGTATCCAGCTTCTTGCGTCGCGGACGCTGGGCAGTGCGCTGAACCGGCGCTCGGCGGTGTTTTTACTGCTGGATAATTTTCTGGTGGTCGCCGTGAGCGAGGAGGTCTGCAAGATCGTCCCTGTGCGTCTTGCCGCGTGGAAGCACCCGGCGTTCGATTACCGGTTCGACGCGGTGGTCTACTCCGTGTCCTCCGCGCTGGGCTTTGCGGCGGTGGAGAATATTCTGTATGTCGTGCAGTCTGACCTCCGGACGGCGGTATCGCGGGCGGTTCTGTCCGTGCCGGGGCACTTTTTCTTTGCTGTTGCGATGGGACTGCTCCTCAGCCGGGGCAAGCAGGCCGAAAAGCAGGGGAATGGCCGCAGGCGGACGGTTCTGTGCGCGCTGGCGATCCTCATGCCGGTCGTGCTGCACGGGATCTGGGACGTTCTGCTTGCCGTCCGCAGACCGTGGGCGACAGTCGTGTTCTATTGCTTTGTGATTGCATTTTTCATCACGGCGGACTGCGGCCTGCGCCGCGCCTCACAGACGGACGCACATCTGTGAGCGGCGCGTTTTCGAAATAGCCGAACAAAAACCGGGCGGATCACGTTGCAGTCCGCCCGGTTTCTGTATTATAATAGTTCCATCTGACGGGAGGGCGACGGAATGATCTATCTTGACAACGCGGCCACAACGCTGCATAAGCCGCCGTGCGTGATCGATGCGGTCGTGAACGCGATGCAAACCATGGGCAACAGCGGACGCAGCGCGCACGCGGAAAGCCTTGCCGCGTCCCGGACGATCTATGCCGCGCGGGAGGCGCTGGCCGCGCTCTTCGACTGCGAACGCGCCGATCATGTGTGCTTCACGGCCAATTCGACCGAGGCACTGAACATCGCCATTTCCGGGCTGCTTGCGCCGGGCGACCACGTGCTGTCGACCGATCTGGAGCATAATTCCGTCCTGCGCCCGCTGTACCGCGAGATGGAGCGGGGCGTTTCGGTCAGTTTCCTGCCCGCAGACCGGAAGGGCTGTATCGACTATGCCGATTTTGATCGGCTGCTGCAAACAAATACCAAAGCCGTCATCTGCACGGCAGGCTCAAATCTGACGGGGAATCTGCTTGATTTGACGCGCATCGGCGCGTTCTGCGCAGCGCACGGACTGCTGTTCGTGGTCGACGCGTCGCAGACGGCAGGCGTGTTCCCTATCGATCTGCGCGCGCAGCACATCAGCGTCCTCTGCTTCACCGGCCACAAGAGCCTCATGGGCCCGCAGGGCACGGGCGGCCTGTGCGTGGCGGAGGGCGTGGACATCCGCCCATGGTGCGTCGGCGGGACGGGCGTGCAGACGTTCCTGCCGTCACAGCCGCCGCAGTATCCCACACGGCTCGAAGCCGGAACGCGCAACGGCCACGGCATCGCGGGGCTGCTTGCCGCCGTGCATTTTATTCAGGAGGCGGGCATGGATGCCATCCGCACGCACGAGCTTGCGCTGGCCCGCCGGTTTTACGAGGGCGTGAAGGACGTGGACGGCGTATGCGTCTACGGCGATTTTTCGGATTTCGTGCGCGCGCCGGTCGTGTCGCTCAATATCCGGGACGCGGAATCGTCCATGGTCGCGGACGCGCTGGCGGAGGACTATGACATTGCCGTCCGGGCTGGCGCGCACTGCGCGCCGCGTATGCACGAGGCGCTTGGAACCGTGGAGCAGGGCGCGGTGCGCTTCAGCTTCGGCTATTACAACACGGAGGAGGAAACGGACGCGGCCATCGCCGCAGTCCGGGAGCTGGCAGAGCAATGAGAGAGAAAAAGCAGTGGCTCATCGTCACATTTTACACCACAAGCGCCGCTATGGCGGCGGAAAAGGCCTGCGGGCAGGCAGGCCTCCCCGGCAGGATCATCCCCGTCCCCCGCGAGATCACCGCAGACTGCGGCCTCGGCTGGCGCACAGCGCCGGAAAATCGTGAACAGACCGAGTCGCTGTTCCAGTCACTGTCTCTGGAAACAGACGGATACCATATCTGTATGCTGTGAGGAAGCAGAAAAATGCCCCGCTGCCGGTCAATTCGGCAGCGGGGCGTGTGCGTATTGAGGCTCAGATCGTGGGCTGGTTGGCAGCCTCGATGATCTTGACAAACTTTTCGGGGACGAGGGAAGCGCCGCCGATCAGGCCGCCGTCGATGTCGGGCTGGGCCAGCAGGTCATAGGCGTTCTTTTCGTTCATGGAGCCACCGTAGAGGATGGAGATCGCACGGGCGACCTTTGCGCCGTAGAGCTTGCGGATGACCGCACGGATGTGCTCGCAGACCTCTTCGGCCTGCTCCGGCGTGGCAGTCTTGCCGGTGCCGATGGCCCAGATGGGCTCATAGGCAATGATCATCTTGCGGATCTTGTCCTCGCCGATGGAGGCAAGGCCGGTCTTGATCTGCATGGTGATCCATTCCTCGGTGATGCCCGCTTCGCGCTGCTCAAGGCTTTCACCGACGCACATGATGGGGATCAGGCCGTTGTCGAGGGCAGCCAGAACCTTTGCGTTGACGTCCGCGTTCGTCTCGCCCATGGCGCGGCGCTCGGAATGGCCGAGGATGACGTACTTGCAGCCAGCGTCGAGCAGCATATTGGCCGCGATCTCGCCGGTGTAGGCGCCGGAGGCGTTGGCGTTGCAGTTTTCTGCGCCGATGCCGATGCGGGTCTCACGCATGGTGCGCACAGCTGCCGGGATGCAGACGGCGGGCACACACAGCGCCACGTCGCACCAGCGGCCGCGCGGCATGATGGTCTTGAACTCGGTCATGAAAGCCTTCGTCTCGGTCGGGGTCTTGTTCATCTTCCAGTTGCCGGCGATGACGGTCTTGCGGTATTTTCTGTTCATGGTGTGAAGTCTCCTATATCTAAATCAAAATTACAATTTATCGGTTCCGTCTTGTAGGGGCCGACGGCTCTGTCGGCCCGGAGAAAGGCTGTGATGGGCGGACAGGGTCGTCCGCCCCTACATACTTCGTCACCGGCGAGAGATTTTCGTGCAGGGCAAGGCGTGCGGGCGCAGGCGTACATACTGTACGTCAAGTCCGGCCGACGCGGCCATGCGCGGAAAGATCCGGCGGCGTAGTTCAGGGCTTTATTTGTCCTGCAGGCAGGCGATGCCGGGCAGCTCGAGACCCTCGAGGAATTCGAGCGATGCGCCGCCGCCGGTGGAGATATGGGTGATCTTGTCGGCAAAGCCCAGCTGCTCGCAGGCGGCTGCGGAGTCGCCGCCGCCGACGATGGTCACAGCGTCGGAATCGGCCAGCGCCTGCGCAACGGCGATCGTGCCCTTGGCAAGCGTCGGGTTCTCGAACACGCCCATCGGCCCGTTCCAGACGACGGTCTTTGCGCTCTTGACCGCGTCTGCAAACAGCGCGCGGGTCTTCTCGCCGATGTCCAGACCTTCCTTGTCAGCCGGGATGGCAGTCACATCGACCGTCTCAACTTCGACAGGTGCGTCGATGGGGTTCGGGAAATCAGCCGCGACGACGGTATCGATCGGGAGCAGCAGCTTTACGCCCTTCTCCTCGGCCTTCTTCATCATATCCTTGCAGTAGTCGACCTTCTCCGCGTCAAACAGGCTCTTGCCGATGCCGTAGCCCTTGGCCGCGACGAAGGTATAGGCCATGCCGCCGCCGATGATGAGCGTGTCGACCTTCTCAAGCAGGTTATTGATGACGTTCAGCTTGTCGGAGACCTTCGCGCCGCCGAGAATCGCGACAAACGGACGCTCCGGATCGGCAAGGGCCTTGCCCATGATGGAGACTTCCTTCTGCACCAGATAGCCGCAGACGGCGGGCAGGTAATCTGCAACACCGGCCGTGGAGGCGTGCGCGCGGTGCGCGGTGCCGAAGGCGTCGTTGACAAAAATATCAGCCATGGAGGCAAGCTTCTTGGAAAGCTCGGGGTCGTTCTTCGTCTCGCCCTTTTCAAAGCGGGTGTTCTCAAGCAGCATGACCTCGCCGTCCTTTAAGGAAGCGGCCAGCGACTGTGCGCTCTCGCCTACAACGTCCTTTGCCATCTTGACCGGCTGGCCCAGAAGCTCGGACAGGCGCTCGGCCACGACCTGCAGGCTCAGCTCAGGCTTGACCTCGCCCTTGGGCTTGCCCATGTGGGAGCAGAGGATGACGCGGGCGCCGTGCTTCACAAGATACTGGATCGTCGGCAGCGCGGCGACGATGCGCTTGTCGCTCGTGATCCTGCCGTCCTTGGTGGGGACGTTAAAGTCGCAGCGGCAGAGCACGCGCTTGCCGGCGACGTCGATATCTTCAACAGACTTTTTGTTGTAGTTCATAGTAGTTCCTCCTTATTTGATCGCGGGTGTGGCCCGCTTTGTTTACGGGTTCCAGTCTGCCATTTTTCCTTCGGTCTTCAGATGCGGGAAATCCTGCTGCCGCAGCGCCTCAAATACGCCGACGGCGGCGGAATTGCTGAGGTTGAGGCTCCGTGCCTCCGCACGGATGGGGATGCGAACGCAGCTGTCGTAATGCGCAGCCAGAAACTCCTCCGGCAGGCCCTTCGTTTCCTTTCCGAAGAACAGATACGTCCCGTCAGGGTAATCGGCCTCGTCGTAGCGGCGGGGAGCCTTGGTCGAGAACAGGCGCATACAGGCAGGCTGGTTCTTTGCGAAGAACTCATCCAGATCCTCATACACGCGCACGTCGACCAGATGCCAGTAATCAAGCCCGGCACGCTTCACGGCCTTGTCCGAAATATCGAAGCCCAGCGGCTTTACCAGATGCAGGACGCTGCCCGTCGCGGCGCAGGTACGCGCGATATTCCCGGTGTTGGCCGGAATTTCAGGTTCTACCAGTACAATATGCAGCATACGAAAAAACTCCCTGTCCGCCGCTTTGCGGCAGGCAAGCATATTCTATGACAGAACATCGCAGATTTCAACTGTTTTTCAGAAAAAAATAAGGTTTTTTACGAAAAAAATTTCTTTTTGCTGCGCATAAAATTTGGCTGATTTGCCGTCCTTATGGCTGCCAGTCGATCTGCTTCTGACCGTGCTGCGCGAGAAACGCATTGATCTGCGAAAACGGCCTGCTGCCGAAAAAGCCCCGATAGGCGCTCAGGGGGCTTGGGTGCGGGGCCTGCAGGACGAGGCGCGGATAGGGGCTGCGGGCCGCGATCACGGCTTTTTTCTGTGCGTGCGCGCCCCAGAGGACGAACGCGACGGGCTGCGGCAGCGCGGCCAGTCTCTGCACGACCGCGTCTGTAAACGTCTGCCAGCCGAAATCCTTATGGCTTGCGGCCCTTCCTGCCTCCACGGTCAGGCTGCTGTTGAGCAGGAACACGCCCTGCCTTGCCCACGCAGTCAGATCGCCGCTGTCCGGCGGCGTGATATCGCAGTCTGATTGCAGCTCCGCAAAAATATTGCGCAGCGACGGCGGCAGCTTCACGCCCGGATTCACGGAGAACGCCAGCCCGTTGGCCTGCCCCGGCTCGTGATACGGGTCCTGCCCCAGAATCACGGCCCGTACCGCCTCCGGCGGCGTGAGACGGAAAGCAGCAAACAGCGCCTCGCGCGGCGGATAGACCGCCGACGCGGCGTAGGCCGTGTCCACCCGCTCCGAGAGCGTCTGCCAGTACGGCTTTTCGAATTCCTCCTGCAAAAGCGCCTGCCATGCGCCGAGTTCTTCCGGTTTCATGGTACATACTCCTTAGTATTTCCGATTTTTCCACAATATTTATACCATATAAAATACCGGAACACAAGCGCCGCCCGGCGCATAGGGTTTTGCGAGGTGATCGTGTGCAGATCTATGTGGTAAAGCCCGGTGATACGCTGTATTCCATCGGCCGGGCGCTTTCTCTCGCGCCGGGGTTCCTTGCGCGCTATAACGGCCTGCGGGAGCCGTACCGGCTGGCCGTGGGGCAGAGTTTGCTTGTCCTGTACCCGGAACGGACTGTGACCGTCCGGGCGGGGGATGCGCTGTCGTCCATCGCAGCCTCGTCCGGGACGGATGTGCTGTCGCTATTCCGGATGAACCCGAACCTGTCCGGCTCCGACCAGCTCTATCCGGGGCAGGTTCTCGTGACGCAGCTGGAGCAGAGCCGGACGCGCAGCGCGTTTGTCGGCGGGTACGCGTATCCGTATGTGCAGGAATCCGTTTTGCGCGGCATTCTGCCGTTTGCCGGGGCGCTGATGCCGTTTACCTACGGCTTCACGCCAGAGGGCGCACTCGTGCCGATGGACGACGAGCGGCTGCTTGCGCTGGCAGGGGAGTACGGCGTGCGGCCGTTTCTGCACCTGTCGACGCTGACGGCAGCCGGAACCTTTTCCGCCGCGCAGGCGGCGGTCGTGCTGCGAAGCGAAGCGCTTCAGCAGACGCTTGCCGAGGCGGTGCTGCAAAAGATGCAGGAAAAGGGCTATATGGGCCTGGACGTGGACTTTGAATATCTGGGCCGGGAGCTGGCAGAGGCATACGCGCAGTTCCTCTCGCGTCTGCACGGGCTGCTTGCGCCCTACGGCCTGCCGCTCATCGCCGCCCTTGCGCCCAAAACCTCCGCCGATCAGCCCGGCACCCTCTACGAGGGCTACGACTACGCCGCTGTCGCCTCCGCCTGCGACGCAGTTCTGCTGATGACTTATGAATGGGGCTACACCTATGGCCCGCCGATGGCGGTGGCGCCGATTGGGGCGGTGCGGCGGGTGGTGGAGTTTGCGCTGACGCAGATGGAGCCGGGAAAGATTCTGCTGGGGTTCCCGAACTATGCTTATGACTGGACGCTGCCGTTCACGGCGGGGGCGACGCGGGCGCAGTCCATCGGGAACGAGGCCGCCCCGCTGCTTGCGGCGCAGTATGGCGCGGAAATTCAATTTGACGAGCAGGCGCAGACGCCGTATTTCACCTATCTGGACGAGGCCGGACAGCCGCACGAGGTCTGGTTCGAGGACGCGCGCAGCGCGCTGGCAAAGTTCGGCCTGCTGACGGAATATGGCCTGCTGGGGCTTGGCTACTGGAACTTCATGCGGCCCTTTGCGGCGGGGTTCAGCCTGCAGAATTACCTGTTTTCCATCCCTTGAGTAACCGATGATTCAATCGTCTGCGGCTGTCAGCGGATCTTTTGCCCCAACTGTGCAGTTTGAAAAACTTGAAATACATACAGTATTCCTGCGCTTTTCAAACTTTCATTTGGGACAAAATCTCTCGCTGACAACTCTTGCCGATTCGATCAGCGGTTACTTGAGTGTCTGCGTTGACAAAATCCGGCGGGTGCGGTATGATGAAAAGACAATAAAAGGAGGACACCTTCATGCCTGCAACCAAGGTTTATTTTACCGATTTCCGCTGCCGCAACGGCGTGAGCCAGCTCGATAAGCTCCGGAAGCTGCTGGAAAAATCAGAGTTTTCTCAGATCGACTTCGACGGCAAGTTCGTCGCCATCAAGCTGCACTTCGGTGAGCTCGGCAACCTGTCGTTCCTGCGTGCGAACTATGCCAAGGTCGTCGCCGACTTCATCAAGGAACGCGGCGGCAGGCCCTTCATCACCGACTGCAATACGCTCTATGTCGGCAGCCGCAAAAACGCGCTGGAGCATATGGACACCGCGTACTTAAACGGCTATTCCCCGTTCTCCACCGGCTGTCATGTTATCATCGCCGACGGCCTGAAGGGCTCGGACGATATTGAAGTCCCCGTCGCGGGCGGCGAATACTGCAAGACCGCCCGTATCGGCCGGGCCGTGATGGACGCGGATATCATCGTTTCGCTCGCGCACTTCAAGGGCCATGAGGAAGCGGGCTTCGGCGGCGCGCTCAAGAACATCGGCATGGGCTGCGGCTCCCGTGCGGGCAAGATGGCCATGCACGCCGACGGCAAGCCGTATGTCGAAACAGACCTGTGCGTCGGCTGCGGAGCCTGCGCGAAGATCTGCGCGCACAACGGCCCGCAGATCGAAAACAAAAAGTGCCGGATCGATCAGAACAACTGCGTCGGCTGCGGCCGCTGCATCGCGGTCTGTCCCAAGGACGCCATCCATCCGACTTTCCAAGCCAGCGTCAGGCTCCTCAACTGCAAGATCGCGGAATATGCCAAGGCCGTTCTGGACGGGCGCCCCAGCTACTGCATCAATATCGTCCGCGACGTCTCGCCGAACTGCGACTGCCACCCGGAAAACGACGTCCCCATTGTCCCGGACGTCGGCATGTTCGCATCCGCCGACCCCGTCGCGCTGGATCTGGCCTGCGCCGAGGCTATCAACCGTCAGCCGGTTCTTCCAAACAGCGCCATCACCGATCTGAAGCACGAGCACGACTGTGACCGCTTCCATGCCGCGCATGACAACACGCACTGGCAGGATCTGATCGAGCACGGCAAAAAGCTCGGCATCGGTCAGGATACCTACGAGCTTGTGACCATCCGCTGAGACGCTAATTAAAAATCCGTGAAGAACCGGTACAAGTTTCGGTTCTTCACGGAATTTCTGTTTGTGCCAATTATTTTGCGCGGCCGCGTCTGGAAAGATGGATCGCCATGCCGATGACAAAGCCGGCAACAGCCGGGAGCAGCCAGCCGAGGTTCAGGTCGAACAGCGGCAGATACCGTTTCGCCAGCTCGACCGGCGCGTCGAGCCGCAGGGCCGTCCGCACACCGGCGGGCAGCGTCTTGAAAAAGTCGAAGATCGCCGCAGCCCACGTGAAGATCATGGTCGAAAGATACACGGCGCGGTCGTGCCGGAAGAGCTTGCCCGCGAAGGCCAAAATGATCAGTGCGATGGCGGGCGGATAGATGAGCATGAGCACGGGGATGGAATACTCGATGATCGCACTCAGGCCCACGTTGGAGACGGCGAAGGAGAACAGCGTGAACAAAATCGCCCAGAGCTTATAGGAAATTTTCCCGTGCGTCATCTTGACGAACGTTTCCGAGCAGGAGGTCACGAGGCCGATGGAGGTTTTGAGACAGGCGAAGGTAATGGTGACGGCGAGAATGATCTGGCCGACGCCGCCGAAGTAATGCCCCGCGATCTGCGTCAGGGCGATGCCGCCGTTGTCGGAGATCTCAAACAGCCCGCGCGACTGCGTGCCCATGAGGATCGTAACGACGTAAATGACCGCCATGAGAAGCCCAGTCAGCACGCCGGAACCCAGCACATCGACGGCGACCGCGTCGTCATTGTCAACGCCCATGCGGCGGATGACATCGATGACCACAATGCCGAAGGCAAGACCCGCGATGGCGTCCATGGTGCCGTAGCCCTCGATGAACGAGGAGAAGAACGCGCTTGTTTTGGTGGCGTAAGGCTCGGTCGGGGCCACGTCCGAGATGGATGCGCCGGGCTTCAGCAGCGCCGCGATCACGAGCACGGCCAGAAACAGCAGGAAGACGGGATTGATGATCTTGCCGATCCAGACCGTGATCTTGCCCGGGCGCAGCGAGAAGAACAGTACGAACGCGAAGAAGACGGCGGAGAACAGCAGCAGCGCCAGCGGCTGCGCGGCCTCCGGGAGCATCGGAGAAACGCCGGTCGTAAACGAGACGGTCGCACATCTGGGAATGGCGAACAGCGGGCCGATGGTCAGATAGAGCAGGCACGTGAAGAAAATGCCGTAGCCCTTGCCGACCTTGCCGGAGAGCGTCTGCAAGCCGTCCGAGTGCGTCACGCCGATGGCGGCGACGCCAAAGATGGGAATGCCGACGGCGGTGATAATAAAGCCGATGATGGCCGGGATCACATTGCTGCCCGCCATCTGGCCGAGGTGGACGGGGAAAATAAGGTTGCCTGCGCCGAAGAACATACCGAACAGGGTCGTCGCGACCAGAATGCGCTGTCTGCGCGTCAGTTTTTTTGTCGTCATTTTGTGTGCGCTCCTTTAATTTATGAACTGATTGTAAACGCAGGGCTTGCAAAATGGAAGCGCGTGATTATAATAGTTCTATGACGATTTGTCATATTCCTTGTCATACCCACCCGGAAAGGAGCGGCGCATGGACAGCAGAAAGCTTGAAATTTTAATGACAGCCGTTGATCTCGGCAGTCTTTCCAGAGCGGCGGAGGTCGTCGGCTATACGCAGTCGGGGCTGACGCATCTGGTCGACAGTCTGGAACGGGAGATCGGTCTGACGCTGGTGCAGCGCGACCACAGCGGCATTGCCCTGACCGAGGAGGGCAATGCGCTCATGCCCGCCATCCGCGAATTTCTGCGCGCAAACGCGCGGCTGGAGAACCAGATCTCCGCGATCACGGAAAAATCGGCGCAGACCATCCGCGTCGCGGCCTATGCCAGCATCGCCATGCGCTGGATGCCGGAGATCCTCTACCGGTTCCGGCGCGTCTGCCCGCACATCGACGTCGATCTGCGGACGGTCGACCATGAACTCGAGCCGTTTGAGCTGCTTGAGGCGTGGCGCACAGACGTGATCTTCGCTGCGCGGCAGAGCGCCTTCGCCTGCGACTGGACGCCGCTGCACAACGACGCGATGTACGCCATTTTACCGGCGGATTACCCTACGGACGACCGCGAGACGTTCCCAATCACGGAATTCGAGGGTCGGGACTTCCTGATGCCCTATGGCCGGTTCGATATCGACGTGGGCGCGGCGTTCCGGAAATACGGCGTGAAGCCTGTCATCCGCCCCTGCCACGTCGACGACGAGACGGTCATCCGCATGGTCGGCAAGGGGCTTGGAATCTCGATGATGGCGGAGATGATGCTCCGCGGCAAGCTGAACGGTGTGAAGACGCTCCCGGTCAGCCCGAGCGTCAGCCGCGAACTCGGCATGGGCCTGCGCCCGGGCGGCCATCTGCCGGAGGGCATCGCCCGCCTGCGCGAATGCGTGCTGGAATTTATCGGGGAACTCTGAATATGGAAAAAGGCTGCCGGACGGCAGCCTTTTATCTGAATTTTACCGTTTTTCCGTCAGGATCCCGCGCAGGTCGCAGATCGCATGGCGGGGGCATTTGACGGCGCACTGGCCGCAGGACAGGCAGACGGACTCGTCGATGTGGGAGAGATTGTCCGTCACGGTGATCGCGCCGGCCGGGCAGACCTTCTGACAGATGCCGCAGCCGATGCAGCTGACCTGACACATCCTCCGCGCGTCCTTGCCGGGGTCTTTGTTGGAGCACTTGACGGCGACGGGGTTCGCGCATTCGTGGATGCGGATGAGCTCACGCGGGCATTCGCGCACGCATTTGCCGCAGGCGATGCACTTGTCCTCGTTGACCTCGGCCACGCCGTATTCGTTCAGGGCAATGGCCTCGAATTTGCACACGTTCACGCACAGCTCGCAGCCGACGCAGCCGTACTGGCACTCTGCCGTGGCGCGGCAGCCGCCGTTGCAGGCGACAAAGGCCGCCTTGTAGGGGAAGCGTTTCTTGATGGCCATCTTACTTTCCCCTCCTTTCATACGGCGTATTGGCAAGCGGCAGCTTCGTGCGGCGCTCACCGTCATAGCGGAAATAGGCGTCGGCAATGGCGGGCGCGGTGGGGATCGATGTGATCTCGCCGATGCCGATGGCGCCGCAGGCGACGTCGAGCCCCGGCTTATCGACCACGATGGGCACGATCTTCGGGATCTCGTGCGCCCGGAACAGGCCGAGCTCGCCGTATTTTTCGATGGGCTTGCAATTCTCGTCGATCGGATACTGCTCACGCAGGGCATAGCCCATGCTCATGACGACGCCGCCCTCGATCTGTCCTTCGCACGAGCGCGGATTGACGGCCTTGCCGACGTCGTGCGCGGCGACGAGCGATTCGACCTTTCCAGTCTTCTTGTCGACGACGCACATCTGCGTGGCGTAGCCGTAGGCCACGTGCGAAACAGGATGCGGCACGTCCGCGCCGAGCTTATCGGTTTTGGCAAGATACTCGCCGTAGAATTCCTGACCGGCAAGCTCCGCAAGCGTGTGGGTTTCCAGCGCTGCGGCGAGCTTTTCGCAGGCCCGTCTGCACGCTTCGCCTGTCACGAGCGTCTGGCGGGAGCCGGAGGTATCGCCGGAATCCGGTGCGATCCAGGTGTTCGAGCGCTCATAGACGATATCGCCGCGCGTCAGCGGCGTATTCGTGACGATCATCTGCACGAGCACCGTACCGACGCCCTGCCCGATGCACGAAGCGCCCGCGTAGATATGGACCTTTGCGTCGTCTTCCACGATCAGCTTGCAGCGGCCCCAGTCGGGGATGCCGACGCCGACGCCCGCGTTTTTCATCGCGCAGGCGATGCCGACAGGCTTTCCCTGTTTCATTGCCTCGTCGTAATACGGCTTGACCGCCTCCAGCGTCTCGACAAGGCCCGTCTCCGCGCCGACAATCTGGCCGTTCGGCAGCTCCTGCCCGGGCCGAATGGCGTTGCGGTAACGGATCTCCCACGGGGTGATGCCGACCTTGTCGGCCATTTCGTTCAGAAGCGTCTCGGTGGCGAAGCACGTCTGCGTGACGCCGAAGCCGCGGAACGCGCCTGCGGGCGGGTTGTTGGTATAATAGGCCGTGCCCTCGATCTCGAAATTCTGATAGTTATAGGGGCCGGCTGCGTGCGTACACGCACGCTCAAGCACCGGGCCGCCCAGAGAGGCGAACGCGCCGGTGTCGGAATAGACCTTGGCCTTGACGCCCTGAATGATGCCGTTTTCGTCGCAGCCCATGGTGAAGTCCATCCAGAACGGGTGGCGCTTGGGGTGGATGAGCAGGGATTCGGGCCGCGTGAGCTTGACCTTGACGGTCCTGCCGGTCAAGTACGTGATGAGCGCGGCATGGTGCTGGACGCTCATGTCCTCTTTTCCGCCGAAGCCGCCGCCGACGAGCTGGTTCTGCACGCGGATCTTGTCAGAGCCGAGCAGGAGCTTGCACTCGTGCAGCGTCGTGTGCGAGGACTGGTCGGTCGAAAGCACCATCACATAGCCATCCGGGTCGATGTACGAGACGGCGCATTCCGGCTCCAGAAACGCGTGCTCCGTCCACGGCGTCTCGAAATGCTGCGAAATGACGTATTTGGAGTTTTTGATGGCCGTATCCGCGTCGCCGCGCGCGATATGCTTATACGCCTGCACGTTCGATTCTTCCTCGTCAAATACACGCGGCGCGTCCTCCGCCCACGCCTCGGGCGGGTTATGGACGGCGGGCAGCGGCTCATAGGTCACCTTTACGAGCTTTTTCGCCTTTTCCAGAATCTCAGGCGTTTCCGCGACCACGAGTGCGATCGCGTCGCCCAGATAATGCGTCAGCCCGCCGATGGGGATGAGCGAATACTGGTCGTGCTTCAGATGGCCGACCTTGTTTTCGCCGGGGATATCTGCCGCCGTAATGACGCGCACGACGCCGGGCAGCGCCTCCGCCTTCGACGCGTCGATGGCAAGAACACGGGCACGCGGATACTGGCTGCGGACGGCGGAGCCGTAGCACATATCGGACAGGTACCAGTCGTCTGGATACTTGCCGTAGCCCAGCACCTTTTCCTCCACGTCGATGCGGTGGACGCTCGAGCCGAGCTTCCAGTCGTTTTCCGACGCTTCGGGGATCACGCCCTCGCGGCGGCATTTCGCTGCCAGACGCACAGCGTCCATGATCTTCACATAGCCCGTGCAGCGGCAGTAATTGTTGCGCAGGGCATAGCGGATCTGATCGTCTGTCGGGTTCAGGTTCCGGTCGAGCAGCGCCTTTGTGCACAGCACCATACCCGGAATGCAGAAGCCGCACTGCACGGCTCCGGCCTCGCCGTAGGCGTAGGTGTAGAGCCTCTTTTCTTCATCCGTCAGACCCTCGACGGTGATGACGTGACGGCCCGCCAGCGAATCGGTGAACGGTGTGCAGGCGCGGATGGGTTCGCCGTCAATGAGCACGGTACATGCGCCGCAGGCGCCCTCCGAGCAGCCGTCCTTCACGCTTGTCAGATGCAGCGTATCGCGCAGATAGCGCAGCAGCCGCTGGTTTTTCTCTACCGTGACTTCTGTTCCGTTTACAAAAAATACGGCCATGGCAAAAAACTCCCTTCATTCGAATCTCGGCTCTCACGTCACAGCCGCAGCTGTTCTCGGCACATGGCCACCGTAATTCCGAAGTTTCCCGGCCACGGGACATAATTCCTAAAAATCTTTTATCATTATACAATATTTTTTTGCATGTTGCAAGGAATGTGCCGCCGTATCGTTATTCTTTTTATAAATAACGGCAGGCGGCGGGGTTTATGCGGCACGATTCGGCAGGTTCTCCACAATTTCCACACGGTTGTCCACATCTTGTGTTTCCTGGCGATTTCCCGCCACAATTTATTGTGGCGGGCGTCCGTTTTTCGCGCGTTTTTGCGCCTGGCTTGTCCTACTATAGAGGTGTCAGAAGTCCTTGCAGAGGAGAGAAGCTATGCCAAAGACGAGAAGTCCGTCGGTACTGGGGTCTGGCCGGGTCCTGTATCTGCCGACAGCGCGGATCCGGCCCAATCCCATGCAGCCGCGCAAGCATTTTGATACCGGCGGCCTACAGGAGCTGGCCGGGAGCATCCGGCAGTATGGCGTTTTGCAGCCGCTGACCGTCCGCAAGGCGGGCGGTGCGTATGAGCTGGTGGCGGGAGAGCGCCGCCTGCGCGCAGCGCGGCTGGCCGGACTGACGGAGGTCCCGTGCCTGCTTGCGGACGTGGACGAGGAGGCGTCCGGGATGCTGGCGCTGGTGGAAAATCTGCAGCGGCGCGATCTGGATTACATCGAAGAGGCCGAGGGCCTGCAAAAGCTCATGCAGCAGTACCATCTGAGCCAGGAGCAGGCTGCCCGCCGCATCGGCAAGAGCCAGTCCGCCGTCGCAAACAAGCTGCGCATCCTGCGCCATCCGCCGTCCGTTTTGCAGGCGCTGCGCGAAAATCACCTGACCGAGCGCCATGCCCGCGCGCTTCTGCGCCTGCCGGACGAGGAAGAGCGCCTGCGCGTGATCGGCCTGATCGTCCAGGGAGAGTGGACGGTCGCGAAAACGGAGCAGTACATCGATGCGCGGCTCGCGCCCAAAGTGCCGCAGCGGCGCGAGCTCGGCACGTTCGTCCTGCGCGACGTGCGCGTGTTCCTAAACTCCATCGACCATCAGCTTGATCTCGTCCGCGCCGCAGGCGTCAGCGCCAGCCGCGACCGGCAGGAGACAGACCGCGAAATCGTCCTGACCATCCGCATTCCGAAGTCCAACCCACCCGCAGCCGGATAGCACGCCCGGCTGCGGGTTTTGTGCATAGCGCAGCAGGAAAGAACTGCACGGTATGTGCATTTCTTACAATATGATTTCTGATATTGCGTTCTCTTGCCGCTGATATGGCACTTTGGCCAGTTTTTCAGGTGCAGGCTGTCTCGAAATCTAACATTTTTTTAGAGAAAATAAAAACTTTTTAGATTGCAAACCCCCGGAAATATGGTATAGTATGTATTTGTCTGAAGAATCTGAAGGATAAAAAATGACATGGCGGCGGCGCAAAGGGCGACCAGCCGCAACACTGGAAAGGGGTTTACCAAATGTCTCACAAGTATGTCTATCTTTTCTCCGAGGGCAACGGCAAAATGCGCGAGCTGCTCGGCGGCAAGGGCGCGAACCTGGCCGAAATGACCAATCTCGGTATGCCGGTCCCGCAGGGCTTCACCATCACGACCGAGGCCTGCACACAGTATTATAAGGACGACCACCAGATCAACGCCGAGATCGAGGCCGAGATCATGGAGTACGTCGAAAAGCTCGAGGAGATGACCGGCAAGAAGTTCGGTGATCTGTACAACCCGCTGCTCGTCTCCGTCCGCTCCGGCGCACGCGCTTCCATGCCCGGCATGATGGACACCATCCTGAACCTTGGCCTGAACGACGAGGTCGTCGTCGCTTTCGCCAAGAAGACCAATAATCCCCGCTTTGCATACGACTCCTACCGCCGCTTCATCCAGATGTACTCCGACGTTGTCATGGAGGTCGGCAAGAAGTATTTTGAGCAGCTCATCGACGAGATGAAGGAAAAGAAGGGCGTGAAGCTCGACACCGAGCTCGACGCCAACGATCTCAAGGAGCTGGCTGAGAAGTTCAAGGCCGAATACAAGGACAAGCTCGGCGAGGAGTTCCCGCAGGACCCGAAAATGCAGCTGATGGGCGCCATCAAGGCCGTCTTCCGCTCCTGGGACAATCCCCGCGCGATCTACTACCGCCGCATGAACGACATCCCCTCCGACTGGGGCACCGCTGTCAACGTCCAGTCCATGGTCTTCGGCAACACCGGCGATACCTCCGGCACAGGCGTCGCGTTTACCCGCAACCCCGCCACCGGCGAAAAGAAGCTGTTCGGCGAGTTCCTGATGAACGCGCAGGGCGAAGACGTCGTGGCCGGCGTCCGCACCCCGCAGACCATCGACCAGCTGGCCGAGGTCATGCCCGAGGCATATAAGCAGTTTACCGATATCTGCGCCAAGCTCGAATATCACTACCGCGATATGCAGGATATGGAGTTCACCATTGAGGACAAGAAGCTCTATATGCTCCAGACCCGCAACGGCAAGCGCACGGCTGCCGCCGCGATGAAGATCGCCTGCGATCTCGTGGACGAGGGCATGATCACCGAGGAAGAGGCCGTCGCCATGATCGACCCGAAGAGCCTCGATTCTCTCCTACACCCGACGTTCGATCCTGCCGCCCTGAAGAAGGCCAAGGTCGTCGGCACGGGCCTCGCCGCGTCTCCGGGCGCTGCCTGCGGTCAGATCGTTTTCTCCGCCGAGAAAGCAACAGACTGGGCCAAGAACGGTCATAAGGTCGTGCTTGTCCGTCTGGAGACCTCGCCCGAGGATATCGAGGGTATGCACTACGCGCAGGGCGTCCTGACCGTCCGCGGCGGCATGACCTCCCACGCGGCTGTCGTTGCCCGCGGCATGGGCACCTGCTGCGTCTCCGGCTGCGGCGCGATCAAGATGAACGAGGAAGCCAGAACCTTCGAGCTGTCCGGCAAGACCTATAAGGAAGGCGACTGGATCTCCATCGACGGCTCCACCGGCAATATCTACGGCGAGAAGATCAAGACTGCCGCCGCGACCATCTCCGGCGATTTCGACCGCCTGATGAGCTGGGCCGACAAGTTCCGTCGTCTGCAGGTCCGCACGAACGCCGACACCCCGCACGACGCGCGGCAGGCAGCCGCCTTCGGCGCAGAGGGCATCGGCCTGTGCCGTACCGAGCATATGTTCTTCGAGGCTGACCGCATCAAGGCCATGCGTGAGATGATCGTCTCCGAAACGTCTGAGCAGCGCGAACGGGCGCTGGCCAAGCTCGAGCCGATCCAGCAGGCCGACTTTGAGGCCATTTACGAGGCCATGAAGGGCCGCCCGGTCACCATCCGTCTGCTCGACCCGCCTCTGCATGAGTTCGTTCCGACCGATCCGAAGGACATTGAGGAACTGGCCAAGGAAATGAACCTGAGCGTCGAGCATCTGAATCAGGTCATTTCCTCCCTGCATGAATTCAACCCCATGATGGGCCACCGCGGCTGCCGTCTGGACGTCACCTTCCCGGAGATCGCCAAGATGCAGACCGCCGCGATCATCAAGGCCGCGCTGGCTGTCCGCAGCCGCCGTCCGGCATGGAAGATCACGCCGGAGATCATGGTTCCGCTGGTCGGCGAGGAGAAGGAGCTGGCCTTCGTCAAGTCCGTCATCGACAAGACTGCGAAGAAGATCATCAAGGAAGCCGGTTCCGACATGACCTACAAGGTCGGCACCATGATCGAGATCCCGCGTGCTGCGCTGACCGCTGACGCCATTGCCAACGAGGCAGAGTTCTTCTCCTTCGGCACGAACGATCTGACGCAGATGACCTTCGGCTTCTCCCGTGACGACGCGGGCAAGTTCCTTGCGTCCTACTACGACCGCAAGATCTACGAATCCGACCCGTTCTCCAAGCTCGATCAGGCAGGCGTCGGCCGCCTCGTCAAGATGGCGGCGGAGCTGGGCCGTCAGACCCGCCCGGACATCAAGCTCGGCATCTGCGGCGAGCAGGGCGGCGACCCGTCCACGGTCGAATTCTGCCACAAGATCGGCCTGACCTACGTCTCCTGCAGCCCGTTCCGCGTCCCCATCGCAAGACTTGCCGCCGCGCAGGCTGCCATCAAAAACGCGAGGAAATAAGCTCTAAAAAACGCATCGCGATATGCATACCCCCAACCGGCTTAGCCGGTTGGGGGCGTTTTTGTATAAAGAAAACCACCGGCAATGCCGGTGGTTCCAAAAAGCTTTAGCTATGCATAGAAAAAATGTCCTCCTTTGATAAAATGAAGATGGTCTGCCAACCAAGAACAAAAATCAAAGGAGGAATCAAGTCCAAATGAAACTTGATGTCAGTAGTTTAGCACACACGAAAGTACAGTTTACAAGGGACTACACAGAGTAGGTATCTGACGGGAGGGGTTCCGCCCGTCAGATTTTCCATGTGATGTTCAAGCTGTCGCTTGTAGCGGCTATGGTGGTAATCATTAAATCCACCACCCGCCGCTTGTCGTCAAAGGATACATTCTCCCAAGTGTCGAGGTAGCCGGAAATCTGACTGACTTGTTCCGGGCTAATGGCTTCCACCGTCAGTTCCGCTATCCTCGCCAGAAGTTCCTGCTTGCGTCCGTCCAGTTCCGCTATCTTCACATTCACATAGGAGAGCAGCACATTGTTTGCGCCCGTCAGACTGTCCACCAGCTTTTCAATCTCGCCGTCCACATGGGCAAGCTCCACTTGCAGGGCGGCAATTTTAGGGTTTGCCTTTGCCGCTTTCTTTCTGCCTGTCAGCGTCTTGTAGCTTGCCAGTTTCTTTACCATCTGCTGATAAACAACCGTTTCCAGTTCCGAAGTGATGATTTTCCCGCACCCGGCACAGCTTTTATTGTCCAGCCGTTTTGTGCAGCGGAGATATTGCTTCCTCACAGGATTGTTAATGCTCATAAGGGCATACCCGCAGTTCCCGCACTTGATTTTTCCCGCCAGCCATGTGTGGGTGGCTTTCCGGGCAGACTGGATTTTCATGTTGTTCATCAGCTTCTTACGACAGGTCAGCCAGATGTCGGAGGGGACAATGCCCTCATGGGGAGCCAGTACCAGCATTTGGCCTTTCAAGTCGTTCTTCTTGCTGGGCTTCACATCCCGCCCTTGATACAGATAGCAGCTGTTCATGCCAGTAAAATCGGCAGCGTCATTGACAATGACCGTCCCTTGACTTTTGAAAAATTCGTACACATCAAGGTCTGCCTGCACATAGACAGGATTGCGTAACATCTGCGCCAGCGTGGGGCGTATCAGCTCTTTGCCATGGAACAAAATCCCCTGTTCCGCAAAGTACCGGGTAATGTCCCCGTAGGAGGTTGTGGGCTGGGCATACATCTCAAACATCAGCCGGATATTTGCTGCTTCGTCCGGGTTTACCACCAGCTTCTTTGTGTTGATACCGTCCATCTTAATCGGCTCTGTATGGAAGCCGTAAGGGGCTTTCCCGCCCATCTTGAAGCCCCGCTGACTGCGGGAGTAGTAAGCGTCCGTCACCCGCTTCTGTATCGTTTCCCGTTCAAGCTGGGCGAACACGATACAGATATTCAGCATAGCCCGCCCCATCGGGGTGGAGGTGTCAAACTTCTCCGTAGAGGACACAAACTCCACTTCGTACTTTTGGAAGAAGTCCATCATCTTCGCAAAGTCGAGAATGGAACGGCTGATGCGGTCGAGCTTGTAAACCACCACTTTCCGCACAAGGCCGCTTTCAATATCCCGCATAAGCTGTTGGAATTGTGGACGCTCCGTATTTTTCCCGGAATACCCTTTGTCCTTGTACTCTTTGCAGTTCCCGCCTTTCAATTCGTATTTGCAAAACTCAATCTGGCTTTCAATGGAAATGCTGTCCTTTTTGTCTACCGATTGTCTTGCATAGATTGCGTCTATTCGATTGTTCATATTGTCGCTCCTTTTCTTAAAAAAGAAACGGAGCTGCTGACACCTTTATTATACCGCCAGCAGCCCCGCAAATCAATGATGGCTTCGGAAAACCTTATGCCCCGGCTTCCTCACTCTGCCGTTTGTCGGCATACTTGCGGAATACCTCATAAAGCTGCTGTTCCAGCTCCCGGCGTTTTGCCGCTTCCTGCTCCGGCGTGAACACCGGGGAGAGATTTTCCAGCGTGATTTCCTTTCCTTGAAAAGTCACGACTTCGGTTTCTTTCTTGTATCTGATATGCTCCATAGTACCTCCGTATTTAATTTTCAAAGTGCAGTGCCGCCATGCTGCGGCGTGAAATGTTTTCTGTCATCAATCACCGTTCCCTTGTGTGCCGCTGCTGCCGTTTCAGTTCTGCCAGCACCTCCGGCGGGATACGGTCTACCAGCCGCTGAATGTCTTTCAGCTCGCTTTCCAGCTTTGCCCGTTCCATCGTATCTTTCATCTTGCCTTTTTCACTGGCTTTTGCTCTGGCTTCCAACTGTTCATTTTCTGCTAAAAGGTCGTTTATTGTGACCTTGTATTTTTTGAGCTGACCGGAGAAATTCTCCATCTGCGGAAACCACTTTTTCAGCAGGGAGAGGGCTTCCTCTTTCTTCTTTACGGCGTTGAACGGGGTAATACCGTCCAGCGTGGCTTCAATGGCTCTTGCCTGTTTGGAGAGATTGACCGCCTGCTTGAACAAACGGGTGGGGATATGCTTCCTGCCTGTCTTGCTGGCACTTTCCCCACGCTCCAAGTCGGGATATTTCTCCACCATATAGGCGTGAAAATCGTCCTGCCATTTTGTGAGGCTGGCTCTGTTCCCAATAATCTCCTTTGCACACAGGCGGTTGTCCTCTGTCAGCGGGACAAAGACCAAATGCAGGTGGGGCGTTTTCTCGTCCATGTGTACCACCGCCGACACGATATTTTCTTTCCCTACCCGCCCGATTAAGAAATCAGCCGCCCTCTGGAAAAACGCCTGTATCTCCTTTGGGGATTTTTTCTTGAAAAACTCCGGGCTGGCGGTTATCAGCGTATCGACAAAGCGTGTGCTATCCTTGCGGGTGCGGCATCCGGCTTGTTCAATGCGGCTCTGAATGAAATGGTAATAGCGGCTCTCCGGCTTGACGATATGGAAATTGTACTTGCTCCGGCTGGTGTCAATGTCGGGGTTGCTGGCATATTGCTCTTTCTGCCGTTCGTGATGGGCTTCCAGCGGTCTTGCCGGATTGCCCTTGTGCTTTTCAAATCGCAAAATTGCGTGTTGTGCCATGAAACTCCTTTCCCCATTCCGTTCCTTTCCGGGACTTTTCCACAGGAAAATCCCGCAGAAAATATCTCGGATAGGATTGGAATGGATAGAATATAAATCAATCTTTTTATCTTTGTATTTCTATATACCGTCCGGTTTTCGTACTTCAAGAGGATTGATTATCGTACTTGTGGAGTGCGGTTTTCAGTCCGACCGCGTTCCATAACCGGATTTCTTGAAGTCGGTGTTTGGAACCGCTTCGTAGGATTTTGGGTAAATGCGGTTGGGTTTTCCACAGCCCTGCTTCTGGATCTCCACCAGTCCCGCATACTGCAATTCCCGTAGGGTATTGACCGCCTTCTGCCGCCCGCAGTGGAGCAGCTCCACTACCTCGTTGATGGGATAGTAGAGGTAAATGCGCCCATATTCATCTGCCCAGCCGTTTTTCCGGGACAGGTCTGTCCGGCGCAGGACAAAGGCATACAGTACCTTTGCTTCGTTGGACAAGGGCGTGAATGTGGGGGCTTCAAAAAGGAAATTAGGAAGCCGGGTAAAGCTGACCGCCTTTTCCGGCTGATGGATATAAATGGTGTTTGTCATATCGTGTTTGTGGACGGTTAGAAGCCTGTTTCCGGGGGCAGACGGTAGTTTCTATTGCCTGCCCCTGTTCTGTGCTTGCAAAGCCTTGAAAATCAAGGACTTTTCAGCCCCTAACTGTCCACACAAGACCTCCTTTTCCGTTCACTTTCTGTTTTCTGCCGCCTGTGAACTCTGGCGGCACAGTCGGGACAGTATTTCGCCCGGTTGGACTTGGGGACGAACACTCTGCCGCAGACCGCACAGCGTTTTAGCTCCTTATCCCGGAAAATCTCTGCTTCCAGCGTCCTGTCCAGCGGCAAAACCGCCCAGCGGAACCACTTACAGCAGACTGAGAAAGAAACCGTCTGCGGGCAGGTGCAGGTGTCCCCATCGTCAAGGAGCATACAGTTCCCGTCCTCATAGTTGCAGCACTCCCGGCGGATCAGGGCGTTTGCCTGCTTCCTCTGTGCCGGGGTCATGCGGCAGAGGGTACCGTCCGGCTTGCGCTCCAACGGTGGTAGGCGTTTATATGGATTATCTTTCATGCGTCCCTCCGTTTTTCACTTTTGCCGTTCTCCCCGAAAAGGCTTCCTGCCCCATTCCTGCGGCGTGTTCCGGCGTTGGCACGCTCCCCACAGCTTCGGGACAAGTTGTCCCGAAGTGACTTCTGGACAAAGTGTCCAGAAGTTGGCTCCTTGCGGTGCTTCCCCTGCCGGGGTATTCCTTTTCGGACGGTCATTCGGTTTTCAAGGTGCGGCTCATCGATGAACTACCCTAAGTCTACACCTAAAAGACCGCCCGTCCCGTATATCCATAAGGTCGGAAATCAGCCTGGAAAACAGCCTATTTCCACGCTCTCGGAATTGTGGTAGAATGATAAATAACGAAGAATTGCGGAGGTTAGGAGTATGATATACGGAGCAATCAATGAAAAAGGCGAGCGTTGGTATACGCAGATGGGAAGGGTTTTTGACGCAATTAGGAACAAACAAACAGAATATAACTGGCTGATTACAGATATTGACTGCGTACCTCAAAAAATTGAAGAACTTTGTGATGGCAAAGATTATTGCTGGATTACAGGAGAAGAACTAAGCAGAATTGTTGAGGAAGATGATTGGCAATGGGTGTGGGCCGTTCTTTCCGGTTTTAATAAGAACATTACTTTAGCAGAAGTCATGCAATATCCAAAACCATATGCAGATGGCTATGAAGGTTTTTGGAGAAACCCTCTTTCAATACAACACCCATTAGCTACTATTGAGATTGTGCCGTGGGATAGTTCCCTAACTTTGTTTTTCAGTAAGAAGGAAGATTTAGTCAATGATTTTTTGAGGTTTTTCCCTTTTAGTGAAGACCTTGCGATCTACAATTCCCGACAATAACTATTTATAGGCCGGTAATAAATATGATTTAGCAGACAAGGAGGTATTGCATGGAACTATCCATACAAGAACGATTGAAAGACCTGCGTGTGGCGCGTGGGCTGACGCTGGAACAGCTTGCGGAGGAAATCAATCTCTCCAAGTCTGCGTTGGGCAGTTATGAGGGGGACAAACTCAAAGACATCAGTCACTATGCCATTATCAAGCTGGCGAAGTTTTACGGCGTGACCGCCGATTATCTGCTGGGGCTGTCCCAAACAAAAAATCACCCAAACGCCGATCTTGCAGACCTGCGTTTGAGTAATGATATGATTGAACTATTGAAAAGCGGGCGGGTGGATAATTCCCTCTTGTGTGAGCTGGCGGCGCACCCGGACTTCCCCCGGCTCATGGCTGACCTTGAAATCTATGTGAACGGTGTGGCGGTGAAGCAGGTGCAGGCCGCAAACGCCATAGTAGATACCATGAGCGCAACGATTATGAAGCAGCACAATCCCGGCCTGACCGACCCGCAGCTACGGCAGCTTGTCACCGCCCATATTGACGATGACAGCTTTTGCCGCTATGTGATACAGCAGGACATAAACAAGATAGCCTTCGACCTGCGGGAAATACATAAGGATGATTTTTTCAGCGTCCCGGAGGATAACCCACTGGAAGATTTTTTGCAGACCGCCGAGGAAACCGCCAAAGAGGGCAGCGACCCGGAACAGGTAGCTTTGGCATTTATCTGCAAGCGGCTCAAATTGAATTTGAAGAAGCTGTCCGAAGAAGAAAAGAAGTGGCTGAAAAAGATTGCACAGAAGTCGGACTTGCTGAAAAATCCAAACCCACA
>ERZ856578.234-NODE-234-length-113925-cov-46.381597_pt1 | contig 113925 bp, 102 predicted proteins | sample MGYA00514384_ERZ856578 | MGnify/ENA primary metagenome ERZ856578 (study PRJEB29103, sample SAMN06111958) | human gut metagenome | biome: human gut; feature: ankylosing spondylitis patient; material: healthy_person | host: Homo sapiens | place: China:Hangzhou... | reverse complement strand
GATCCGGAAGGCCTTGGAGCAGACCGATGCCGTCGGCACGCTGGTTTTCCACTCCGAACTGACGGAAAACGCCGAAGTGGCGAAGATCGCCGAGGAATTCCATGTTTCCCTTGGCCGCGCCGACTGGATCCTTACCGCAGCAAACAAAACCGGGTTGCCCACGGACGAGGTCGCCCGCATGTCGTTGGATGAGCTTCTTAAATTCCAAGAGGCCTCCGGCATTGCTTCTGTCAGTGTATCGAAGTTCATCTCCTTGGAGGAAGCAAAGAAGATTGCGCTGAAGGACGCGAAGCTTGATGAACTGGTGCAGAAGATCGTGTTCACCCGAGAGGAGCTGAGCCGCAATCAGGGCAAGCCCTGCTACCTGCTGGAGTTCTACACCGGGACGAATCAATATTTCTACCAAATCGACGCAAAGAGCGGCAGCATTATTTACGCCGGGAAATTTATCACTCTTTCCGAAGCGAAGAAAATCGCCCTGGATGATGCCGGATGCAAGGATAAAGTCAGCTTTACCGAGGAAACCCTTGTGAGCGGCGGCATTAAAACGCCTTACTACCGGCTCGTCTTTGCCGATGCAAAAACACAGTGGACATACCGCATTGATGCGGTGCTGGGTATCGTTCTGGAGAAAAAGCAGAAAGAGACCGCCACAACGGAAATCGACACTGCAGATTTCATCTCTTTGGAAGAAGCAAAGAAGATCGCCCTGAAGGACGCGGGACTTGATGAAGCCACACAAAAGATCGTGTTCACCCGAGAGGAGCTGAACCGCAATTCTGGCAAGCCCTGCTACATCTTAGAGTTCTACACTGCGAAGAAGCAGTATTCTTACAAGGTGGACGCCAAGAACGGCAACATCATGGAGGCTTACCACTTCATTCTTCTGGCGGACGCGAAGAAAATCGCACTGGACGATGCCGGGGTCAGCGAAAAAGTCACCTTTACCGAGGAAACGCTGGTTGCCGGCGGCATCAAGTCGCCCTACTATTACTTCGCCTTTGAAAGTGCCTCTGCTCGCTGGACCTACAAAATCGACGCCGTTCTGGGCGTGATCATGGATAAGACCTGCGATAAGATCATTCCCCCTGCCCCGGAGTTTATCGGCTTGGAAAAGGCAAAGCAGATCGCGTTAGAGGACGCGGGGCTGGATGAGACAGCGCAAAAAATCGTGTTCACCAGAGAGGAGCTGAGCCGCAATTCTGGCAAGCCCTGCTATATTCTGGAGTTCTACACGGATAAGTGTGCGTATTCCTACAAGATCGATGCAGTATCCGGGGAAGTTATCGGGAAGAAAGCCGGGTGGTTTTCCCGTCAGGTGTCCGAGACTGTGCCGGACACGTCTCAAAATTCCGATTCCAAGCAGCGCAGGGGAAACTAATCAAAACATGACTCGTTCAAGCCATAGAAAATGGGGACAGGCTATAATATTCAAAGGCGGTCTCAAATCGGTGCAGCCGCTGACCGAATGACAGCGGCTCACCACTGCCTCTAACCCTAAAAGCTCAAGATTTTTCGTAAGGGAACAAATACTACCCCCAAAAAGGCGAAAAAATCTATTTTATAGTCCTACCACATTTTGGCCGGCATGACGTTTGTCTCCATATACAACTTCTTGGCGTCTGTTCTCAGGAGCATCGGCAACACCGTGGTTCCCCTGCTTTTTCTCGCGGCGGCGGCGGTGACCAATATCGTGCTCGATCTGGTTTTTATCCTGGCGCTGGATTTGGGCGTGGCGGGGGCAGCGCTGGCGACGGTGATCGCGCAGGCCCTTTCGGCGATCGGCGTGTCACTGTATGTTTTTGTCAAGGCCAAAGACCTGTGTCCCCGACGGCAGCACAGGCATTATGACCGTGAGCTGCTGCGAAAGATCATCAGCAATTCGGTATTGACCTCCATCCAGCAATCGATTATGAATTTCGGCATACTGATGGTGCAGGGGCTGGTCAACAGCTTCGGCTTTGCCGCAAGCGCCGCGTTTGCGGCTGTGGTGAAAATCGACGCATTCGCGTATATGCCGGCCCAGGATTTCGGCAATGCGTTCTCCACGTTTATCGCGCAGAACCATGGGGCGAAGCAGGCGGAACGCATCCACAAGGGCACGATTACCGCCATGAAGATGTCCAGCGTTTTCTGCGTGCTGGCGTCTGGCTGCGTCTATGTGTTCGCCCGGCCGTTGATGCGGCTGTTCGTGAAGGCGGGCGAGACGGAAATCATCGCCATCGGCGTGCAGTATCTGCATATCGAGGGCGTATTCTATGTGGGCATCGGTTTGCTTTTCCTATTGTACGGACTGTTCCGCGGATATGGGCGGGCCGGCGTCTCCATCGTGCTGACCGTGGTGTCGCTTGGAAGCCGTGTGGCGCTGGCGTATGCGCTGTCGGCAATTCCGGCCGTCGGTATGGTTGGCATCTGGTGGTCGGTGCCCATCGGGTGGGCGCTGGCGGATATCGTCGGCATCGGGATTTACCTGAGAGAAAGAAAGCAGGCGGCTTAGCCGCCCGTGGGGATAAAAAAGACCGCCGGTATATGCAAGAGGGACAACCTGTGTGAAGAAAAAACGGCGGACATCGTCGCCTGCGCTATGGCCTCCAGAAAGTCGTGCAGGCGGCTTTGTCTTCCAGGTTATATCGAATCATGGCCTCGAGCAGCGCGTAATCCACCGGCCGGTCCCATTCCATGCGCAGCAGCTGCTGGCTGTGCGAATAGCCGGCCCGGCGGATATCCTCTGAAAAACGCTCGAGCCCCGCTCTTTCCGGGGCGATCGCCAAGTGGTTTTTGGCCGTGCTGAAACCGATGATAAAGGTGCCATGATGGGTAAACATCGGCTGGCTCCAGGCAATTCTCGGCGTCAGCTCGGGAAAAGTCTCGGCCACCCAAGCCAGCACCTCCTGTATGCGCGCCCGGTGGCGGGGATCCCCGATCCGCTCCAAATACTCGTCAAACAGCTCCATAAGTGCCGCCTCCTGACAGGTTGTGGCCGTTGCCGGCCCCATTAGTATCGCCGGAAAAATGCGGAATCCTCAGGCCGGTCGACGTTTTTTGCCCCATGTGCTATACTGGAGGCGGAAATGAACGGGAAGGGGATGCAGACGATGCGTACATCGGAGGAAATGTTCCGCTTGATACTGGATGTGGCACGGGAGGACGACCGGATTCGGGCGGTGGTGCTGTCGGGATCGCGCGCCGATCCGGAGGTGCCGCGGGATCGATATCAGGATTACGATATTCTGTTTTTGGTACGGGAGGTCGCCCCGTTTTACAACAACACGGCTTGGATAGAAACGACCTTCGGCCGGCCCGCCGTCATGCAGATGCCGGAGGTTATGACCCATCCGCTGCTGCCGCCGGACGGGGATGGGCATTTCACCTATCTGATGCTGTTTGAGGATGGCAACCGCATCGATTTAAGCATCGATAACCGCCCCTATATCGACGACGGGGAACCGGCCGTCGTTCTGCTGGACAAGGACGGCCTTCTGCCGAAGCTGCGGCCCCGGAAAGAGTATTGGCATATCCAGCCGCCGGACAGGTCGGTATACCGGGACTGCTGCAATGAGTTCTGGTGGTGCCTGAACAATGTGGCGAAGGGCATTGCCCGGGATGAACTGCCCTATGCGATGGAAATGTTCCAGAAATACGTCCGGGACATGCTCAATGAGATGGTGCGGTGGGCGATTGGTGTGCGCACGGGATTTACGGTTTCCGCGGGGAAATGCGGCAAATATTTCAAGCGCTATCTGCCGGAGAGCCAATACCGCCTATATGCGCAGACTTATGCAAGCGGCGATTACACCAGCCTGTGGGCGGCGGTGTTCACCGCCTGCGAGCTGTTCCGGCTGACCGCGGGGGAAGTGGGCGCGTATTTTGCGTTTGCCTACGACGAGCGGGAGGACCAGAACATGACGGCCTATCTGCTCGCCGTCAAAACACAGTGGGAACAAGCCGGCCCCCCTTGAAAGGGAGCGCGAATAAGAAGACCGCATCCGTTAAGCGACGGATGCGGTCTTTTTGTCGTTATAGGGCGGCCATGGCGGCGTTCAGGGCCGTCCGGGGATCCCCCGACGGCTCGGTGGGGTAGGGGTCGCCCAGGGTGGTGAAAAAGTATTCGGCGTCGTACCGGCTGTAATCCGCCACCGGCCGGCCGGTCAGCAGGGAGATGCGCAGCAGGCGGATGTACGATTCCCAGCGAGGCCGGTAGAAATCCCCGAGCAGGCCGCTCCATTCCCGGGCGGCGTAGTCCCGCAGGCCGATGGCCCCCTGCCGGTCGCCCCAAAGGGTCAGCAGGGTACGGGCCTGCCACTCGAAATAGGCTTTCTCCTCCGGGGTGCGGCCGCAGGCCTTCGCCCTCTCCAGCCACGGGCCCAGCAGCATGTGCCGGTCGGTGGACACCAGCGCCTCCTGCACCGGGTAGAGGGCCAGAAATGCGTCGGCGCAGGCGTCGAAGGCGGCAACGTCCTGATCCTGGAAGGCCTTCTGCAGCCCTTCCACATAGCCCCAGGCCTTGTTAGCCAGGGCCTGGCGGACGAAGTCGATGACGTCCAGCCGATAGGGCTCGCCCTCGGCCAAGGCCTCCCAGCCCTCCAGCAGCAGGCGGCAGGCGCCCTCCAGCCGCCGGGTATCGTAGTTGAAGGTGGGCAGGCTGTAGGAGGACACCATGTCCACCGTCAGGGAGGGGCGGGTGCAGAAGGCGGATTCCCGGGGAGAAACGGAGGTGTCGGCCAGATACACCTCGTTTTTCAGGATGTGCCATCCTTCCAGCACGGAGGGCGGGCAGGCGCCGTATCGCTGGGTCAGGCAGGCCTCCAGCCAGGCATCCTCCTCAAAGGGGGCTTGCCGCAGGGCCAGATCGGCCACGGCATCGAAGAGGATTTCGTCGGTTTCCACCCCTTCCGGCAACAGGGCGACACCCACCATGGAGCAGGCGGGATCGGCGGCGTAGCGGTGCGGCTCCCCCAGCAGCTTGCGGAGATTGCCGCGGGTGACCCGCTGGCCGCCGAAGTTGTTGACGCAGCCGTACAGCCAGGGATAGCCGGCGAAATCGTCGCCGCCGTCGGCGCAGTCCTCGGCCCGCAGATTGCCGATGAGGACGTTTTCCGGGGAGAGGGCGCGCAGCAGCTCCCGGCTGGGATTGCTCTGCCAGCCTTGGAGGAACCAGACCGGGCTGTCGGACACCCGGCCCATCTGCCGGTAGCAGCCCCGGGCGTAGGCCGCCATATCCACGCCGGCGGCGTTGCCCCCTTCATGGAAGGGATCGGCGGCGAAATAGTGGACGTCCCCGCCGAACAGCTCCCGCTGGATATCGTAAAAATCGGCGGCGATGCCGTCGAAAGCCGGATCTGCGGGCAGGAGGATGGAGGGGCGGGGAAAATCGCACCACAGCCCCTGATCCAGCGGATGGGATCCGGGATGGCGCTCCCCGAAGTCGGGCGGCACCATGCCCGCGTAGCCGGGCAGGACGAGGCCGGCGCCGAAGGAGAGGAGATAGGCGTTGATTTTCCGGGACAGGGCGCAGCGGTTTTCGTACCAGGCGGCGGGGGCCGGGCCACCCCAGGAGGTGAGGTTCATCATGCACTGCCAGGGGAAAAAGGCCGGGCCGGCCACGTACTCCCGGGCCTCCCGCTCGGTATAGCCGTGGCGCTGCAGCAGGGCGAGCCAGACCGCCTCATGCCCCACCGGATTGAGCACTAGGTTGTAGCCGGAAAGCATCATCCAATCAAGAAACGGCTCCCACTGTTCCCAATCCCAGAAGGCGAAGGTGTAGCCATAGGTGCAGAAGTTGAGAAAATACCGGTACAAAAAGGCGCTGGTTTCCTCCTGCGCGCCGCCCACCGGCGGCGGGGAGGGGGGAAGATTCAGCCGCCGGGTCAGGGGGCCGACATAGCTGCCGCAGCGGTTCTTCAGATACCAGTAAAAGGCGCTGGCGGCCGCCGTGCCGGAGGTCGCCTCCAACAGAATGCCGTCCTCCCGATCGGTCAGACGATACCGATCCTCGCCGGGATGCGCCTCGGGCAGCGGGCGGACGGTGAACCGGGCGGCGTACGCCTCGCCGGCGATCCGCCGGATGAGGCCGCGCACCGCCTGTTCCTCCAGGTGAGCGGGGATATTCTTGGCCTTGACGCGGGCGGCGGCCTCTCTGGCCGCGTGGGGAGAGTCCATAAAACCTGCCTCCTTGCTATTGATTTCCTAATAATGGCTTCCAAGCTGGTTGTATCACATTCAAACGGCGGATGCAATGGCATTTTTTTACGGTATGTTGGCTTTTTACGATGGGAGGGACGATAACCGCCCGTTTCAAGCAAACAACACAAAAAATCAAAATGGATATAAAAAGGTTGATATTTCTTTCTTAAAACCCAATGGTATACTGTAAATAGTGAACAAAAAGCTTGGAGGCGACGGCCATGAAAAGGCGGAGAACCGTGCTGACCCTGGCGTGTGCGGCAGCCTTGCTGCTGCAGGTATTCCTGCCTGGCGGGGCGCCGCTGCTGCGCGTTCAGGGAGAAGGCGCGGCCGGCGGACAGGAGGGGGGCGCTTCCCTGTCCGAGAAGGGCGATACATATGCCGCGTATCTGGCGCGGTACGCCGACGCGGCCCGGCCCCGGCTGCCGGAGGATATCCGCCGGGCGGCGGGGGATTTTCAGGCCATCGAGCCGGAGGGCGGCTACGAGGTGCTGTCCGGCTATGCTGGACGGGATCAGGCGCTGCTGGTGCAGAGCGGGCTGCAATATGTGGATTATGCGCTGGAGGTGCCCCAGGCGGGGCTGTATAACCTGCTGGTGGAGCACCACCCCATGGACACCGACAGCAAGCGGTATGAACTGGGGGTGCAGATAAACGGCGAAACCCCGTTCTCCCAGGCGTCGAGCCTGACCATCTCCAACACCTACGAGCCGGCGGGTCAGGCGGTCATCACCGACAGCAGCGGCGATCAGTTCGCCGCCAACCGGGCGATAAGGCAGGACTGGACGGACAGCCGGCTGACCAATCCCGACGGGGACTACGACGATCCGCTGCTGTTTTATCTTCGGCAGGGAACCAACGTCGTGAGGCTGATCTTCTCCGCGTCCGACGCTCTGGTACTGGGCGGTGTCCGGGTTTGTGAGGAGGAGGCCCCTCCGTCCTATGCGGCCTATCGGGCGCAGCAGCCCGGCAGGGACACGGGTAAGGCATTGATCCAGACGGAGGCGGAGGCCGCCACGTTGCAGTCCGACTCCACCCTGCGGCCCGAGTCCGATCGGACGGATCGCGCTACCTCTCCTTATAGTGCGAAGAATATGCTCATCAACATCATCGGCACCACCTGGAGCGCCCACGGGCAATGGCTGGAGTGGACGATAAAGGTCGAGGAAAGCGGGTATTACCGCCTGTCCTTCCGCTACCAGCAGGAGGCGCTCAAGGGGCTGCCGGTGGGGCGGCGGCTGTCCATTGACGGCGCGGTGCCCTTTGCCGAGGCCGCCTGCCTGCGCTTCCCCTACACCAGCCGGTGGGATTTGCTCACTGCGGCGGACGGGGAGGGGGAACCCTATCTGTTCTACCTGCCGGCGGGCACCCATACCCTGCGTCTGGAAGCGGTGCTGGGAGAGCTGGCCCCCATTATCCGGCAGCTGAACGACGTGATCTACAGCCTAAACCAGTGGTACCGGAAAATCATCATGATCACCTCCACCTCGGCGGACAAATACCGGGACTATAACCTGGATAGGGAAATCCCCGGCCTGCTGGAGGGGCTGACCGACTGCGCGAACCGGCTGCGGGACGGCTACAACGCCATCTGCGCCGTCGCGGGGGGCGAGGCGGCGGAATGCGCCATCCTGATGACCACCGTGCGGCAGCTGGAGAGCTTCGTCAGCGAGCCGCGGACCATCCCGTACCGCATCACCTCCTTTCAAAGCAACATCGGCAGCGTCTCCGCATGGGTGCTGGATATCCGCAACCAGCCGCTGATGCTGGACTATTTCCTGCTGTGGCAGGAGGGGGCGGCGCTCCCCAAAACGACGTCCAATCTATGGGACAGCATCGCACACAGCGCGTCCCTGTTCTTTTATTCCTTTGTCCAGGATTACAACGGGTTTTCGGCCAAGGAGGCGGACAAAAGCATTTCTCTCTGGCTGGGCACCGGGCGGGATCAGGCCGAGGTGCTCTGGAAAATGACCACCGACCTGTTCACCCCCAAGAGCGGCATCCATGTAAACATCAAGCTGGTCAGCGCCACCATGGTGGAGGCGTTCCTGTCAGGTAACACGCCGGATGTGGCCATCAACACCACCCGGGACACCCCGGTGAATCTGGCGGTGCGAAGCGCGCTGCTGGATTTGGCGGCCTTCCCGGACTTCGAGGATGTGACCGGCTGGTTCCAGCCGGGGGCCCTGACGCCGTATTCCTTCCAGAACTCGGTCTACGGCCTGCCGGACACCCAGACCTTCAACATGCTGTTTTACCGCAAGGACATATTCGAGGAGCTGGGGCTGACGGTGCCCCAGACCTGGGACGATTTCATCGAGACGGCCAGCCAGCTGCATCTATATAAGCTGGAGGCCGGCATCCCGGTGACCAGCGTCGCCTCGGCGGCGTCGGCAGCGGGCGACGCCAGCATGTATTATACCCTGCTGATGCAGAACGGGGGGAGGGTGTTCTCCGACGACCTGTCTCGCACCCTGCTGGATTCCGATCCGTCCCAGAAGGCGTTTTCGCTGTGGACGGATTTGTATACCAAGGTAGGACTGCCGGTCAGCTACGATTTCTTCAACCGCTTCCGCAGCGGCGAGGTGCCCATGGCCGTGGTGGCCTATAACAACTATAACCAGCTGGCCTCCGCTGCCCCCGAGCTGCGCGGCCTGTGGGAGATGGCGCCCATTCCCGGCACCCGGCAGTCCGACGGCACCATCAGCCGTGTCCAGTCCGCGTCGGGTACGGCGGCGGTCATCCTCAGTTCGACCTCCAAACCGGAAGAGGCCTGGTCGTTCATCAAATGGTGGGCGGGCGCGCAGGCGCAGGGCCGCTACGCGGGTGATTTGGAATCGAAAATCGGGGTCATCGCCCGGGTGCCAGTGGCCAATAAGGACGCCTTCGGCGCCCTGGACTGGGATCCGAAGACCGCCGGCCTGCTGGCGGAGCAATGGGCTCAGGTGCGGGAGATCCCCCAGGTGCCGGGCAACTATTACCTGGACAGGGATCTCATTAACGCCTTCCGCGACGTGGTGTACAACGGGCGGAATTCCCTGGAGGCCATTCAGGAGTACGGCAGGCGAATCAACGGGGAAATCGCCCGGAAGAGGGAGGAATTCGGCCTTGCGTAACGATAAACCGGCCAAGGTGCCCCTTCTCAAGGACTTGAAGGCCAACCGGGATTTGTATCTGATGATGTTGCCCTTTTTCCTGCTCTTTTTCTTGATGATCCTGCTGCCGGTGCTGGTGGCGACGGTGCTCAGCTTCAGCTACTACAATATGTTCGAGACACCCTCCTTCATCGGGCTGAAGAATTACATCAACCTCTTTATCCACGATGAGATTTTCGGCATCGCCATGCGCAACACCCTGCTGCTGTCCCTCCTGACCGGCCCGGTCAGCTACCTGCTCTGCTTCGGGCTGGCGTGGCTGATTAACGAGTTCGGCAACGGGCTGCGGGTGCTGCTGACCTTCTTCTTTTATGCGCCGGCCCTGGCGGGCTCGTCGGTGTTCTTCATCTGGCAGTTTTTATTCAGCGGGGACGCCCACGGGTTCATCAACGGGGCGCTGATGAATATCGGGCTTATCAAGGAACCGATTCAGTGGCTGACCGACCCGGCCTACAATTTCGGGGTGCTGGTGCTGGTGCAGCTGTGGATGTGCCTGGGCACCGGGTTCCTGGCCTTTATCGCCGGCTTCAAGGGCATCGATACCTCCTTGTATGAGGCGGGCAGCATCGACGGGGTGCGCAACCGGCTGCAGGAGCTGTTTTACATCACCCTGCCCATGATGAAGCCCCAGCTGCTGTTCGGCGCGGTGATGCAGATTTCGGCGTCGTTTTCCGTCAGCACTCTGTCCACCCAGCTCTTCGGCGCCAACAGCACCAACTATTCGGCCCACACCATCGTGCTGCACATGATGGATTACGGCACCGTCCGGTACGAGATGGGCTATGCCTGTGCGGTGGCGGTGGTGCTGTTCATGATGATGCTGATTTTCAAAACCCTGGTGGGCTTCGTTCTGCGGTATGTCAGCAGCGATTAAGTGAGGAGGCACGCGTATGCGCAAGCTGTTTCGGTTCAAACGACTGCGCCGCGGCGGACGAAGCCGCGTGGGGAACGCGGCGCTGTTCGTGGTGATGATCGCCCTGAGCGTGCTGATGATCGCGCCGCTGGTTTACTCGGTGATCAATTCCTTCAAGCCGCTGGATGAGCTTTTCGCCTATCCGCCCCGCTTCTTCGTGGTGCGGCCGACGATGGAGAACTACTCCATGCTGTTCAAGCTGGTGGCCAATATGCGGGTGCCGTTTTCCCGGTATCTGTTCAACAGCGCCTTCATTACGGCGCTGACCACGGTGGCCAGCGTCGTCATCGCCTCCATGGCGGCGTATCCGCTGGCCAAGTATAAGCTGCGGCTGGGCTGGCTGTTCGACCTGGTGGTGCTGACCCTGCTGTTCAACGGCACGGTGCTGGCGCTGCCCCAATACGTCATCATGGCCCGCCTGCATCTCATCAATACCATGCTGGTGTATATCATTCCCAACCTGGCGGCGCCGCTCGGGCTGTTCCTGATGAAGCAGTTCATGGAGCGCATCCCCATGCCGCTTATCGAGTCTGCCCGCATCGACGGCGCGACCCAGTTCCAGATTTTTTTCCGGATTGTTATGCCCCAGGTCAAGCCGGCCTGGATGACCCTGACCCTGTTCACGTTCCAGAGCGTTTGGGCCCAGCAGCCGCTGAACATGGTGTTTGACGAGAATCTCAAGCTGCTCAACATGGCCTTCACCAACGTGATTGCGGCGGGCATCTCCCGGATGGGCCCCTCCATGGCCTCGGCGGTGGTGCTGATGCTGCCGCTTATCGTGGTGTTTCTCGTCACCCAGAGCAACGTCATTGAGACCATGAGCGCGTCGGGGATCAAGGAATGACGGGGCCTATCCACTCCATTTCAGCAAAAGAACGGGGGTTTATGATGAGGAACACTGCCTCAGCCCATCGCTTTTGGGGACGAATGTGCCTGTGCTTGCTGGCGTTCTGCTGCCTGCTGGCGGCCGGCGCCCCCGCGGCCGGGGCGTTATCCTATCAATACGATCGCAAGGACAAGGCCGTGCCGGCGCCGGACGGGTACGCCTGCGTGCGGCAGGCACGCAGTGATCAGGCGGAAAAGGGCGCCAACTGGGATCCCACCGATTTGTTCATCGACGAGGACGGGCTTATCAACGTCCTGGATTCGGACATGGGGCGGATCCACGTCTATGACCGGGAACTGCATTACCTGTCCACCCTGAGCTTTACCGAGGAGGGGGCGGAAGCCTTCCTGATGGGGATTTCCGGCCTGTACGTGGACGGGAAGGGGGACGACAAGACCTATTACGTGGCGGATCCGGAACGGGAGCGGGTGTTCATCGCCGACGCGAAGGGGGCCATCGTCCGGGAGGTTCTCCGGCCGGACACCGAGCTTATCGATCAGAGCGTCACCTTCGCCCCCACCAAGGTGCAGCTAGACAAAAACGGCAATCTCTATGTGCTGGTTCCGGGCATCTATATGGGCGCCTGCGTGTTTTCCGCCAAGGATGATTTCGCCTTTCTGACCTTTATCGGCAGCAACCCGGTGGAGGCCACCGCCTTCCTGTTGGCGGATTATTTCTGGAAGCAGGTACTCAACCAGAATCAAATCGACAGCATGAAACGGTACGTGCCGGTTTCCTTTGAAAACTTCACCCTGGATGCCGAAGGATACCTGTACACGGTGACCAACAAAACCTCCCTGGGCACCCAGTTCACCGATGAAATCAAGAAATTCAACACCAACAGCCTCAACATCCTGCCCCACCAGGATTACGGGGATCTGGAACTGGGCAAGACCAACGACATTCTGCAGGATACCTCCTATGTGGATATCGCCGTAAACGAGGGCGGCTATATGGCCGCCCTGGACGCCAACCTCTGCCGGGTGGCGGTGTTCAATCAAAACGGCGACCGGCTGTTCACCTTCGGGGAGCGGAACAACACGGTGGGCGGCTTCGATACCCTGACCGCCCTGGACGTGTTCGGCAGCGATATCTATGTCCTCGATCAGAATTACGAGACGATTTCCCTGTTCCGGCCCACCGCCTACGGACGGGATGTGCTGGCTGCGGCGGATTTGTTCGGCCAGGGGCATTACACAGAGGCGGAGCCGCTTTGGCGGAAGGTCATCGGACAGAACGGCGGGTTCTCCCTGGCCTATGTCGGGCTGGGCAAGGCGCTGCTGGAGCAGGGGGATTTCCAGGGGGCCATGGAATATTTCCGCCAGGGCAACGACCGGGACGGATACTCCCAAGCCTTTTCCCAGTACCGGGCCCAGGGGATGCAGACGGTTTTCGTCGGGATTTTCGCCGCGGTTTTCCTCCTGTTCATCCTGCTGCTGGTGGCGGAACGCCGCCTGAAGGTGCGCAGCAACTATCTGGTTAATCCCATACATAAGAGCCTGGCCGGCAAGGTGCGGTATACCCTGTTCCACCCCGGGGAGGGCGGCTACGTGCTGGCCCGCCATACCGATGTGAAAAAAACGGGGATTTTCAGTCTCTGCGTCCTCGGCGTCTGGTTTTTCGCGTCGGTCGTCGACTGGCAGTACAGCGGCTTCATTTTCAACCCGAACAATCCCGAGGAGTTCGAGGTGCTGTTCCATCTGCTGAAAACCTTCGGCCTGTTCGCCCTGTGGGTGGTCGCCGGCTGGTTCGTTTCCAACCTGATGGACAGCAGCGCGCGCCTTACCGATTTGACGGTGGTCAGCGCTACGGCCCTCCTGCCCTATATCACGGGGGTGCTGCTGCACACGGCGGCCAGCAACCTGCTGGCCAAGGAGGAGGGCGGCTTCCTGACGGCGGTGCAGGTCATTCTCATCCTCTGGTCGGCGGCGATTCTCATCGGCGGCTTCCGGGAGATTCATGAGATGTCCTTCCGGGGTGCCCTGCTGTCCATCCTGTTCACGCTGCTGGGGATTCTGCTGATCCTGTTCATGGCCCTGCTGCTGTGGAGTTTGTTCCAGCAGGTGTTCGTATTCTTCGCCCAGCTTTGGGATGAAATTATCAAAATGATCGGGTAGCGCCGTGGGAAGGGAGAGGATGCGTATGGAACACAATCGAATCCGCGCCGGCGCCCGGCGGCTGCTGGCGCTGAGCTGCGCGGCCGCGGCGGTTCTGCTGTTCGGCAGCGGGGCGGCGGGGCAGACCCAGACCCCCGCGCTTTCCTACGGCGAACCCGTCGCCTCCGGAGAGGAGGCGGTGCTGCGGGATCCGTCCGGCGCGCTGGAGCTGCGGGCTGATCTGCTGACCGGACGGGTCACGGTGCAAGACGAGCGGACGGGTACTCTTTGGGCCAGCAATCCGGAGAAGCCGGAGGAGGACATCATCGCCTACGGCATCAACCAGAGCCGGATTCAGTCCCAGCTGCTGGTCACCTATAAAGGCGCCTCCAACACCATGGAGGAGACCAATGACAAGGAGGCGGCCGGTGAGGGGAACAAGTCCATCGCGGCCTACCGGGAAGGGGACACCCTAACCCTGGTCTATACCTTTGAGGAGCTGGGCTTTGTCGTTCCGCTGCAGTACCGGCTGTCGGAGGGGCGGATGACCGCGTCGGTGCCGGCGGCGGGTATCCGGGAGACCAAGGGCAACATCCTGGCCGCCCTGACCATCCTGCCGTTCTTCGGCGCCGGCTCCACGACGGAGTCCGGGTATCTGCTGGTACCGGACGGCTCCGGCGCCCTGATGAATTTCAACAACGGGCGCACCAACGAGGGACGCCTGACCCTGGACACCCTGTACGGCGACCGGTCGGTGACCGACGATAAACGGCCCCCCGCGACCCAGCCGGTGCTGCTGCCGGGCTTCGGCATCTGCCGGGGGACGGCGCAGCCGGGGGATACGGCGGGGACTGCGGCGCTGTTCGCCTATGCCACCGACGGGGCGGCCGCCGGCCAGATTACCCTGAACACGGCCGGACGGGAAACCGGTCAGAATTACATCTATTACACCTTCCTCCACCGCAACAACGCGGTGGAGATGCTGCTGGACCGCACCTACGCGGCCAAGGCCAAACTGATTTGCGACACCGCCGACACCGGCGCGCAGAGCTACGAGATGAGCTACTTCTTCATGGAACCGGGTAAAACCGACCTGGCCGGGATGGCGGATGCCTGCTCCTGGCAGCTGTTCGGCCGTGAGGCCTCGTCCGCGGCCGGGGACGTGCCGCTGTTCCTCGATATGTTCATGGGGGTGCGGGTGCAGGAGAATTTTCTGGGTATCCCCTACCACACGCTGCGGCCGCTGACCACCTTCTCCCAGGCCCAGGCCATTTCCGACGACCTGCGGGGCGCGGGGGTTGCCAGCGTCACCATGCGGCTGCGGGGGATCGACGCCGACGGCGCGTACGCCGGCCGGCTGGATACCGCGTTTCGGGCCGACCGCAAGCTGGGCGGTCTGGACGGTTTCCTAACACTGCAGGAGACGGAAAACACCGCCGTTTACCCGGACATGGAGCTGACCATGTTCACCAAAAGCGGCGGCGGGGTATCCGCCCTGTTCGACGCGTCCAGCGACCTGCTGCGGGACACGGTGCGTCTGCCGGCCTTCCGCCTGGCGGCGGGAGACGTGAACGACGAACTGCCCGCCCGCCGGCTGCTCAAGGCCTTTCAAATCCCGACGGTCACCGCCAAGCTGGCGGCCAGCCTGAACAAAGCCGGGGTGAAAAACGCCGCGGCCGCCTCCCTGGGGCTGGCCCCCTATCCGGACTACAGCCGGTCTCACGTCACCTCCATCGGCGAAACGGCCCATCTGCTCGAGCAGGCAGCGGAAGCCCTCGGCAAGCGGGGCGGTTTGATGCTCGAGGCGCCGGGCGCGGCGGTTCTGCCCCATGCCGATACGCTGCTGCATATGCCCACCACCTCTTCCGGCTATAACCTGACCGACACCACCGTGCCCTTCCTGCAGATGGTGCTGTCCGGCTACCTGCCCTACGCGGCGGAGGACGCCGGGAGCTCCGGCGATCGGGAAACCATGCTGCTGCGCAGCGTCGAGGGCGGGTCGGCGCTGTCCTTTTCCCTGATGGACGCGGATTACAGCCAGGTGACCGATACGCCCCTCGACTCGCTGTACGCCGCGACCTATGCGCAGCAGCGGGAGACCATTCTCGCGCTGTACGCCCGCAGCCGGGCGGCGCTGTCCGGCGTGTACGGCCGGCGGATTACAGGCTATCGGATTCTGGCGGCCGATCAACGGGAAACCGTCTACGACGACGGGACGGCCGTTTTGGTCAATTACGCGGATCAGCCGGTGGTCTGGCGGGGCCAAACGGTGCCGGCGCGCTCCTGCGCCGCGGCGAAGGAGGGCTGACGGATGACGATGAAAAAATGCGGGCGTTCCCGGTTGGTCCGGTGCCTGTTCGGCTCGACCATCGAGCAGAGGCGGGATTCCATGGGCTACGTGTTCATCCTGCCTTGGGTTATCGGCCTTATCTGGTTTTTCCTTTGGCCCATGGCCCAGGCGGCGCTGTATGTCTGCAACGAGGTGACCTTGGGGGACAACGGCCTGGTGTACAACTTTGTGGGCACCAAAATCATCCGGCAGGTCTTTTTCGACAATCCCAACAATTTCCGCACCATTCTGGAGAGCACCGGCACCACCCTGATAAACGCGCTGCTCATCGTGGCGTTCAGCCTGATTGTGGCGGTGCTGCTGAATAAGCCTTTTCGGGGCCGGGGGTTCTGCCGGGCGCTGGTGGCGCTGCCGATTATCGTGTCTTCCGGCGTGCTGATGCAGGTGTTCAAGGAGGATTTGTTCCGCTCCTCCATCGAAAGCGCGGCCGAGGCCACCGTTTTCCAGGGGGTGGTGCTGGAGGATTCCCTGGCCAAGCTGGGGCTGGGCGACGAGTTCATCGGGGTGCTGACCGGCCTGGTGTCCAGTATCCTCGACCTCATCTGGCAGTCGGGGATTCAGATCCTTCTGTTTGTGGGCGGCATGCAGTCCATTTCCAGCTCGCTGCTGGAGGTGTGCGAGGTGGAGGGGGCCTCTCCCTGGCAGACCTTCTGGAAGGTGACCTTCCCGATGATTTCCCCCTTCCTGCTGCTAAATTTCGTGTACGCGGTTATCGATAGCTTCACCATTTCGTCCAATCCGGTCATCGTGCAGATCAACGACTATTTCCATAACATTCTGTACGCCAACGCGACCACCATGTCGGTGGCCTATTTCCTCCTGGTGCTGGTGGTGGTGGGGCTGGCCACGGCCATCATTTCCCGCCGGGTGTTCTACATCGAGAAATAGAGAGGAAGGGATTGGCGTGAAACAGTAGAGGCTTCACGCGGAAATTTGTCCTTTCCGGTTGAAGCAACCGAACCTCCGGCTTCGCCGGAACCGATAGAATTCCAGTTTCTGCGAAAGGATGAGTGATCTCTATGGAGAGACAGGCGGTGAAGATCGTCCGGCCGGCCAGAAAGGGGAAAGCGCCGCTTCGCCGCCGGCTGGGCGGCCTGCTGTTCTCCCTGTTCCGTTTCTGCGTGCTGTTCGGCCTGATTTTTCTGATTGTGTATCCCTTCCTGTTCATGTTCGTCACGGCCTTCCGTGGCTCGGAGGATTTGAACGATCCCAGCGTGGTCTGGATCACCCGGCATTATACGCTCAACAATTTTCACAACTTTCTCCAGATGGTGGATTTTGGCGACATGATGGGCAACACGGTGGTCATCAGCCTGTCCAGCGCGGTGCTGCAGACCTTCGTGTGCGGCCTGGCGGGCTACGGCTTCGCCCGCTTCCGCTTCCGGGGCCGGAACCTGCTGTTCGGCCTGCTCCTGTTCACCATCATCGTGCCGCCTCAAACCTACATCTCGCAGCTGTTCGGCTTGTTCCGGTTTTTTAAGCCTCTCTTCCTGACGCCGCTGCTCGAGCTGTTTACCGGCTCGTCCTATGTCAACCTAATCAACACGCCGCTGCCCTTTATTCTGCCGGCGCTGTTCGGCATGGGGTTTCGATCGGGCCTGTTCATCTACATTTACCGGCAGTTCTTCCGGGGACTGCCCGGGGATCTGGAGGACGCGGCCCGGATCGACGGCAGCAACGCGTTTCGGACGTATTTCGGCATCATGCTGCCCAACGCCCGCCCCGCCATCGTCACGGTGTTCATGCTGTCCCTCGTGTGGAACTGGAACGATTCCTTCACCCAGACCTTCTTGAGCATGTCCCGCAACACGGTGGCGGTGTATCTGACCCAGATCCGCGGCATGCTCGGCACCATGACCGCCGAATATGAGGATCCCACCTATCTGTACATCCTGATTCAGGCGGGGGCGCTGCTGTGCATCTTTCCGCTGCTGCTGCTGTTCCTGTTCGGACAGCGTTTCTTCACCGAGAGCATCGAACGCACCGGTATTGTCGGTTAACCCGGGCTTCCGGGTTTTATTGAATATGGAGATTGGGAGGTAAAGACATGAAAAAAACGATAGCGCTTCTGTCGGCCGTGATGGCCCTGCTGTTGGCGGCGGGCTGCTCGAACGATGGAAAAACAACCCCCTCGTCGGTGCCGGAAACCAGCGAAACCGGCGGCACGGGCACTGCGGAAAGCAGCGCGTCCGTCACCGATCCCAGCGAGACGGGCACCGACGCCAGCACCACCGAGACCGGCGGCAGCCAGGCCGTCACGACCACCAGTAAAAACGGCGGCGGAAAGGCCACCGCCGCGACCACCAAGAGGAACACCCCCGTCACCACTCTGCCGGGTGGCGGCTGGTCCAGCACGGTGAAAAACTACACGCCGGAACAGCTGGACGCACCTTACGCCCTGCGCAAGAACATCAAGGGGGAAGTGCTGGCGTATACGCCCTTCACCGGCGAGGTGTTCGACAAGGCCAAGGCCATGTTCGAAAAGGCCTATCCGGGAGCCACGGTGAAATTCATCGTGACCAACAACGTGTCCCGCAACGAAAAGCTGCAGATGCTGGTCAATTCCAAGAGCTCTCCCGACTATGTGTATTCCACCTATCAGGACTATCCTCTGCGGGCCATCAAGGGGATGACCCAGCCCATCGACAAATACATTCAGGATCATCCCGGCCAAAGCGCCATTCTGATGAACAACTTCTGCGCCTATAAGGGCGAGCGGTATGCGGTCATCCAGGAGACGCCGCCCTCCGTGATGTTCTATAACACGGCGCTGTTCCAGCGGGCGGGCAAGAAGACCCCCACCGAGTATTACAAAGAGGGGAACTGGACGTGGGATACCTTCCGGTCCCTGGCCAAGCAGATGACCGACGCGCAGAACGGCATCTACGGCTTCGCCACCGATTTGGATTATTTCTTCCCGCTGTCCGTGGGTGAGGATGTCATCAAGTTCAAGAACGGCAAGGCCGAGCTCAACCTGGTCAACAACCAAAAATATATCGCCGCCCACAACTTTTTCACCGACATGATCAACAAGGACAAATCCGCCTATCCCACCCACTGGCAAGCCAATGAGCAGTTTACCAGCGGCAAATGCGCCATGGTGCTGCCCAACGGCGATTTTAAAACCATCTGCAAGAACGCGGGTATGAAGACCTATGCGCTCGTCCCCTTCCCCCGCCGGGACAAAAACAGTCCCTACTGCGGCATGGTGGGCGGCCTGAACGGCGGCTTCAGCATCGCCAAAGGCGCCAAGAACATCGAGGGCGGCATGGCCTTCGGCGAGATGATGATCAACGCCCAGCTGGAGCTGACCGGCAACATGGTCCATGGTCGGGAGGAATACCAGTTCAGCAAGGAGACCAATATGCAGTACGTGGTGCCCTGGTTCTACGGCTATGGGCTGGAGGGCCTGTACTTCCAGGACCTGTGCGGCTGGGCCCGTACCGGCACCAAGGATCTGAACACCCTGATCAATGAAAACGCCTCGCTGCTGTCCGCCAAGCTGAAGGAACTGCAATAATCAAAAAACCGGGAGAGAGGACGTGTCCCTTCTCCCGGTTTCCCTATTTATCCCGCGCCGCCGATGGTCAAGGCGTTTTTATACGACTGCGTTCGTCTTTCCTCCTCCAGGCTGCGCGCGAGTCCCTGCTCGGTGGTAGGGTCGTACCGTGCCTGCTTCAAGGCCTTTAGAATGTCCCGCGTCGGCAGTCCCGCCGGCCGGGCGCCGGGATACACGGCGCCGACGCTGCTCAGAAACGGCACCCGCCCGATCCCGGTCTTTTCGGCATAGCCGGGATCGGCGTTCAGCTGGTCGCGGGCGTCGGGGAACAGCACCAGTCCGCCGTCGTCCGTCTCCAGCCAGTGGCGGTTTTGCAGCCCCAGCATGGCGGTGCGGCTGCCTTCCTTCGAAAGCAAATACCTGGCCAGGCGGACGGTGTCCCCCAGATCGGCGTCCGCCGCGCACAGATAGGTGGCGTAGCAGCCGTAGGGGGAGGCGGCCATGGCATAGCCGCCTTCCCGGAACCGCGGCCAGACGGGGCGATAGGGCGTGTCCCCGTGCTCCCGGCTGTACCGTTCGAGCCGCGAAGCGCTGCCGATGTAAAACAGTGCCTCGCTCTGCAGAAGATGGTCGAGGGAAGCGTCGGGGATTTCCAGCGCGCCGGAGGTGCCCCCCGCGCGGCCCAGCCGCTCCAGAAAGCGCAGCAGCGCCTCCTCGCCGGCCGGATCCTCTGTGCCCGGTGTCAAGCCGAACCAATGCCGCAGCGTCTGGATGCCGCCTCCGTTCGTTCCGAAGACGACCGGCAGATAGTTGGTCTTGGTCTCATCCCGATTGCGGCCGTACCAGGAGTCGTACGCCTCCAGGGCGGCGAAGAATCCGTTTTCATCGGTCAGCCCGGGCCGGCCCAGGGTGTCGAACATATCCTCGCGGACATAGATACCCTCCGCCGGCACCGCCGCCTCCCCGCCGAAGCCCCCGGGCAGATACAGCAGCGAGCCGTCCGCCTGCTGGTGAAAGGCCCGAATGTCCTCCGGAAGCTGCTCAAAGAGAGCGGGAATGGCGTCGATCCGACGGACAGACGAAATGTGCTCCATCTGGAGGCAGACGGGGTCCGCCGCGGCCAGGGTGATGAGCGCCGGCCGCTCCCCGGATTGCAGCCGTTTGAGCAGAGCCGGGGCGTAGTTTTCGTTGAGAGGCTCGAGCACAGGGGTCACGCCGGCCTTTTCCGAGATGGCCGCCAGCACCTCATAGCTTTCCCATTCCTTCGGGTAGGCGGCGCCCTCCAGGGCGAGAAGCCAGCGGATTTCCTTCTCAGGGGGCGCGGGGGCGGAGGAGACGGCCTCCCGCTTGGGGGCACAGCCCGCCGCGAGCAGGGTCAGGCAAACGGCCGCCGCCAGGGCTTTATGGTTGTTCTTCATATTGTTTCCACCTTATGGCCGGGATGACGATACGACAGAGGGTGCCGCCCTGCGCGGGCGCGATGTGCACGCCGTAAGTCTTCCCGAAATAGAGCTGAATCCGGCTGTGTACGTTGGCCAGCCCGTATCCCCGGCTGGGATCGGTCAAAACCTCCTCAGCGGTCCGGGGATCGATGGGCGGGCCGGTGTTAAAGACGCGGATAACGATGCACGTTTCCCCGTTTTCCTCCTCAAAGGCGGCGCTGATACGGATCGCCCCCTTCACACCCGTTGTCTTTTCCACCCCATGCTCCAGCGCGTTTTCCACCACCGGCTGGAGGATCAGGTTGACGCTTTCGTAGTCGTAGATCCGCTCGTCCACATCGTAAAACACGTCGAAGGAATAGTCGTGGAGATCCTCCTGCAGCTGGAGATAGGCGCGGATGTTTTTGAACTCGTCCTTCATGCGGATCTTGGTGTTGCCCTTGTTCAGGCAGGTGCGGTAGAAATCGGACAGATTGGTGGCGAAGGCGCTGGTCTTTTCGTCCCCGTTCATAATGGCCCGCCAGTTGATGGTGTCCATGCAGTTGTAAAGAAAATGGGGGTTGATCTGCGCCTGTAGAATCTTCAGCTGCGCTTCTTGCTGCTTGAGCTCGCTTTTGTATTTGTCGATGATCAAGGTGTTGAGCCGGTTGACCATCTCGTTAAAAATATAGGCGAGATGGCCGATCTCGTCGCCGTTTTCCTTGACGTCCAGGTTGACCTCCAGCTTGCCGGTACCCACCCGAATCATTTCTTGGCTGATGCCGTTGAGCCGCCTGGAAAAGCTCAGGGAAATCAAAATGGAAAAGACCGATACCAGCAGGATGCAGACCAGGGCGATGCTCAGGCTGAACAGGATGATGTCCGAAAACCCCGCGAACAGGATATCCTTGGGGATGAGCAGGCAGACGTTCCAGTTCAAATCCGCCATATAGTACGGTTCATACAAGAAGGTGTGCCGCATCAGCTTGATTTCCCGGCTGTCGGAAAACCGCAGGGTGTGGGGAAAGATTTCCCCGTACGACTTGTTTAGACGGGCCTCGGTGTACAGGTTGACCCCGTCGCCGTCCTGCATGATAAAGGCGTATTCCTTCAGCCCCTCGATATGCAGCTCTCCGAACAGGCGGCGGGAGTCGAGCTGCAGCACGATGGTGCCAATCACGCCGCCGGAATAGGGGTTGACGATTTGACGGTACAGGCAGGTGGTCTCCTGGCTGCTGGTCAGGGCCACGAGGGAATCCGCCGTGTAGCACACCTTCCCGGCCTCCCGCTCCAGCGCGGTGTAGTCGCCCTCCAGGGCGCTGATAACGGTGTCTCTGCCGGGCAGCAGGATGCAGACGTTGGTGACCTCGCCCGCCACCTTTTGCAGCTGCCGCAGCAAATCCCCGCAGGTGCCCTCCAACTCCTTGCGGAACAGCGTGGAGCGGGGGGCCAGGGCCAACCGCTGCAGAAAAGCGTCCTGATAGGCCACCTCGTCGAGGCTGGTCTCCAGCAGCAGCTTTTTGGCCCGGATCTGCCCGGCCATGTTGCGGGTGGATTCGTACAGCCGCACGCTGACCTGATCGTACATGATGTCCGCCGATACCATGTAGCTCAAGGTGCTCAGGGCCACGATCGGGATGATGGAGACCGTCAGATACAGAATCAGCAGCTTCTGCCACAGCTTCCGTTCGGAAAACCAGGCCTTAAAGGCGCGGATCACAGCTTGCTTCCCCGGAACTGGGCGGGCGTCATGCCGCAGTGATTCTTGAAAATCTGACAGAAATACGACACGTTGGAGTAACCCACCATCTCGCAGATGCTTCCCACCTTCAGCTTGGTGGTGCGCAGCAGGCTTTTGGCCATGTCCACCCGGTAAGAGGTCAGGTATTTGATGAAATTCATGCCCGTGGTTTTTTTGAACAGATAGCTCAGGTAGCAGGTGGACAGATACACGTCGGAGGCCACGCTTTCCAAGCTGATGTTGTTCATGTATTCCCGGTGAATGATGTCCAGGGCCTGATCGATGGCAACGGTCTCCTCGTCCTGCTCGGAATACTGCTTGACCACCCGGATGCAGATGCTTTTCAGATCCTCGATGCTGGCGCTGTGCTCGATTTCGGTGATGTATTGCAGCAGGGTCGCGTTATAGTCGGGAAGGGTTTCGCTCAGTCCGGCCCGCACCAACTCGCTGCTGATGAATTTGGCCAGGGAGGTGGGCACGTATATTTGTTTTTGCAAATCGCTGAAAACGGCCTCGATTTCCTTTTCGGCGTGCTGCAGCTCCTTGCGGGTCACCAGCTTTCCGATTTCCGCCGCTTTTTCCAGATAGCGCCGCACGTCGATGTTGGCCTCCTCCGCCTTCTGACGGGTCATGTCCACTATGGTGCTGCGCGCCAGATAGAATTTGGAGGAGCTGAGGCTCTCCATCCGGTTGTACAGCTCGCTGAGCTGGGCGATCGTTTCGAAATGGCCGCCGTAAATCAGGATGTACCGGTTGTCCCCCCGTTCGGCCAGAATCTGCTCCAGACGGCGCAGGCAGTCCCGTGCCTCCTCCTCTGTGGGGGCGATGAAGGCGCACTGGTATTCGTTGAGGGGGATGTCGATGAACCGCGTTTCCTCATCGTCCTCGCCGCGCAGAGACAGGTGATGCAGGTTGAAGAAGGGCTCCACAAAATCCAGCAGCAGGACATCGCCGGCCTTCTCGTCGCCGCTTAGGCCGCTGCCGTCCGGATTGCACAGACCGGTCATCACATTGAAGTACATGCTGATGATCCGGGTGCGTTCTCCCTCTCGTAATACATGGATCATTGATTTGATACATGATAGAAATTTATCAACTTTTATAGGCTTGAGCAGGTATTTGGTGACCCCCAGATCCATGGCCTTGTGGGCGTAATCAAAGTTTTCGTAGGAGCTGAAGATGATGACCTTCAGGTCGGGCTGAATTTTTTTGGCCTCGACAATGAGCTCATGGCCTGTCATTTCCGGCATTTTGACATCGGTCAGCAGAATATGTACGGGCATGCGGCGCAGGATTTCCAGCGCTTCCGAGCCGGAAGCCGCCGGAATCGGGTGGAGATCCAGTCCATACTGCTGAATGAGATAGCAGACCCCATTGCGATCCAGTTCCTTGTCATCCACAATCAGGATACTGTAGCGTGCGCAGTTTCCGGCCATTGAGGCTCCTCCTTTAATTTTTAAACTCTTTCTTTAATTTTAACCAATTTTTCGGAATTTTCCTAGAGGCATTCTTTTGAACCTGTACCGGATTTTTTTGGTAATTGTCACTTTTTTACGCTGACGGATCGGCTGTTCCGGCGGGGGAGGGGCGAACGGGCGCCTGCATCCGGGGAACTGGGGGGATATATAGTAAGAATCTATAAAAATAAATCCGCTTTCAGAAAATAAATGCCGAAAAAATACAACATAAATCACAAAGATATTTGCTTGTTTCTGGAAACGCAATTCTTTATAGTGGAGATAACGGCAAACGGCGGACAGCCGGATGTCCGCGTTTACCCTCCCTGCGCGGAGGGGCCGGCCCGCAAAAAGCCCGTCAGGGACAATTCCATGGCGATAAAGAGGAAAAGGGGGATACATTTGAAGAAGGCACACACCTTAATCCACTGCGCGGCCCTATGCATGGCACTGCTGACGGCGGTGCAGGTTCTTCCCGGGAACGGGACACTAAACGCGCGGGCGCAGGACACGGTGACTGCGGACGCGCCGGGAGATGGAGACGCCATGCACGTGATGAATCTGGCCGGGGACGGCCAGCTGACCGACAATCTGCTGGGAGCCTGGGGCGGCTGGAGCAAGGGCTACACTCGGGAGACCATCGAGGCCCACGACGGCACCCAGAAATCCGTTTACAAAGCGGTGGCGCCCACCGCCGCCGACGAGGCGGGCCTTACGCAAACCCTGTCCGCGCCCGCCCAGGGCACCTATGTGCTCAGCGGCTGGAGCAAAGCGCAGAATGTTATCCGCGGCGTGGGCACCGAGTATTTTTCCTATTGCCTGGCGGTCTACGTCGGGTACACGGACGGCACGGCCCAGTGGTTCTACACCGGGTTTTCCCTGGGCACCCACGATTGGGAGTTCCGGGACACCTCCTTTACCCTGCAAAAGCCCGCCAAAAGCATGAACGTCTACGCGTTCCTGCGCAACCCGATCTACGGTACCGCCTGGTTTGACGACATCACCCTGCGCATGGGGCAGCCGGACGCCACCTCCACCTTCCAGAACCTGCCGGTGCAGGTGCTGCAGACCGCGCCGGAGCAGGGCACGAAGAAAACCCTGAAAACCAAGGACGGCCTCGAGCTGGGTTTGGGCGACTCGGTGGTGACCTCCCTGAAGATCGACGGGACGGAGCTGGCCAACAACGCCTACTCCGGCTTCCTGGTGCGGGACGTGGCCGCGGCGGAGAACACCGGCGTGTACGCGTTCTCTCCCGCCTCCGGGTCCGCACCCGCCGCCTTTAAGGGCAGCCAGGCGTCCCTCGGCCTGTCCCTGAACGCCGATTATACCGCCGAGGACGATCACATTGCCGTGAGCGGCGTCATTAAGGACGCCACCGCGGCGGCGGACGGCCGGGCCGTCCAGCTGTCCTACGCCCTGCCGGTCACCGCGTCCGGCTGGAAATGGGGCGTCAGCATCCAAAAGCACCGCGATATTGCCGCCGGTGGCGTAGGAGATATTTATAAAGAGCTGGGCGAGGGCGAAATGTCGGTGGTGGACTGGGACAGCATGCCTCGGTCCATGTATCCCACCTCGGTGATATACAACGAGGATCTGGGCCTGGCCATCGCCGTGAGCATGGACTTCCCCGCCTATTACGAGCTGGAGTACAACGGTAGCACCGGACAGTATGTGCTGACCTATCACCTGGGTATCGTCCCCGAAGCGCCAGACGCAGCCCGGTTCTCTTTCGTCATCTATAAGCTGGACGATCCCGCCTGGGGCTTCCGGGCGGCGATGGAGAAATACACGCGCATTTTCCCCGAGTATTACGAGGTGCGGGAGACCGATCAGGGCATGTGGGTGGCCTGGACCCAGACCAGCAACGTGCCTCAGCCCGAGGACTTCAACTTCAAGTTCAAGGAGGAAGGCGGCGAGTACTTCCGCATCGAGGGCTTCTATGAAATGGAGCACGGCATCAAGGGCTATCAGTATATCGAGCCGGGCGACTGGTGGCTGAAGAACATGCCCAGCTTCCCCGACGACGCCATGGTGCAGGCCGCGGTGAAGGAGCAGGCGGGCAAGGACGTCAGCGTTCAGGCCACCCGGCAGGCCATCGCCACCGCCATCTGCCAGGGGCTGAACCCTCTGGGGAAAACCAACTGGACGCCGGTGAACGTGCCTTGGGCCCCCAACGGCGCGCAGATTCATATCAACGCCAATCCCAAGCTGCCGGGCGCCTACAATTTCTATAACCTGTATCTCAGCAAGGAGCAGCAGGATCTGCTGTTCGATCCCCTTCAGTGCACCACCGTGCCTTTTGACGGCATTTATCTAGATGAGCTCAGCGGCTGGTGGAACGGCAACGCCAACTTTAACAAGGCCCATTACCAGTACACCACCGTGCCCCTGACCTACTCGCCCTATTACAAGAAGCCCATGCTGCACCGGGCGTCCAACACGTGGGAATTCGTCAAGCAGCTGAACACCGATCTGCACGCCAGGGGCAAGACCATCTTTGCCAACAAATGCCCCGATAAGACCAGCTTCTACACCCCGCTTATCGACGCCATGGGTACCGAAATGACCGCCCTGAACGGCAGCATCTACGCGCCTCAGAGCATCGAATCCATGAGTATGTGGAGAACCCTGTCCTACCAGAAGCCTTTCTGCATCCTGCTGAGCAACGACTATACCAAGTTCGATCACGATATGATGGAGAAATACTTCCAGCGCTGCCTCGCCTTCGGCATCTTCCCCAGCCCCCAGGCGAACTACAGCGACGACCTGCAGTATTGGACCAGCCGGGAGCTGTTCTACGAGCGGGATCGGGATATCTTCCAGACCTATATGCCGGTGCTCAAGACCGTGGCGGAGGCCGGCTGGGAGCCGGTGACCCGCGCCGTGTCCGATAACAGCCGCGTCCTGGTGGAGCGGTTCGGAGCCAACGCGGACGAGGGCGTCTATTTCACCCTGTTTAACGACACCGCCGAGTCCCAGGCCGTCAAGCTGGATGTCGCGCTGGATGCCTTCGGCCTGAAGGACGGCTGCGCCGTCCGGGAGCTGGTGTCCGGGCAGCAGGTGACCCTGAAGGACGGCGTGTACAGCGTGTCGCTCAAGCCGAGCCAGACCGTCGTGCTGGCCATCAACAACCCCTCCAAACCGCCGGAGGAAAGCTCGCAGCCGCAGGAAGAAAGCCAGGCGCCTTCTTCCGCTGAAGACTCTTCCGCCAGCGGCGCCGTTTCCGACAGCGGCGGTGCCGACACCGGCGAAGGCCCCGTGGCCCTTCTCAGCGCCGCCGGCTTGGCCCTCCTGGCCGCCGGCACGGCCCTGACTGTTCGCAAAAAAAGGAAATAAAGGCTGACGGCCTTTATGAATGGAAATCACAGCCTGGAGGCTGTCGCATCAACCGTGCTCATACATTTGGTAAGGAGGATGAACGATGAAACATCTGCGCAAAGGCGTATCCGTCGCATCGGTTCTGTGCCTGCTGCTGTCTCTGGCCGCCGTCTGGATGGCGCCGGGGGCCCTGGCGGCGCCCCGCTCCCGCAGCGCGGTGAAAACCACGGTGGAAAACGGGACACAGTACAAGCTAAGCGGCTACCGGGACGCTCTCGATGACCTGACCAGGACGGTGGGAGATACAGGCGCGGCGATTCCCGCCTCGCTGAATTCCCAGTGGCAGGGGCAGGTGAAAAAGAAGGGCGCCGCCGACTGGACGGCGGTCAACAAAGCCAAGTACGATCCTTCTCAATATGTTTACGCCTGGATTGACGGGTATGAATGGGGCGGTGTATACCCTGGCGTTTCCATGTACGCTCCGGCGGATAAGGGAAAGGATTTGACTGTGCTGTGCCCCATGAAAACCGATAACGGCGTCTTCGACGACTGTGCGGCTTGGGCTTTCACCGCTCCCACCGCCGGCATCTACGAGTTTGCTCATTCCCCCGACGAGGACTCCGCCGCTTATGCCGAAACGCAATTCTTTATGGTACGCGGCGGCAGTCATAAGGTGGGTGTGCGCATTACCATCGACGGCGCGGCCATCTGGCCCAAGGCGGATGACGCCTCCCTCACCCTCAACGACGGCTGGGCTGAGGTGACCAACGCCAAGCCGGTGGCCATTCCGGCCCTATCCGATTTGGAAATGAGCGCCGGTCAGGTGCTGCGGGTGGAATGCCGCGCCCTGACAGCCGAGCCTGTGACGGGGGGCCAGCCTTGGCTCTTTAACACGGCCGTCAGCGCCAATATGACCTACGTAAAGCCCATCCCGCCGGACGATGTGGCGCCGGAATTCCCGGCCGACGCGGCGGTTTCCAACAACGCCGACGCCGCGACCGATACCACCCTCACCCTGTCCTGGCCCCAGGCCACCGACAATAAGACGGCCCAGAACAACCTGACCTATAAGGTGTTCTACGCCGCCAGCGCCATCGAAAGCCTGGACGGCCTGACCGGCGTCGCGGCTCCCGGCAAAACCTCCCTGACCCTGTCCGGCCTGGAAGGCTCTACCGATTATTATGTGGCAGTGGCCGCCTACGACGCGGCGGGCAATTACGTCCTGCTGGCCGGCGGCCCCTTCCGCACCCAGGATCCGCCCCCCAAGAACCTGGCGGAATACGAGGTGTACGACTATTTCGACGCTATCCAGGCCAAACTTGACGCCTTGCCCTCCGCCCAGCCGCAGAACGAGGACATCGCGGCGCTGGAGAGCGCTTCCCCCTGGCGGGTGCAGCTGCAGAAGGACGGTGTTTGGAGCTACGTGACCAAGGCCACCCGTGCGGACGACTACCTGTATATCAAAACCCCGGATATCGACTGGGGCGGCAATTTCCCCGGCGCGAGCTTCTACGCCCCGAAAAAGGAAAAGAACATCGAGCGCTACTACCTGTCCCAGCTGATGCCGGTCAATCCGGTGGACGCAGTCAACCCCGATTTCAAGGTCAACGCGGCTATGGTGTTCACCGCCCCTAAGGCTGGTATCTACACCTTCCGCCGCGGCAGCGACGATAAGTCCCAGTCTTATGAAATGACGCAGTATTTCCGCAGCTGCGACGGCGGCGGCGGGGATCAGGAAATGGGCGTGCGCATTACCGTGGGCGGCGCCACCATCTGGCCCAAGGCGGAGGACGCCGAGGAAGGCGGCTTCACCATTAAGGAGGGCTGGGCGGTCATTCCCGGCTATGACGCCACCGATACGAGCAAATGGGTTCCCGTTCCCACTCTCTCCGGTCTGGAGATGAAGGCGGGCGAAGTCCTGCGGGTGGAATCCAAGGTCTTCACCCAGGGCGAAATGCCCTGGTTCCAAAAGATCACGGCCTGCGTGGCTATGGATCTCAACGCCGAGCTGGGCCCGGATACCCAGGCACCGGTCTTCTCCTCCGGCGTTCTGGAAAAGGCCTCCGCCTCCGGCACCAGCCTGACCCTAAAATGGCCGGCGGCCGCTGATGACCAGACGGCTGCCAACGGCATCAAGTATACCGTTTTTGTAGGGAAGGAAGCCATCACCGCCGACAGCCTGCCCACGGAGGGCGGCGTCACCGTGACCGGCGAAACCACCGCCATCCTGGGCGATTTGACCGCGGCGACGGATTATTACGCCGCTGTGGTGGCCGAGGACGCGGCGGGGAACAAGAGCGTTCTCAGCGGCGGCCCCTTCGCCACCCTGGGCGAAACGGAGGAGCCCGATCCGGACGATCCCGACGATCCGGTCATCGCCGATCCCACCGCGCCCCTGACGCCCAATATGGACGCGAACAGCGCGGGCATCATCAGCAGCGCCACCGGCCGGGTGCAAATCGGCTGGAACGCCGCCCCCGGCATCAGCCACTACCGCGCCTACCTGTTCGCCAAAACCGACGCTGGCTATACGCTGGATCAAAAGAGCGATTCCCTGCCCTATTCGGCGGCGGAATACACCTTCGAAAACCTGGAAAGCAAAAACTATGAAATCCAGGTTGTCGGCTACAACATGCAGGGAGACGCCGTGTCGGTGTACCCGGTTATCGCGCTGAATATGAGCGGGATCGGCGGCGGAGAAGACAGCTCCGACGGCGGCGTCCATACCGGCCCTGGCGGATCCACTCCCGTCACCGGCGAGCGGGTGGCCGTCACGGTCTTCCTGCTGGCCGCCGCCTCCGGCGCCGTGGTTCTGGCCAGATTCCGGAAGCCGAAGCACACCGCCAGCTAATCTCAACATACAGAAAAGAGAGGGGCGAAGCACCATGCGGTGCTTCGCCCCTCAGCTTGTCGAAAAACTATTTGCCAAATAGCAAAATGTACAAATGGGGAATCCTGATGCGGCGCGTTACGCCGCACCGGGGAACCCCCGGCGAGGGTTCCCGCCGTAAAACTGTCCCCTGCACGACGCATGCGTCGTACTAGGACGGTTTACACCCCTCCTGCGCTCTTTTGGGGAAGACATTTCGGCCTCTGAGGAGGACGGCGGGGGCTTCGCCCCTCGCCCCCACCGCCTTTTGAAAAAGGCGGGCGAAAACTTTTGTGGCTTTTTGTTGTCCGGCCTTACAGCCCGAATTCCCCTTCGTAGCTGATGAGGCTCGCATCCATCACGCCGTCCACGGACAGCATCTTGTCGAGCACGGCCATCTCGTCCTCCTTGAGGGACACCTCCAGCGTGATTTCCGCGCCGGCTCTTGTCATGGTGCGTGATTTCAGCCGATGCTTGGGCAGCAGCTTGAGCGCCTTGCCCACGTTGGCGGATTTCTCCGGGTCGTACCGCACCACGAGCAGATAGGGCGCCTTGCTCTTACCGTGGATTTTGGACACCACGAAGTAGAGCAGCCCCACGCCGAAGCAGGCACAGCCCCCGATGATGTACTGCCCGGCGCCGGCCATGATGCCGCAGGTAATGGACCAGAACATGAACACCGTGTCCACCGGATCCTTGATGGCCGTGCGGAAGCGGACGATGGAAAGGGCGCCCACCATGCCGAGGGACAGGGCCAGATTGGAGGAGATGGTGCGGATGACCAGCGCCGTGACCATGGCCAGCAGCACCAGGGAGAAGGCGTACCCCTTGGAGAACAGTACGCCCCGGAACGTCTGCTTATACACCAGCAGGATGAACAGGCCCATGAGGAAAGCCACGCCCAGCGACCAGAGCATATCCGCGATGGAAATCCCCTGGGCGAATTGATCAAGCACGCTCTTTTTGATAACGTCAAACATGGTGAATACCCTCCATTATTGAAACTGTCTGCACAGTTCGTATTTTGAAATGGCGCTGCGCACGGCGTTGACCGGTCGCAGCAGCTGCCGCACCGCAAAGGGGAGCTGCTCGTCGAACTTGACCTCCAGGATCACCCGGTCACCGGGCAGGACGGGCACGGTGAACAAGTCCCGGCTGAACAAATCGGTGCCATAGTTGCCGGTATGTAAATCGAGATCGAACGTGATGCGCACATCCTCGAACAAATACGCCTCCCGGTCGTAGTCCACAAGGACCGTCGGCCTGAGCAGGCGGGTCCGGCTTTTCAGGTAGAAGCTTTTCAGCAACGGGTCCCCGGTGTCGTATAAAAACCAGAGATCGCCGGCCAGCAGGCGATCGGTCTGCTCCCGCGTGAGGGGCGCGGCCTGCTTCTTGGTCATCTGGTTGTGCTTCTGCTTCGATTCCAGCCGGATGAAGCTGTCATCCATGTCGTAGAAGCGGATCCGGAACTTCTCCCGGGTCTCCACCCCCTCCACCTTGTCCAGCAGTCCGCTCTGCTTGTAATCGTCGAAATACAGGCTGCGGATTTTGTAGCGGCCGTCGCTTTGCACGGCATGGCTGTCCGTCTCCAGCATGGCGGCCAGCCGCCCGCGCAGGAATTGGTATCCCGCCCAGCTGATGAAATATTTGTTCTCGTGCCGAAATCCATCCATAACGGCGCCTCCTCACTGTCCGGCAAAGCAGTCATCCAGCTGCTGCGCCGTATATTGAAATTTCGCGGCCACCCGCGCGTCCAGGAACTCCTGCTTGAGGGTCGCCGGCCGCTTTTCTACGAACGAGCGGATCCCGGCTACCATCGCGTTCCAATCGCGGCTGATTTCCCACCGGGCATAATTGCGGGCGATTTCCGGCTTGAGCTTCCCGCTCAGTTCGTCGATGCGGGCCAGCACCTTGTCGGTGCGGAAGGTGTTCTGCATGTTGAACTTCAGCCGTTCCAAGAACAGCTGCCGAAACTCCCCGCTGGTCAGCAGCCCGTTGATAAGGGCGGTGCTGAAATTCTGCCCGGTGCCGGTGCCTGCCGGATCGATGAGAAACCATACCCAGTTTTCGCCGGCCGCGTAGGTGATGTCGGTGTCGTAGAGGATCCACCGCCACTTGTTGTCCGTTTCGCTGGAGCGGTACCAGCGGATGTTCCCTGAATCCTTGTTGCCGCAATACATCTCGGTGATGAGATAATCCGCAAAGCTGGTCACGTCCATCCGGTCGCAGACATACCGGTACGCCTCTGCGTTCAGCGGGCTGTGCGCCTTGATGTAGCTGAGCAGCGCCTGATAATCCTCGCTGCCCGCGCCCACCCGGCCGTTGGCCACCAGCAGGTTGACGCTGTCTTCCGACACGTTGGCGTTGGCGGCGATAAACCCTTCGTTGATTTTCTCCCGGATATAGTGGATGCCCCAGTAGGCCCCGTTGATATACAGCACCACCGGCCGGTATGCCTGGTTGGCGAGAATATCCGTGTCGTCCGCCAGACTGGTGGTCAGGACATCCTTCATGATGGCCTTGGCCCAGTCCTGCCCGCCGGAGCGGAGCAGCAGATTATCGAACACCCGATTGTCCCGGCTGGCAAACACCGGATACACCAGCTGGCTCGCGCCGTAGCTGTCCCGGAACTTCAGCGTCAGGGACTTTTTCTGATAGGTGCGGGACATGCCGCCGAAAATCCGTACCCCACACCCTACGGAAAAGCCCGCTTCCTCCTTGTCCTGGGGGAACAGCTCCACATGGGCCGCCCGCTCCCAGGCGTAACCGTGCTGCATGAAGTTGGCCCCCTCGTTGGGGTAATTGGCCTGCCCCTTGCCCACAGCGTAGATGCCCTTTTCATAACCGAACAGCCCGTCCGGCGGCGATGTGAGGCTGACCACGTCCATCTGATGGTTTTCGTTGACGATATAGCTGGCCGTGAGGATGTCGCTGGGCACCGCCCCTGGCTTGACCGCTATCGCACGCACGGCCGTGGTAGCGGTCACGGCGAAAGGGCCGGTGTACCGGGCCGACGCCGTGGTGGGGGCCGAACCGTCCAGGGTATAGTATACCGCCCCCTCCCCGCTCAGGGCAACCTCCACTTTCTGCACGCCGTTGTAAATCCCGGGCTTGGTGGCCGCCACCGGGGTGGCTGTCCGGTCCCGCTCGCCTCCGCCGCCGTTGGCCGCACCCAGGGTCGGTTTGGTGAACAGCCAGAACCCCGCGCCTCCCGTCTCCCGGCGCCCCTTGCTGCAGTCGATGGGGATGCCCGACAGGCTGACGCCGTCCGCCATGTTTCCGTCCTTGTACAGCGCCACCGCGCCGTCCCCACCGTTTAGCTTGAAATTTGCCTGGATGTACCGCGTGCCGCCGTCCACCGTCTCCCCGGTGCAGTAAATCACCAGATATCCGCCTGCGGGCACCGTCTTGTCGGGCAGGGCGAACCGCCCGGGAGTGTCGGTGTCGTTGCTCAGGGTGTATCCCTTTAGGGAAATCGGCTTGTCGGTGGGATTGTACAGCTCCACCCAGTCGTAGGGCCGGCCGCCGATGCACACGATGGTGTTGTTGCGGGTCATCACCTCGTTGATGCGCAGCCCCGTGCGGGAGGCGTCCTGCGCTTTCCAGAACGCCTCCATCCCCTCCGCCGTGTTGGGGTACCCGGGGGATACCGCCGCCGTGCGGCTCCACTGGCCGTCCCCGCCGCGCACCAGGGCGATGTCGTTGTCCAGTCCGTTGATTTCCACGCTGTCGAGGATCCGTCCGTCCGGCGCGGCCAGCACCACCGTGTCCGCCGCCTTGTCCAGCTTGAATGGGGCGTGCAGCTCCCGCGCGTCGCTGGAATGCCCCTTGCCGGAGGCGAATACCAGAAGCGTTTCTCCCGGCTTCAGCTCCCGTTTGGGAAACTGCCATTTCAGCGGCTGCTCCTTGTCGTTGCTCAGGCCGTAGCGCTCCAGCTGGATGGTTTCCTTCGAGTCGTTACGGATCTCGATAACGTCGGCAAACTGCCCATCGGCATCGGCCAGGGTCACCGTGTTGGCCGCCAGGATTTCGCTGAGCACCAGAGCACTCTGGCTGACCTGGCGGGACGCCATATAGGCGGCGTAGCCCTCGTCGGTGTTGGGGTATCCCGGCGTGTAGCGCGCCGCGGCGGAGAAAATCCCCTCTCCCCGGACGGCGGACACGTTGGTCTCCAGCGCTATGGTGGTGGTCGCGTCCACCGTCTTGCCGGCGGGATCCTTGAGCAGCAGCTCCTCGCCGCCGGCCGCCTTCAGCCGGAAGGCCGCGCGCCCCTCCTCCCGGCCCAGCCCGTCGCAGTAGATCACGGCGCACTCCCCGGGCTGAAGCTGCCTGTCGGGCAGCATGCCAGTCTTTTTCGCGCTCTCCAGGGCGTACCCCTTCAGGGATAGGGCCGTGTCCCCGGCGTTTGTCACCTCCACCCAGTCGCTGAAGGTTCCCGCGCTGTCGGGTACAGCGTTGTTGCTGCTCATATATTCGGAAATCTGCAGGGGTGACGCGGCGGCGGGCGTTCCGCCGGTCTGCACCGCGCAGTTCCCGGCCGCGACGGCCAGCGCCCCCAGCAGGATAAAACCGGCGGCGGAAAACGCGATCAGCCTCAGCGGTCCGCTGGAACGTTTGGTTTTTTCAAAATCCTCTGGCTGCATGGCCATCCGTCCTTTCTGCGCGGGGAGCCCCGCCTGAAAACCAGTCCTTTATCTGTAGATGCCGGTCGTTCACAAAAAGTTTACCGAAGGACTCAACAAAATAAGAGACGCGTGTTGAGAATTCGACAAGAATTCAAGAATCTGTGGCTGGTATTTTGAGCGGGAATTCTTTATACTGGAAAACATGCACGGGAACCAGCGGGTTCGACAAATCCCGCCAAAAACCTCAGTGCCTCCAGTATACCATACTCCCTCAGGCCAATTCCATAGGCCGCCTGCAAAAAATCGGAAAAATTCCTCCAAATTGCGGGTATACTAGACCGACGGCAAATTGCCTTGAATTTTTCTGGATAAAACTGGACTTCCGTGCACAAATGCAGTAAAATAGTAAAGATATTGAATTTCGGCACAGATGAAACGGAAAAGGAGCGAGGTCCCATGGCGGCGGAACTGGTGGAACGGATTCGGCAGGCGGAACGCGAGGCCGAGAATATCGAGCGGCAGGGCGACGAACAAGCGTCCGCCCGGCTGCGGCAGGCCGGAGAGGAAGCGGCCGCCGATCGGCGCCGAATTCTCGATGAGGCGCAGAGCCGGCGGGACGAGGGCCTGCGCAGCGCCCGGGCGGAGGGCGAGGCCATCCGACGCGCCGCGGAGGAAGAGGCCGCGTCCGCTTGCCGAGAGCTGACCGAGCGTGCCATGGCCCGCCGGGACGCGGTGATCCGTCTGGCGGCCGAAAGGCTGCTCGCGGACGATGCCTAAGCCGTCAGGGATTGGCGGATAGGCTTTGTATCCCTAACGATACGCCGGAGGTGACACGCTATGGCGAAACTGCAGATGAAACGCATCCGCCTGCTGGCTCTGCGCAAGGACAGGAAGCCTCTGATGGAAAAGCTGCAGAGGCTCGGGGCCGTGGAAATTGAGGCGGAGGAACAGCCGCCGGACGGCTTTGACCGGCTGGATATGGACGCGCAGGCCCAGGGCTTTGAGCGCTCCGCGCAGACCGCCCGGCAGGCGCTGGACTATTTAAAGGAAAGGCTCCCTGAAAAGCAGGGCCTTCTGGCCGCCCTGTCCGGCCGGCGGGAGGTCTCGGAGGAAGAACTGGACGCCGCCGCGGGTAAAAGCACCGCCGTGATGAAGGATTGTCAGCGAGTGCTGACGATCCAGCGGCAGCTGGCGGAGGAAGCGGCGGAACGGGTGCGGCTGCGCGCCGCGGCCGCTCAGCTGGAGGCTTGGGAGGGGCTGGACGTGTCCTTCCGGTTCTCCGGCACCCGTTCCACAGCCGCCTTTATTGGCACCCTGCCGGGGCTGTTCACGCTGGAAAGCCTGGGCGCCGCGCTGGCGGAAAGCAACGAGAGGCTGCTGTTCGACGGGGAGGTGCTCTCCGCCGCGCAGGAGCAGACCTGTGTGTTCCTGTTGTGCCCCAAGCGGCAGGCCGCCGCCATGGAGCAGGCGCTGCGCGCCCTGGGTTTCGCCCGCCCCGCCGGCGCGTCCTCTCAGCTTCCCGCCGAGGAAAAGCGGCGGCTGGAGGACAAGCTGACTGGCCTGCGTACGCGGGAGACGGAAATGGCCCGGGAACTGGAAGCCCTGGCCGAAAAGCGGCGGGATATGGAACTGGTCGCCGACTATTTTACCGCCCGGGCGGATAAATACCGGGCCATCGGGGCGCTTGGCCACAGCCGTCACGCTTTCCTGCTGACCGGCTGGATCCCGGCGGTGGATATTCCGCTGGTGCAGCGGCAGCTGGAAGCTCTATGCCCTTGTGTGCTGGAGACAGAGGACGGAGATCCCGGGGAGGCCCCGGTCAAGCTGTATAACAACGCTTTCGCCGCCCCGGCCGAATCCATAACCGAAATGTACGCCATGCCTCTGCCCAGCGATATCGACCCCACGCCGGTGGTCAGCTTCTTTTATTACCTGTTTTTCGGCATGATGCTGTCCGACGCCGGTTACGGTCTGCTGCTGGTTCTGGGCGCGGCCTTCCTGCTGCGCAAATGCCGCCCCGAGGAGGCCATGGCCCGCAATCTGCGGCTGTTCCGCAACTGCGGGGTGTCCACCATTCTCTGGGGTCTGGTGTTCGGCAGCTTCTTCGGCAACGCGCCGGAAACCATCGCCAAAACCTTTTTCCACATCGATTGGACCATGCCCAAGCTCATCGATCCGATTCCCGACGCGGTGATGCTGCTGGTTCTGGGCGTCGGCCTGGGCTTTGTGCAGATTCTGACCGGTATGGGCGTGAAGTTCTATATGCAGTGGCGTGCCGGCGACCGCCTGGGCGCCGTGTTCGACACCGGCTTCTGGATGACCGCCCTCGTCGGCTTCGCCCTGCTTGCGGGGGGAATGGCCCTTCCCGCGGCGGCGGTGCTCGTGAAAGTGGGCGGCGGTCTGGCCGCCGTCTCCCTGCTCGGCCTGGTCCTCACCCAGGGCCGCAAAAAGAAAGGCCCCATGAAGGTGCTTTCCGGCGTGGCCAGTCTCTACGATGTGACCAGCTACGTCAGCGACCTGATGTCTTATTCGCGGCTGATGGCCCTTGGTCTGACCACCGGGGTCATGGGGATGGTGTTCAACCTGCTGGGCTCCATGTTCGGCGGGGGGATCGCCGGGCTCATCCCCTTCGCGGTCATCTTCCTGGTGGGGCATACCCTCAACCTGGGTATCAACGCGCTGGGCGCGTATGTCCATACCCTGCGGCTCCAGTATGTGGAGCTGTTCTCCAAATTTTATGAAGGCGGCGGCCGGGCGTTCCAGCCCTTTGCCTACCGCAGTCAATATGTCCGTCTGCACAAAGAGGCCTGACGGCCTGAATCAGGAAAGGAATGGTTGAAACTATGGGTAACGGCATCATCTGGGCGCTGCTGGGCGCGGCTATCGCGACGGGGGTCGCGGGCATCGGTTCCATCAAGGGCGTGGGTATGGCGGCGGAAACCGCCATGGGCGCCATGTCGGAGGATTCCTCCAAGTTCGGTAAAATGCTGGTGCTGGTGCTGCTGCCCGGCACCCAGGGCCTGTACGGCTTCATTGTGACCGTCATGATGCTGATGAACATCGGCGTTCTCGGCGGTAGCGCCGACATGTCCCTGACCAAGGGGCTGCTGTATCTGACGGCTTCCCTGCCCATCGCCGTAGGGGGCCTCCTGTCCGGCATAGCGCAGGGGCGGGCCGCCGTGTCCGGTATCTCCCTGATGGCCCAAAAGCCCAATGATTTTTCGAAGGCCCTGGTTTCTACCACCCTGGTGGAAATCTACGCCCTGCTGGCCTTCCTGGTGTCCCTGCTGTCCGTCATCAACATTGCGGGGATGACCAATATCTGATGGAGAGTGGGGGAGCGGCCATGACGGGCTGTGACAAAATCGTCGAGGAAATTCTGGAAGAGGCGCGCCAGGCTGTTCGCACCAAGCTGGACACCGCGGAGCAAAAGGCGGCGGCTGTCGCCGCGGAGGGACGGCGCAACGCACAGGAACAGGCGGCCACCATTCTTGCCGAGGGCTTGGAGCAGGAGGAGGGCATCCGCCGCGCCGCCCGCTCGGCGGCCGCGCTCCGGGTGCGCAACGCCAAGCTCGCGCATCGCCGGCGGGAGCTGGACGCCGCCATGACAGCCACCATCGCATATCTGAACGCCCTGCCGGACGAGGCGTATTTCGACCGGCTGCTCCCGGTGCTGGGCCGCAGTGTCCAGCCGGGCGCCGGGATCCTGCGGCTGAACGCCCGGGATTTGGCCCGTCTGCCCGCCGATTTTGACAGCCGGCTGCGCGTTCTGCTGAAGGAGGCAGGGGTAGAGGGGACGATCACTGTCTCCGGCGTCCCCGGCGCTATTGACGGCGGCTTCCTGCTGCAATACGGGGATGTGGAAATCAACGCCGCCTTCTCCGCCCTCGCGGAGGAAAAACGGGAGGCGCTCGAGGATCTCATCAACCGGGAGCTGTTTGCCGATGGGGAAGACGAGGACTAGTTTTTAGAAAGGCGGCGGACATTTATGGCGGCATCCTATGCGTTTGCCGTGGGCAGCGTGCGCGCCAGGGAAGGGAGCCTGCTCACCCGGCAGGATATGGAGGGGCTGATGCTCGCAGGCAGCGACCGCGAGCTGGCTTCCCTGCTGCGGGATAAGGGCTACGGCGATCCGGCGGGACGCGGCGGGACGGAGGAGCTCCTGCGGGAGGAAACGGTCCGCCTGTGGGACTATATCTGGTCGGTCGCGCCTGACAAGAGCCTGTTCGACGCGTTTTTGCTGCGCAACGATATTCATAACGCCAAGGTGGCCCTGAAAAGCACCCTGTCCGGCCGGGACGCGCAGCATCTGCTGCTGGCCCCCTGCACCCTGCCGCCGAAGGCGCTTTACACGGCGGCGGAGGAACGGCGGTTCGCCGCCCTGCCCGCCTGGCTGGCGGGGGCGATGGAGAGGGCGTACGACGTTCTCGCCCACGCCTCCGACGCCCAGCTGGCCGACGCCGTGCTGGATAGGGCGGCCCTGTCCGCCATGCTGGACGCAGCCGGGAGAACGGGGGATCCCCTGGTGGAGGACATCGTGGTTCTCCAGGTGTTTTACGCCGATGTGAAGATCGCCCTGCGGGCCGCCCGGACGGATCGGCGCAGCCTCTTTCTAGAAGAGGCCCTGTGCCCCTGCGGCGGCATGAAGCCTGAGGAATGGATCCGCGCCCTGCGGGGCGGGGAGGAGGAGTTCCTCGCGCTTCTAGAGAGGCAGAACGCCCATGGCAGCCGGGGGGCGGCGGAGGCTTACCGCCAGTCGCCCGCGGCCTTTGAAAAATGGGTGGACGATCGCCTGATGGAAACCGCCCGGCGGGCCAAGAGCGTGACCCTGGGCGCCGCGCCCCTGGTGGGGTATCTGCTGGCCAAGGAGACGGAAATCCGGGCGGTACACATGCTGGCGTCCGGTATCCGTACCGGCCAAAGCGCGGACACCATGCGGGAAAGGGGGCGGCTGCTGTATGCTTAGAGTGGCGGTTTTGGGTGACACCGAAAGCATCCAGGGCTTCGCCGCCATCGGGCTGGATATTTTTCCCTGCGACGATCCCGGCTTGGCCCCCGGCCTGTTCCATCGCCTGTGCGGAGGGGAATACGGTGTGGTGTATATCACCGAGGAGCTGGCCGCCCTGCTGGAGAAGGAAATGAAAAAGCAGGAGGAGGCCATGGTGCCGGCCGTCATCCCCATCCCGGGGGTGAAGGGGAACACCGGCCTGGGTATCCGGCGGCTGAGCCAGTCGGTGGAAAAGGCGGTCGGCGCGGATATCATTTTCCAATAAGTGGTGGAGGCAGGGCTGCGAACCTGCGGGAAAGGTTGGATGACAGGATGACAACGGGGACAATCACCAAGGTGGCCGGCCCGCTGGTTATTGCCGAGGGCATGCGGGAGGCCAACATGTTCGATGTGGTGCGGGTCAGTGAGCAGCGCCTGATCGGGGAGATCATCGAGATGCACGGCGACCGCGCTTCGATACAGGTCTATGAGGAGACCTCCGGTTTGGGGCCGGGGGAAACCGTGGAATCCACCGGGATCCCCCTGAGCGTGGAGCTGGGGCCGGGGCTCATCGGTTCTATTTTCGACGGCATCCAGCGCCCGCTGGAGGAGATCATGCGGGTCAGCGGCACCAATCTGCGGCGGGGCGTCGACGTGCCCTCTCTCGACCGGGCCAAGCGCTGGCATTTCGTGCCGGAAAAGGCTGTCGGGGACGAGGTGCGGGCTGGGGACGTGCTGGGTGCCGTTCAGGAGACCGCCGTGGTCTCGCATAAAATCATGGTGCCCAACGGCGTTATCGGTACGGTCCAAACCATCGCCGAGGGCGATTACACCATAGAGGACACGGCGGCGGTCATCGCGTCGGTGAACGGCGGCGAGGTGCCGGTGCGCCTGATGCAGACCTGGCCGGTGCGGGTGGGCCGTCCTTATAAGCGTAAGCTGTCCCCCGATATTCTGCTGACCACCGGCCAGCGGGTCATCGATACCCTGTTCCCCCTGGCCAAGGGCGGCGTGGCCGCGGTGCCCGGCCCCTTCGGCTCCGGCAAGACCGTGGTGCAGCACCAGCTGGCCAAATGGGCCGCGGCGGATATCATCGTCTATATCGGCTGCGGCGAGCGGGGCAACGAGATGACCGACGTGCTCAACGAGTTCCCTGAACTGAAGGATCCCCGCACCGGCAACTCCCTGATGGAGCGCACGGTGCTTATCGCCAATACCTCCGACATGCCGGTGGCGGCCCGGGAGGCCTCCATTTACACCGGCATCACCATCGCGGAATATTTCCGGGACATGGGATATACTGTGGCCCTGATGGCCGATTCCACCTCCCGGTGGGCGGAAGCCCTGAGGGAAATGTCCGGCCGTTTGGAGGAGATGCCCGGCGAGGAAGGCTACCCCGCCTATCTGGGCAGCCGTCTGGCCCAGTTCTACGAGCGGGCCGGCCGGGTGATTGTCAACGGATCGCAGGACAAGGAGGCCGCCCTGTCAGTCATCGGGGCTGTGTCCCCTCCCGGCGGCGATATTTCCGAGCCGGTGTCCCAGGCCACCCTGCGCATTGTCAAGGTGTTCTGGGGGCTGGACGCCTCTCTGGCCTACAAGCGCCATTTCCCGGCGGTCAACTGGCTGACCAGCTATTCCCTGTACGCCGATTCTCTCGCCAAGTGGTTCAATGAGAATGTCCGGGACGACTGGAGCCAGCTGCGGGGCCGCCTGATGGCCCTGCTGCAGGAGGAGGCCGAGCTGGAGGAAATCGTCAAGTTGGTGGGTATGGACGCCCTGTCCGCCCCCGACCGCCTCAAGCTGGAGGCGGCCCGATCCATCCGTGAGGACTACCTGCATCAGAACGCCTTCCATGAGGTGGACACCTATACCTCCCTGGATAAGCAGTATCTGATGATGACCGCCATCCTGGGCTTTTATGACCGGGCGCGGGCGGCGCTGGAGCAGGGGATCGACATCGACACCCTGGTGGCCCTGCCCGCGAGAGAGCGGATCGGCCGTCTGAAATACGCCGCCGAAGACGAGGCGGCGGACGAGTTCGCCCGAGCCATGGCGCAGCTTGAGGAAGAAATCGCCGGCGCGGCAAGCGAGGAGGAACCGAACTGATGGCTAAGGAATACCGCACAATCCGGGAAGTCGCCGGTCCTCTGATGATGGTGGGCGGCGTGGAAAACGTGAAATTCAATGAGCTGGGCGAAATCGAGCTGCCGGACGGGGAGAAGCGGCGGTGCCGCGTGCTGGAGGTGGACGGCCAAAACGCCCTGGTGCAGCTGTTCGAAAGCGCGGCGGGCATCAACCTGGCCAATTCCAAGGTGCGCTTCCTGGGCCGCAGCATGGAGCTGCCCGTGTCGCCCGATATGCTCTCCCGGGTGTTCGACGGCCTGGGCCGTCCCATCGACGGCGGGCCGGACATCCTGCCTGATAAGCGCCTGGACGTCAACGGCACCCCCATGAACCCGGCTGCCCGCAACTATCCGCAGGAGTTCATCCAGACCGGCGTGTCCGCCATCGACGGCCTGAACACCCTGGTCCGGGGCCAGAAGCTGCCCATTTTCTCCGCCTCCGGCCTGCCCCATGCCAACCTGGCGGCCCAAATCGCCCGCCAGGCCGCCGTGCGCAATGATGACACCCCCTTCGCGGTGGTGTTCGCCGCCATGGGCATTACCTTCGAGGAGTCCAACTATTTTGTCGAGTCCTTCCGTCAGACCGGCGCTATCGACCGGACGGTGCTGTTCATCAATCTGGCCAACGACCCGGCCATCGAGCGGATCGCCACCCCGAAAATGGCCCTGACCGCCGCCGAATACCTGGCCTTTGACCAGGGGATGCACGTGCTGGTTATCATGACCGACATCACCAACTACGCCGATGCCCTGCGGGAGGTTTCCGCCGCCCGCAAGGAGGTGCCCGGCCGCCGGGGTTATCCCGGGTATATGTATACCGACCTGGCCACCCTGTACGAGCGGGCCGGCCGCCTGAAGGGAAAGGACGGATCCATTACCCTCATCCCCATCCTGACCATGCCGGAAGACGACAAGACCCACCCCATCCCCGACCTGACGGGGTATATCACCGAGGGACAGATCATCCTCTCCCGGGAGCTGTATCGCAAAGGCATCATGCCGCCCATAGACGTGCTGCCCTCCCTGTCCCGCCTGAAGGACAAGGGCATCGGCAAGGACCGCACCCGGGAGGATCATGCCAGCACCATGAACCAGCTGTTCGCGGCCTACGCCCGGGGCAAGGACGCCAAGGAGCTGATGGTCATCCTGGGCGAGGCCGCCCTGACCGATATCGATAAGCTCTACGCTGCCTTTGCCGACCGATTCGAGACGGAATACGTCTCTCAAGGCTACGACACCAACCGCTCCATTGAAGAGACGTTGGATTTGGGCTGGAAGCTCCTGTCCATCCTCCCCCGCAGCGAGCTCAAGCGAATCGGCGACGACATGCTGGATCGTTACTATGGGAAATAACAGAAACGTCCGCGCGAAGGAGGCCCGCCTATGGCCGTTATGAATGTGAATCCCACCCGCATGGAGCTGACCCGGCTGAAAAAGCGGCTGGTCACCGCCGTGCGGGGGCATAAGTTGCTCAAGGACAAGCGGGATGAGCTGATGCGCCGGTTTCTCGATCTCATCCGGGAAAACAAAGCCCTGCGTGAGCAGGTGGAGGCCGGTATCCGGGAAGCCAACCGCCATTTTGTGCTGGCCAGCGCGGTCATGCAAAAGGAGGCGCTGGACGCCGCCCTGCTGACGCCTAAGCAGGAGGTGGGGCTGGAGGTGTCCTCCCGTAATGTCATGAGCGTGGACATCCCCGTCTTTCACACCGCGCCCCGGACGGAGGAAAAGGGGGACAGCTATCCCTACGGCTTCGCCTTTACTTCCTTCGAGCTGGACGGCGCGGTGGAGGAGCTGGCGGGGCTGCTGCCTGTTATGCTGCGGCTGGCGGAATGTGAGAAGGCCACCCAGCTGCTTGCGGCGGAGATCGAAAAGACCCGCCGGCGGGTCAACGCCCTGGAGCACGTAATGATCCCCCGGCTGCAGGAGACCATCCGGTACATCACCATGAAGCTGGAGGAAAACGACCGGTCCAGCCGCACCCGGCTGATGAAGGTCAAGGACATGATGCTGGAAAGCGCCCACCATTATCAGGAGCATGTATAGTTTTAAACAAAGCCCCGGAAAGCGTAAAACGCTTTCCGGGGCTTTATCATGTCTGATTAAACTCGTTGTTTTTGTCTGTCTTCTTTACGTTTTGAATATCGTGTTTGGCTGCGCTCGGATCGTTGGCCAGGGGGATGTCATAAATATCGCTGTAGGATGTGATCTCCGGCGCTTCCTCCGGCGCCGCCGGAATCAGGCCGGTGCATTCCGTTGTGGACGCGACGGCGAACAGGTTGTCGAACAGCTCCCGGCCGTCCTCGGCATTATAAGGCAATTTTTTGTCGGGCATGAAAATCAGCTCCTTTCCCATTAGTAGCGTTCCCCGCGCGGCGGCGGGTATGCGGCGCAATCTCTGGAACCAGCGGCGAGTCCGTTTTATGGGACGCGGGATGCGGTATAGTATATGCAGAACAAACGTTCCAAACTCATGTGAAAAACGGGGAAGGGAGGAAATTTTTTGAAAAAAGGAACAAGCCGGGCGGGGCGGCGCATATGCATATAAGGTGGACACCGGCGAATCGGCTGAGGGGAGGCGCGTGGACATGGAGGACAGAGGCTTGAAGGACTGCCGCCGAACGGTGATGCAGACGGCCGCGGCCATCCGGCTGTTACGGGAGGATCGGGCAACGGACGGCGCCACGGTATACCGGTCGGTCTTTTCCGACGGCGTGTATGTGGGACGGGGGCTCGACAAGCTGGCCCGGTCGGTGGACAGGGTGCTGCGGCGCGGCTGGAAAACGGCGGGAGAGGCGCGGGAGAGCGGCGGCCGGCCGGCGGGCGCGATGGAGGAATGGTTCACCTACGAGGGGGTGCGGTTTTACCGCCTGGTTCCCCGGCAGGAGTGGGGAGACGCGCCCCTGGAGGAGGGAGAGACGTGAATACATTTCCCTGCCGCGACTGCGGCAAACGCACGCCGGACTGCCATGCCTCCTGCCCGGCCTATCTCAGTTATAAAGCCAAGCGGGAAGCGCAGCTGGCCGCCTACAAAAAAGAGCGGCGCGGCTACGACAGCGCGGTGGCCCAGGCGGTGGCCGGCGCGCTGCGCGCCCGGAAGAAGAGCGGTCGGTGACCCGCTGGATAATTTTGATAAACGGCATTGGTTTGGATCGGAAAGGATGACAACGAGTTTATGACGGAAAAGACACAGGCGGAAAAATGGGCGGTGCTGGCACAGGCGGCCCACATCCGGGCCAGCCGGCCCTGTACCGGCGGCGATTACGAGCAGCTGAAAACCAGGCTGAAGCTTTGCGGCATGACCGGCGCGGAATATGAGGATGCGGTGCGGGAGCTGCGCGAGGCGCTGGATATGGTATAGAATGCCCGCCGGCGGGCGGAAATATGGCGAGGGGAATGATCCCAGGTCGATATGGCCTGGGATTTTTTGACGATATAGGGTGAATGAATTAACCATGGGTAGGGCAGGGAAGTGGAGGATTCCCCCGTGAATGGCTCGATGGAATCCGTGTTATGGTGCTGTGTGTGCGGATGAACGCGTCCGGCCTGTTCCCGAGTATTGCGGTGGGCACGGTGTCCATCGTGCTGCTGAATCTGTAAACTTCGATACGTATCGTAAAAAAGAGATATTGCTCCCACCCCTTCGGTATGGTACAACGGAAGAAAGAGCCAGAATGAAGGAGGGTTGTCCCATGGATGCGATCCATACCCTGCTGACCGAGACCAACAACCCAGCCACCGCGGGCATCTCCGGGTGCTCCACCTTGGAGATGCTGCGTCTTATCAACGACGAGGACAAAAAGGTGGCGCCGGCCGTGGAGAGGGAGCTGCCTCATATCGCCGACGCCGTCGACCGGATTGCCGCGCGGCTGCAGGCGGGCGGGCGCCTGTTTTATATCGGCGCCGGCACCAGCGGCCGCCTCGCCGTGGTGGACGCCAGCGAATGCCGTTGTACCTACGGCGTGCCGACGGACCTGGTGCAGGCCATTCTGGCCGGCGGGCTGGAGGGGATCGGCGACGCCGCCCAGGGAGACGAGGACGACGCGGCCATGGGCCGGGAGGAAATCCGCCGCCGGCGGGCCGGGGCCGGCGACGCGGTCGTCGGCATCACTGCGAGCGGGCGCACTCCCTACGTGCTGGGCGCGATCGCGCAGGCGAACGAGGCCGGGTGCCTCACCGTCGGTCTGTGCAGCAATCCGGATACCGCGTTGTCCCGCTTGGCCACCGTCACCATCGCCCCTCTCACCGGGCCGGAAGCGATCGAGGGTTCCACCCGGATGAAATCGGGAACCGCCCAGAAGATGGTGCTGAACATGCTGTCCACCGGGGTGATGATCCGGCTGGGCAAGGTGTACGGCAACCGGATGGTGGATATGGACGCGAACAACGAGAAGCTCCGCGCCCGCGCCGCCCGGATGGTGACGGACATCACCGGCTGCCCCGCCGAAGAGGCGGCGGCCCGGCTGACCCTGTGCGGATATGACGTCAAGCGGGCCATCTCCTCCCTATGGCTGGACTGCGGGGCCGGGGAGGCGGCGGAGCGCCTGGCCGCCGCAGGCGGAAACCTGGAGGCGCTGTGCGCCACGGAAAGGGGCGGCGTATGAAAGCCGTGATGGGCCTGGACGGAGGTGGAACCAAGACGCTGCTCCGCCTGGCTTCCCTGGACAAAGAGGTGCTTCTGGAGGAGACGGGCGGCCCGTCCAACCTCTGCTCCTGCGGCCGGGGGCCGGCCGCGGAAAACCTGCGCGCGCTCGTCAGCCGGGTGCTGGCCCGTGCGCCGGAGAGACTGGAGCTTCAAAGCGTCTGCGTCGGCGCCGCCGGCATCCTCACCCGGGAGGACGCGGCCTTTGTCGGGGAGATTCTGCGGGCCGCCACCGGCTGCCCCCGCGTGACGGTGATGGACGACGCGGTGACAGCGCTGTACGCCAGCCTGGAGGATGCGCCCGGCCTGTCGCTCACCGCCGGCACCGGCTCCATCTGTCTGGGAAAAGACGGCCGGGGGAACCTGGCCCGCGTGGGCGGCTGGGGCCACCTGTTCTCCGACGAGGGCAGCGCCTATTCCATGGCGGTGCAGGCCCTGCGCCGCAGTCTATGGGGCGTGGACGGCCGGGGACCGGAGACGCGGCTGCTGGACAGCCTCCTCGCGGCCTGGAGCTGCGCCGGTGCCGAGGAGCTGACCGCCGCCCTGTACCGAGAGGGGGCGGATAAGCGCCGCCTGGCCGCCCTGTCCCCCTTGGTGGACGAGGCCGCCGCGCTGGGGGACGAGGTGGCATTGGACATCCTGGCCGATACGGCCCGAGAGCTGGCGGACATGGCCCTGGCCGCCGTACGCCGCCTGTCACTGCGGGAAGAGGCGTTTTCGGTGTATCTCAGCGGCAGTGTGCTGCTGAAAAGCGAGCGGGTGCGGCAGGACTTCGAAAGGCGTTTGATCGCCGCCTGCCCCCTGGCCGCCGTCCGGCCGGCGGAAAAGGACGCCGCCTGGGGCGCCGTCCATCTGGCCCTGAGGCACCTGCGGGCATAAGCAAAGCCTTCGGCGTTATAGCCGGAGGCTTTTTTTGCGCGGGGGGGTTGTGCCGTTTGGCCAACGGACTATAATAGAGAGAGGATTCACCCGACCGTCAACGATAGGAGGCGGATTTCAGGACGGTGTGGCTCCTGTCCAGTTCATGAAGCGGATCCTGCGGAGCGCCAACGGTCTGATGTGGGAGCGGTGCCGGCAGGGGAGAGACGATCGGGAAGCCCGGAACGAGGAGGTTCTCGCCCATCTGCGGATGCTTAAAACCCAATGATATAAGGAGGAAACCCTGTGAGCGTGATAGAAGTTAAATCCGTGACTAAGGATTACGGCGGGGGCAAGGGCGTGTTCGACATCTCCTTCTCCCTGGAAAAGGGCGAGGTATTCGGCTTCCTGGGGCCCAACGGGGCGGGGAAAACCACCACCATCCGGCAGCTGATGGGCTTTATCCGGCCGCAGCGGGGCCGCTGCTCCATATTGGGCCTGGACTGCACGAGTAAGGCCGCGGTCATCCAGCGGGATCTGGGCTATATCCCCGGGGAGATTGCCTTCATGGACGACATGACCGGCTGGAGCTTTATCAAATTCATGGCGGCCTACCGCGGGCTGCAGAGCCTGGATAGGGCGGAGGAGCTGATGGCGCGGTTCGAGCTGGATCCCCGGGGAAAGCTGAAGAAAATGTCCAAGGGCATGAAGCAGAAAATCGGCATCGTCTGCGGCTTCATGCACGACCCGGCAGTGCTGATCCTGGATGAGCCGACCAGCGGCCTGGATCCTCTGATGCAGAACCGTTTTGTGGAGCTGATCCGGGAGGAGAGGCGGCGGGGCAAAACCATCCTCATGTCCTCGCACATGTTCGAGGAGGTGGAACGCACCTGCGACCGGGTGGGGATTATCCGGCAGGGGCGTCTGGTGGCCGTGGACGAGGTGGAGGCCCTGAAGAAGGCGAAACGCCGCCGCTACACCGTCACCCTGGCCGACGAGGCGGAGGCCGCGGCCTTCGCCGCCGAGGGGCTTCGGGTCGCCGGCCGGGAGGGATGCCGGGTCACCGTGGAGGTGCAGACAGATCTGCAGGCGTTTATCGCCGCCATGGGCCGGCACCGGGTGGCCGGACTGGACGCGGCCACCCAGTCGCTGGAGGACGTGTTCCTTCAGTTTTACGGAGAGGAGGCGGGGCCGCATGCTTAACGGCGCGTTATACCGGCAGGGGCTGCGGGCCTCTTGGAAGCCGCTGGTTATCTTTCTGGCCGTGCTGACGATGTACGACGCGGTGATCGTGTCCATGTTCGATCCCCGCATCGGGGATTTGCTCGCCACCCTCATGCAGACCATGCCGGACATCATGGCCATGTTCGGCATGAACAACCCGGGCGCCACCCTGGCGGAGTTCCTGGCCAATTATCTGTACGGATTCTTGATGCTGATTTTCCCTCTGGTGTTTTCCGCCATGACGGCCAACAGCCTGGTTGCCCGCCATGTCGACAGGGGCTCCATGGCCTATTTGCTGGCCGCCCCCAACTCCCGCACGCGGGTCGCCTTCACCCAGATGACGGTGCTGCTTACCGGCGTCACGGCCATCATTGCGGTCTGCACGGCGGTCGGGTGGGGGTGCAGCGCGGCGATGTTCCCCGGCGCGCTGGACGTGGCCGGCTATCTGCGGCTGAATCTCGGCGTGTGGCTGCTGCATCTGTGCCTGAGCGGGCTGTGCTTTTTCGCCTCCTGCATCAGCAACACCACCCGGCTTTCCCTGGCGCTGGGCGCAGGGACGGCCACGGTGTTTTACCTCATCCAGATGCTGGCCAACATGGGCGGCAAGCTGGAAACCCTGCGGTATATCACCCTGTTTACCCTGTTTCAGCCTGATAAGCTGCTGGCCGGGGAGGCGGCCGGCTGGGTCTTCGCCGCGGTGCTGGGCCTGCTAGGGACCGCGCTGTACGTGGCGGGGATTCTGCTGTTCCACCGCCGGGATTTGCCAATCTGACAAACGGACGAAAAGAACAGGATGCGCACGAAGGCGCGTCCTGTTCTTTTTTCACTCATTTTTCGGACATGCATACAATGGAACGAGGCGGGTATCCGCCGCGAAACCTGCCAAGGAAAGGCATACAGGCCAGCCGCCTGCAAGGGGGCTTTGGGGAGTTTTTCTCTCGGCTTGTATAAACTTTCTGGAACAGGCAATCCTATGGATAACGGAATGGCCGGCGGATTCCCCGGCGTTCAAACGATATGCATCCGAAAAAAACAGGAGTGAGAATGGTGAACGTTCGTCGAGGCGATATTTTTTACGCGGATCTCAGCCCGGTGGTGGGCTCGGAGCAGGGCGGTATCCGTCCGGTGTTGATTGTACAGAACGACGTGGGTAATCGGTTCAGCCCCACCGTGATTGCGGCGGCCATTACCAGTCAGAAGGACAAGGCGCGGCTGCCCACCCATATTCAGCTCAATTCCCTCGGTAGCGGACTGGCCCGGGATTCCATTGTTCTGCTCGAGCAGATCCGCACCATTGATAAACGCCGCCTCAAAGAGCATATGGGCCGCCTGGACGACACGTCCATGACCCGTGTGGACGAGGCGCTGCAAATCAGCTTTGGCCTGGGAATGGACAAGGAAGTCGACGCTCAGAGAAGGGCTACATAGGAGCCTGCCTGAACAAACCGAGACGAAAGCTGGTATTTCTGAAAACGGCTGAAGCCGCCTGTGAATATTTTCCCCGCCGCCGCAGACACTATACCCGAACCGGACGTGAAATGAGAAAGGACGAACCTCTATGCCGAACCTGACCGCCAAGGAGCTCAGCTCCCTGGAAGACCAGCTGAGCGCCGAACAGCTCCTGGTTAAAAAATACAAGTCCTACGCCGTCTTGAGCAGCGATCCGCAGCTGAAGACCCAGTATGAGCAAATCGCCGGCCAGCATCAAAACCACTACGATCGCCTGCTGGCGTTCTTGAACTGAAGGGGGAGACGAAGATGAGCCAGAACAACGCCGCCCTCCCGATGCAGGATAAGGACATGCTCGGCGATGCGCTGAGTGCGCAGAAGCAGATAACCGATGCGTACAACACCTGCGCCAACGAATGCGCCACCCCCGCCGTGCGGGACGAGCTGCTTAAGCTTCTCCGGGAGGAGCACGCCATCCAGGCGGGCGTCTTCACCGAAATGCAGAAGCGCGGCTGGTATCCCACACCCATGGCAGAGGAACAGAAGATTCAGAGCGCCAAGCAGAAATTTTCCGCACAATAAAGTCGCCTTGGAGTCGTCCGCTTTCAGCGGGCGGCTTTTTTTCTTGCGTTTGTCCGGTAAATGTGGCATAATGAGCGTAGATTCGTTAAAAGACTGAAAAAGTGCGGCTTTGGGCGAATAAGACGCAGAATCCTAGCTGCGTTTCCATGGTTCGCAGGTGTTTCAGGGACGCTTTTTCCAGTGTCCTTCTGTCATCACAAAGGAGGGGTTCGGTATGGTTGTCTGTCCCTACTGCCGATGGAGCAATCCGGAGCAAACGGCTGTCTGCCTGCACTGCGGCGCTGTTTTGCCGTCCGCCTCTCCGCCCCCATATGCCGCGCCGCCTCCGCCCGCCGGCTACCAGGCGGCACCGCCGCTCTACGCCCAGCCCTACTTCTCATACGGCGGGTACGGGGTCGGCGACTACCCCGCCAGCCGGCAGCTGGCGGTGGGGCAGCTGGTGTGGTCGATCATCAATATCGTCATGGGCTTCATGCCGCTGGGGATTGCCGCCCTGGTGATGACCATCTTGGCCCAGAGTGCCGACTGGGCGTCGCAGGAAAAACGGCGGCTGCGCGCGGCTATGGTCCTGAACATCATCAGCTCCTGTTTGCTTCCGCTTGTGGTTTTGCTGTTCTTCGCGCTGCTCATAGGCAGCTTGGCCGCGTATTGACCATCGCGTTTTCTTCGAAAAAGTGATGGATCCGGATAAATGGAACTTGCAATTATGAATAAATCATGGCATAATAATGACAATATCATGAACAGCGAGGCGGTTTCCCAACCGGCGCCGCTGTACCGCCGTATCCTCTGGTCCATGCCCTTCCGTGTGCTGTTCGGCCTGGGCGTGCCCGCGGCCGCGCTGGCGGGATTGTGGTTTCTGTACCGGTTCGGCAACCCGTTCCCCTGTGTGTTCCATAAGCTGACCGGGCTGTACTGTCCCGGCTGCGGGGCGGGGCGGGCGCTGTCCGCGCTGCTGCATCTGCATCTGGTGGACGCCATCGATTACAATGTGTTTTTTGTCATGGCGCTGCCCTTGGCCGCGTATTATTTGCTGAAGAAATACATTGTCCTGGTTTTTCACCGCGATCCGCTGCCGATATTCAGCACCTCCCTGCGCACCTACAATATCGTGATGCTGGTGATTCTCGGCTTCTGGATTCTGCGCAACATCCCCGTGTTTCCCTTTACGCTGTTGGCCCCATGAGGGTGGACATAGATTGATATACATAGGAGGAATTCTTTATGGCTACCTGTCCGCAGTGTCATGCGAACATTCCCGACGGCTCGGCGAACTGCCCGCAGTGCGGCGCGGTTATCGGCGCGCCGCAGGCGCCGGCTGCCCCGCAGCCGCCGGTTAACAACCAGGTTCCTGGAGGGTATCAGCAGCCGCCCATGTATCAGCAGCCCCCGGTGAACCAGCCCTATCAGCAGCCGATGTATCAACAGCCGCCCATGTACGCGCCTTACGGCCCCGGCGGCGCCAGCGGCCAGACCAACACCGGGCTGCTGGTGTGGTCGATCATCAACCTGGTGCTCTGCTGCATGCCCTTGGGCATCGCGGGCCTGGTGATGACCCTGAACGCTAAGAACTGCATGTCCATGGAGGAAGAGCAGCAGAAGCTCAAGACCGCCAAAACCCTGAACCTTATCGGCACCATCGGCGGCGCGGTCGTTATGATTTTGTATGTTGTTCTGATAGTGGCCGGCGTTTTTGCGGGCAGCCTCTAACAATCCATACAGCAAAAACCGGCGCGAAGCCTTGCTTTGCGCCGGTTTTGTTATGCCCGTATCACATAGAACAGGATGTCGAAATAGTGCAGCAGTGCCCCCGCCAGCACGAAACCGTGCCATAAAGCGTGCATGGCGCGCACACCCTTCCGCCGGTAAAACAGGATACCGCCGGTGTATACCAGGCCGCCAAGTATTAACAGAAGAATACCGGGCAGAGCGAGCTTCTGCAGCAGCGGGACGAAGGCGATGACCACGCACCAGCCGCTGGCGATATAGCAGACCATCGACACCTTTTTGAACCGTTCGATGCTGATGATATTGAGCACGATGCCAAACACCGCCGCGCCCCAGACAATGCCGAAAATCGTCCAGCCGACCCAGCCGCGCAGGGTGACCAGGGTGAAGGGGGTATAGGTGCCGGCGATGAGCACGAAAATGGAGGTGTGGTCGAACACCCGAATAATCCGCTTAGCCCTTTGGTTGGTGATGGCGTGGTACAGGCAGGACATGGTGAACAGCAGAATCATGCTGAACCCGTAAATCGAGGCGCTGACCACCTTCCAGGGGTCGCCCACGGCGTTGACGATGAGGATGACCGTTCCGGCCACCGCCAGAGCAGAGCCGACGCCATGGGTGATGGCGTTGGCGATTTCCTCCCCCAGCGTATAGAAAAAACCGGGCTTGAGATTCAGTTTTTTAGGCATGCGGCAGTTTTGTCCTTTCCGGGTTATTCGGGTGTATGTTCCTCTTCCGGCGCGGCCGGCGGATCCTCCTGCGCCGGATACAGACGGTATAAATCGAAGCCATCCGACGATTCACTGTCGGCCGCCAGGGGCGGTATCTCCATGGCGTTGCCCAGCGCTGCCGCCGGGGGCGCATCCGCTGCGTCGTTGTCCGGTGAAGCCGCCGGGGGTTCTTCGGTCGTGTCTGCGGCGGGACTATCCACCGGCGGGAACGCCTTGTCCAGCTTGGCGCGCATCCGCTTGTCGAACACCCGCATCAGCACCAGATACAGCACGAACAGCAGCACCGCCCCCACTGTGATTACCACGCCGTAAACCAGGCCGGGCGTCATGTAGTCGAAACGAATCACGATGTCCTGGCCAGCCTGACAGGCCACGGCCATGAAGCCGACGTTCACCTTGTAGATGGCTGCTTTTTCCCCGTTCACCGTGGCGGACCAGCCGTCCTCGTAGGGGACGCTGAAGAACACGAGATTATCCTCAGCCAGCGAAATGGTGGCGGTGAAGCCCCGGTTGTCCCGCGCGAAGGAAACGGCGGATTCGGCGCGCCGATCGGCGCAGTCGTCGGCGTATTCGTACTCGGTGAAGCTCTCCGTCGTCTCGTCCATCACGGGCAGCATCCGGCTGACCGCCGGCTCGTCTGCCTTTTCCACCACCAGGGCCTTGAGCAGCGCCAGCTCCCGGCGGCTCTCCGACATGGCGTCGTAGGATTCCCGGGTCATATACTGATCGTAGGTGAAGCCCATGGGAATATAGTTGTCGTTCTCGTAAATCAGAAACCCGTTTTGTTTATCGATGTAACTCCAGCCGGGCATCTTGGTTTCCCCGTCCACCAGGAAGAAGTCGCCGCTGGATTTATATTCCTGATAATCGGGATCCTCGTTGGCGTAGTCGAACAGATACCGGGTGGACAGCAGGCTGCGCACCGCGTAATGCTCCGGCTCTGGCCGGGTGCCCACGCCCCGGGCGATGCCGATGGTGGGGTAGAACTCCATCACCGACCCGGGCACGATGCTGTGGAAGGCGTTGATGGTAGGGATGCCCCAGAACATGGCCTGGTTGTCCATACCCTTGTTCATATCCACCCGATAGAACTGTTCATCCACCGGCAGATGGATTTTATCCCCGCCCTTGATGCCCTGCTCGATGACGAAATGGGAGGTGTAGTTGGAGTTGGCCTTACCCAGACCCAGGAAATACCAGCTGTAGATCAGGGACACGCAGGCGATGACCCCCACGCCCCATTTGTAGAATATCGGCCGGTCGTTGTGGAACAGGGTGACTAGCAGCCACGCCAACACCAGGGAGACCACCGCGATGGCCACATAAATCCAGAAGCGATCCACGTGCTTCATCAGCCCGTAGGTGATTTTGCCGGTCTCCTTGTCCGGGTTCCAGCTCTTGGGCATGAACCCGATGAACAGCGCGAAGGCGGCGGTGATGCCGAAGGTCCAGCCGAAGGCCCGCTTCCATTCCACCGGCTGGCTTTCCGCCTGCTCGAAGCAGGCCACCGTGGCCAGCACCAGGATAAGCACCATCATGTAGTACCACCGGGCGTAATATACCCAGTTGAACAGCTGGAACATGGCATTGAGCCCGGGGATAATCGCGCAGAAGAAGCAGATAATCAGCATCCGCCGCAGCCAGTCGCTGTGCTTGCGTGACTGGAAGTAGGCAATGGCGCCCGAGCAGCCGAATACCGGCAGCCAGGCCGACATGGAGGCCCACTTGTTGTCCGAATCGGGGAAGAAATTCTCCCGGGCCGGGATGTCCTGGGGGAAGAAGAAGGAGTGGATGATGTCGTAGAATCGCTGAGGCTTGTTGTAAATCAGCGCGTCCCAGCCGGCGAGCATGCTGTCTGTCCGCGGGTTCTGTATCACCGCCAGATAGGAGGGGAGGAGGAACACCGCCGCCCCCGCCGTGCCGACGACCGCCTCGAACAGCAGCCACAGGAATTTGGACAGGGAGCAGTCCCAGTCCCCCGAGAACATCCGCACGAACCAGTAAATCAGCAGGAAGAACACCTGGCCGATGAAGAAGTAATAGTTGGACAGGGCGCTGAGAAACACGGTGACGGCGAAAAAGCCCCGCTTGCCGTCCTTCATATACATCTCCAGCGCCAGCAGCATCAGCGGGAAATACACGATGGCCTCATGGAAATGGTTGAAAAAGACGTTGTAAATCGAGAAGCCCGAAAAGGCGTACAGCAGGCCGCCCATCACCGCGAAATCGGGGCGGACGAACCGGCGCAGGTAGGCGTATGCCGTCAGGGAGGACAGGGCGAATTTCAGCATCAGCAGGGGGGCCATCAGATAGGGCACCGCCGCGCTTGGGAAGGGGAGGGTCAGCCAGAAGAAGGGGCTTCCCAGCAGATAAAAGGAATACGAGCCGATGAAGTTGGCCCCCAGGTCGGTGTTCCAGTTCCAGAAGATGTTCCCCGACCGCACCGCGTCGTGGGCCATCCGGTAAAACGGGATTTGCTGCACATTGAAATCTCCGTAATAGATGAACAGGCCCTTGTCGATGATCAGGAAGGGGAGAAACAGCAGAAACGCCATGGCCAGCGCGATAAAAAACGCGTGCCACGCGCGGCTCTTGGGCCGCCGTAAAGAATGGGTCAGGGTCATGGGGATACCTCCTCTGTGATGGGGGCGGCCTGAGACTGAGGGGCTTTGCGCAAGCCGTCAGGGAAAGCCAGCCGCCAGGCTTCATACAGGCTGAAGGCGAACACCGCCAGGTTGAGCACCGAAAACACCGCCTGCACCGGGTTGAACCAGTCGTTCCAGGGGGCGGCTGGATCGTTTATCGTGTTGTTGCGGATAAGCAGCATGAACTGGTTGACGAAGGTGATGCCCGACAGGGCCCCGAAGATGCCCAGCCACCGTCCCCGGCCGGTATAGGCGTACAGTACCAGCGCGAAGGGCAGCACCGCCATCTGGTACCGCTCGTGCATCCGGGTGGTCAGCATGAAAATCCCCTGCATCAGCACAAAGCAGCCCAGCCACAGGCCGTTTTCCCGCACCCCCCGCCACAGCAGGAACACCGTCAGCGCGAGAACCGCCAGCATCAGCAGGGTGCTCAGATGGTTGTAGGTGAAGCCCCCCACGTCGAAGCCCAGCGCGGCGTCCGGGTGCCCGAAGAAAATCGATTTGGAATCGTGCACCCAGTTCATGTTGCCGATGCCGTACAGATTATAGGTATTCAGGGCCACATAGGGATATTTGCCAAGCCCCCCGAAATACACCTCGAAGGGGGTCAGCAGCGCTTCCCAGCCCCGGGCGCCGGCGCTGCCGATGATAAAGGGAACGAAGGCGGCCACCCCCGTGGCCAGCGCCGCCAGAACCCCCAGCAGCGCCTTTTCCAGCTTGTGGCGGTACAGCAGCACCACAAACAGCACCGGCGTGAAATACAGCGCCTGCATCTTGGTCAGGGCCGTCACCGCGAACAGGACAGAGCCGAGGATGGGCCTGTCCGCGTCCACCAGGTAGAAGGCCAGCAGCAACAGGCAGAGCATCATCCCGTCCGTCTGGCCCCAGCAGGCGGAATTGAAGATGGACGACGGGTTGAGCGCCCACAGGGCGGCGGCCAGCACCCCCATCCCCTCGCTCTTTTTCCGGCACAGAAGATACAGCATTCCCGCCGCCAGCACATCGAACAGGATAGGGAAGAACTTCATCGCCAGCATGTCGAACATCTTATAATCCGCCAGGGGCAGCGCGCCGTACAGCTTGCCGACGATAAAGAGGAACACCAGATAAACCGGCGGATAATCCAGGGCGTATTTCCCGTCCGTCATGCGGGAATAGCAGTCGAAAAAGCCGTTTTGCAGTTCCAGCGCCCAGGTCTTGTACCAGTTGACGTCGAACGTGTTGTAGTACAGCATTCCGATGCACAGCCGCGTCAGGAACGCGAAAGCCAGCAGACAGACCACCCACTGCACCGCCTGCCGCCGGGATATGTTCAAGGCCTCCACCCGTCCGCCTCCTTTATGTATAAAGCTTTTTCCAGTATACCAAAGTTTCGAGGGAAAATAAAGGGCTTTCCTGTCAGTTTTGTTGAGTTTTTCTTGCCGCTTTGGTATACTGAACGCAGAAGCCGCTATAAGAATACCAGCGGCCGGAAAGGAATGTCCCGCCATGACGCCACGCACACCGAAGTTTTACGCCGTGCTCTCCCGGATGAAATACATCACCCGCTGGGCCCTGATGCGCAATACCCGCCCGGAAAATATCTGCGAACATTCCCAGGACGTGGCCGTGCTGGCCCATGCCCTGGCCCTGCTGACCAACCGCCGTTTCGGCGGCCGGGTGGATGCCTCCCGCTGCGTCCTTATCGCTCTGTATCACGACACGCCCGAGATTTTTACCGGCGATCTGCCCACGCCTGTGAAGTATTATAACCCCGCCATCCGGGACGCCTATAAGCAGGTGGAGGACGTGGCGGCGGATAAGCTCCTCAGCCTGCTGCCCGCGGATCTGCGGGAGGACTACGCCCCCCTGCTCCGCCCGGGGGACGAATGGGCGCAGGAAAAACGGATCGTCAAGGCGGCGGACAAGCTGGCGGCCCTGATCAAATGTGTGGAGGAGCTGGGCCAGGGGAACAGCGAATTTGCCTCCGCCCGCGCCGCCACCGAGGCGTCGATCCGGGCCATGGGCCTGCCCGCCGCCGACTGCTTCCTGGAGGAATTCCTCCCCGCCTTTTCCCTGACGCTGGACGAACAGGACGCGTAAATCGGCGCGCCGTCTGCAACATTTTAAGGGGAAAGCCCCACTATATAAAGGAGAGGGGCCGCCAAACGACAGGGCGTATGTATGTACAGTGTTCCGCTTGGCGGAAAATGTTGCATATCCGCCAAATATTTTGGTGTCGGCCAATATATAGGGGGTGCTGATATGAACGAACCCATTCGTCCATCCAAAGGCCGCCGATGGTGGATGGCCGTCGCGGCGGCGGTAGCCGCCTGCGGCGTGACCGCGGGGGTGCTGCTGGCGCGCCCGCGCCTGTCCGTCCAGGCGGAGAACCTGCTGCGGGACGTGACGCCCGCCGCGTCCGCCGCCCAGCCTTTCAGCGAGGGGTTCCGCGCCGCCGCCGCCGACTTCAGCATGCGGCTGCTGCGCGAACAGGCCGGAGGGACGGAAAACCGGCTGCTGTCTCCCGTGTCCCTGTACCTGACGCTGTCCATGCTGGCCGAGGGCACCCAGGGGCAGACCCGGGAGGAGCTGGACGCCCTGCTGGGCGCGCCGGAGGAACGGGGGGCCATGTGCGCCTGGCTGCTGGATAATTGGACGGTGAAGAAGGCGGGCAGGGTCACGCTGGCCAACTCCTTATGGATCGACGAGGGGCTGGAAATCCGGCCGGCCTTCCTGCAGGCAAACGCCGACCGCTATCGGGCGGCGGCCTATCGGGCCGATTTGCAGGCGCCCCAGGCCCTGAAGGACATCAACGCCTGGGTGGATTACCAGACCGAAGGCCGGATTCCCCGGGCGCTGGACAGCTTGGATCCTGCCATCGAGCTATGTCTCCTCAGCGCGGTGCTGTTCGATATGAAATGGGAGGAGCCCTACGAGAAGAAGGACGTGCGTTCCCACGTCTTTCAGGCCGCCGACGGGGCGTTTTCCACGGAGTTTCTGTTTTCGGCCGAGACGGCCTATCTGGAAAATGAATGGGTCACCGGTTTCAAACGGCCCTATCAGGGCGGCCGGTTCAGCTTCGTCGGGCTGCTGCCCCGGGAGGGGATCCGCCTGGAGGACGCGGCGCGGGCCCTGACCGGAGAGACGTGGCTCGCCCTGCTCGACGGCGCGGCAGGGAGCGTGCAGGCCGGGATCCCCAGCTTCTCCTATGCGGACGAGGCGGATTTCCGTCCGCCGCTGAACCGCCTGGGGGTGAGGGCCGCCTTCTTCCCCGCCGAGGACGATTTCGCCCCCATGGGCGGGCCCGGCCTGTTCCTCAGCGATATCCGGCAGAAAACCTGTATCGAGCTGAACGCTCACGGCACCAAGGCTGCGGCCTTTTCCTTCGCCGCTATCTGCAAAAATGCCGGCCCCGGCGGGGACTATCAGGTGATTCTCGACCGCCCCTTTCTCTATGCCATCGTGGACAATGCCTCCAACCTGCCCTTGTTTGCGGGGCAGCTGACCCGTCCGGTAAAAGATTCTGTATAAATTAGGAAATTCCTGCCAAAGCTGTCCACAGGCCCCCGGACAAACCGGGGCCGGATACTTTGGCAGGAGGTTTTTTTCTTGAAACAAATTGCCGCTGTCTGCGCCGCCGCGGCGCTGTATATTTTCACGGTTTTTGCCAGCGCACGCGTGCAGGCGCAGCCGGCCGTCCAGGTCGACGCGCCGGAAACGCCGCCGGCCCATACGGAATCGGCGCCCCTATCGACGGGCGCTTCCACCACCACCGCCGCCACGGTGCCCGCAACGACGCGGCCGTCTGCGCCGTCTGCCACCGCCCTGCCGGCTGTACCGCCGGCGGACGCCTGGTATCTCTCGTCCATTCCTCTGTCCCGGGATTTGCAGCGGTTCACCTATGAGCTGTGCGAACGCCTGGAAATTTCGTATCCCCTGGTGCTTGGCGTGATGAAGGTGGAAAGCGATTTTCGCACCGGCGCCCTGCGGAAAGGGGAGGGGGCCGACATGGTGGGGATCATGCAGATAAACAGCCGGTACCTCGCCAGCCATTATAAGCGGTATGGGGTGACCGACGCCTACACCCCCCGGGACAATATCACCATCGGGGTGAACATGCTGGCCGAAAGCATCGGCAAAAACGGCGTGCATTATGGGCTGATGGAATACAACATGGGGATTGTGAACATGAGGAAAAAGCGGGACGCGGGCGTCACGACCACCAGCTACACCCGCAAGGTGACAGCCGCCGCCGCGGGGTATGAGCAGGAGCTGAAGAAGCAGGGCTTCTCTATATAATAGGGTAACACAAGGCGGGGAACCGGTAGGCGTACCGGTTCCCCGCCTTGTTATAGCTCTTCGGGTGGCAGATAGGCGCCGTATCCCTCCGCCTCCATCTCTTCCAGGGGGATGAAGCGGAGAGCCGCGCTATTGATGCAATAGCGCCGGCCGCCCGTCTCGGCAGGGCCGTCCTCGAACACATGGCCGAGGTGGGCGCCGCCGGTGCGGCTGCGCACCTCTGTGCGCTGCAAACCGAAGCTTCTATCCGGCCGCTCCTCCAGCAGGCTGCTGCCGATGGGCCGGGAGAAGCTGGGCCAACCACAGCCCGCGTCGAATTTCTCCGCCGAGGTAAACAACGGCTCGCCGGTGGTGACGTCCACGTAAATGCCACGGCGGTGCTCCGCATGGTAGGCGTTGCGGAAGGCCGGCTCTGTCGCGCCGCTTTGGGTCACCTGGAACTGTAGCGGGGTCAGCTGCGCCTTGAGCTCCTCCGCGGATTTGCGCCGGTAGCCGCCCCGGCGGGCCGCCCGCTCAAAGGCCGCCTTGCCGATATGGCAGTAACCGCCCGGATTCTTGTCCAGATACCTCTGGTGGTATGCTTCCGCCGGCCAGAAATTCTGGAGGGGCTGGGCCTCCACCACCAGCGGCCGGCGATGCCGCTTCTGCTGCTTGTCCAGCGCCTGCTCGATAAGCGGCGCGTCCTCCGGCGCGGTAAAGTAGATGCCCGTGCGGTATTGGGTGCCCCGGTCGGGTCCCTGCCGGTTGACCGCCGTGGGATCGATCGCCTGAAAAAAGAGATCCAGCAGCGCGGGGAGGGGGAGAGCCACCTCGTCGTACTGTACCCGCACGGTTTCGGCGTGCCCCGTCGTTCCGGTGCAGACCTCCTCATAGCGTGGGCTCTCCGTGCTGCCGTTGGCGTAGCCGACCAGGGTGTCGGTGACGCCCCCGATGCCGCCCAGGTATTTTTCCAATCCCCAAAAACAGCCGCCCGCCAGATAGATTTCTTTCATACGAAAAGCCTCCCGCCCATATGCTGTGTGTGGTTCCCATATTACCATGCCCCGCGCAGAAGAATTTACCAAGGAAGAAAAAATTCCCTTTTTTTAAAAAAAGGTCTTGACAAAACCGAGTGGTGCGTGTATAGTGATTATTGTAATCAATACAAAAAAGAAATCATTACAGAAAAGAGAGGTGGATATGACAGGCCCCATTACCAAATCGGTTCAGGAAATCGCCGCGGCTCTTACCGAAAAAGGACTGCGGCCCACGCAGCAACGGATTGCCATATATGATTACCTGCTGCGTCATCCCACCCATCCGACGGTGGATACTATTTACCGGGCGGTTCTCGAGCGGTTTCCCACCTTTTCCCGCACCACCATTTACAACAGCCTGCACGCGCTTGTGGATGCAGGGCTTATCCGGACGGTTACCATCGATCCGGAGGAACAACGGTTTGACGGAAATGCCGCCGACCACGCACATTTTAAATGCTGCGGCTGCGGTTCTATCTACGATTTCGACCTGGATGACCAGGCCGTGCAGAGCATCTGCCCGCCGGGGTTCCAGGTGCAGGTACAGGATGTGTATTTCAGCGGCCTGTGTCCTGCCTGCCAACCGGCTTCTTTGTCCCACTGACCGGCGTCGGCCGGAACATATAAGAATGAAATTTTGGAGGTAACAGTTATGAAAAAGTTTGTTTGTCTGATCTGCGGATACGTGCACACCGGGGACGCCGCCCCCGCCGCCTGCCCGGTTTGCGGCGCTGGCCCCGACCAGTTTAAAGAGATGGGTGCCGCTGAGGCTCCCGCCGCTGCCGCTGCGCCGGCCGCTGCCGCCGGCGAGCGGGTCTGGGCCGACGAGCACCGGGTGGGCGTGGCTCAGGGCCTGGATGCCGAGGTCGTCGAAATGCTGCGCGCCAACTTCACCGGCGAATGCTCCGAGGTGGGCATGTACCTGGCCATGGCCCGCGTCGCTCACCGCGAGGGCTATCCCGAAATCGGCCTGTACTGGGAAAAGGCCGCTTATGAAGAAGCGGAGCACGCCGCCAAGTTCGCGGAGCTGCTCGGCGAAGTGGTGACCGACAGCACGAAGAAGAATCTGGCGATGCGCGTGGAGGCCGAATGCGGCGCCACCGAAGGCAAAATGCAGCTGGCCAAGAAGGCGAAAGCTCTCAACTATGACGCTATCCACGACACCGTCCACGAGATGGCCAAGGACGAGGCCCGCCACGGCAAAGCCTTCGAGGGTCTGCTGAACCGGTATTTCGGTTAATTTTTCTCACAAAACCAGAAAGCGCCCCCGCCGCAGGAGTGTCTGCAGCGGGGGCGCTTGCGCGTTCGGAAAGAACAGGGCAGTTTTCAGGAGTTTTTCAACATGACGCTTTCCACGTCGTTGGCCACGTGCTCACAGGCGTCGCAGCATTTTTCCATGCGGTCGAAAATTTCCCGCCAAACGCTCAGCTCGATGGGATCGGTCGAGGACAAATACAGCTTGCGCACCGCGCGGGTATACAGTGCGTCGCCTTCCTCCTCAAGCCGGTTGATTTCCACGATGTTTTCGTAAATAGAATCGGATTTGCGGAAGTGGCGGAATTCCTTGAGCGTGTCCTTGAGCACCTCGCAGCAGCGGACGATGACGTCGGCGAATTCCAGCGCTTCCTCCCGGATGGCCGCCACGTTGAACATGTAGGTGCGGATGAGCACGTCCTCGATGGCGTCGGTAACGTCGTCGATTTCCTGGATCAGCAGGATGATGTCCTCCCGCTCAATGGGGGTGATGAACGCCCGCATCAGCTCAGACATGGTGTCGTGCTTGGAGATGTCGGCGTTATGCTCGATGACGTGCATCTCCTCCATGCGGGCCTGCAGGGTGTTGGGATCGAAGTTTTCCAGATTGGTTTTCAGCAGCTCCGCCGCTTTGCAGGAAAACTTGACGCCTCGTACCATCATTTCAAAATAGTCGCATTCTCTCTTGGCCTTTTTTTCTTTCTTACCCATTTTGAAATCCGCCTTTCTGATTGGTTAAACGCTTGCGCTTTCTATTAAAACAGCCGCATGAACAGCCACGCCATGAGGAAGCCGATAAGCCCGCAGCCCGGGAAGGTGAGCACCCAGGTGAGCACCATCTCCTTGACGACGCTCCATTTGACGGCGGAAAGCCGCTTGGCGGCGCCCACGCCCATGATCGCTGTGGTTTTTGTGTGGGTGGTGCTCACGGGAATGCCGCCGGTAAAGAAGGAGACGAGCAGGCAGGCGGACGCGGCCAAATCGGCGGCGAAGCCCTGGTATTTTTCCAGCTTGACCATGTCCATGCCCACCGCCTTGATGATGCGGTAGCCGCCCACGGAGGTACCGACGGCCATCACCAGGGAGCACAATATCATCAGCCAGAGGGGCAGCGTGAATTGTGCGGCATCGCCGTTCCCGCTGGCCAGAAAGACTCCCAGCATAAACACACCCATGAATTTTTGACCGTCCTGGGCACCGTGCATAAACGCCATGGCGGCGGCGCCGCCAATCTGCGCCCCCCGGAAAAAGCGGGTGGTTTTCCGGCGGTCCATGCCGCGGCAGAGAAGAGCGGTCAGCTTAGCGGCCGCCCAGCCGAAGGCAAAGCCAAGGAAGGTCGACAGGGCGAGACCGTACAGCACCTTGACCCATTCAGCGCCGTTGATGCCGCCGAGACCGCCGTGCAGCGCGATGGCCGCGCCGGACAGGCCGGCGATCAGGGCGTGGCTTTCGCTGGTGGGAATGCCGAAATACCAAGCGGCCACGGCCCACAGCACAATGGCGAACAGTGCGGCGCACAGGGCGACAGAGGCCTCGTGGGAATTGCCACGGAAGTCCACCATGTTGTAGATGGTCTGCGCGACGGAGGCGTTGATCAGCGTCATGACCAGCACCCCGAGGAAGTTGCAGCCCGCCGCCATTAAAATGGCGGCGCGGGGGCCCATGGAACGGGTGGAAACGCAGGTGGCAATGGCATTGGGGGCATCCGTCCAGCCGTTGACAAAAATGACGCCCAAGGTGAGAAGCACCGTCAGAATCAACATGGGGTTCGAGACCAGGCTGGATAAAAAGTCCTGCAGTGACAACGTCATGTCCTTTGCTCCTTTACCGTCCGCATACGATTTCACAAACCGTCTTTCAGTATACACGCTTCCGCCGCGAATGAAAAGAGTTTTTTCCGCATTTCTTCGCGTTTAAAAGAAAAAACAGGGGCTTGGCAGACGACCGTTTCGCCTATATAATGAAAGAAACGAATTTTTTTAAACGAAAAGGAGGGCTGCCTGCATGAAACGGATTGGGCGCGGGCTGCGTCACGGACTGTTCCTGCTTCCCGCCATCATAGCCGCGCTGCTGTATGTGTGGCTGCCCCATGTCCCGCAGCTGACGGAGAAGGTCTTTTCCCGGGGAATATTCCGCGCGGTTTCGGTGCCGCTGGGAGGGCTTGTGGCCGTTCTGCCCTTTTCCCTGACCGAGTGCTTGGTGGTGCTGGCGCTGCCGCTGGCCGTCACGCTGGGAATCCTGCTGGCAAAGCGGCTGCGCCGGACGGAAGCGAAGGGGCGGGTGCTGGCCCGCGCGGGAAAGGGACTGGGCTGGGTTCTGTCCTCTGTGCTGCTGCTGTACATGGTGATGCACGGCGCGAATTTTTACCGGCTGCCCGTTTCGGAGCTGATGGGGCTGGACACCAGCATCCAGTCTCCCGCGTATCTCCAGCGCGTGTGTATCGATCTGGCGCAGAAGGCGTCGGCGGAGCGGGAGCTGCTGGAGGAGGATGAGGACGGGTATACCAAGCTGTCGGTGTCCAAGGCGGAAATTCTGCGGCTGGCCGACAACGGCTACCGCAAGCTGGATGATACGTATCCCTATCTGTGGGGCGGCGTCTGGCGGACAAAGCCGGTGCTGCTGTCGCATTGGTGGTCGTATACGGGGATAACCGGCATGTATTTTCCGTTTTTTGCGGAGGCGAACGTCAATATTGACGTGCCGGACAGCGATATTCCGGCTACGGCGGCCCATGAGCTGGCTCACACCCGCGGTTTTGCCAAGGAGGACGACTGCAATTTCTTCGCTTATCTGACGGCCACCCACAGCGACTCAGCGGATTTCCGCTATTCCGGCTATATGCTGGCGTACATCTATTGCTCCAACGCGCTGTACGATTACGATACCGACATGTGGGGGGCCGTGCGGCAGCACTGCTCCAAGAGGATGCTGCGGGATCTGGGACAGCGCAATGCCTATTGGAAGCAGTTTGAGGGCAAGACGCAGGAGATTTCCAGCTCGATCAACAACAGCTTCCTCACCTCCCAGGGGGAGGAGAAAGGCGTGTTCAGCTATGACCGGGTGGTGCAGCTGATAGTGGGCTATTATCGCAGCGAGGGGCTCGTGCCTCTTACATAAACATACGGCAGGCGGACATACTACTCCTAAAATCTGTATTAGGAGGAAAGGTATGGATACTGCCATAGCCATTGTGGGGATTTTGCTGGGGTTGGTGTTTTGCCTGTGCGGCTATGCGGCGCATCGGCTATGGTGCGCCTGTAATGGGATGCTGCTGGGCGTTTCGGGCGGTTCCCTGCTGGGAATGCAGCTGCAAAGCCCGGTGTTCATGGTTGTGTGCGGCGCGCTGCTGGGACTCGGGCTGGCCGTTGTCTTTTTCCGCTTCGAGCGGATAGGCTCCGCCGTCAGTCTGGCGGTCACGGGGTTTGCCTGCGGGCTGCTGATACTGCGCAGCTTTGACAGCACGGCGTGGCCGTGGGCGCTGTTGGCGGCGGGCGTCGGCGCCGGTGTGTCCTGGCTGCGGCCTCGCCCGGCGGCGCTGACCGGGCTGGCGCTCAGCGGTTCGCTGCTGCTGGTGATGTCCCTGTTCGGCGTCTTTACGAAGCGCTATTGGTTTGTATACGATCCGGCGACGCCTTTGGCGGCGGGGGAGACGGCGGTTTTTCTCTTCTTCAGCGTCCTGCTGATGGCGGCGGCCGGGCTGGCCCTGCAGGTGGGGCTGCTCAGGCGCCGGGACGCTGGGGAACAGGCGGCGCGGACGCCTGATAACGGCGCACCGAAAAAGAGCGGGTAAGTGAAAAAACGAAGCGGCAAGTATTGACAACCCCGAGGAAAGATGCTATCATATTGTCCGTCACTTGACACGGAGAGGTGTCCGAGCGGTTTATGGAGCTGGTCTTGAAAACCAGTGACTCGAAAGAGCCAAGGGTTCGAATCCCTTCCTCTCCGCCAACATGTTTCTGATGCCAAGAGACAGGCTACGTGAATAGAAGGATGGAGCGGATTTATGCTGCGTGCGGTCATCGTGGGATTCGGAAATATTGGGCACGCTGTTCTGGAAGCCTTGCTTGCAAGCACTGATTTTGAAGCGGCCGGCGTGGTCAGCCGTAGTCTCGCTGTCGGCGCTCTCGGCGATATTCCGGTGGTACGGGATATTGAGGCGCTGCCGAAGCCGGATGTGGCCATCCTTTGCTCTCCCAGCCGTGCGGTTCCAGATTTGGCGGCATCCCTCCTGGAAAAAGGGATCTGCACGGTGGACAGCTACGACATCCATTCATCGATTTATGAAGTCCGGCAGAGGCTGGACGCGGTGGCGAAAGCCCACGGTGCGGCGGCCGTTATGTCCGCCGGATGGGATCCTGGCACCGACTCGATGGTGCGGGCCCTGCTGGAGGCTATGGCGCCCAAGGGGATTACCTATACCAACTTCGGCCCTGGCATGAGTATGGGGCATACGGTGGCGGTCAAGGCGATTCCCGGCGTGAAAAACGCGTTATCCATGACCATTCCGCTGGGAACCGGTATCCATCGCCGCATGGTGTATGTGGAACTGGCGGAGGGCCATGCTTTCGCGGATGTGGCCGCGGCTATCAAGAATGATGACTATTTCAAACACGATGAAACCCATGTCATCCAGGTGCCGGATGTCGACGCGCTTAAAGACATGGGTCACGGCGTCGATCTGGTGCGCAAGGGCGTTTCTGGCAGCACGCACAGCCAGCGCATGGGCTTCACGATGGAGATTAATAACCCCGCCCTAACTGGACAGATTCTGGTGGCTGCCGCCCGCGCGGTGAAAAAGCAGGCGCCCGGGTGCTATACCATGATTGAGATTCCGCCGATTGATTTGCTGGAAGGCAGCACGGAGGAGCTCATCCGCCGGCTGGTATGAGCCGTTAACCGAATAGGATATCCGGTTGCCCACCGCAACCGGTGACCATATGGAGAAGTACTCAAGTTGGTGACGAGGCGCCCCTGCTAAGGGCGTAGGTCGGGTAACCGGCGCGAGGGTTCGAGTCCCTCCTTCTCCGCCATATAATCCTGACACTTTAGATGCAGGAGCAAAAAACCCTGATTATATCAGGGTTTTTTCGCATCTATAGGCCGAAATTTCGACGTACCGTTCCATGGATGCATTTGGCCCCTTTTCCCGATGTGGAGAGACTCGAACTCCCGCGTTTTACAGAAAATGGAATACATAGCCCATGTGACCGTGAAAACGGATACAAGGGCAAAAATAATAGCTGCCCGCAGTTTTTGAACGAAAGCTGCGGGCTTTTTTCATGCCAAGGGAAAGGAGAAAGCCACATGCAGTTCATGGAAAGCGAACGGGATCAAGCGTACGAGCGGATGATGCAGCTGCCGCCGAGAAGGAGAAAAGCGGAAGCTCAGTTCTACCGCGGAAGAGGCCATCGGGAGTGCTTCGAGAGGGAGGAGAAGAAGCTGGGAGGAGGCTCTCCGAAGCTGCGGGCCGCCTTGTATCTGCTGACGGCGGACAGCCGGCTGTGGGCGGCAGCCCGGCCGGCGGTGAGCAAAACGGGTATCGATTTTGCCGCCATCCGTCCGAAAGATATCAGCACCGAGGCGTACGTTCTGTACCGTGCCGCCCAGGATATCTACGAGGGCACCCGATATATCGGCGCAGCGGAACTGGTGGACAGGAAGCTGGCGTCCGGCAGGATGTTCCGCCTCATTTGTCGTGCCATGGAACTGGCCCGGATGAACCAGTAACGGGAAAGGAAGGCAATGACCATGCCAAACAACGTGACCAATGTGGTCATTTTTCACGGGGATGAACAGAGAATCCGCGAAATTCTGGAGGCCATCCAGATGGAGGATATCGGCCCCGGCAGTATCGACTTCGATAAGGTGATCCTCATGCCGCCCAGCCTGAATATCGAGTGCGGAAGCCGGACGGAGCAGGGCCTCAAGCTCTATACAAGCTTTGTCAAGCAGTTCCTTGCGGAGGTCGAGGCCGGCGGTTCGACTTCCGGGAACCGTCAGTTGTCGGAACAATATCATAAGCTGCGCGAAGACGAGGCATTCCGTCTGGGCGAGCAAGCGTACCACAATCTGCAGGAATACGGCCATGCCACATGGTACAGCTGGTCGAACGAGCACTGGGCTACCAAGTGGAACGCGTATGGGTTTGAGTACCTCGGAGAGCCGGAGGCTGGTACTGTCCGTTTTTACACGGCATGGGCGCCGCCGCATCCCGTCCTGGAAAAACTGGCGGAGCGATATCCGGAGATTGGGTTCACGCATCGATGGGCGGACGAGGACATCGAGCGAAACTGCGGCGAGCGTGAATACAAGCCGGGCGGGCAAATGGAGGAGTATATCCCCCTGAACGAAAGTAAAGAGGCGTATGAACTGGCAGCGGATATCCAGAGAAGCGATCTGTCGGAGTACGGGCTCTTCCTGACGGAGAATGGGGATGGCTATGAATACCGGGAAGAGGAGGAACAGGACATCACCATAGGCTAGAGAGAACAAACAACAAGACCGATATCAACCGTACCAAACGGGAGATATCGGTTTTTCGTTTGGGACGGCTGATCTCGGCGGAGAGCGAGGTGGATATCCATCAACAGTCCCATCACATGGATAGGGAGCAAGAAGATATTACGCGATCGCATTCTGGCGCGGTTTCCGGTGAGGGTGGAGCGGTATATCGAGGTGTTCGGTGGGGGCGGCTGGGTGCTGTTCCACAAGGAGCCGTCGCCCTTTGAGGTGTTCAACGACTTCAATGCCGACCTGGTGAACCTGTACCGGTGTATCCGGGACAAGCCGGAGAAGCTGATACAGAGGCTGGAGTACACGCTCAACGCCCGGGAGGATTTTGAGCATATCCGGAAACTGCTGAAAAGCAAGGCGGAGCTGACGGACATACAGCGCGCCGCCGGATACTACCAGCTGATCCGCCAGAGTTATGCCTCCACACTGGACAGCTTCGGCGGGCAGCCGACAGGAATGTGGGCGACCTTCCCGGTCATCCGGCAGGCGGCGGAACGGCTCCAGCGTGTGGTCATCGACAACCGGGATTTCGAGAAGGTGATCGGCCAGTACGACCGGGAGAACAGCCTGTTCTACTGCGACCCGCCGTACTGGAGCACCGAGGATTATTATGAGAATGTGGTGTTTGGCAGGGAAGATCATCAGCGGCTGGCGGATTGCCTGCTGGGGATACAGGGGCGGTTCCTGCTGTCCTACAACTACTGCGACGAGATCGTAGCACTCTACAAACGGCCGGGGATTTGGCTGGAAGAGTTGATGCGGCCGCACAGCATGGCGCACCGGTTTGAGCCGGGTGCGGAGTTCCGGGAACTGCTGATATCCAACTACGACACCACCGAGAAATACCGCCAGCAATGGCAGGACACCCTGTTTGGACTGGCGGGAGAAATGACAGTCCTGTCGGAAAGGAAGTTTTTATGAAAGCAAAGATGATGAATATCGCCATTCCGGTAGAGGTGCTGGAGGAAAGCGGGCTCGACCTGTCTGCGGTGCTGGAACTGGAGGCGGGGGAGGGCGCCCTCGTCATCCGCAACGCGACGGGGATGGAAAGCTTCGTGTGCGACGGGGAGTGCGAAGACTGCCCGTTTATGGTGGACGACTGTGACGGGAACTGTGACGATTGCCCCTGTCAGTCGGCCTGTGACCGGGTGAATGGGGAGGGTATCGATGAGTGAACGGACGCTCCGGGTGCTGGGAAAACGAGGGCGGATTACGGTGCCACTGGAGCTGCGGAAGGCCATCGGGCTGGCATACAACGACGTGGTGAGCTTCCGGCTGGAGGGGGATACGGTGCGGATGAAGCGGGAGAAACTCTGTGACAACTGCCGGGAAACGCTCCCGCTGCAGGAGTTTCTCGATGGGCTGAGCCCGGAGGAGCAGCGGCAGGCGCTGATCCATCTGTCGGTTCGCTGGGCCGAAAAGGAGGGACAATAATGGAAGAGAGGAGCCCGAAGCTTTCGGTGAAAGTACGGAATCTGTACAATGGGGAGCACGGCAAGCTGCGGGCCGTGTTGAGCGTGACCATCGGCGGGGCGTACGCCATTCATGGTTTGAAGCTGTACGAAACGGAGAAGGGCGGGCTGTTCCTGTCCATGCCCAGCCAGTCGTATGAGGCGGATGGAGAAACGAAGTACACGCAGATATTCCACCCCATCACGGCGCGCGGACGGGAATATCTCGAGAAGGCGGCGCATCTGGCCTACCACATGGCCTTGGAGAGCCAGAAGCAGGAAGAACGGCTGGGGATGGAGCTGCAGCCGTAAGGGCCGGTTGAAAAAGTGCTGGACTTATGCGAAGAGTTGGGTATACTGTTTGGCTTGAAGGGAGGCGTCGGCATGAAGAGACGCGGAATATGGCTGCTGGCGGGAATTGCGCTGTGTTTGACCGCCTGTCACAAGGCAGTGGAGCCAATAGCCCATTTTTCTGAGGGCAGCCAGTACGCAACACATCTGACCACGGAACCCCCGGAGAGTGTCTGGAATACTGCCATGTCTTCTGCGACGATATGGAAAAGCACCTCACAATCTCATTTGCAGGAAACTGCGGCGGTTACAGGGACTGCCCCCTCCAAGGCTTCCAGTACGGAAATCACCGCTCCGACTAAGGCTAAAAGCACGAACAGTAAGGCCGTGGCGGGTAGTTCCACCCCAGCCAAAACGAGCCTTTGCACTATGAGTACGACGTCAACACTCGTTCAGCCGACACAGACCGATCCATGGACATATCCGTATGATATCGCGGTGATGGAAGCGGAATGCCGGACCTATGCGGAGAGTCTGGAATGGGTGTGGAAGGATTCGCTGACGCTTACCAACAGCAGTTGGAATGGGAACGTCAGCACATACCCATTCACAAAATATCCGGATGAAGTGACACGCACTCTAAAAGACTCTGTATTTGAAATGATTGCGTTGGAGAGGAACTACTATCATGGCTTAAAGACGAACATGCGCATATATTTTCAGCCGCATGAGGACTCCTATGGGGACTATCTCATATACTCTTTAACGGACTGAGAGGAGAAGACAAATGCATATCAAGAGACTGTGGGCGGCGCTGTGCGCTGCCCTTTTTCTGTTAGGGGCCGTCCCGATGACTGTCGGGGCGGCTTCGTCATATCTGGAAGCGGGAGACAAGACGTATTTCAAAACCCGGCAAGCGCTGCGGGGCGGCACCGGCGAGGGATACGTCAGTTCTCTGGGAACCCGGGTCAATCTGATGTGGTTTGACCAGTCGCCCACCAACTCCTATATCGACAAGTACGATCTGGCACCGCAGTATGACGGCAAGGTCTGGGCCTACTGTATCCATCATGGAGTTGCGTATGGGCATCCTTTCCGACGAACAGAGGATCTCACAAAGAGCAATTACTGGAGGGATTTAGGAGCAATAGCTCAATATGGCCTGAAGCTGACTACGCTCTATGGCTTTCCGGCCCGGACGCCGGCGGAGCTGGGGGTGAGGGCCATTGACGACGCGGTGGCGGCCACTCAGGCGGTGCTGTGGGAATACCAGCAGGGATACCGTACAAACGCGGTTACGCTTGGTAACGACGCCGAGTACAGGGCCTTCATCAAAGGGACTCCGGCGGAACCGGCCTACCACAAGATTTTGGAGGGGATCCGGAACCATACTACAGCCGCGGGCTTTGCAGATTCCACGCTGGTGCTCAAGCCCCAGAGCGACGGTCGTTACGCTGTAACCGTAACCGATACCAAGGGGACGCTGGCGGGCTTTTCCGTGACAGCAAGCGACAGCCGGGTGACAGCGAAAATCAATGGGAACACCTTGACACTCTCCAGTACGGAGGCGATTGAGGGGAACATCACCCTGACGTTCCAGCGGATTCTGCCGCCGCTGCCCAGGCATGGCGTATTTGTCGCGGTGGGGCGGAACGCCGAGGAACAGGAGATTATGACCGGCGTCGCGGAGGATCCGTTCTTCTTTCGTGCGACGGCGCGGGTCGAGGCCAGAGGGACCATGCAGATCCGGAAGGTCTCTGAGGACGGCAAGGTGGACGGGATTTCGTTCCTTGTATCCGGAAACGGGTTGAACGACACGTTTGTGACAGCAAACGGCGGGAGGCTGGAAATCCCGAATCTGCTGGCGGGTGAATACACCGTGACTGAACAGGTGGACGGCGCCTACGAGCCTCAGAAATCCCAGATGGTGACGGTGGTTCCCGGTCAGACGACAACCGTCACGTTCAGCAACACACTGAAGCGGGGCGGCCTGCGGGTGGTGAAGACCAGCGAGGATAACTGGCTGGAGGGGCACACGTTCCGCTTGTCCGGCACATCGCTTTCGGGCGACAGGGTGGAGGTATATGCGAAAACCAACAGCGCTGGTGTCGCCGAGTTCCGGGATGTCCTGGTTTCTGGAAACGCGCCTTACGTGCTGGAGGAGGTCGATACCGATGAGCGGTATGTGGTTCCCTCCGCGCAGAATGTCCTCGTGGAGTGGAACAAGGTGACGGACAAAACCGTGGTCAACCGGCTCAAGAAATGGAGCCTGACGGTGAGCAAGGTGGACGCGGAAACCGGCACGGCGCAAGGAGAGGGGAGCCTGGCCGGAGCACAATATGGTTTGTACCGTCATGGCCTGCTGCAGAAGGTGTATACCACAGACGCTAGTGGGCGGTTCACCACCGACTGGTATCCTTGCGGCGCTGGCTGGTCGCTGCAGGAAATTGCCCCCAGTTTGGGGTACCAGCTGGACACAAAGGAATACCAGCTGGGCGTGGAGCCAGGCCAATACACGATGGAATACAATGGGGAGGCGCTGACTGTCCGGGAATCGGTCATTCAGGGCCGCGTCGCCATCCTGAAGCACAACGACGATGGCAGCACACAAATTGAAACACCGGAGGTCGGCGCGGAATTCGAGGTGTTTTTCAAGGCTGCCGGAAGCTATGAGCAGGCTAAAGAAAGCGAACGGGACAGGCTGGTGACCGACGAGAATGGATATGCCGTCAGCAAGTGGCTGCCCGCTGGGGTGTATACGGTCAAACAGACAAAAGGCCGGGAGGGCACAGAGCGACTCCCGGCCTTTGACGTGCATATCAGCGAGCAGGGGAAGGTGTACCGCTACCTCATCAACAACGCTTCGTTTGAATCTCAGCTGGAAGTGGTGAAAAAGGACGCGGAAACGGGAAAAATCATTCCGCTGTCCGGATTCGGCTTTAAAATTCGCGACATCGAAACTGGAAAGTATATCACCCAGCACATCACCTACCCGGAGCCGATGGAGCTGGACACTTTTTACACGGCTTCCACCGGCCGTCTGATGCTGCCGGAGCCGCTGAAAGCGGGCCGGTATGAGCTGGTAGAGGTGCAGTCCGTACCGGGCTATGTCTTGGATGGGACGCCGGTGTCGTTCACCATCGATGGCAGCCGACAAGTGGTGACGGTGGAGAAAGCGAATATCCCGCAGAAGGGCGTGATTCTCCTTGAAAAGACCGGCGAGGTATTCTGGAGCGTGGAGGAGACGGCCGGAGTATACCAGCCGGTGTACCGGGAGCAGAGCCTGGCTGGAGCCGTCTTCGAGCTGATTGCAGACGAGGATATCTATACGCCGGACGGCACGCTGCGGGCGGCAAAGGACACGGTGGTGGATACCCTTGTCACCACGGGAGAAGGCGGGAAAAGCAAGGCGTTATATCTGGGGCAGTACCGGCTGGTGGAGAAGCAGGCGCCGGAGGGCATGGTGTTGGAGTCCACGCCCCATATGGTAAAGCTGGAATACGCCGGGCAGGAGGCAGCGGTGACGGAGACCGTCATCGCCCTGACCAACCAACGGCAGAGGGTGCAGATTGAGATGCAAAAGCTGCTGGAACAGGATGAGCGGTTTCAGTTGTTCGGGGATATCCGCAAGGTATCCTTTGGGCTGTATGCGGCGAAGGATTTGGAGGCGTCAGACGGCAGCGTCATCCCCAAGGACGGTCTGCTGGAGGTGGTGGCCTGCAAGGAAGACGGTACGGCGACATTCCAAACCGACCTGCCGTTCGGCTCTTTTTATCTCAAGGAGATCTCCACCGACGAGCATTACCAGCTCAGTGATAAGGCATATCCCATCGAGTTCACCTATGCCGGACAGGAAACCGGGGTGGTTCATCTGGGGGCTAATGAGGGCCAGCCCATTGAAAACCACCTCATCCGTGGCAGCGTTTTGGGCCACAAGGTGGACGAAAATGGCCAAGCGGCGCCTGGCGCGGTGATGGGATTGTTCCAGGCAGACGAGACGGAATTTACCGAGGATACGGCGCTGCTAATCAGCGTAAGCAACGAGCACGGAGAGTTCCGCTTCGACGGCATCCCGTTTGGAGACTGGCTGGTGCGGGAAATCCGGCAGCCGGAGGGGTTCTTGCTCAGTGAAACCCTCTACCCGGTGACTATAGCGGAACAGAACCATGTGGTAGAAATCAACGTGGAGAATATTCACATCCCACCCGCGCCGGTGAATCCGCCCACCGGGGAAGAACGCCGGTGGCGGAACCTGGTGATGGGTTTGGCCGCGGTGGCGGTGGGCGGCGCCGTCGCCCTGTTCATCATAAAGAAGAAAAAGGGTTGAGGCGGTTCGTGAATCGTGGAGGTATCTGTTGAAGAAACGAAGCATTGTGTTGTGGCTGGCTGTTCTGCTGTTGCTGCTGTGTCTGCCGGCGGGAGCGGCGACGTCAGTGGATGCGGTCATCGAGCAGACCTGGTCGTCCATCAGGGGACAGATTCAAAATGTGGTGAACAACGTGGTATTCCCGGCGGTGGACATGATTCTGGCGGTGGTGTTCTTTGTCAAGCTATCCAGCGCGTACTTCGACTACCGCAAGCATGGACAGTTTGATTTTACAGCTCCCGCCATCCTGTTCGCCTGCCTGGTGTTCACCCTCACCGCTCCGCTGTATATCTGGAAAGTGCTGGGGATATAAGTGGAGGGCGGCATGACTAAAAAAGTTGAAGGGAAGTGCAACGACTATGGAACCGAAAAATGCCATGGCTGAGCCGGATATACTTGGCACGGCACGAAAGGCGGAACTTTTCGACGAGCTACTCAAGACCTTCGAGGAGTTTATGGAGGATGAGGACGTTTATGAAATTCTGCGCAGTATGATGACGGATCAGGAGATCATCAAATCTGGCTTTCCATTTAAGCATAACGACGCGGAACAGCAAGCACTTGCCGTGCTGGAGCAGTTAGGCGGGCAGGCTGAACCCGGCATTCCCGCTAACACCGCCAAACTCCGCGATCTTCTTAGAATCCACCTACCAGACGAAGCCTATCTGGAGCACCGCTCTACTGCGGTGGATTTGCTCTCCATCGGCGACATCGACCCGGCGGATATCACACCCGACAAGTTGGCCGGCTGGAAGGACATTCTAAACGCCGATATCGTCCGAATTTTCCCCGGAGCTTATGGTGTCCACATTGAAGTGGACAATGTCGACCCAGAGCGGCTCTCCGACTTTGTTTTCCTTGCCAGCCTGGGTAAACTGGCAGAGCCGCAGGAAGAACTAGAAGATCACCTTGAAGAACTGTCTTTATGACAGTATTGACGGACGCGTTTTGTAGGATATCGACCGCCATGTGGAAGGAGGAATGTCCTTGGACTGGTTAAACAAGGTGCTGGAGAGCACGGGGAATGTGGTGAAGGGGCTGGGTCAGGAGGTATCCGCGGGGATGTGGGATACCACCTTGCGGTGGATGTACACGGCCATCTACGACGCCGTGGCCCAGTTCTTCACCTCCATCGGCAGCATGGGGGTGGAGATATTCGGCCTGCCCTGGGTGGGGGCGGTGACCAGATTGTTTTCCCTTTTCGGCTGGGGTCTGTTCCTAGCGGGGCTGGTGGTAGCGGTATTCGACCTGGCCATTGCGGCCCAGTCGGGACGGGTGAGCGTGCGGGACACCGCCCTCAATACCATCAAGGGTCTGATGGCGGTCAGCCTGTTCACTACCCTGCCGGTGGAGCTGTACAAATTCTGTATCAGCCTGCAGGGGACGTTCATGGGGGATTTGGCCCGGGTGTTTGCCGGGGGACAGAGTCTGAATATTGGGGACGCCAGTATGTCGGTGCTACAGGCGTCCTTCGCAATTGCCAACCAGGTGACCCTGTCGGTGTTCAACCTGCTGGCCATGATCGCCATGGCGTATTGCGTGGTGAAGCTCTTTTTTGCGAATATCAAACGGGGCGGCATCCTGCTGATTCAAATCGCGGTAGGGGCTATGTATATGTTCAGTGTGCCGCGGGGGTTCACCGACGGCTTCTGGGGCTGGTGCAAACAGGTGGCAGCGCTGTGCCTGACGGCGTTTCTCCAGACCACCCTGCTGTTCTTAGGGCTGCTGACTTTCAACGTCAACATGCTGCTGGGGCTGGGCCTCCTGCTGTCAGCCAACGAGGTGCCGCGGATTGCGCAGCAGTTCGGGCTGGACACCTCGGCGCGGGTCAGTCTGACCTCGGTCATCCACCATACCACCACGGCGGTCAACCTGACGCGTTCGGTGGTGGGCGCCATGAAATAAAGGGGGTGGCCTATGTATTTGTATCCGCAGAATCTGCGGGCCAACGCCAATTTGTGGCTGTGGAGCCTGAAGGATTTCAGCATGATTAGTATCGCCCTGCTGGTGTCGGTCATCGCCGTGGCACAGGCGGGCTGGCTGCTGCCGCTGGCTTTGACGGCCGGGTATGCGTTTGTCACCATCCGGATGGAGGAAGCCACCGTGCTGGACTATGTCCGATACGCGGCGCGGTATTTTCTTGTTGTCCCGCAATTCTATATATGGAGGCTCGATTGAAAGAAAATCCTTCAACCAGCGAAAAACGGCTTGCCGCCCATGAGGGCGGGCGGCATTTCGTTCCGAAACCGCCCTTTTTCAAAGAGGTCTTATGTCCTTTCCGGGCATAAGACCGGACATGGAGCAGAAGTGAAAACAGGAGGCGTACAGGAATTCCTGGGTATCCAAGGCTTCACCGACCATGGGCTCGCCGCCAGTCACGGCGATCTTTTGTATTTTCAGGTGAGCCCCGCCAACATCGCGGTGCTGTCGAAGTCCATGATGGAGAGGAGGATCCGGCAGCTGATGCTGGTGCTGTCCGCCCTGCCGGGGATGGAAATCCTGTGTATGGATTCCCATGCCTGCTTCGACCGGAACCAGGCCTACCTGAAAGAGCGGCTGGAACAGGAGGAGAACCCGGCGGTGAGGAAGCTGCTGGAACAGGATCGGGCATATCTCGACCATGTCCAGACTGAATTGGCGGCCGACCGGCGGTTTGTGTTCCTGCTGCGGGGGAAGGAGCCGGCGTTTACTCTGGGGAACCGGGCGGAGAAGGCCATGGCGGATCAGGGCTTTGAGGTGCGGCGGCTGGACAAGGAGGGCATCAAGCAGCTGCTGCAGGCCTACTTCGACGCCGGCGGCCAGACGCTGCCCGACGTGGACGGAGCCCAGTGGATGGAGGGAAGATGAGGATATTCCAACGCAGAAAGCCGCGTACCATGGAGGAGCAGGAGGCTACGGCGGTGAAGGATTTCTTTGACCAGCTGCTGCCCGGCGCCATCCGGTTTTACCCGGACAGCTGCGTGTGCGGCAACACATGGCGGAGTGTGTGGGCGGTGAAGGAATACCCGCCGTCCACCGAGGAGCAGGCCATCCTGTCCCGTCTGGGCAGCCATGAGGGGGTGACCCTGCGGATATACACCCGGCCGGTGGAGGCGCAGGAGCAGCGGACCATCATCCAGGCGGCCACCCGGCGGAACAAGCTGCTGCGGGGCGGGAACGACGTGCAGGAAACCATCCGGGCGGAGGGAAACCTCCAGGACGTAGCGGAGCTGCTGGCGGGTCTGCGCCGCAGCAAGGAGCCGCTGCTCCACTGCGCGGTATATATCGAGCTGAAAGCCTCTTCGCCAGAGGGACTGAAGGATCTTCAGGCGGACATCCAGATGGAGCTGACCCGGGAGAAAATCACGGTGGATCGGCTGCTGCTCCGGCAGCGGGAGGGGTTCCTGTCGGTGATGCCGGCGGGAACCAACGTGTTCGGCGTGCAGTATGAACGGGTGCTGCCAGCTTCCTCGGTGGCCAATTTGTACCCGTTGGGGTATTCGGGCAAGACCGATCCCCGCGGGTTTTGTCTGGGCAGGGACAAGTATGGCTCGCATATTCTGGTGGATTTTGACCGGCGGACGGATGACCGTACCAACAGCAGCGTCCTCCTCATCGGCAACAGCGGGCAGGGCAAGTCGTATCTTCTCAAGCTCTTGCTAACCAACTTCCGGGAAAGCGGCAAGGCGGTACTGGGGCTCGATCCGGAGGGGGAGTATCGGGAACTGACGGAAAACTTGGGCGGCTGTTACCTGGATTTGATGGAAGGGCGATATATCATCAACCCGCTGGAGCCACGTTCCTGGGGCGACGGTGGGGAACAGGACGATGATGCGCAAACTCCGGCGGCATTCCGGAAAAGCACGCGCCTCTCTCAGCACATCGCCTACTTGAAAGACTTCTTCCGGACGTACAAGGGGTTTCCCGACGCTCACCTGGACACGCTGGAGATTTTGCTGCTGCGGTTGTACGAGCGGTTTGGCCTGAACGACAGCGCGGACTTCGACAGCCTTACCCCTCAAGAATATCCCATCCTGTCCGACTTGTACGGGCTGGTGGAAGAGGAATACCGGCAGGTTGACCGGAATAAAAAGCCGCTGTATACCGAAGACACGCTGCGGGAGCTGTGCCTGGGGCTCCATTCCCTGTGCCGCGGTGCCGAGTCCCGGTACTTCAACGGCCACACCAACATCACCAGCGACCGGTTCCTGATGTTCGGGGTGAAAGGTTTGCTGGACACCAATCAGAGGCTGAAAGACGCCATGCTGTTCAACCTGCTGTCATATATGAGCCACCGGCTGCTGAACGAGGGGAACACGGTGGCCAGCATGGATGAGATCTATCTGTTCTTCACCAACCGGACGGCGGTGGAATATATCCGCAACGCGTCCAAACGGGCGAGGAAGAAGGACAGCGCGGTGGTGCTGGCCACCCAGAATGTGGAGGACGGCATGCTGGAGGGGCTGCGGGAATATATCAAGCCGCTGTTCGCCATCCCGTCCCACCAGTTCATATTCAATGGGGGCAGCGTGGAGCCGCAGGTGTATATGGACGCCCTGCAGCTGGAACCGGCGGAGTTCGACCTCATCCGGTATCCGGAGCGCGGCACTTGCCTGTACAAGTGCGGGAATGAGCGGTATCTGCTGCAGGTGACGGTCCCACCCTACAAGGCGGCACTGTTCGGAAAGGCGGGCGGACGATGACCGCCGGGTTTGTGGTGAAGGCCGCCCTGCTGCTAACGGACAAGCGGACGTGGAAGGTCATCGGGGCCATAGCGGCTGGGATTGTGCTGCTCATCGCCATGCCGGTGGTCATCCTGATAGGGGTGTTTGAGAATCTGGGGCAGATGGATTTCACCGATTCATCGCTGAAGCAGCAGGTACTGGAGGGGCTAACGTCGGAGGACAGGGCCGGGCTGGAGGCCTGGCAAAGCACGTCCACGACCCTTGAGGCGGCGATGGAGGAAGCGGGTTATGGGGACAGGACGGCCGAAGCCCTGGCCTTATACGCGGGCTGGCTGTATCCGCTGGCCGGGGAGGAGGGATTCGTGGAGAGGCTGGTGGGATGTTTTGAGGAGGGGCAAAGCATCGATGATCTGCTGGCGCATGTAAAGGAGGCATTTGGTATCGAGATATCGGCGGAGGCGTTTGAGAAAGCAGTGAGAAAGAGAGGAACAGATCATGAGAAAAGAAACGGTCTTGCATTTATCCTACGATACGAGGAAACTGCAGGCGCTCCAGTATTACCTGCCGCAGAACGGGACGAGCGTGGAGGCGGCGATCGTCGCCCATCTGGACGGTATTTACGACACGCAGGTGCCGGAGAACGTGAAGGAGTTCCTCCGGCATATGGGCGCCGAAAAGCCGGAGACAGCGCCCAAACAGCCGGTCAGAAAGCAGGCCCGGGAGCCAAAAATCACCGGGCCAAAACAGGAACTCTGACAGGGGGACAAGCATGAGCACACGAAGCTATATCTGTATGGAAGTTGGGGACGACCAATACAAGACCATATACTGTCACAGTGACGGATATCTGTCACATAACGGGGCGCTGTTACTGAAATACTACAGCGACAGGGAAATGGTGGAGAGGCTATTGGAACGGGGGGACTTGTCTTCCCTGGAGAAGAAGATCGAACCGGAGCCGGGCCATCCGCACAGCTTTGACTGGGACAAAAGGCAGAAAGACGTCTGCGTGTTCTACGGTCGTGATCGCGGGGACAAGAACATCCAGGCGGAACCGCTCACTTTGGAAGAACTGGATGACCCGCAAAACCGGACGGAGTATGTGTATATCTTCACCCGGGAAGGACAATGGAAATATTTCCGATATGGGGAATCGAAGAAAGGGCTGCGGGATGTTCAAGAGGATTTACAGAAGGAGTTGGAGGAAGAAACTACGTTGACAGAGGAACTGCGCCTTTTGTAAAAGAGAGGAACAGTTGAATTTCGTTGCCTTTTCGGCTATACTAGACCCAAAGACCTGATGTGGAAGAGGAGGCGGAGCGGACATGGCGGAACTCTGTGGCACGATCCTGTCGGGGGATATTCCGGTTGCCGAGGTGCGAAACGGCGTGGTGACGGTGACGAATGCGCGGCTGGCGCCTCTATATTTTCGGAGGAGCCAGGATGCCGGGGCCTGGCTGTCGGGCCGGGCAATCGATTCCCACCGGGCCAATTCCCGGCTGCTGAAAAAGGCGCTCCGTCTGGCGGAACGCGACGACATCAGCACGGTGCTGTCGGTCAACGCCGTGACCATTACCGACAACTACTGGTACCGGCCGGAGGGTTCCGCCCTGGCCTGGGAGGATGTCCGGTTCAAGGAAAACCTGTTTGACCGGCTGGCGTTGTGCGGCGATCCCGACAGCTTCAGCCAGCGGCCGTCGCGCACGCCCGAACTGACCAATACCGGCAGCTTTGAGAAATGCTGGCGGCTGATTGACGGCCGGTGGTGGATGTACAAGAGCGGAAACGAGAAAGAACGGTTTTCCGAGCTGTTCATCTATGAGCTGGGGTGTGCGCTGGACTTTCCGATGGCGCGCTACGAATACGCCGACGGGTATGTCCGCTCGCTGGACTTTACGGACAATGCGGCGGTGAATTTCGAGCCGGCCTCCGCCTTTATGGGAGAGGACGAGGACTATGGGCGCAACTTCGAGTGGTTTCTGAACCTGTCGGAGGAGCTGGCGAAGGCCTATCTCCGGCTGATTGTTCTGGATACGCTGTGCATGAACATGGACAGGCACACGCAGAACTATGGGGTGCTGCGGGATACGGAAACGGGAGAAATCCTGCGGCTAGCGCCCAATTACGACAACAACATCGCCCTGATTGCTCGCGGGTACCCAAAGGATGTCGGCCGGGAACACGACGGGATGTTCCGGTTCCTTGAGGAGTTTTTGAACCGGCAGCCCCGGGCCAAAGACATGCTCGCCGCGCTGGACATGCCGGCTATCACGGAACAGATGGTGGAAGTCTGTATGGACCGGGTGCCCATTGATGTGGATCGAGTTTTTATCACCCGGTTTGTCCTTAACGGACAGAAAAGGCTGAACGAACTTTTGCTGTAGGGGCCGACGGAGACATTCACACAGACACCACAGAGGTAATACCGAAACCAGAGCCGCCTTGCGTAAGCAGGGCGGCTTTTGTGATCGTTAAGAAAGGGAACGTATGAAGAAATCGAGTATCACATTGGGCTACGACGAGGAGCGGCTGTCGGCGGCCCGGCTGTATCTGAAGCGCAGGGGGCTGACGTTGGAAGAGAAAATGGCGGCGCACCTCGACCGGCTGTATGAGAAATATGTGCCGCCGGGTGTGCGGGAATATATCGGGGAGAGAGGCGAAGCGGCCAGGCCAGGTGAAGGGTAAAGGAGGCGGGAAGCGTCCTTGAGAGAGCAGAAATTCGGGATAGAGATCGAGATGACCGGCCTTTCCCGGTGCGCGGCGGCACAGGTACTAGCCGGTCATTTTCATACCCAGGCGGTGCATGTGGGAGGAGGCTATGACACGTACACCGTCCGGGACGAGCAGAACCGGCAGTGGAAGCTGGTCAGCGACGCGAGCATCGACTGCCGGACACGGAGCAATCGGCCGGCTGGCGACGCCTATGCGGTGGAGTTCGTCTCGCCCATTTGCTTATACGAGGATATCGAAACCATACAGGAGTGTATCCGGAAGCTGCGGCAGGCGGGGGCGCGGGTGAACCCGAGCTGCGGGCTGCACATCCACATCGACGCGGCCGTTCACACGCCCCAGACCCTCCACAACCTGGTGAACATCATGGCGGCCAAGGAGGATTTGCTGTACAAGGCCCTGCAGATTCAGGTGAGCCGGCAGCGGTATTGCCGGAAAGCGGAAACCCGTTTTCTGGAGGCCATCGAGCAGCAGCCCCCCACCACCATGCAGGAGCTGAACCGGCAATGGTACGGCGGCCGGGACCACAGCGGGTACCACTACGACGATTCCCGGTACCATGGACTGAACCTGCACAGCGTGTTCAACAAGGGCACCATCGAGTTCCGCCTGTTCAATTCCACCCTGCACGCCGGGGAAATCAAGGCGTATATCCAGCTATGCCTGGCCATCAGCCATCAGGCGCTGACTCAGCAGCGGGCGTTTCAGACGAGGACGGTGCCGGAGAATGAGAAGTACACGTTCCGGGGCTGGCTGCTGCGTCTGGGGATGATCGGGGAGGAGTTCAAGACGGCCCGCCTGCATTTGCTGAAGAACCTGGAGGGGAACATCGCGTGGCGGGATCCGGCCCAGGCGGAGGCGCAGAAGCAGCGGCTGGCGGCAAAGAAAGAACAAGAGCGGCAGAGGGAGCAGGAAGAACCGGCCATGACAATGGGATTGTAGGGAGGGATACCAGTGAAGAAACGATGGTATATCGCATACGGGAGCAACTTGAACCTCCGGCAGATGGCCATGCGGTGCCCTACGGCCCGGCTGCTAGGGACAGGGCTTGTGGAGAACTATGAGCTGCAGTTCAAGGGGATGCCCCACGGCTCCTTTGCTACTATCGGACCGAAAAAGGGCGCCTCTGTGCCGGTAGGAGTATGGGAAATTACACCCCGGGACGAGAAAGCGCTGGACGTGTATGAGGGCTATCCCCGCCACTATTTCAAGAAGAACCTGACCGTCGCGATGGAGGGGCAGGAGGTGACGGCGATGGCGTATATCATGAACCTGCAGATGAATTTCGGCATTCCCACTCAGCGGTATTACAACACGGTGCTGGAGGGGTATGAGCAGTGTGGGCTGGATGTAGCGATGCTGAACAGGGCGGTGGATGCCAGCATCGAACGGTACCGGCAGGCGCTGAAGGAACCGTTTTGGAACGAAGAGGACTATGAACTGATGGCGAGGTTCGATGGGGATATAGCGGAACCGCAGCCGGAGGAGGATATGTTTCCCGGCCAGCTGCATTTGTAAGGAGGATTGGATGAACCGTTTAAAACAGACTTTAGGCGAACTATATCAATTTGAACAGATGTTAACATGGCAGGACATACAGGAGCGGCTGCGGAGTACGTTGCCCGCCGATCAGTATGCGGCTGTGCTGACGACCGGCTGCGTCCGGCTGGATCTGGTGCTGTATCCGGGGGAGTTAGGGACGGAACTGGGGTACGACCTGTATGTGAAGGATCGGCCGGACGGGGAAGAGTGGGTCTGTTACGATAGCCTGCCCGATGACGTGCGGCTGGATATGGACGGTGTGGAACGGGAGATGGCCGGTGTTCTGGACAGGGAGGTCCAGCGTCGAGGACTGTCCTACACCAAATGCCCGTTTGAACGGGTGGAGGGAAAAACTAGGGTAGCGAAGAAGCCGGAGATGGCGGAACCGCAGATGGGAATGTAAGGGGCGTGTCCGCCCGAATTTGGCGCCTGTTTGGCGGTTTCGTCCGGAGGGAGGGGTGTGTACCCCTGTGGAGGTGATATCGGGCTTCTTGAGGCGGTTTGGAGGGTAGCTGCTCAAGGGTGATATTTTGAAGCAGGATAAAGACCTTGTCAGGCTTCGGCCTGACAAGGCAAACAAACCCCGCCCGGCAACGCCGTGCGAGGTTGCAGCATATATCAAGATTTGAAGTGCTTGGCAGATGGGTTGACAAGAAACGGGGACACGCCGCTGGAAATAGCGGTTTTCTCTTGTCAGCCTGTCTGTCAGCAGAAAAGGAGTAAGCATATGAGCGAGAAAACCTTCACCGGCCTGTATCTGGACAGGGAGCTGCTGGACGACATCGCGCGGGAGTTGTCCGAGGCCAACTGCCGGACCCGCAACGAGTTCATCAACAAGGCCATCCGCTTTTATATCGCCCACCTGCACTGCCGAAACAACAGCGAGGTGCTGACGCCGGCGCTGGAATCGGTGGTGGCGGCGCGGATCCAGGACACCGAGAATCGACTGGCGCGGGTGCTGTTCAAGCAGGGAGTGGAGCTGGCGATGATGATGCATGTGGTGGCGGCCACTAACGAGATCGAGCTGGAGGAGCTAGGTGAGCTGCGCCGCCTGTGCGTAGAGGAGGTATCCAAGTTGGGCGGCCGGTTTGGGTTCGATGACGCGGTGGGCTGGCAGAGAGATTAGTTCCCCTGCTGGCCTATGGCTTGTTTGCCGCAGAAGTTTTTCTGCACGGCAATGGTCGCCAGCGTATCGCCCAGCTGTGTCAGCGCAGCGCCGATGAGAGCGATCTCGTCGGCGTTACGCCCTTCGGCGATGGCAGCCGCTATGGCGGTAATACCGGCGGCTAACGTATTCGGACACACGATGTCACCTCCCCAATATACTCTATGCAGGAGGTATCGATCATGCCCCGCTTGATACTCAAGAGCCCCTACCTGAAGCCCAATGCCAAGCAGCATCTGGTGAACTATACCCAATATGTCGCCACCCGGGAGGGGGTGGAGCGGCCGGAGGCGGCAGCCGGTAAAACCCAGCGTAAGGTCATCGCGGAGCTCTTAAAGGAATATCCCGACATCCGGGAACTGTACGAGTCTGAAGACTACCGGCTGAATCCCACGCAAGGAAATGCGGATGAGTTCATTCTGCGGGCAGCGGAGATGCACGGGGAACTGTTCGGAACCCGGCAGCGGTATGTGGATTACATCGCCAACCGGCCCGGCGCAGCCCAGTTGGCGTCCCACGGTCTGTTCTCGGATGATGGAGAGGCGGCGGCGATGCAGGAAGTCGCGGATCATCCAGGTAACGTATGGACGCATATCCTGTCTCTCCGTAGGGAAGACGCCGCCCGGCTGGGATATGAATCGGTGGAGCAGTGGCAGGCGCTGCTGCGCATGCACCGCAACACCATCGCCCGGCACATGAAAATCCGTCCCGAGAATTTCCGATGGTATGCTGCCTTTCATAACACGGCGCACCATCCCCATGTGCATCTGCTGGCCTTTTCCTCTGATCCCAAGGAGCCATATCTCACGAAAGAGGGAATCCGCTCCATCAAGGCGGAAATGGCCCGGGATATCTTTCGGCAGGATCTCATCAGTATCTATCAAAAACAGACGCAGGTGCGGGACGACCTGCGCCGGGCGGCGCCGGAGCTTGTGAAGCAGCTGAACAGCGGTACCTATGACAACCCGCGGCTGGAAAGATTACTGGGCCAGCTATCGGAACGGCTGCAGATGGTGACCGGTAAGAAAGTGTATGGATACTTGCGACCGAAAGACAAGGCGCTGGTGGACGATATCGTGGAGGAACTGTCCAAGGACGAGAGGATTGCCCGGCTGTACGATCTCTGGTATGAGCAGCGGTATGAGGTACTGCGCACCTATACCGACACCATGCCGGAGAAAGAGCCGCTGTCCCGGAACAAAGAGTTCAAATCCATCCGCAACGCTGTCATTGCAGAGGCGCTGCGCCTGCCGGAACTGCCATATGAAGAACCAGTGGAGGAATCGGCGGAAGAACCGGACAGCCTGGATACCGGGGAATCTTTCCCCGAGGATGAACCGGAGGTGTCTGTCGCTTTCCAAGGAAAAAACAAAAAGAAGACCTGGTGGACGGAGGAATACAAGCAGGCGCGTCATTTCCTCTATGGCTCCAATACCGAAGCACCCGATTTAGGGAAAGCCTATACGCTTCTGTGTCGGGAGGCGCAAAAGGGAAACGGTTTCGCCATGCACGATGCGGGGAAAATCCTGTGGAACGGCTTAGGACGGGACAAAGACGAGGACGGCGCACAGGCTTGGTTCTCCAAGGCCTACCGGGCTTTCCTCGCGGCGGAACAGCAGGAAAAGAAAAAGGACTATCTGCAATACCGAATCGGCAAGCTATTCTCCTATGGATTCGGTGTGGAACAGAGCTACGAAAAGGCGGCGGAATGGTTTGAGAAAGCGGTGGAGGAGGGAAATCCGTTTGCCGCCTTTTCGCTGGCCGGGCTATACCGGCGTGGACAGGGCGTTCCCCAGAACGAGGAAAAGGCCTTCGCCCTGTACCAAATGGCGGCGGAGGACGACCGCCACCCCAACGCTTACGCCATGTATGAATTGGGCCGGATGTGCTGGGAGGGCCGGGGAACCGATATGGATGCAGCGAAGTCCAAGCAGTGGTTTGGGCAGGCATTCAAAAAATTCACTTTCATGGAGGCGGAGGGAGGAGATGACCATCTGCAGGTAAGGCTGGGGGACATGCACCTGACCGGGACGGGAACGCCGGTCAATCTGAAGATGGCCCGACAATATTTCGAGAAAGCGGCGAAGCTAAAAAATGTCCGGGCGTTCTACAACCTGGGGAAGCTGAATTTGAAAGAGGGGAATATCCAGGCTGCGCTGGAGAACCTGACCGCTGCAGCCCGCGAGAAGTATGCTCCGGCGCAATATCAGCTGGGTAAGTTGTTTTTAGAGGGGAGGGATGTTCCTCCGGATATCTTCTATGGAGTCCGGTGGTTGGAAGCCGCGGCCGGGCAGGATGATCCGTCCGCGCTGGCTCTGCTTGGAAAGGAACATCTGAAAGGGACAAGATTACCCAAGGATACAGAAAAGGCCTTGGAATATCTCCAGTATGCCATACAGAAGAAGAGCGCCTACGCGGCGTATATCCTGGGGAGGGCTTATCTGAATGGCGTCGATCTTCCTCTGGATTTGTTTCAGGCGGAAACGCTGCTGCAACAATCAGCGGACAGGGGATTCGAGCCGGCAGAGTATGTACTGGGGAGGGAATATGCGACGGGAGAGCGTCTGCTGAAGAATCTTCCAAAGGCCGTGGAGCTGCTGACCCGGGCGGCGAAAAAAGAAAACAACTTCGCCCAATATCGGTTGGGAAAGCTGTTTCTAAAAGAACCGGCGCTGTATGACGTGGGGAAAGCCATCCATTGGCTGGAACAGGCGGCCGGGCAGGACAACGCGTATGCATGGTATGCGCTGGGCTCACTGTACTACTTCGGCGATGGCGTTCAAAAGAATGAGAAGCGCGCGCTGACGTATCTTGGCCGAGCCACAGAGCTGGGAAACGTGTATGCCCGGCAGCTGCTGGGAAGCATCCGGCAGCATCGAAACGCGGCGGCCTCTTTGGGCGCCCTGCGCCTGCTGCGTTCGGTGGGGCGGTTGTTTGAAAACAAGCTGCAGCTCGACCGGCCGGGACAGCTGGTAGAGCATAAGCTCCGGCAGCGGATACAGGAACAGAAACGGGCGCTGGGGATCCGGGAGTGATTTACTTGTGCTGGAGAAAAGACTGAAGGCGGTACAGGAGGCTGCGTCGTTTGATCAGCGGCAGGGAGGCGACGTACAGGAAGAGCTGGTCCTCCATATCCAGCATAGGTGTCGACAGCCCCAGCAGGTCGTCTGTCGATACTTCAAACAGAATGGCCAGGCGGCGGAACATGTCGAGGTCGGGTTGTGTGGCGCCGGTTTCATAGTACGCGTAGGTCGAGCGGTTGATATGCAGCATTTCGGCTATCTGCTTCTGTGTCCAGCCGTTCTTTTGGCGCAGGGCCCGCAGCTTCCCTCCCAGCATGTTCCCGCCTCCCTTCGTCCGGTTTGGTTGGCATGGTAACTCTGGCGAGAACGGTTTGCAAGTCCGTTTGGAATCTTCATGAGAGTTGACAGGGAGGGATACCTTTGCCTATAGATTCTGCCGACATCGAACGGGCCCGTCGCACGGATCTGGCGGAGTATCTGCGGCGGCAGGGAGAAACCCTGCGGCGCTCTGGCTCAGAATGGGAATGGCGGCATGAGGGAGCAAAAGTGACCATCCGGGGAAATCTATGGTTCCATCAGTACGACCGGCAGGGCGGGGACGCGATTTCTTTTGTCCGGTGGTTTGGCGGCAAGACGTTTGCGGAGGCTGTGCAGGTGCTGTTGGGGCAGGAGGGAATACTGCTATCCGAAACGGCGCGGCCATCGCCTAAACCGTTCCTCCTGCCTCCCCGGCATACGGATATGCGGCGGGTGTACGCGTATCTGCTGGGACGGTATATTGACCGGGAAGTGATCCACTTCTTCGCTCATCGACAGCTGCTGTATGAGGATGCGGTATACCACAACGCCGTATTTGTCGGCATGGACGAAAACGGTGTGCCCCGACACGCCCACAAGCGGGGAACCGTTGGCGGCTACAAGGGCAATGTGTCCGGCAGTTGGCCATCCTACAGCTTTCATTGGGTGGGGACAGGAGACAAACTGTATGTGTTTGAAGCGCCGGTGGACGTGCTGTCGTATATCACCCTGCACCCGGAGAACTGGCCGGCGCATAGCTATGTGGCCTTATGCGGCACCTCGGAGCAGGCGGCAATCTGGCTGCTTCGGCAATACCCTCACCTGCGCACCGTGGTGCTTTGCCTGGACGCGGACAAGGCCGGTATAGAGGGCGGCTCGAGACTGCGAGAGAGTATCAGCAAAGTAGGGAACTATACGGTTCGGGAGGATAGCCCGCACCAAAAAGACTGGAACGAATGTCTGAAAGCGGAAAACGGGGAGAACTCTCTTCCTGCTAAGCGCCATCCGGGTGTGGACTGTATACGCCGTCTGTGCGCGGCCTTGCCGAACCGGTGCCGGGGTGAAAGAGTCTCACGCTGGCCAATGCGGGAACTGAGTGAACGATATACACAGCTGAAGCAACTGCAACCGGACAGAAAACGGAGCCTACGAGAGCAATCCCTGCAGATGGCGGGGATTGCCTTTTTGTACGCCAAGGCGCGGTATTGTTCGCTGGAAATATCGGTATCCGATGAGGCACTGGCGATTCTGGTATTCCATACGTACCGGCCCCATCGGGACGGCGGCGGGCTGCGCAGCCATATGGAGGAGATCGGGCACCGGCTGGATGTGCTGCGAAGCGTATATCCCGATGAGCGGCCAAACACCCGGACGGAAATGCTGGAACAAATCGAACGAATACAGGAGCTGTGTATGGACTGCCTGCGTCTGGCGGCGTTTGTGGAGAGTGGGGGAAGCGCTTGATTATATTGTTCGTAGTCACCGCAGTGATGTTCACCGTGTTCGGCCTCATCACCTTGCTGGGACACGTTTACAGTCTGAACGGAATCAAATCTCGAACCGTGGGAGATGGGCAGCACGGAACCGCCCGCTGGGCCACCAAGGCGGAGATTCGCGGGACGTATGTCCGTGTCCCATTCATACCTGACCAATGGAGAAGAGGGAAGGACCATCCCATAGAACAGGGCATTGTGGTGGGCTGCGAATCGCGCAGGGGACAAACCTATGCGCTGGTGGACACCGGCGACGTGCATGTGCTGATGATTGGGGCGGCCGGCGTGGGGAAAACGGCGTATTGGCTGTATCCCTGTATCGAGTACGCCATGGCCAGCGGCATGTCGTATTTGTCGGTGGACACCAAGGGAGACGTCCTGCGCAGCTATGGGCGCATCGCCCGGGATTGCTATGGCTACCGGCTGGCGGTGCTGGATCTCCGCAATCCCAGCCGTAGCTATGGGAACAACCTGCTGTTTCTTGTGAACAAGTACACCGACATCTGGAAACAGGAACCGGACAACCTGACAGCCAGGGCAAAAGCGGAGAAGTACGCCAAAATCATCGCTAAGACCATCATCCTGTCCGGAGCGGACGCGTCCTCATTCGGCACCAACGCGTATTTCTACGACGCGGCGGAGGGACTGCTGACCGCGGCCATCCTGCTGGTGGTGGAGTTTTGTTTGCCTGAGAAACGGCATATCGTGTCGGTGTTCAAAATCATCCAGGAGCTGCAGGCGCCCGGCCAGGAGAAAGGGAAGAACCAGTTCCAGCAGCTGATGGAGCAGTTGCCGCCGGACCACAAGGCCCGCTGGTTTGCCGGCGCGGCGCTGAATACCAGTGAGCAGGCGGTGGCGTCGGTGCTGTCCACGGCATTGTCCCGGCTGAACGCGTTCCTAGATTCGTCGATGGAGCAGATTCTCTGCTTCGACCCGGTGCTGGATGCAGAGCAGTTTTGTAAAGAAAAGAGCGCGTTGTTTCTGATACTCCCGGAGGAAAACCCGACGACCTTCTTTCTGGTTTCGCTGTTCATCCAGCAGTTCTACCGGGAAATCCTGTCGGTGGCGGATGAATATGACGGGAAGCTGCCCAACCGGGTGGTGTTCTTCATGGACGAATTCGGGACGCTGCCCAAGATTGAATCGGCGGAGATGATGTTCAGTGCCGGACGTTCCCGGCGGCTGACCATGGTGCCGATTATCCAGTCCATTGCGCAGCTGGAGAAGAACTACGGCAAAGAGGGTTCGGAGATCATCATCGACAATACCCAGGTGACCCTGTTTGGCGGTTTCGCGCCCAACAGCGGGACGGCCGAGGCGATGTCCAAGGCGCTGGGCAGCCGGACGGTGCTTTCCGGCAGTGTCAGCCGGAGCAGCCATGACCCCAGCCAGTCGCTGCAGATGATGGAGAGGCCGCTGCTGACGCCGGACGAGCTGAAGAGCATGCCCAAAGGGCAGTTTGTGGTGATGAAGACGGGCTGTCACCCCATGCGGACGCGGCTGAAGCTGTTTTTTGAATGGGGTATCCAGTTTGACGCGGAACCGTTTCAGATGGAGGAGCAGGAGAACCGGCGGGTAGCCTATGCCGGGAAAAGTGAGATTCTCGACAGCGTGTTTCTGCGGTATCATCTGGACACTAAGGAAAGCAGCCGGCGGAGAGGACTCCTCGGCCGCCAAAAGGGAGGAGCCGTTTGAACCGATTGGATCGGATTTATAAGAGTGAACTGCCCCACCGGGCGGTGGCGGTGTATCTTTATCTGCGAGGGCGGGCCAACAAGGAGGGGCAGTGCTGGCCCTCCCTGCACACCGTGGCCCGGGATTTGAAGCTGTCGGTGCGGACGGTACAAAGAGGAATAGCCGACCTGAAGCAGGCCGGCTATCTCGGGACCGAGCAGCGGTACCGGCAAAGCGGCGCCAAAGGCTCGCTGCTGTTTACGATGAGGAAATGAGTGGATGGGGCCGCCAAGGAGGTAGTGCGGCTATGGGTTGGCCGGTGGATATGGTCTTGGTGGCCGGACAAGGGGAATAAATCAGCTTAAAATTTACTATACAGAATGAATAGAATGGATCTCATTCGCCGTAATCTTTTGTGTTTTCAAAAAAGTCACTTGGAAAACCCGCGTGAATACAGAAAAATCTCTATGGAAATATAAAAAGCAAACATATAGATATAACGGAACTCCTTTGCCGCAAGCCCTACACGATGTAGGGCTTGCGGCCTTTTTTATATTCACCGGGCCGTTGCCCGGTGAATCTTTTAAAAGATTGAGAAAAATGGGATGCGGTTTTAAACCCGCACAGGCTCGCTACCTTTTCAATGGGCAGGCCGGTTGTGTCCAGAAGACTCTTCGCAGCGTGGGTGCGTCGGTCCATGATATATTGATGGATGCTTATTCCAATGTACTGTTTAAAAATCCGGTTGAGATAGTTTGGATGATAATTCAGCTCGCTGCTGAGAGTCTCCACCGTCAGGTCGTTCATGTAATTGGCGCTGATATACTCGATTACCGTATTCACGAGAGCCGGTCTTCCGTGAGAGGATGCTTCGCGGGCAAGCGTGACCAGTACCGCTTTGAGAGAAGCGGAAACCAGCGCGTGGTATCCCGGCAGCCGGGTCTGGAATTCGGTGCCGATTCGTATAAGGAGCTCATCGACATCCTGATACCCTTTGCGGACCAGTGCCTTGAGAAAGCCTTCGACATCCGGCGGCGCGGGAATTTGCCATGCTGGAACGTCCTGCTCGTTTACGATGGGAAGAGGCTCCTGTATGGTAAGCCGTTCCCGCGTAAAGTCGAAATTGATGGCAAGCATCTTAGTGGGCAGGTCGCCGCACGTAACCAGCATATACGGCGTTCCGGACGGTATGTAAATTATGGTGTTTCTTCGTAAAAGGATTTCCTCGTCGCGTATAAACACGGAACCCGTGTCCGTCAGACATAAAAACAGGCGGCAATCCTGGGCCAGTACGTATTGCCGAGGATATTTAATCAGGGTAATGATTTCGGCAAAACGAATGAAAGGGTTAATATCATCTAAAATCACAAACGACACCTCGCTAAAAGTTTGATACAGAACATTTATGGTTTGTTGTACACATTGAATTGTATACGGTTCTCATTGTAAAATCAATATGTAATTTATTTCTATTATACACCGTCTCATCACAGATTGTTTTGTACGTTTAATACAGCTGGGTTGACAGGAAGGCCGTTCGAACACCGGTTATCGCCGTGTCGAAAAACCAATCGCCAGGATTGTTTCAGGAGGGAATCGGATATGAAATATATGGTCGGCCTGCCGGTCACGCCGTATGACGGCTTTATAGAACGGCTTATACAATGCCGGGAACACATATATGAAGTGTACTTTGCATGGAGCGATATTCCAACCGGTCGGGGCGTCGCTCATTCTTCAAACGGACTATATCCCTGGGAAACACAGACGGAGCTGATTCGCACACTGGAAAAACTGGCGGGGGTAGGGATACGACTCAATTTGTTGCTGAATGCCGCCTGCTATGGGCCGGAAAGCCAGTCCCGTCAGTTTTTCTATCGCATCGGGGATGTAATCGAATATGTGCATGACCGTTTCGGTTTGTCGGCGATTACAACGGCATCACCGCTGATTGCCCGGTTCGTTCATGAAAATATGGCGGGCATTGACGTGCGCGCGTCGGTAAATATGGGGATTGGCAGTGTGCAGGGGTTAGAGTATGTGGCGGACTGCTTCGACAGCTTTTACATAAAACGCGAGTGCAACCGGGATATGAAGGCTATACGGCGGCTTTTGAACTGGTGCACCGGCCATGATAAGAGACTGTTCATGCTGGCCAACAGCGGTTGCCTGAATGATTGCAGCGCCCATGCGTTTCATGACAATCTCGTCGCCCATGAACATGAGGCGGAGAGGTACGACAACGCCTACCAGTTTCGGGGCGTTTGCAAAGACTATTTGGCTAAAACAGACAACTGGGTTTCCCTCCTGCGGGATACGAGCTTTGTCCGTCCGGAGGATATTCGCTCCTATGAGGGTATGTTTGAGGCCGTCAAACTGGCTACGCGGGTCAATCCCAACCCGACAAGATTGCTGAACGCCTATCTGGAGGGCCGCTTTGGCGGCAATCTATTAAGCCTGTTGGAACCGGATTACAGCGAGCTGCTGTATCCCCATATTCTTGCTAACGGCAACATACCGCCGGATTTCCTGCTGCGGTCGCGGGAAAGCGATTATTGCCGGGCGGTTATGGAACAAGCTCTCATAGAATTGGAGATGGCATAAATGCTTACAGCGGAAAAAATCAAGCAAGCGGCTCTGGACGCGGGCGCAGACGCCTGTGGAATCGGTCCCATGTCTCGGTTTGACGGGGCGCCGGATGAGATGAACCCGCAGTTCCTGTATCCCGAAGCGAAAAGTATCATCGGACTTGTGTTTCGCATTCCGCGCGGCGTACAACGGGGCATTGAGGAAGGGACGCAGTTTTACCAGTATCCTTCCCTGGCCTATGGCGGTCTGAACGAGATTTTTGGCCCGGCGGTTTTGTATCAGGTTGGGAAAATGATCGAGGACGAGGGCTACGAGGCGTTTGTATACCGCAATACCGGAGCGCGTGGCGTTGTTTCCGATATGGACGGTTCTCCAGGAAACACGCTGTCTCCGGAGGAGCAAATTGACATCTACGAGCATGCCGGAAAAGCGACCGCCCATCATCGGAGCGTTCAGTTTACCCGCCCGGCCCGACCCGGTGCGGTCGCTCCGGATTTGCAGTTTCATTTCCGCTTAGCGGCGGTGGCCTGCGGATTGGGTGAAATAGGTTGGAGCAAAATGCTGCTGACCCCGGATTTTGGGCCGATGCAGCGGGTGATGTTCATTTTCACCGACGCGGTGCTGGAGTATGACGAGATGTACAGCGGTCCGCCGCTGTGCCGGAAATGCGGAGCATGCGTGCGGGAATGTCCCGGCGGTTGTATCCCGGCGATTGATTCCGGTCGGACGGTCACCGTTGAGATTGACGGAAAGGTATGCGAGTGGGGCGATGTGGATATGTGGCGCTGCTATGCGTTTTACACGCACGCGGGACGTTACTACAATCCGTTCGTCCCCAAAGAGGTGTTTGACGAAAACGAGAACGGGTCGCTGAATTTGCTGGAAGGTAAAACCAGCGTTGCCAATGAAGAGGAGATTCTCAAGGTCTACACAGCTTTGCAGAAGTACTTCCCCAGCTGGGTAGGATATAACATGGTGAAATGCGGCGGCTGCATCCGCGCGTGTGTAAGCATGCTGGAGAAAAAGGGCGGGTGTTTAGAGGGGCGATTCCGGCAGCCTCTACGCACCCGGAAGCGATGGAGGCTGGAACGGTGATGGGGAAAAAGGATCATGGCACCCGCTTGACGGCTGCCATGCTGAAAGAGCGGGCAAAGCAGCTTGGAGCGAGCGTGTGCGGTATTGGCGATATTGAGCGGTTTCACGGAGTGGATGCACAGCATAATCCTCTGTCAATTCTGCCTGGTGCCACCTGTGTGATTGGCATTGGATTCGCTGTGCCGACTGGCCTGTACCGGGCTATGGACGAGGGGCGTCAGATGTACGGCTATACGACGCTGGGCGTTAAGTTTATCGATGAGGTACAGGCGGAGATGTTTTTGCTCAAAATGGGGGCGTATATCGAAGACTTTGGTTACGACGCATGCCTTCAGCGCAGCGTTCCAAATCTGCAGGTACAGGGCAGCAAGGCGACGAACCCGGAGGTGATTGACACCTATGAGTTGGTTTATGCCGAAGCGGTCTCGCGGGAAAAGCCGCCGCCTGACGTCATTCTCGACTTAGGACAGTGTGCAGCCGCGTGCGGTATTGGCGAGGTCGGCATGAGTGGGCATATTTTGAACGACCGGTACGGCCCATACATACGCTACTGCTTCATCATCACCGATGCCCCGCTGGAAGCTGACAGCCCATCTGAAGGAGGGCTATGCGACCGCTGCGGTGCTTGTGCGAATGCCTGTCCCGGCGGCGCGATTGGCGAAGATGGATTGGACACCTGGCAATGCGCGGTATATTACAAGGGAGCGCACGAGTCCAACCCGTTCATGACAAATGCGTTTTTACAGGGACATCCGGAACGGGAACGCATTCTCCGCGGTGAAAAGCGCTTCGACAGTGAGTCGGCCAGGGCGCTGTACGGGGAGATGGATTTTCTGCCCGTAACCCAAAACGGCTATGCGCCCTGCTTGTGCGGTCGGCGGTGTGACGTGGCATGCTACCAGCACTGGAAGGAGATGGGGCGCCTGTGAGGGATTTAATTTTGAAAGCTGCGGCTGACCTGAACGCCGACCTGGTCGGATTCGCTCCCGCTAGTCGTTTCGACAGCGACGATGTGCTTTTTCAAATTATGCCGGACGTGAAAACCGTCATTGGGCTGGGCTTCCGGGTGTTGCGGGGGACTTATCGCGGCATCGAGGAAGGGAGCACCTACTATCAATATACCACCATGGCCGTGGAAAGCCTCGAGGAGGTCATCATGCCGACGGCCATGATGGGCGTTTGCGCCATACTGACGGATCATGGCTGCACGGCGCTTCCCCAGCGGCGGCACCAGACGGTGATGGCTGAACCGGACGGCATGAATCCGGAAGTATCGCATTCGGCAATTTATCGGGGAAAGACACGGGAGAATCAGTTGGATTTTCTGTCGGCGGCGGTGAAGTGCGGGTTGGGAGAAAGGGGCTTTCACGGAGCCCTGCTGACGGATGCATTCGGCCCCATGCTACGGTATTGTTTCGTCCTGACCGACGTGGAGTTGGAACCATCGGCGATGTATGAGCCGCATCTTTGTGACCGCTGCGGCCAGTGCGCGGCGGCCTGTCCCGGCGGTGCAATTGACCGGTATGGTACGGTCGATCCCTGGCAGTGCGCAGTCTATTATAATGGGGCGAACGGGGCGACAAACCCTTTCATGCCTCCGGACGCTTTTCAAGATATGGAGGACAGATTGGCGATCATTGCCGGAGAGGCTCGCGTGACGCCGGACACGGCCCGCCGTATTTTGGATCATATCTATTTTTATCCCCCGGCTATGCACAGTTATCCGTGCTCCATTTGCGGACGCGCCTGCGACGTGGCGTGTTATATCCATCTGGAGGAAATGGGCGTGCTGAGCCGTCAATTTAAAACCCCCTTTCGCAAGCGGGAAAAGTGGAGGCTAGACACAGATGTTTTTAAAGGATGCAAAAGCGGTTGACGACTTGGGTAACGAATATCCTGTGGATATTCAGAAAACAAACGGTGTCGAACGTATACAAATCCAACCTGAACAAATTTGCGGCGCGGAGTATATCGACATTCTCCTTCCAGCCTTTAACACAGAGGTCGGCACACACGGATATTATCTGGCCGCCGGGGTCCGCAATGGCGGGAGCTGGCTATGCCGTTTCGATCAAACCGAAAATCAAGAACACACCTATCAAAGCGCCATGCGTGTTTTCGGCGTTAAGAACACCCGTTGCGCCATAGCCATTGTTACCGGGATGTGGTACGACGTTTCGATGGTGATGGGCGTGAAAGACGGCTGCTACTATATATATCCGAGAATCCACCTGTACGGCAGAAAGCCGGACGAGGCCATTGGCTTAGAAATCCATCGTCTGGCGGATGGGGCGGGTTATCCGGAGATGGCGAAGGCCTATCGAGATTATCAACTGAGAAATAAACGGTGCGTTCCTTTGGCGGAAAGGGTAAAGACCAGACAGGAATTGGAATACGCGCGGGACTCTATTGAGATACGTATCCGGATGGGCTGGAAGCCGGCGCCTCCCGAGGTATTGGAACAGACGGCAGAAAATGAACCGGATATGAAAGTTGCGTGTACCTTCGCACAGGTTATGAAAATCATCGACGAGCTGAAAGCGCAGGGGGTTGACAAGGCCCAGCTGTGTCTGGTGGGCTGGAATAAGAGCGGACATGACGGTCGCTGGCCCCAGGTCTTTCCGGTTGAAGAACGGCTGGGTGGTGAGGAAGCCTTATGTGAGCTTATCGCATACGCCCAGGCGAACGGGTACCAGATCACCTGTCATACCAACAGTACGGATGCCTATACAATTGCCGATAATTGGGACGAGGACTTAATTCGCCGGGATAGAAACGGAGAAAAGGTGACGGATCCCGTGCCATGGAGTGGTGGGACCATGTATCATTTATGTCCTCAAAAGGCCTGGGAGCTCGCACAGAAGACCCTTCCCCGGGTCGCGGAGTTGGGATTCCGGGGTTTACACTATGTCGACGTGCTGTCTATCATACCACTGAGGGACTGCTTTGACAGCCGTCATCCGGTAACGCCCGGGCAGGCCCTTCGGTATCACGAGAAGATTATGGAGTTCTCGCATGAATTGTTCGGCGGATTCAGTTCCGAGGGCTGTTACGACTTCGCATCCCGGTATCTGGACTGGGGCTTATACGATGAGTTTGAATCGTCCATGCCCGATGCTGCTTTTTTTTCCGAGAGCATACCGTTTTTCGCGCTGGTGTATCATGGGATTATTTTATATAACCCGTCTACCGACACCGTCAATTTCCCAATAAAAGATAAAAAACAGATGTTGAAGTTGATCGAGTATGGCGGCCGGCCGGTCATCTATATCCATTCCGACTTCTATAACAACAATGTATGGATGGGAAAAGAGGATTTGACCATCCGGAGTCCGGAGGAAATCAAATACAGCGTTTCTAAAATAAAAGAGGCGTATGACCTTTATAAGCAGGTTCGACACCTGCAAACGGAGTTTATGGAATCTCATGAACATATCGCACCCGGCCGATACGCAATAACGTATACCGATGGCACGGCGATAACGGTGGATTATGAACAGGAAACGTTTGAAGTGTGCCCGGCCATGGGGGCTTCGCTAGAGTCGCTTCTGGCATAGGGCGGATGCTTAGAATTCAAGAAAACCATGGAATTAAGATGGAAATGTATAAAAATTCCTTTGCATATTTTGGACCGAAACTATATAATTGAAAAATATACCTGTGATTTTTGAGTCAACTTGATGATCGTGCGTACGATGTGGGACGCAGAACAGGGAGGTAAGTTCAGATGAGAAAAGCAGCCTTTATTCTAGCCGTGGTACTCGGCCTCAGCCTTTCATCGTGCACAAATCAGCCGACCTCTAGCAAGGAGACGTCCTCCACGATGTCCACGGGAAGCGGTTCCAAAACGATTGAGAGAACCACCACTGCGTCGGCGACGGCGGAGACGACCGGCTCCACCGGCGCGCCGCAGACAGACGGCACGCAGACGACGGTGTTGTCCGCCGAGCGCTCCACCACAACCTCTCGCACGACGACGACGACGGTAGCCTCCGTCAAATGGGACGGTCCGGCTGGATATACCATCGTGGTCCCGGCCGCGGCCGAACGCGAGGTACTCCAGGCGGCGGAACGCCTCAAAGCATTTTATGCGCAGAAATATCAAGTGGACCTGCCGATAGTCAAGGATAGCCAGAAGGAAACCGACAAGGAAATCCTGATAGGTAAAACCAACCGTAGCCAAAGTAACAAGAGCCTGGATGATAATGTCTATGCGGTATCAGTTAAGGGGAAGAAACTGGTGTTTGACCTAGGACACTATGTCGCGGCGCATAGGGCGATAACTCAATTTATTGCGAATAGTACGGCTACGGGCAATATCATGCCCTATCAGAAAACCTTTGATTTTGGAACAAAGATGCTGGAAAAATATGTGTATGTATGGGGCGATGAGTTCGACAGCGACTCGCTGGACGACTTGAAATGGCACTTTGGCACCGACATGGGACCGCGCCCTGATCTCGTGCTGATGAACGATGAAAATCCGGATTACGTCAAGGTAGCGGATGGCTACCTCCAGATGAGTGCGCGCCGGTATTTCAGCCCGGTCGAGCCCATGGTCCGGTACGCCACGGCTCAAACCGTCAGCACCCAAGAAACGATGAATTATAAGTACGGGTATCTGGTTATGCGCGCGAAACTGCCCTACAAGCAGGGCGCATGGCCGTCTTTTTGGATGAAGTCGACTGGAAAGCTGGCACCGAGGAAAACCACCGACTATTTCGCGGAGGTGGATATCCTGGAGGTGTTCTCAAGTGTTCACACACTTTCTCCGAACCTGCATAAATGGTATGCCAATGGAACTCATACGCAGTATCCCGGGGGAAAAAAGGAAAGTTATCGGTTCGAGAACTATTACAATCTCAACGAGGAGTATCATCTCTACGGTTTTGAATGGACGCCGGAGAAAATGACCATGAGCATTGACGGTGTTGACTATATGACATTTGACCTGTCCTACGATTTTGATGAAGGCGGGAACATGGACGGCTTCCACGATTGCATGTACTTCATGATGAGCAATCACTTGTTTACGGAACATGGCGCGTATATTCCGAATCCGGAGGCCATCGCCAACGACTATACAAAATTCCCCATCGAGTATTGTGTGGATTGGGTTCGCCTGTACCAGGAGCCAGGCGTTGGTGAGCTGCACACCAAGCAGGGATAGGATTCGATGTGAAACGGGTGAAAAAAGCGATGGAAGGGAATGGGGGATTACATATGGATATCTCGAAGCCGGGCGGCTACACACTGGTATGGCATGATGAATTTGACGGGAGCGTGCTGGATCCTGCCAGGTGGCAGCTTCTGGAGAGTATGCGGGGAAGCGAGGATACCGGTTTGGCGGACGAGTCGAACCCCGCGGTTATGCGTGTTGAGGACAGCCAGCTGAAGCTGAGCGCCATCCGTGATAAGAACGTGGACGACGGCGGCCCGCATTATACGACTTGTTATTCGATCACCACGTTCGATCGGATGCATTTTCGATATGGTTTTCTCGAAATGCGGGCAAAGGTGCCCTTCAAGAAAGGTGCCTGGCCGTCGTTCTGGATGAAGTCCGCCACAGGCAAGCTTGCGCCGAGGGCCACCATGGCATACATGGTGGAAGTGGATGTGTTTGAGGTTTTCGCAAGCAAAACCACGCTGGCTTCCAATATTCATAAGTGGTATGCTGACGGTGCGCACACGCAATTCCCTTACGCGGAGAGAATCCGGTATTCCTTTCGGGACAGTACCAGCTTAAATGAGGAATACCATCTCTATGGTTTTGAATGGACACCGGACGCCATGACGATGTATGTGGATAGCGAGCCGTATATGACATTTGATCTATCCAGAGATTTTGATGCGGGTGGAGATATGGACGGTTTCCATGACCCGTTATTTATCCTTCTCAATAATCACCTATTTACGCCATACAGCCGGTGGTCTCCGGGAGAAAACGCCCTTGTCGACGATACCTCGGCGTTTCCGATGGATTACTGGATCGATTGGATCCGCCTTTATCAGAAGCCCGGACTCGGCGATTTGTATGTTGTTGGTTAATTTGGTCTCCGCTGCCGGTCAGCGAGTACCGTTTTGAGAAAGGATATTCGAGCTATGCTGCGTTTGAAAGGGCTCTCCGGTTTCTGTCTGGTTATCGTGACGATAGGCGGCTTGCTGTGTGTTACGCTGCCCCAGACAGCGGCGGCACAGTCAGAACCGGTAACAGCCGCGGTTGAGCAAGACACGACCAAAACGGACGCGGGAGGATATGAGAGCTATCTCGCTGGCCTGACCGGGATTCCCGCCGCAAAGGAGGAAATCCGTGTCGCGGGCGCGGATTACATAAGGGAAGATTCCGCCGACGTACAGACGAAGGAGCAATATGCGGATGGAAAAAATGTGCTCCTTTGGAGCAATGGCGAGGGTACCGTCACCTATTTGACGGAGGTTCCTGTGGATGCGTTGTATACCGTTTGGCTGACTTACCTGCCGCTGGAAGGCAGTGGCGTCGACATTCGGCTGGGACTTCGTGTGAATGGCGAATACCCGTTTGAGGGTATGGAGAAGCTGGAGTTGCCTCGTATGTGGAGGAACGAGGACGGCGAATGGCGCAGGGACGGCATGGGCAACGAACTGACCCCGGAGCAGGAGGAATACGACGCATTTGTCAGCTGGCCCGCGAGGGATGCAAGCGGTGTGATCGCACGGCCGTATACGCTGTATTTGACCGCGGGAATGCATGAGTTGACTCTTGTGGCTGGCGGCGTGCCTTTTGCTTTGGAGAAAATCGAGTTGCGTGCACCGGAAAAACCGGAGGCGTATATCGATAAAGCAGCGGGCTACGATCCGGCGCCGACCGGGGGACAAGTGAAACCAGTGGTCATCCAAGGCGAAAACGCCGCGATAAAATCGACGCGTTCGTTGGTTCCAAAATCGGACAACGGTACGGCCAGCCTGACACCGGCCAGCCCGCGCCTTTCTAAACTGAACTATATAGGCGGCAGCTCGTGGAAGCTGCCGGGAGAAACGCTGGTGTGGAACTTTACCGTGGAAACAGACGGGTATTACAAGGTTGGTTTTCACTTCAAGCAGGATCAGGTTATTAACGGCGAATCTTATCGCTGGTTGAAAATCGACGGAAAAACGCCCTTTGCCGAAGCGCAGAACCTGAAGTTTTCCTATAAGCCGCAGTGGCAGTTCAGCGCCATGTCGGATACGGATGGGACACCGTATCTTATCTGGCTGAAGGCCGGCGATCATCAACTGTCTCTGGAAGGTACGCTGGGCGATATGGCGCCCTTTTACCGGAGACTGTCCGAACTGGTGAGCAGCCTGGGTGACGAGTATATGAAAATGGTCATGATTACCGGCGAATCGCCGGATATGAACCGTGACTATGAGCTGTTTCGGCAGGTTCCAGATTTTGAAAAAACGCTGCAAAGAAATCTGGATGCGCTGACGAGCTTGGCGCAGGATATGCGCGCGATGACGGGAAAGAGAAGCAGCCAGTATATCGCCTCGTTGGAGAATATGGCGCGTGTGCTGCGCTTGATGCTGGATCGCCCCTATACCGCCCACCAGTATATTAAGGATTACTATACCAATTACTGTACCGTCAGCTCATGGCTGTATGAAATGGCGTCCATGCCGCTGGCTATCGACGAGATACAAATCGTTCCTCATGACACGGAATTTAATGGAGATAAAGCGGGCTTTTTTGAGAAGCTGTCGTTTGGCTTCCAGCGGTTCTGCAACTCGTTTACGCGTGACTACCGCTCCATTTCTGCGGTGCAGGATACGCAGAAAACCATCCGTCTGTGGGTGAACTGGGGCCGGGATCAGGCGATGATTCTAAACTCATTGATTCAAGACTCGTTCGTTCCAGAGACCGGAATCGGCGTGCAGCTGGAAATTGTCAACGCCACGCTGGTCAAGGGTATTCTGTCGGGAAATTCACCTGACTGCGCTCTCCAGATGGCCCGCGCGGAGCCGGTGAACCTGGGGATGCGCCATGCACTGTACGATTTGACACAGTTTGACGATTTTAACAGCGTTCTGGAGCGTTTCCAGCCGGGGGCGGAGGAACCCTACCGGTATAGTGATGCATGCTACGCGCTGCCGGATACACAGACCTTTTTCAGTATGTTCTACCGCAGCGATGTGTTTGAGGAACTTGGTTTGACGGTTCCCGAGACATGGGAGGATTTCATACACGCAGCGACGGTCATTCAGCGCAACAATATGCAGGTGTATATTCCCTACACAACGATATCCACGACCACGTCGGTGGACACAGGCCTTGGCAACCTGAACCTGTATGCGACGATGATGGCCCAGAGCGGGCTGCCTATCTATAATGACAGTCGGACGGCGACGGCCATCAACACGCCGGAGGCCATTTCTGTTTTCGAACAGTGGACTCGTCTGTATACGGATTATAAATTCCTCAAGGAAGCAGATTTTTATAACCGATTCAGCGTCGGTACCATGCCGCTGGGTATCGCGCCGTATACGCTTTATTTAACGTTGTCACAGGCCGCATCCGGGATTCAGGGACGGTGGTCTGTGGAACCGGTGCCATCGTTCACCAGTGAGAATAAAGCAATTACCGGAGCGGGAACCGGCTGTGCTATCGTGGCCAAATCGTCCCACGTTGACGAAGCATGGGAGTTCCTGAAATGGTGGACATCCGCTCAGACGCAGGCGCGATATTCCCGCAATCTCGAATCCGTGTTGGGTTTGGTCGGACGGCATCCCACGGCTACGGTCGAAGCGTTCGCCGACTTGGCATGGGAGCCGGAAGTTCGGAACAATTTGATGGCGCAATGGGAGAACGTTGAGGAATTGCCTGAAATCCCCGGTAGCTACTATCTGACGCGGGCTATTGACCAAGCATTTTGGGCGGTTGTCAACGGCGAATCCAATGGGAAAGACGCCATCTTGAAATGGAGCGAAGTTGCCGACGCGGAAATAAGCCGTAAAATTAAGGAATATGTGCAGTAAGGGGGGACGAGATATGAATTCATTAACTAATAAGCGCCGGGGCGCGGCAAGGTCGCTGCATGGTCAGTGGCCTATGGTTGTCATGCTTCTGCCTTTTTTTCTCCTGTTTACCCTTCTCACCGTTGTGCCCATCATCTCATCCCTTGTACTGAGCTTCACCTCCTATGATATGCTGAACCCTGTGCGTTTTGTCGGCATCGACAACTTCCTGAGGATGTTCACCAGCGACAATGTGTTTCCTATTGTTCTAAAGAATACATTGCTGTTTGCCCTCATAACGGGTCCGCTTGGCTTCCTGCTTGCGTTTCTGCTGGCTTGGTTCGTCAACGAATTCCCCCCTAAGGTACGCACGTTGTTATCCTTTATGTTTTACAGTCCGTCACTGGTGGGGAACGCGTATTTTATATGGAAGGTTTTATTCAGCGGTGACAGCTACGGTTATCTGAATAGCTTCTTGCTGTCCATGGGACTGATTACCGAGCCGGTGGTGTGGCTGAAAAACCCTGACTTTATCCTGCCGATTATTATTTTGGTGCAGTTGTGGCAGAGCATGGGCATTTCTTTTCTGGCCAATATTGCCGGCCTGCAAAATATTAACAGGGAACTGTATGAGGCGGGGACGATCGACGGCGTGCGAAACCGGTGGCAGGAATTGTGGTATATTACTCTCCCCTCCATGCAGCACATGATCCTGTTCAGCGTCGTTATGCAGATTCAAAGCAGCTTTTCCGTCAGCACTATCGCGATTGAGCTGGCGGGGTTTCCCAGCACGGGATTTGCTGCCGATACCATCGTGTCGCATTTGACAGATGTAGGCGTGGTGCGCTATGAGATGGGCTACGCGTCAGCGATCGCCGTGGTGCTGTTTATCCTTATGGCCGCGACGCGTATTATTCTGGGCAAGATTTTGCAAATGGTTGGAAAGTAGGGGTAACACAATGAAACAAGCTTCTGTGGCAAAGGCTAACCCCGGCCGGCGCTTCTTTGGATCATGGGTAAAGCGGCGGATACAGACTCGCCGCTTTACCCGCTCTCGCGCGGCAAACATCATGTACTTTGTCCTCATTTTTTCTGCAGGGCTGTTCACCATGCTGCCCTTGATTTATGCGGTTGTCACCTCTTTTAAGCCGCTTGACGAATTGTTGCTATTTCCGCCGCAATTCTTTGTCCGGCGGCCGACCATTGAAAATTACGTCGCCCTGCCCAGTCTGCTGTCTGATCAATTCGTGCCGCTGACCCGGTACCTGTTTAACAGTGTATTCGTCAGTGTTATTACGACGGGGTTGTATATCCTGATTTCCGCAATGGCGGCGTTTGCGCTGTCCAAATCCAAGCTTCGCTTCCGGAATGTTCTGTTCATGATTGTGCAGTTTGCGCTGCTGTTCAACGCCTATACCTTATCCGTGCCCCAATACCTTATTTTATCCAAGCTGCATATTATTGACACCTATCTGGTTTATATCATGCCGCAAATGGCGACGACGCTGGGCGTGTTCTTGATGAAGCAGTATATAGAAGGGTATGTGCCCGACACCCTTCTGGAGGCGGCAAACATAGACGGGGCGGGATATTTTCGTAGCTTCTTCCGTATCGTTTTGCCTATTGTAAAGCCCGCTCTGCTGACGCTGACATTGTTTGCGTTTCGGGATATATGGGCGTTAGTGCCGCAGGGAACCATATTCAGCGAGCAGTTGAAAACGCTGCCTATGATTATGGCTCAGGTAACCGCGGGAGGTATTGTGCGCTCCGGCAGTGCGATGGCGGTCTCGGTGATTATGATGATTCCGCCGGTTATTGTGTACTTGATTTCGCAGAGCAATGTGGTCGAGGCCATGAGCAGCGCGGGCATTAAGGAATAGCAGCGGGCTGCAAGCAGAGGATGGAGGGCTCCTTTGAATATGACGAGGAAAATCATAATGGCGGCAACCGTGCTGACACTGTTGTTTGGACTATGCGCATCGTTTTGGGTGTCCGGTGAAGAGGTTCCGTATGAGAGCTACACCTATTGGGAGGACACCAGTGCCGCCGGCAGCCGGAAGGCGGTTTACGCAAAGCCTTCGTATACGGTGAAAACAGTCGTCAGTGCCGCTTCCCTTGGCGTGAAAGAATTTAAACAGCTGTCTGACATATGCACCGACAGCAGCGGCAATCTCTATCTTCTGGACGGCGGCAACTCCCGCCTGATTATTGCAGATAGTAATCACACCCTTGTAGGGGAACTGAAATCCCTGAACTATAACGGCGAACAGCTGAACTTTGAGGGCGCGCGTAGCGTTTATGTGCATACGGACGGCACCATTTATATTTGTGACACTGATAACCAGCGGGTACTGCTGGCTGACGCTAAGGGGACGGTAACGGATATTCTTACGTTGCCCGATTCCAATCTGATTCCGGATGATTTCCGTTTTCTGCCGATCAAGGTGGCGGTAGATTCCTATGGTTACACCTATGTGCTGAGTGACGGTTCGTATTATGGTGCTTTGCTGTATACGGCGGATAATACGTTTTCCGGGTTTTATGGAGCAAACAAAGTAAAGGGGACCCTGACAGACGCGCTGTCAAGCTTGTGGAGTCGGTTATTTGTTAACAATAAAAAGAAAGAGGCCAGCGTCAGGGCGCTGCCGTATTGTTTCGTCGATATTTGCATTGATGCGGAAAATTTTGTTTATACGGCAACCGGGTTTACGGATATAAGCCAGATGACGGGACAGATTAAAAAACTTAACCCCGGCGGGGGCTCCAACGTGCTGAATTCCGACGATGTGAATTTTGTCGATGAAGGAGTCAATACCACCTTTGACCCCGGTCAAATGCTCAAACAGGATATCGGTGGCGTTGCCGTGGACAATGAAGGCTTCATGTACTGCCTAGACACAACCTATGGACGGGTGTTTCTGTATGATCAAGAGTGCCGGCTACTGACGACTTTCGGCGGAGGCATGGGAACAGGAGAACAGGCCGGCACCTTTAAGGCGGCGAATGCCATCGCGCTCCGCGGTTCGGAGGTATTGGTCTGTGACGGCATTCAAAACACGGTGACGGTGTTCCAGAGCACGCCCTACGGCGCCCTCCTGCGAGACACCCGCGCATTGACCCTATCGGGAAAATATCAGGAGGCCAAGGCGGACTGGGAGGAAATCCTGCGACAGGATCGTAACTGCCAGCTGGCGTATAGCGGTCTCGCCCGCGCCTATCTGGCCGAAGGAGAATATACGCGGGCGATGACCCTCGCCCGGCAAGGATGTGACAGGGACACCTATGCCCTGGCTTTCGATAAACAGCGAAACGCGTTTTTGACCCAGTATTTCTGGATACTCTTGCCTTGCGGCTTGGTTTTAATTGGTGGATTGTTGACCGTGCTGGTGTTATCCATGCGTAAAAAGCTGGCACCGATAAAAAATAAGCAGTTGCGCTTAATGCTCAACACGGCGATTCGGCCGGTTCAGTCTTTCAACGAAATAAAAGAAAAAAAGGAGGGTTCGCTGCTTTTATGCGGCGTACTAGTTCTCCTGTATTATATATTATCCGTTTTGCAGGAACTGTGCGGAGGATTTCTCTTTACCTTTCACGATCCGTCAAACTTCAATTCCCTGTGGGTGCTAGCTCGTAGCGTAGGGCTGATTGTATTGTGGATCGTGAGCAATAAAGCGGTCTGCACATTGATGGAGGGCAAGGGTCGCTTGCGGGATATCGCAATCGTAACGTGTTACAGCCTGATTCCCGTCATACTAGGCCGTGTTCTATTCTTAGTTCTATCCAATATCCTTCTGCCGTCCGAAGCGGAGTTCCTCGGCATACTGCAAACGGTCATGTTCCTGTATACCTTGCTGTTGCTGACGATTGGAACTATCAAAATTCACGACTACAGCATGGGGCGGTTTCTTGGCACCAGCGCGCTGACGGTGTTTAGCATTGCGGTGATTGTATTTTTAGTCATTATGATTGGCATCCTGATGCAGCAATTTTTCGGATTCCTCGTTACCCTGTTTTTGGAAATGACCATGTAGGGAGAAATCGATAACACAGTGGAGAAAATCAATGAGAAAACATAATCGTATAAGTCGGATAGCCGTCCTTACCATGGTGGTGTTGCTAGGCCTCCTGAGCGGATGTGCGCAAAGAGCGACGGTGAGCTATCCGGCCTTTGGCACCCAGATAGACGAGACAGAACAGGAAAACGGCCCGGTAGTGGAAAACAGCAGGTTCCGTTTGGAATGGGACAATAAGAACAAGCAGATAACCTTGGTGGATATTGTCCGTAATGTCCGGTGGAGTCCAACGCCGACCGGCTCTTCGGAACAATTGCTGGATGAGTTCGGTTTGCCGGTGAAGAACCATCCCATGGTCGAATCCGCTATTTTAGTGGATTATATTGAGGCCGACACCCAAAATCTGGTGACGTCCAACTCCTATAATGGTGCTGTGCGCAACGGCCGTGTGTCCTGTTCTCCATTATCCGACGGACTGAAAGTGACGTATTTTTTCGACCAGGAGGAATTTGCCGTTCCGGTGGAATATCGCCTGCGCGAAAGCGGCATGGAAATAACGATCGATCCGACAGAAATCCAGGAGGGCAGGAATAAAGTGTTCAAAGTGGCGGTCGCACCGTTTTTCTGCGCGGTCGCCAACACTGGCAAGGACGGGTATTTATTTGTGCCGTCCGGCTCCGGGGCGCTGGTATATCCCAAAACGATTTCTTCGTCGGGACTGTCGTATTCCCAGGAAATGTACGGCGACGATCCGATCGTCGAGAGAAACGATCTTCCCGCGACACAAGAGGAGGTTCGGTTGCCGGTATACGGCGCGAAAGCGGGAAACCAGGCTATGTGCGCGATTATCGAAAGCGGCGCCGATACAGCGTATATCGAGGCGAGAGCAGGCGCGTCCTCGCTCCGGTACTCAACGGTTTATGCGTCCTTTCGCGTGAGAGGCTATGCCAATCTGCAAACAAAGCTGTATACCAATAGGATCAAGCAGTCCGTCAAGTATATGGAGGAACGTGTCGAAGACAAACTGACCGTTGGATTTTATCCATTGTACGACGGCGATGCCAACTATACGGGGATAGCCAAGACCTACCGTGAGTACCTGATTCGGACGGATGGGCTGACGCGCAGGGAACGCGGGAGCAGCGCTTTCAGTCTGTACATAAACGGCGGCATACTGGCGAAGAAGTCGTTTCTCGGCGTTCCCTATGAGACGTTGATACCTCTGACGACGCTGGCGCAGGCGGAAACGATTATCCGGGAGCTGTATGAGGAAACCGGCGCCGCACCCGCGGTGTCGCTGGACGGTTTCGGTGAGAGCGGCTTGAATATCGGAAAAATTGCCGGCGGCTATACCGTGCATAACAAGCTGGGGTCAGTCAAGATCATGAACGAACTGGCCAGTTACTGCCGGGAGAACACGATTCCTCTATTCTTTGATTTTGACACGGTACGGTTTTCCTCGTCCGGCGACGGTTGGTCGAAAACCTTTGACACAGCCAAGGGGGCCAATGGTCAGACGGTGTACCCGACCATGTACCATGTGGCGCTGCGAAACAAGGCGGCAGATACCCGTTATGTGCTGCTGGCGCGCGAGCAGTTGGCCGGCAGCGCGCAAAAGCTGATTAGCAAGACGAAGAAATGGGAGGTGGAGGGATTCGGCCTTGGAACGATGTCCAGCCTCGCCTATTCCGATTACGGTAGCCGGAGAACCCATTCCAGGGGGGGGATGTCCTCAGATATAGCGGTTTTCATGGATACTATACATAGCAGCGGACGGAAGCTTGCCGTATCCGAGGCTAACGCCTATGCTGCTTCGCGCGCCGATCACATTTTCCGCGCGCCGATGCGATCCACGCAGCACGAGATATTTGATGACGATATTCCTTTTTATCAAATTGTGTTTAAGGGCTATATACCGATGTCCTCCGCCGCCGTCAATCTAGCATCGTCTCCTGACGATATGCTGCTGGCTGCTGTTGAAGGCGGATGCAGCCCCGCTTACTCGTTATTTGATACCTACGATGCTGCGGCGCTGGATGCGGTTTCCCCGACGCTATGCAGTGGGGTTTATGCGGATTGGAGAACGGCCATCGTCGACACGGCTCGCATGCTCAAGCCCTATTACGAGTCTATCGATGGCGTGGCGATAATGTCTCATACGCTACTGGGGGACAGAGTCCGTATGACGGTTTATGAAAACGGCGTGGCGGTTGTTGTCAATCGCGGTCAAACGGCGCAGGACACACCGCTGGGACGTGTGGAAGCGGGACAATACCGGATAGGGGAGGCAGCGGCATGACAGACCGTGTAAAGCAACGAAAAATACGGGGTATTGAATCCCTGAAAAGTCGGTATGGACTGCTGTTTGTTTCTCCATGGATAATAGGCTTCGTCCTGTTCTTCGCTATTCCGTTGTTTCAATCCGTGGTTTATTCGTTCTCCACGGTTGTTTTGACCGATAAAGGCATGGAATCCTCGCTAACCGGCTTTCGACATTACTTCAAGCTGGTGATGGAGGATCCCACGTATACCGACAGTCTGCTTTCTTCGGTCGCTACCTTAGTATATTCCCTGCCTCTCATCTTGGTGGTTAGCCTGATTCTGGCACTGATTTTGAATCAGAGGTTTCGCGGGCGGCTGTTTTTCCGCGTGCTGTATTTTTTGCCGGTGATCATCACGACGGGCGTTGTGATGAATTTGCTGTTTATGACGACCAGCCGGGATATGACGACAACTGCCATGTCTGAGTCCATAACCGACAATATGTTCAGCGTGGAAGACGTGATGGGCTGGCTGAATCTGCCGCCGCAGATCGCCGAGTTTGCCAAAAATATTATCAACAGCATCTTTGACCTGATTTGGAAGAGCGGGATACAGATTGTACTGTTCATCGCGGGACTGCAGTCCATTCCGAAATCCCTGTATGAAGCCAGTACGGTTGAGGGCGCTTCCAAATGGGAGGAGTTCTGGTTTATTACATTTCCCATGCTGTCGAGAGTGACTCTTTTGGTCGGTATCTTTACGATGATTGAGCTGTTTACTGATGCGAACAATACGCTGGTCAGCCGGGCCTACACGCAGATGCAGGGTGGAAACTATGATGAAACCTCGGCGATGCTTTGGATGTATTTTATGATTGTCGGTTTCATAATGGGCATATTGGTATGGGCTTATCACTGCTTCCTGGTAAAACGTTGGGATTGAAAGGAGGGGAATCGTTTGAGAAGTCTGGAGGAAATCCTCAGCCCGACAAACCGCTCGGACAGTCTGAACCGGACGGTGCGCCGGGTATCCCGGCTCAAGCACGGCCTTTACAGCGTGGCTAGGCTACTTATCCTGCTGGCAATTGGCTATATCATTCTTTATCCATTGTTTTATATGATCGTGTCCTCCATCAGTACACGAGACGCTTTCCTAGATCCGGGGCGGATTTGGCTGCCTAGCTCGGTGACGCTGGAGAACTTCCGGTTTACATACGAGGTGATGGATTACGGAAACGCCCTGCTGGCGACGCTCCGGCTTGAGGTGGTCAGCGCACTAATCGAAGTTGTTACCTGTGCGGTTGTCGCTTATGGTTTTGCCCGTTTTCGCTTTAAGATTCGCAAGCTTCTGATGGCGTTGCTGTTTGTGACGATTATGGTTCCTGCTCCCATGATTATAATTCCACTGGTGATTAACTTTTCGAAGATGGATGTACTGGGAATACTTGGTCTGTTTCAAGACGTCTCCGGCATCGATTTGCGACCGAACCTACTGGGAACCGAGCTGACGTTTTATTTGCCGTCGCTATTTGCTGTCGGTCTGCGTTCCGGCATATTGATTTACATTTATATTCAGTTTTTTAAGGGACTTCCATCTGAGCTGGAGGAGGCGGCATGGATTGACGGTGCCGGTCCGATTCGCACGTTTGTCTCTATAGCAGTTCCGTCCTCGGGTGTCGTTATCCTGACCGTGACGATTTTCTCCCTGATTTGGCATTGGAACGACTATTTTCTGGCATCTATGTATATGAGACGAGATTATCCGCTGGCTGTCGCTCTTTCCAACCTGAACGAGATGCTGACTACCCGTGGCATATGGTTGACGGCCGATAATCCGGAAGGCATGGCCTATCTGATGGCCGGCTGTTTGATGTTTATTATCCCGGTGCTGTTGGTGTTTATGGTTGTTCAGCGCTGGTTTATCGAAAGCATAGACCGTGTGGGTATTACAGGATAGAAACATATACGCAAATAGACAAGGAGGAGTTTTTAATGAAAGCAAAGTATCGCATCATTACTCTGGCATCGACGGTGTCCTTAACGTTGTCGATTCTCGCCGGATGCAGCGGCAAACAGTTGAATGGGCCCGGCCAATCCGGTTCGCAGAGCACGGGAGAGAGCGTCACGATCGGCGGTACAACCAGCGGTATATCTGGCGCCAGCGTGTCTTCAGATGTCAGCGGAGAGACCACTTCCGGCGCGGACTCCGCCGTGAAAACCACGGTAAGTGGTGAAAAGACGAGTTCTACAACACGTGGGAACAGCAGTACCCCTGCCGGGAAGGTGGATCCTGAAAAATATCGCGGGACCACGGTGCGCTTTGCTACTTGGAAAGACCCACAGGCGAACGAGGACGGTCCGGTCGTGACGGCGTTTGAGAAGAAATACGGTATTAAGGTCCAGGTGGACATGGTGGCGCAGACTAACTATATTCAGACACTTACCAGCATGATTGCGGCAAAAGATGCGCCGGACATCTGCTTCGACAACAACGAGTTTCCCGCATCGTTCTCCGTGCTGCAGCCGTTGGAAGTATCCCAAATCGATATGAGCGATCCTATTTGGGACGCCAGCACCTTTGCTGCTTCCAGCCTAGGAGGCAAGCCGTACTTGTGCAATACTGTAGGCAACATCTGGTCGGAAACGGACATGGTATTCTTTAACAAAAAGCTGTTGGAGGATAACAATATCCGTACTCCTGCCGAGTATTACGAGGCGGGAGTCTGGACGTTTGATGCGATGTACACGGTTATGAAGCAGGTCTCCGAACTGGGAAGCCAATACAAAGGCGGATATATGGATCCTCGGATTCTTCCCGCCATGTTTGGAACGGGATTTTTCAAGCTCAGTAACGGAAGGATGGTCAGCGATATCCAGAATCCCATGCTGACAAAGGTGTACCAGTTTGCCGCCAAATGTAACAAAGAGGGATTAACCACGGACCGCGATGCTTTCATGAACGGTAAAACCGGTCTTTGCGTTACAAACGCGTTTGGATTAAAAAAGACGGGATATTGGGCGGAAATGAATCCCGATTATATCGGCTTTACCTATTTGCCCGACTTTGATGCCAACACAAAAGCGAAGCCGGCCAGTCTGTTCCGTGGCTGGGGTATCATTAAGGGCGCTAAAAATCCTGTGGCCGCCGGTATCTTTCTGCGGTATTACCTAGACGTCAACAATTACAACACTGATGAGGCGTTTATCAATAAAGAGGCATCCAACTTCTTTTTCAAGCTGACTTCCAAAAATGCGGCGCAAAAGGAGTACTATCTCCTGCGGGGACTGGTTAAGATTACGGGATCCACAGAAGCGAAGTTTACCGACATTGTGAAAGCCGATCCCGCGCAGGTGGCACAGCAGATTGATTCGTTGAAAAATGTGGTGGCTAACGACGTAAAGACTATCAACAGCTTTTTGGAGAAACAGGAGAAGTTATATAAATAACCCGTGCTTTTTTGCAAAAAAGGAGAGCTCTCTATGAAAAGAAAGCGCATCGGGAAAGCTGTTCTGTCCCTGACGCTGGTCGTCGCCATGTGCCTGCCGTTTACAGCGGGGCATCGGGGACGACTCGTTGCCGCCGCGAGCACTGTGTGGTCGGGCGGGGCAGCCGCCGAATATGCCGGGGGCCAGGGAACCCAAGAGGAGCCGTATCGAATTGCCACAGGGGAACAATTGGCTCTGCTGGTACAGACGGACGCCACGGCAACGGCTGGGAAGTATTACGTCCTGACGGAGGATATCCGTCTCAATGATAC